>Ga0081455_10000336_pt1 | contig 61688 bp, 78 predicted proteins | sample TabmetS3T2R1_FD_70207 | JGI IMG/M metagenome (GOLD analysis project Ga0081455, IMG submission 70207) | Tabebuia heterophylla rhizosphere microbial communities from the University of Puerto Rico - S3T2R1 | ecosystem: Host-associated > Plants > Roots > Rhizosphere ...
CCTGTCGGCGATGTCGGCTGGGTTGTGATCACGGGCGCGACCGGCATGACCTCGCTCAATGGCTCCTTTGTGGCGTATGCCCTCAGTACCACGGTGTTGGAGCTGCGCAACTCCTTCCCCAACGCACCCTATACCGGCGGGGGCTTTGCCACCATCGTGGATACGTTTTTCCTCGTGGCCGAACTCGTCAACATTACCCCCATCGGCGTGCAGTTCAACATGGTCGATACTAGTGCGCATGACGGGGATGGGTGGGGCTCCGCAATTCCAACATTTAAGAGTGGTCCAGATATGCGGCTCGAGTTGAACAGTGTGCCGGATGACCCGACACATGACCACTTGACAGGCCTCCTCGGCATGGCACTCTCAGGTATTCGACGGCCCTTTCTGATTGTCCTGCCTGATGCCGGGAAATCCACGGTAGCCTTTCGGGCGTGGGTCAGTGATCACGGGACACAGACACCCTTTGATGGGGTTCTGAGGGCCAACCCTGTTTTAAGCGTAGACGGGGAATTATTAATTGCGTTAGGACCAGTTGTAGAAGTAACAGTATTTAAGGATGGCGCCTCAACTCAGACGCCCCTGGCAGCCTAGGACGCTTTGCGTCGCTTGCGTGGGATATGGGGAGTAGCAGTTGTTAAGAGTAATGGTTGTACTGGTCGTAGTGGATCACCTGTTCCCTTGCGACTGTTACAGTGTTGGCAACTAGGAACGATATTGTGCAGCGTATAGTTCCCACCCTTACTCACTGGTGTGATGTGCTCTTGATGCAAGTCATGAGTTTTGTTTCGACAGGCTTTACAGTTCGCGGGGCAATAGGCACACCGGAACCCAAATGCTGCTTTAACCTCGTCCCACTGTTCCGGCGAGAGATCAACAATCTCAGCCCCGGATTGTCTCGACGAACGCCGCTGCCATTTCACCGCGCCATAACCAGGATGGGCTTCGTCCCAGGCTTTGCGTGCGGCACGATGCTTTTCAGGATTCTCCAAATACCGTGCTGCTCTTTGTTTTTTGCGCGTTATTTTGTTGGCGGTTTCCCAGGCAGCCATAGTGATGGCACGTTCAGGCTTATGAGCAGCGTACCACGCAGCATTTACCGCCAATTCTCGCGCAGGATTCAGCGCATACCGTTCACGACGCCTTTGGTTCTTGTGCTCTCGATGAACTTCTGCATAGACAGTAACTTTGTCAGGATTTTTCTCACGCCATGCTGCCGTATTTGCAGCACCTCTACCAGGATGTTCGTCATATATCTCCTTATCTCGTTTGCGTTTACACAGGCGACACTTCGAGCTTTTACCATCAGGACGGTATTTGTCATTACGGAAGTCTTTAAGTGGTTTCGAGACAAGACACGCAGTACAGATCTTTTCTTGTGGGATGTCCACAGGGGCCTCCTTCTAGGCGAGGAAATGCGCCTGGCCCCAGCATGAGAAGGCATGCTGGATTTAGGTTAGCTAGACCAACCAGACGCACATAGTATAGAACATAACGGACTGGAAGGAAAATAAAAAGTTTCTTCCTTTATCCCTTAACACGAGACGGTTGGTCAACTTGTCTAGGGCTAGCCAACCGTCTCTGCTACGCCCAGCCGTTCAGGCAGAGGCGTTAGAAAGCATAGGCGATTATGCCCACGCAGGCAACTGCGGCTACTGGAACTATTGTTCGTATAGCTAGTACTCCTATTCCTGAATTACGCAATGCCACTGATATTGGTTTAACCTTTGCTATGGTGGATGTGTCTGCGCATGACTCTGGAGGTTGGAGCGCAGACATACCAACACTCAAACGAGGGAAACCAGTTACCTTAGAACTCAATTTCGTGCCAAGTAACTCAACGCATCAGTTGCTCTGGACGAATTCCCTGAATCGGACCTCGACGGCCTTTCAAGTGGTCCTGCCGACCACGGGCAATCCCACCTTTAGTTTCAATGCGTTTATCGGTGACATTGGCCTGCCGGCAGTCCCCGTTGATGGTGCCTTGCCGCTGCGGGTGGTCATTACGCCCGATGGGCCGATCACCATCGCCTGGACAACGCCGTTGCTCGCCACTGAGCCAGCGGTCAATGACGCACCGCCGGCACTGCCAGCCGCCGCCTAGAGGAACCTGCATCCTATGGACAGTATCGTACCATTAGTCCCTATAGCATTAGACAAGATGAGGTATTTGCGGCTCGACATTGCCGCGATGTGCAACGCGGAGATGGATATGGGCGCACTGTGGGGCAAGGAGATGAGCATCTATGGAGCGCTCCTGGAGAACCCGATCCGCCTGAACAACCTGTGCATAATAGTCCTACACGGCTTACGGCATGCTGACCCTACATTGTCGCTCCCGGAGGTCAAGGGCATGCTCAACCATGCCAATATCGCCGACGTGATTGGCGCCGTAACTGAGGCCTGGACGAAGGCCAATCGGGTGGTCGAGCCGGCAACAGAAGGAGACGCTGCCTCGGACCCTCCACGCACCGTATCGACTGGGGTCAGCTCTGGGCCTTCGCCCACGTCGAACTTGGACTCATCGGGGAGCAGTTCTGGCGCTTGACGTTGTACGAAGTAGCCCTCCTCACGGTCGCCTATCGCACGCAACAGGCGCGAGCAGACCGTCGAGCGGCGTTTGCGGGCTGGTTATTGGTGAATATCAACCGCGACACGGAGAAAAGAGCGGAACCCTTTGCTTTACACGAGGTCGTCTCCTGGCTGGGGCATGGCTTTCAGCGTGAAGCGCCAGCGGCGACTCCCGTGCCACCGCCCCAGGAACGACAGAGTGCTGAGGAACTGATGGAGCGCCTGATGGCGATGAAGATGATGAACGATGCATTCCACCAGCATGGGCCTGAAGGGAATGGAGCAGGAGGGGCAGGGACATGAGGCAAGCATGTCCCCGCATGAAGATAGCTGCGACGTTAGCGCTCAGGTATGCGGCGCAACACCTCGGCGGTGAGCTGGGCAATGCCTTCGGCGGACGCCTCGATGCGTTCGGCAGACGCCTCGATGCGCTCCAGCGACTGCTGCATGAAGCGCTGGGACCGCCGAATGTCCCAGAGCGTCGCGACGGTCACCATGAACCAGAGGGTGAAATAGATGAGGTCCATTGGGCTCCTTTTGTGGGGCCGCCCTCCTCGCGGCCCGGCTACGTGGTTAGCGCTCAGGTATGCGGCGGAGCACCTCCGTAGTCATGTGGGCGACAGCCTGCACACTGGCAGCAATGCCCTGCAGGCCGCGCATGATGGCGTAGAGTTCGAGGCCCAGCACGACGAGACCCACGAGGAGCATGCCCGTCATGGCAAGGAGCAGCGTACTTTGGCGCGTCACAAGCTTGGCCAGTTCGAGGAGCATCTGTTGGTCCATGGGTGGCTCACTTTTCCGGCGTGGGCACGCTCGGGGCCGCAGTGGTGCAGGCCCAGACCAGGGCCCCGCACCACCCGAGGAGCGTCCACCCGAGGAGGAGGTTGAGGACGACAATCGCCATGAGCTGGCGGTGGTCGCGAGCCCTCGCGACCAGGAGCGGGATGCAGTACAGCACGCACAGCACGACAAGGAGCACGAAGCCGGAGCCGTCATTCATGAGGCGTTCCTTTCGTTCAGGGTTAGTAGCGTTTCTTGGTAACGGCAGGGACAGGCGTGGTCGGAGCAAAAGGCCGATGCAGCAGACAGGCCAGGGTATAGACCTCACGGACGCGGTCGGGCGATACCTGGTGATAGGTATAGATGTCTTGGGCGGCGCCGGTCAGCATCGCATTTAACGCCGCGGCATAGGGGCTGCCCTGGAGTCCCTCCCGGATGAGACTGATGGTCTTGAGCACCGGCATCCCTTGCTCGCGCGCGAGGGCGAGGTCGTAGGTCAGTTCGCCAAAGCCGTAGCAGAGCGTTTCTTCCGGGGTGAGCAGCGGCGGCGCTTGACGCACGCGCGGGGCGGCCTCGCTGAGGGCAGTGAGGATAAGGGTACTCGTCAGGGTCAGGGTCAGGATGGAACGGGTGAACATACGCATGGTCAGTCTCCTTGGTGAGATGAGGGGTGTTAGTCGGCCTTCATTTGAGAATAGCCTTTGGATTGCAAGCAGCGGTGATAGAACTGCTGGGCGTAATAGTCTCGGACGTAGATATTGCCAAACGACGCGGCACTCATCCGCGTATCGCGTTCACAGGCATACTGATCTTGCACCCACTCGGCTCGGGTGAGGTCGGGCTTGGTCCAGATGGTGGGGGTCGCACAGGCGCCCAGTAGGCTGCTCGTTAGGGTTAGGGTCAGGATGGAACGGGTGAACTTACGCATGATCGGTCTCCTTCGGAGTTGCTTGCTGCCAGGCAGCGAGTTGTTGGGCGATGAAACGTTGGATCTCTTTACTTGCGGACAGTTGGCGTTGCACACAGGCAACCCGAAACGCCTGCCAGAGTGTGCGGTCAATATAGACGCCAACGCGTAAAGACGGGGGCAGTTTCTCTGCCATAGTGTTCCTCCAGCTATCGTGCGTTATGATGTTATGATAAATGTACCATAGAATACTTATGATGTCAAGGGGTAAGGTGTGGCCGAATCGTCCGTCGGTGACATAGTTGCCAGGCTTCGAGTAGACACTTCAGCCTGGACGCAAGGCTTCGCGCAAGCGCAGCAACAACTGAACCAGTTTGCCCAGCAGGTCACACAGGGCCAGGCCCAACAGTCCGCTGAACAGACCCGCATTGTGCTCCAGGCTTCCCGCGAACGTATGCAGGCCGAGCGGATAGCCGCTCAGGCCTCGATGCAGGAATCCCGCCAGGCCGCGCAAGCCCAGACTCAAGCTGCACGCCTTGCGGCCCAAGAACGCATCCAGTCCGCCCGTAGTGCTGCGCAAGCCGAAATCCTCGAATTTCGTCGTGCCCAGGAAGCAGCTCGACAAGTGAGTGCCGGGACCAGTAGCGCCTTGCAGCATATGTTCCAGATTGCCGGCGGTATTGGCTTGGCCACGTCCATGCAGGCCATCGTCAGTAGTCTCAAAGAGTTTGTGGTCCAGTCCGTACAAGTCGCCGCGCGGATGGAAGGCTTGCGAGCGTCCTTCAGTGCCCTCGCGGGCAGTACGACCGCTGGCCAACAACAGTTTCAGCAGCTCTTTGACATGGCGCAGCGCGTCGGGGTGGCCTTTGAACCGTTGGCACAGGGTTGGCGGCGCCTCACGGCTGCTGCCACGCAAGCGCAAGTGCCGCTCAGTACCCAATCGCGCCTCCTCGAAACCCTGGCCAATGAAAGTCGGCGGCTGGGGCTCTCCAGTGAGGAAATGCAGCGCGTCTTGACGGGGGTCTCCCAGGTGTTCAGCAAGGGGACCCTGTCCATGGAGGAAATGCGGCAGCAAATTGGCGAGGGGCTGCCCACGGCGATGGCCGCCCTGGCGCGGGGCCTGGGGGTGACGACTGCTGAACTGACGAAGATGATTGAGACAGGCACGATTGGAGCGCGCACCTTTGCCAGCGCGTTTACCCGTGGCCTCGGTGAGGTCCAGGCCTCTGGCACCCAGATGGCCGATGGCATGATTCAGGCCTTCAATCGCCTGGGCAATGCGATTCTCCAACTCCGCGATACGCTCGTCAAGAGTGGACTGGCGCAGTATCTCACGACGGTCCTTGGGAACATTCGCGAAGTCGTCGAGTGGACCAATAAGATGATGGCGGGAACGCCCACAACGGTCCCGATTGGTCCCAATCTCGGCGAGCTTGGCGTCAGTGAAGAGAATATCCGTCGCTTACAACAAGTAGACGCAGCGATTGCTCGGGCGCAGGCGGGTGTGGCCGGGGCTCGGACGACGCAGCGCCGTGAAGAACTGCAAAAGCAACTTGAGGGCTTGACGGAGATACGAGACCAGATTCTGGAGAGTGGCAAGGCGACGCAAGCCCAGGCAGATGCCCAGGCCAAAGTCACGGCAGAGGCAAATAAGACGACGTCGCAGATGGAGCGGCAAGTCGAGTACGCTGATACCCTGCGGAAAGCGCTTGATGAGCGTCGCAAGGCTGAGGAGGCCTTCCGGAAAGAAGCGGCGCTAGCCCCCGAACGACTAGGACGGCCGGCGGGCACACCAGAGGAGCGCATCCGTTTTCAGCAAGGCCTCCAAAAAGCCACAGAAGAGTCACTGACGAAGATCACCACGCTTGCCGCACAGCCTCCAGCCGGTGTGACCGTGCCCGCCGATCTGCAAAAGGATCTTGCCGCGCTTGATGTGCAATATGGCAAGAACCGCGCCAGCATTGACGCGATCAGGGACGCAGAGCAGGAACGCCAACGGGCGGCGCGGGCAGCGGCGGCCGAGGAGGAGCGCGCTGCCGGGCAACTGATCCAGATCCAGGCGACGGTGCAGCGGGCCAAAGAGTTTATGGCGCGCAGTGATGAGACCGAAGCGCAGCGGGCGATGGCGCGCATTCGCGAGCAAGGCATTGCCCAACAACGCGCCATCGAGCAAGCCATTCTCCAGTATCAGCAGTCTGCCGCGCTGCGCCGTCGCGATCCTGGCATGCTCCAGGATCTCGAAGCGATCAAAGCTGCCCTCCCACAGATCATCCAGACACAGGAACTTCAGGCCTTCAACCAGGCCATGGAGCAGAACGTCATTGCGCCGCTGGAACAGCTCGCCGCGCAGTACGGCCTCACCAAGCAAGCCCGCGATGCTGACAAGGCCAGTATGCTCGCAGCCCAGGCGGCCGGGACGACGTTTGCAGCCCAGGCCAATGCGTTGGCGGACACCGTGCGCCGGCTGGCGGACGCTGCCCAACAGACGCGCTTGGATCGGCTCAGCACGGAGGTGACCACCCTCTTGCGCGACATGAGTGGCGTGGCGTTGTCGCCTCTTGAGACCGAACTCGCCAAGATCGCGGACCGCTTCCGTGACATTGATGCTGCGCTCCTCAAAGCGTATCAAGACTACGAGCGCACGTGGGAATCGGCCTCGCCTGAGCAACGGCAACAGATTGCGACCCAACTCAACGCCATTGCGGAAGGCTGGCAGAACATTGGCCGGGCGCAGGAAGAGGCCATGCAACGGGCGCGTGAGGCGCCGGGGGTGGCCCTGCTCGAACGTATGCAGGCCCGGCTGGAACAGATGGGCGCCCCGCGCGGTGGCGAGGCCTTTCCCTTTGAGGAATCCCGCGAGCAGATCAAACTACGCCAGGAAGCAGCCCGTGCCAACCTGACGCCTGAACAACAACAGCAGTTTCGTGCCCTTGATCAGCAAATCCAGCGCCAGCGTGAGGCCCTCTATGCCATTGGCCTGTTTGAGGACCTCGCCAGCTCTGTTGGCAATGCCTGGACGCAAGCCCTCACGAACATTGCGGACGGCACGGCGCGCGTCTCCGATGCCTTTAAGGCCATGGCTAAATCGATTCTCCAGAGTATCAGCCAGATTGCCTCGCAAGAAGCCTTCCGGGCACTCATCAGAATTGGTGCGGGACTCATCACATCGGCCTTTGGCGGGGGGGCAAGCGCGAATGCCATCGGTGGCGGATCAGGCTTTGGGAGTCTCGGCGCCGCGATTGGGGGCAATACGGCAGTGCGCTTCCAGGGTGGGGGCTTCATTACCAAGCCGACGATGGCCCTGCTCGGCGAGGGGCCAAGCTATACGAAGCCGGAAGTGGTAATGAATCGACCACAGCTTGAAGGGCTAATGGCCTCGATGGCTCGTGGTGGCGACTCCGCAGGCGGTGGCTCGTCTTCTGGCGTGACGGTCATGAATTTCCCGAGTCGTGAGGCAGCCGAGGCAGCGGCACCGGCAGAACGTGCCCGCAACCGGCAGGTAGTGCTCAATGAGGTGTTAACCGATCTCCAGCGCGGATCGGCAAGTCAAATTGGTCGCATGCTGCGCTTAGCGCAGACGTAGGGTATGCCATGGCAGACGATACCACCCCGGAAGCAGTCCAGCAGGCGTCTCCAGCGTCACCCTCGCTCCGCCAGGCCTTGACGGACGCCCTCGGCCTGCCACCGGAGACCTTTATGCTGGAAATCCTGCTGGGTGAGGCTACGCGGCCGGTGGTGCGCTGTCACTACTACCCGACGCCTGAAGCCATGCAGCAGGCCGTGGTGGTGTTGGCCGAGTATCAGCTTCAGCCGAAGCCACAGACAGCACCAGAGACGATTCCTGAGGCGCTACCGCCCCCAGCCGAGGAGCCTGTAGCTCCTGTGTCGAGGAAGGACGAAGGATAGCATGCTGTACCCGCTAACATCACCCGTGCCGAGTAGCGTGTCCGCTCCGGCCATTCTCGATCCGATGCTGGAGTTTGTCTCGGATGGGGGCTATAGCGTGCGGCGTGCCCTGGCCAGTCGGCCACGCCGACGGTACACCCTGGAGTATTTAGGCAAGACCACGTATGAGCTGCGCTACCTGCGTGATTTCCTCATGTTTCACCGTCATGGCGTGCTGCCCTTCGAGTTCCAGCATCCCACTGCCTTTGACAGTGTGCCTGCGAGCAATACAACGCCGGTGTGGCTGTCCTTTATGCACGGACTCGTCACCGGGCAGTGGGTCAATATCGGGGCGGGGCCAGCGGCGCTGGCGGGACAGTGGCAGGTGACGCGCGTGGATAGTGTGAATATTGCGCTCAACGGCAGTGTGGCGAGCGGAGCCACGAACGTGGTGGTGTCTCACTACCTGCCCAAGGCCATTGCGCGGTTTAACGACAACACCTGGGAGAGCCCAGTGAAGTTGATCGGGCCAGACCAACTGGGGACCGGGGGCAGACAGCAGGGCATCTTTTCCTTCGCGGTGCAAGTGGAGGAGATCTTTTAGGTGAAACTCCTCAGCCCGTTTCTTGTGCGAGAAGCCAATCAGCTTGAGAGCACCCACGTCATAACGATGGCCTTTCAGGTGACGATTCAGGGCGGTCCGGTGCCGTTTCGCATCGTCAATTATGACCAGAGTATTGTCTTCAACGGCTTGACGTTCTTCCCGTTCGGGGTGGAAGTGGACAGTCTGGAGGAAGCGACCTCTGCAAGCCTGGTCAATGTCCGGGTCACAGCGCAGAACGTCACGCAGGAAATGTCGTCACTCCTCGAAAACTATTGGGCCTCCGTGGTCGATCCCCACTGGGACGTGATGATCTGGACGCTAGATGCCGCCTTTCCCGATTTCACCACGTTTGCCTCAGGCGAACTGTTTACCGTGAGCAGCATCGCCACGGATCTCGTGACGGCGAGCTTTGACCTGATCGCGGAAGGCTATACGCTGGCTCGCAGCGTCCCTGGTAGGAGATTTACGACTAGTTCTGGATTTGCAAATATTCCTAGAAGATAGATTATGTTACGTACTATACCTGATATTCATGCACTCGTCACGCCACTCCTGGGAACGCCCTATGCTGAGATGGATTGTTGGGACCTTGTTAGATTGCTATTCAAGCAAGGCTTTGGCCTCGACCTGGCCCGAGACACCGAGCGTGCAGCGACGGCCTTTCAGGAAGTGTGGTATCGGGGCGACACGGACCCGCTGCCGCTCGTGCAGCCATGGGATCTCGTGATCATCGCCAATCACGATGCGCTTCCCGTCAGTGATCATGTTGGGGTCGTCGTGGACACGCAGCAATTTGTCCATGCACGGCTGAGTGAAACAGGGGTGGCTCTGGGTCGTCTGCGGACGTGGAAGCCGCGTCTGCTTCAACTCGCACGCTACAGGGAGTTGGTGTAATGGCGATTGCGTTCCTGCCTGAGCCCACGGCGTCACGTCCTCCTTCCCAGGCTACGGCCTGCCTGGCCGTCCTCTGTTCGCCCATTCGTGGAGCTGATGGGGCCTGGCGCGTGTGGCGGCAGGACGTTGAGGCAGGCCTGTCCCTCGGCGCCGTGCTCCCAGAGACCCTGCATGTTGAGCGGGTGATCGTCAATGGCGGCGTGCTCCCTGCAGAAAGCCTGGCCACGTATACCGTCCTTCCAGGCGATGAGATGCTCGTCATCCCTCGCTGGGGTATTCCTGCCGCGGTTGTCCCGTTCCTCATTTATGCCGCTGTTGGGGTTGCGGTATCTATTGCGGCCACGGCCCTGACGTACCTCCTTTTCCCGCCACAGAAGGCGCACAATATCCAGCAGCGCCCGGAGGAACCGACGTTTAGCTTTGAGGGGATTCGCACAGCGGTGGGTCCTGGTGCCCCAGTACCGGTCATCTATGGCCGTCAGCGCGTGGGCGGACAGCTCCTCAGCTCCTCGGTCGATCAGGTGCTGACCGTCCTTGATAATGGCACGGCTGTCCGCCGTGTCGAGGCTATCAGTGCCCCAGCCACGCTGACGCTCCTCCTGGCACTCGGGGAAGGCCCCGTCGGCAGCATCGATACGACGACCATCGAAATTAACGGGCAACCGATTACCAATTTTCCCGGTGTGGAAATTCATTCCGTCGCGGGATTTGATCCGCAAGGGGCACTCCTCGCTTTTGGCGAAACCCGCAATACGTTTGCCGATGGACGCCCGATTGCAGAAGCCGCCAGTAGTATCATGTATACCACGACCGTCCCGGTTGAAGCGTTTGTGCTCAACATTGCGTTTCAGGGTGGGCTCTACGCCTTTAATCCCAAGGGCGAGAAGGTGGAGAACCCGGTCACGCTCCAGTACCGCTACCGCGCCGTGGGGGGCGGTTTTTGGGATTGGTCGCCCTTTACGGTAGTCGCCGCGCGCACGAGCGTAGTGCGGTTTGGTATTCGCAAGGAAGGTCTCACCCTCGCGCAATACGACATTGAACTCCAGGTCACGAACGTCGGTACCGCGATCAATGCGGAGTGGCAACCGACGCTCGAATCCGTGACCGAGATCCAGAGCAATACACAGACCTATCCCCACACAGCGTTGCTGGGCTTGCGAGCGCTCGCGACGGATGCCCTGCAAGGCGCCCTGCCCAATGTCACAGTCGAGGTCTTTGGGCGCACGGTACGAGTCGGGTCCTTTGCAACGGCGGAAGCCTGGAGTGACAATCCGGCCTGGTGCACAATGGACTTTCTGACCAACCCGCGCTATGGCCTGGGCATTCCCGATGCGCAGATGGACCTGGCGGCGTTCCAGGTCTGGGCCGCCTACTGTGAGGAACTCGTGGGCGGCGAGCAGCGCCATACGCTCAACTATACGCTGGACCGCGATACCCGCGCCCAGCAAGTCCTCCTCGAAATGATGGGCGGCTCACGCACCCTGCTCTTTAAGTCGGAGGGCCTCTGGACGCCACGGCCGACGCGCAACGACGCCCCGGTGCAACTCCTCTCCTGGGCGAACTGTACGGATCTCAAGCTCACCTACACGCGGGATCAAGAGCGGGTGAATGTCATCGAAGCCCGCTTTGCCAACGAGGAGCAAGGGTTTGAGCAAGATGTCCTCACCTGGCCAACCATAGAGAACTGGCCGCCCGACCTGCGCAAGACCAGTCTCGAAGTCCGTGGGGTGACGAAACCCAGCCGGATCATGCGGGCCATGCAGTTTGAACTGAATCGCCGCCACTATGAAAATCTCACCCTGGAAATGACCTGTGCCCTAGACGCGATTGTCCTGCAACCGCATGACCTCTTTCGGTTTTCCCATCCCTTGCCAGGGTGGGGCACGTCGGGCCGCATCCAGGCAGGCAGTACCACGAGCTTGCTCTACCTGGACCAACAGGTCCTCTTTGGCGGGGTGCAGAGCTATATCGTCTACGTGCGCCACGAGGACGGCACCACGGAGGTGAAACCCGTCTCCTATCCAGGGGATGTCTTTGCTTCGACGCTGACGCTCCTGAGTCCGCTGTCCCAGACCCCCGCCGCCCGCACCAGTCTGTGGGCCTTTGGCTACTTGGTGGGGCCAGCCGATACCGCCGTGCGCGTATTTCGGGTCGTCCGCATGCAGCGCATGAGTGACACGACCGTGCGGATTCAGGCGGTCATTCACAATGCGAGCCTCTACAATGATGGCGAGCCAGTGGTCTTACCCGTCATCACGTCCCTGTTTAATCCGCTAGGCCCCCCACCAGGCCTCACGTCTCTCGTGCTGACGGAGATGAACCGCATCAGTGCCAGTGGTGCCTCATTGCGCGTGGTGAATGTCTCCTGGGATGTGGCGGGGTTAGGGGCGGGCTTCGCGCCCTACGGGGGGGCACTCATTCTCCGCCGCACGGTCATGGACAGTGCGCTTGGCGGGAGCGGAGCGCTCGGGACGACCCAGGCGGCAGAACTCCAGGGGTCGGGTGATGGCAGCGACAATTTCCATGCCCTGACGCAAGTGACCGGTCATGTGCTCGATTTTGATGACTATACCATCACGAGCGGCGTCACCTATGTCTACCGCGTGGTGCCCATGTCCCAGCGTGGCGTGCCCAATCAAGCCGGCGCGCGGGAAGCGACTATTCACGTCGCTGGCCCGACGACACCAAACTATTTCCCTGGCACGCCGCAAAATTTGCGTCTCAAAGGGCAACCCCTAGGCGCGACCATCTTTGAAGGTCCGGATGTCCATCTGGTCTGGGAGCCGATTGCCGATAGTAGCCTGTTTACCAGTACGTTTTTTGTCGCGGATTATATCCTGGAGGTGTGGGCACCGGGGCAGACGTATCTGCTGCGCCGCGTGATTGTGGCCGCCCGTGGCGTGGGTGTGTCGCTCGAAGCGACCTACACGCTGCAGATGAATAGCGAAGATCAGCTCCAGGCGGGGCAGGCTGGCGCCCGGCGTGATCTCGCCTTTTTCGTCTGGGCCAGGACCAATACCGGTCGTATCTCGCTCACCCCGGCCAGCTTGACCGTGTCCAATCCCCCGCCCGACATGGGTGATATGGTCCCCACGGTGACCGCCCTTGCTACGTCGGCCCTCATCACCTTTGACCAGTTTGTCGAGCCCCGCGATTTTGACCATTATCAGGTGTTCCTTGATACGGTGAATCCGCCCCTCGCCACGTATGAAGACATCGCCATTGGGCCACACGGCTTTGGGCGGGCCATTCGCCAGGTCGCGCCGCAAGGCTTGACCCCCGGTCTGACGTACTATACCTATGTGCTCCCTTACGATAGCTTTGGCCCTGGCATTCCCAGCCATATTGTGAGTTTTGTCCCGACGGGCATTGGCCTCGATGATCTCGATAAGGTGCCGCCCGCAACCCCGACCGGGCTCATCTTGACGCAGGGCCAGACCGTCAGTGATGACGGCACGATCATGAACTGGGTGCAAGCGTCCTGGAACCTCAATATTGAAAGCGACATGAGTACGTATGAGGTGCAGTTTTTCGTGGGCACCTCCGTCGTGCCTACCACCTTTTTGGTGTCGCATCCGACGACGCATGTGCGCATTGAAAATGTCGGGGGGAACATCACGGTGCGCTGTCGCCTCCTGGCCTATGACATTGTCCACAACATCAGTGCCTTTACTGCCGAAGCGAGTATCGTGACGACGGGGGATACCGCCCCACCTGGGCTCCCAAGTAACCTGTTTACGCGCGGGAGCTTTCGGGCCAATGTCCTCATCTGGACGCCGCCCGCCGATCTCGACTACTTCACGACCGAAATCTGGGGCAACAATGTGGCCAATAACGTCTCCCTTGTCAACAAGCTGGGGGAAGGAACCTACGATTTTGTCCACGGCGGCCTCCAGAGTAACGAAACCTGGTGGTATTGGATCCGCAGCAAAGACACCTCGGGTAACCTCAGTGCGTTTCTGCAAGGCCCCACGGCCGGGACCCAGGTGACGACGGTGCAGACGACGAATGCCGATATTGGGAATCTCTCGATTACCACGACGAAAATTGCCGACGACAGTATCAGTACCCCCAAGTTGCAGGCCAATAGTGTGGATGCCAATAAAGTGACCACCGGCGAACTCATTACCTTGGGGGCGCAAATTCGTAATGCGATTATTACGGATGCGCATATTAACTCGCTATCTGCCAGCAAGATCACCACCGGGCTGTTGGATGTACTCGTGCAACTCGGGGTGGCAGGGAAGGTCTTCTTGGATGGCGTCAATAACGACATCTATGTCTACGATGACGTCGTAGATGCCAGCCATCCTAATGGGCACTTACGTGTCCAGTTGGGCAAGCTTGGTCCACTCACCACGCACTATGGCCTGCAGATTTTTGATGAAGCGGATCATGTGATGTTTGACGTCAGTACGGGTGTCACCGCCGATGGCATCACGGCTGGCGTGATCAGTGCCGGCCATCTCAGCACGACGACCGCCGTGGTAACGAACGCGATTCAGATAGCCAATGCCATCATTACCAATGCGCATATTGCCACCGTCGCGGCCAACAAGATCATTACTGGCAACCTCACCGCCACGACGGTGATCCAGGTGGGCGTGACGCCCAAGCTGTACCTGGATGGGGCGAACAATAATATCTATGTCTATGACAACAATGTGAGCTTACCGAGCTTTCCCAATGGGCATTTGCGGGCGATGTTTGGGCAGCTCGGAAGCGGGGTCACAGACTACGGTCTGCGCATTTGGAATCAGCTCGATCAGCTCATGTGGGATTTCAGCGGCGCACAAACGCCCGGCATTGCCGCCTCGGCGGTGACAACGCCCAAGGTCGCGGTAGGCGCGATTAGCCAAAACATCACGTATTACTCGTCGTTGCAAATCACGACGGGGAGCGCAGAAACCTCCGCCGGTGCTCTGGCTACCGGGGCGATCAATGCCGGTGATCGGCTCTGGGTGGTGTTTAAGTCCGTGGGTCAGAATCTCGGCAGTACGGCGGCCCAGGTGGAAGCCATACTCTATGTCAACGATGGCAGCACGAACATCGCCTATGATGTGGCGTACCTCAAAGACAGCGGCCTCGGGCAGATTGTCATGCAGACGGTGTGGACCGCCTCGACGAACCTCAGCTCCATTACTTTTCACGTGGGCTTTCGCAATGCCCTGGGCAGTGAACTCGTCGGGATGACCAATATCAACTTCGTCGTCGTCCGGTTCCAGAGATGACATCCTCCCAAGCCTGGAAGGGCTTGGGTTTCCCAAACCCTCTCAGTGGAGAGGTTCATGTTCTTAGTCGATGACCAGCGCTTAGGCACCAGCCACCTTCTGTACCATGTTCGGGGGCAAGTCATATGCCCCGTCCCTTGGAGCCTCAAGAACCAAGGGACAGCACAGCCCCAGCCAATCCCGGATATTCATCCCGGCATTGGCATCGGCATGTGCATGCGTGTGGCAGCGTTGACAGAGAAATCGATGGCCTCTCCGTATCCCCAAGGCACCACAGCGATGGCAGGTCTTGCTCGTATAGGGGGCCGGATAGTGCTCGACAGGGACCGCACAGCCCTGAGCCTTATAGAGGATGAACTGCTCCAATTGGAAGGTAGGCCAATAATCCCGATTCTGTCCCGCGTCCGCCTTAGTGGTCTGCCGTTGCCGACTGCGCTGACGGATGCCCGACAGGTCTTCCAAACGTATCCCAGCGCCAAGACGTTGGGCCAGCGCGACCACATCTTTCGAGAGACAGTGATTGATATGGGTGATCATGCGCCGTTCCCGACGTTCCAACTTCTTCACGGCGCGGTGCTTGCCTGCTGCTTGGAGCTTCTTGCGCCTCGCCGCATAGATACGGCGGATATGCTGGATACGCTTCGCTTTGTAGAAGATGACTGGCCCCTCAGGGGTGGCCGCAGCCATGGGGACGTTCTGTCCACGATCAATCCCGATCCAGCGGTCTGTCGGCTCAGCATCGGGAACCTCCATCGACACCGAGAGACAGGCATACCAGATACCCTTACGCGAGCACCACAGCTTCAGCGAACCTGCAAACGCTTGCCCCGTCAGGATGGCATCCAACCAGCGCTGGTGCTGGGCAGGATGCACGACCAGCGGCACACGCTTCTTGATGCCACGACGCAAGCCAAAGCCGAGCGAATAGGTGTCGCCGACTTTGTGCAGCGTCCAGTTTTGGTTGTTGGTTTCGAGCGGCAGACAGGTGAACTGTTTGACCTTGGTACGAGCATTCGCGTTGCGAATCGTTTGATTGATCCAGGCCGAGCCAATCTCTATGTCTGCAAAAGCTTTACTTGTGAGCGACCGACGATCCGCCTTAGGCAGTGTCAGGATGCCATTCGCCACACGGGTGTTGAGGGCTTGCAGGCGCGCAAACTCCTCAGCCTTGGCTTGGTTGAGCTTGAGAAACGGCAATTTCAGCGTACGAGTGGCAGTGCTCATATGAGCAAGTATACAGTATCTTGCAAGAATATGCAAGATAGAAGAAATGGGCTAAAGCCCTACTGTCTAAGCCCTTATATCCCACCTGTAAACCTGGTGGGCTTTACGGGCTGGAGTCCGTAACGATGCAACTGCTCACCTATCGCGTAGAGGATGGCGCCATTGTCGCTGTGTATCAGTCCGAACGGCGGGAGATGCTGGAGGCCAATCGCGTGGCGGAGGATGCCGCGTATGGCTCTCTCCTGGTCGAGGAACACCTGCCCATCACACAGCAGGAGTGCTTTGAGGTGCAGGCGGGACAGCTCCGCAGCAAAACGGAGGTGCAGCTGCGCGCCAGCCCCGTGCCCTTTGCCGCAGATGGGCTGACGGAGTGTCAGGTTCAGCTTGAGCCCTTCGTGCCGTGCATCCTCGACATTAATACCCAGCAGGTCCGCCTCACGCAGGAGGATCAACAGGTGACCTTGACGGCGGATAGTCCGCAGTCGTTCAGCATTCGGATGGTGGCGATGCCGGGATACTGGGCGCAGCCACTCATCGTTGAGGCGCGCTAGCATGCCACGGCTTGATGTGCGGCTGCATCCCACGACGTACTTTGCCGCAGGCCCACAACGCCTGTTGTTTGCGCTGTTTCTGCGCTTGCTCAATCAGACCCGGCAGGAGGCCGGCCTGGCCGCGATTGCGGAATCCGAGATCATGGCACTCTTCCGTACTCTCCTGCGTGAGGAGACCTAGCCCGTGGCGCAACTTGGCAGTGGGAACGGGACACATTGGCCTGACTCTATTGATACGCGACAAGTCTTCCAGAATATGCCGGCCCCGGCGCCGGATTCGGATACGCGCGTTGACGCCGAGTTTCTCAATGATGCGCTCACGACGCTCATTGCCCTCGAAACCATCCTCGGCGCCAATCCGCAGGGGGCCTTTGCGAGTGTGGCCGCCCGGCTCAATTTTTACCTGCCGGACTCCGCCCTGCCGCCGAATGTGATTGGCTTTACGAACACCACGATGGTGACGGTCCCAGGCACGCAGCATGGGCTCGATTCGTCCGAAATCCTCTGGCGCGTCTGGGATAGCAATAATCCACGCAATGCCATTGAGCCCAATACCTTCACCGTGGACCCCATCACGTTCAATGTGATCATGACGTTTGCCGCGCCACAATCCGGAACCTTAGTGCTTGATGCGCCACCGCTCCGCTATCAAACGACCTTTACCAATGCCGATGCGTTCACGGTCGCGGGGAGTACGCATGGGCTGGGGACTGCCGATCTCTTCTGGGCACTCTATGACGCCAATACACCGAATGCCACGATGCAACCGACGAGTATCACCGTGCATCCGACCACCTTTGATGTGGTGGTGACCTTCTTTACGGGAGCGCTACGCTCGGGACGGTTGGTCCTGTCGCCCGGACGCTTTGCCACCGGGTCAACGTTTACCCCCCTGACAACCGGGACGGTGCCTGGCACGTATCATAATTTCGGGACGTCCGCCTTGCTCTATCAGGTCTATGATGCCAATACCCCCCGTGCCAATATTGCGCCTGGAGCCGTCATGGTCGACCCCGTGACCTTCGATGTCATGCTCGAGTTTGCCGTACCCCAAGCAGGGCGGATCCTGCTGGCAGCGGTCGCGCCCGCGGCGACCCCGCCAGGGCTACTCCGCACCCAGGCTGTCTCGTTTACAGGCCAGCGGCGTGTTGGGCCGCATGATCCACTCCCCGTGCTCATGCGCACGGTCCAAACGTTGGAAGCCCGTATGCTGGCGCTGGAAGCATCCCATACGGCGTTGCTGGCCCATCAGACGACGCCGCCCCCTGTTGCAGAGGAGCCGTCTGCATGACTGTGCTCGTACTTCGCTGTCTGCTCGTCCTCCTCCTGACCACGTCCGTGGCATGGGGGCAAGCACAACTGATCAATGGCAGTCGCGTCATCGTGGGCTGGATCAATGCTGGGGTGACGAGTGGCAGTGCCACCGCGTATACGCTAACGCTCAGCCCGCCCATGCCGGGCTACGTGACGCATCAGTGCTATCTGCTCTCGCCGCATGTCGCCAACACGGGCGCGGCCACACTCAATGTTAACGGGCTAGGGAGTAAGCCCTTCAAGAAATGGAGTGCTGGGGTCCTCGTGGATCTCGTGGCGAATGATTTCGTCATCGGGCGACTCGTCCAGATCTGCTATGACGGCACCAACATGCAGGTCTTGTTGGGCACAGCGGCGACCGGCACCGGTGTCACCGATGGCGATAAGGGCGATATTACGGTATCCGGGAGTGGGGCGACGTGGACGATTGATGCCGCAGCCGTGACGTATGCCAAGATGCAGACGGTCTCGACGACGTCTGTCCTGCTGGGGCGAGGCTCAGCGAGTACCGGGGCGCCGCAGGAAATTACGCTTGGGACAAATTTGTCCATGACCGGGACGACGCTGAATGCGACCGGCGGGGGGGCGGGTGTCACCGATGGCGATAAAGGCGACATCACGGTGTCGAGTACTGGCACGGTCTGGACGATTGACACGAGTGCTGTCACCTATGCCAAGCTCCAGAATACCACAGCGCCGTCTGTGTTGCTCGGCCGGGGCTCGGCCAGCGCGGGGGTCCCTCAGGAAATCACCCTGGGATCTGGCCTCAGTATGGCGGGCACGACGCTGAGTGTGAGTGCTGGGGGCGGCAATGTCAGCAACAGCGGCACGCCCGTCGATAATCAGGTAGCGGTCTGGACGACGGCCTCGCAAATTGAAGGGACGTCGGCGCTGACCTACAACGCGGGGGTATTGAGCCTCGGGACGAGTGGCACATTAGGCGGTCTCAATCTGGCAGGCAATACCTCTGGCATCATCAGTGTGAGACCGCAGGCTGCAGCGGGGACGTTTAACTGGAATCTGCCAACGAGCGCGGGGAGCAGTAGTCAAGTCCTCACCTCAGGCGGCGGCGGCACAACGCCCATGACGTGGACGACGTTGGCGCCCAGTGCAACGACGGATACGACTAACGCCAGCAATCTGACTAGCGGAACCTTAGCCCTGGCGCGGATAGCGGACGACTCGATCCCCTATACCAAATTGCCGAACGCCCCTGCCTCGGTGCTGCTTGGGCGTGGGGCTGGGGCTGGGACGGGTGATCTCCAAGAAATCACGCTGGGGACCAATCTGTCCATGGCGGGTGCGACACTCAATGCCACGGGCGGAAGTGGCGGGCATACTATTCAGGATGAGGGCACGAGTCGTCCGGCGCGGACCAACCTCAATTTTACGGGCCAGGGCGTCTCCTGTGTGGACAATGCCGGGAGCAACAGTACGGAGTGCAGCATCTCGGGGACGGGGGGGGCGGTCGGTATTTTTGGCACGCCTGTTGCGGGCCAGCTGGCGGTGTGGCATGATGCCGGCAGTATCGAAGGGGCCTCCGCCCTCTCCATTAACTATCTCGCCACCCATGTGGCGACGGCTGGGACCCCCACGACGACCATTCAATATGTGACCACAGGTCCCAGTGATCTGACGAGTCCGCTTCCCCCTGCCGCCTCTGGAACCAATACCCGCGAATTTGTCTACATCAAAGAAGATAGCGGCGCCGGGGCCATGGTCATTGCGCCGAACGGTGGCAACACCATTAACGGGATCGCAGGGCCCATCAGTACCCTGACCCAATGGGGCGGCTTTGTCATCAAGGAAGTCAGTGCCACAGGCTGGGTCGCCACGCCCTTTGCCCCGACATTGCCGACCGGAGGGGGCGGGTCTGGCACGGTTGATACCGGCGTCAATGGGCGCGCAGCGTACTACACCGGGGCGACGACGGTGGATGATTCCGCCGGCCTCACGCTCGATGCCACGGATGTCCTCACCTACAGCCCCAAGGTCACGGCTATCTCGGCCAATACCACGCTGGGTATCCATAACGTCGTCGCCTGTACGTCCGGCACGGGCACGGTCATTGCTACACTACCGGCTACCGCCACGGCGGCCTCAAAGCATTACACGCTGGTCAAAGTGGATACGGGAAGCGGTGTCTGTCGCATCGCACCGGCAGCGGGCGAGCAGCTCAACTGGGTAGTCAATGGTACCCAGGACCTGGCGGCGCGCGGCGATTCGGTGACCGTGACGGCAGTGGCGGCGGGGGTTTGGCTGGCGGAATCGGGGCTCACACAGTCGTCGTTGGCGGCGTTGCCGCTGGTGCGCACCGTGGGCATTGATGTAGGAGCCCTGCAACTGCGAGGGAGCTGCACGGAAAGTGCCGCAGCGGCGCTCGTGACCAACGGTCCGATAGTGTCCGCCATCGCCTGTACCGATAGTGATACGGATGGCTTTGACGTCCGCATTCCCATGCCCGACGCCTGGAACGGTTCCACGATCACCGTGCAGGTGCAGGGGTTTTACACAGGCACCACCCATACCTCGCCTAACAACATTGTGGATTTCAACTTTTCCGGGCAGTGCGTGCGGAGTGGCGATGTGCCGGCAGCCTGGGCGATCACGAGTGGCGCGACCGCCGAAAGTGCCACCAATGTGGAAGCCCAACTGACCACGAATGCCACGGCGAACCGGGAAATCTTCGCCACGACGACTGCCCTCACCCTGGCGGGGACGTGTGCCGGCGGCGCCACGGTGTATCTCCATGCGCTAGTGGATGCGGCCTCGACGACTTTTACGCCGATGAGTGATTTTAAACTATTAGGTTTAAAACTAGAGTACACACGAATCGGGAACGATTAGAACTATGGTATCAAGCATATGAATACCGAGAGGCTTACAGAGTGAAATACCTCTTCCCGCTCCTGCTGCTCATCTTGAGCGTCACGTTGGCCCTGGCGCTACCAGGGTCGTACACGCCGCTTGATAGTTTTGATAGGGCCAATCAAGGCCCGCCACCGTCGGCCCAGTGGTCGAACAGCTTGCTCCAGGCGCAAGTGGGCATGATTGTTACCGGGAATCGGCTGGGCGCGTCCACGGCGGGCTCCTCGGTCTGGTGGAACGTGCGGACGTTTCCAGCCGATGTGGGGCTGGCGGTCATCCTTGGCAATGCGACTGTGAGCAGCCTCCTGCATGTGCGGCTCTATATGCGGATCGCGGGGCCGAACACGGCCAGTACCACGGGCTATATATGCCAGGCGGAATGCGCCACTCCGCCCAGTGGTGGCACGATGGTGCTCAGGCGCCTGGATACGCCGATAAGCGCCCCCACCTTGGCGACGCAAACCAATGTGGCCTGGGCGGCTGGGGACGGCGTGGGCTGTGAGATGAAAGGCACGCAGATCTGTGGCTACCGGCGGGTATCTGGCACGACCACGTGGACGCAACTCATCTGTGCCACCGATGCGACCTTTAGCACGGCAGGCTTTGTCGGCGTGGGCATGAACAACATCGAAATTACCATGGATGATTTCTGGGCCGGATCGCTGCGGCGCAAGGGTCGCCTGCTCGCATTTGACTGAGAGAGACGGATTGACATGCACCGACCATATTGTTACCCTGGATCACACAGAAGCGGGAAAGCCAGACGCGTGAACGTCTCGCCTTCCCTCGCTCATTCCCCTGATGATCCAGGAGAACAAGTTATGAAGAGTGTACATCCACTGTCTACCCTTGCGTCTACAATCCTGTGTACCGTCCTCACCACATGCGGTGTCCTGGCCATACCCGCCATGGCGCAAACCCCGACCCATCACGTCGCCAAAACGGGCTGTAGTGATAGCAACGCGGGCACGTCTGCTGCTGCTCCCTGGTGTACTGTCCAAAAGGCGCTGACGACCGTCCCAGCGGGCTCCACGGTGCTGGTCCATGCCGGCACCTACTACGAGCGCATTACCCCCACCGTCAGCGGCAGCGCGGGCAACCTCATTACGCTTCTCGGGGAACGCGGTCCCTCTGGGGAACGCCTCACCATTTTGGACGGTAGCGACCTCTATACGGGGGGTTGGACGCTCAATGCTTCTACCAATGGCGGGCTCTACCGTACCACGACGGCCCCCTATGCGATTGGCTGGGTAGGGATCGAACAGGGTGGGCAGTCGTATCATATTCTGATGTCCGCTGACTATCATGTGTCACGCACGCTGCTGAGTACGCTGGATCATCCAGCGGAAGAGTGGACGTGTGTCAGTTATCTGGTCTGCCAGTCCTCGCCGCCCCCGCTCGTCAAGTATTGGGATGCCTGGGAGGCGCTGGCGACCGGCGACAACCCGGTTTATGTGCGCTTTCGGGCGGGCGACAATCCCGCGGGGAAGACCATGCGCGTCGCTCCCATGTGGAGTGCGACGCTCAAACTCCAGGGCGTGCACCATCTCACGTTCAAAGGATTGCATGTGCGGGCGGCGTATCATCCGGTGCTCATCACCTCGACGACCGCCGATATCGTCCTGGACGACAACGAACTTGAACATGGCAAGGCGACGATTGCGCTTTACGGGCCAGCGCGGATTACGATCAAGAACAATGTCATCCATGGCGGGCGCTATCCTGCCACCTATAAGCCCGGCCCCTTGAACGCCCAGTCCCTCCCCGCCGGCAACTTGACGCCAGGCACCTGGCAATATGCCACCGTGATTGCGGCGCATTTTAACTGGTTTTACAAGACGCAAGGTTTTTACGACCAGATGGGCATCGATACCTACTACGACGAAGAGCACACGCCGGGCGTGGGCACGGGGGTCACGGACCTGGAGGTGAGCGGCAATGTCATCACCGATTATCCGGCCTTTGGCCTGACGCTTGCCGATGCCACGAATGCGAAAGTCTTTAATAATGATGTGAGCCATACGTCCGACTGTGGCCTAGGGCATTTTGGCACGCTAACCAATGTGCAGATTTATGACAACTACCTCCATGATGACGCGATTAATATTCGCTTCGGGCCTGAGCAGTCCAAGGTGCAGGAAGTCTATATCTACCGGAATCGGTTTGACCAACCGATTTATCCTGGGGGGAAGCCCACGTGGGGCTGTTGTAACGATAGTGGGAGTGGCACACATGCCAGTACCCGGCGCTACTGGTATCACAACTCTTTCCTGGGCGGCGATCGCGAAGTCATGGGCTATGATGGCACGCTGAACTGGAGTACCTCAGATGTCCTGCTCAACAATGTGATCTCAGGTACGCAAGTCTTCATGTGGAATTTTGGCGGCTTTAATCCCGGCTTGCGCCTGTTTGACTATAACTGGCTGGGTGGACAATTAGGAACGGTCTATACGACGCCGCCACGCACGGGTGCCCTGGTGATTGGGTCCCATACGATCCAGGCCACAGGGCAACAGATGTGGACGGCCAAAGCCTGGAACACGACGACGCCGACGGATTTCACGCTGCCTGCCAGTTCGCCGGCGCGCCATGCCGGGATTGATGTCACCTCGCCGGCCGCCATCTCTCTGGTCGGCAAAGCCTTGCCAGGCTTTACCCCCGGCTATTTCACGGGGGCCGCGCCGCACATGGGCGCCGTGCAGGATATTGTCCCGACGGTCAACCCGCACCTGGCCTTTCCCACCGCCGAGGGCTTTGGGCAGTACAGCCTCGGGGGGCGTGGGGGTAAAGCGTATAACGTCAACTCGACGGCGAGCGGTCCTGGCACAACCAAAACGTGCACTACCGGGGGCTGTACTGCCACCACCCTGACCCTGCAAGACTGTTTGTTGGCCACCGAGCCCCGCACCTGCGTCTTCAAGGTCGGAGGGAAGTTTGACGCGCCCTGTGGCAGTGGGGGATGCGTCATCACCTCCCCCTATCTCACCATTGCGGGACAAACGGCGCCGGGCGGCGGCATCATGATCGCCAGTAGTGCAAGCGGTCCTGGGCAACTCACCTTTCGTACCAACGATGTGATTGTGCGCCATCTCCGCGTGCGGCCTGGGAAGGCCATCGCCACGGCGGCAGCGATCGTCCTCGACACGACGGCCAGTCACGATCTCATCTTTGACCATGTGAGTACGGGCTGGACGCCGGTGGATGGCGTGTCCTTCGCCCATGCCGAAGACGTGACCTGGCAATGGTCGATTCTCTCCGAAGCGCTCGGCACCAGCGCCAGCGTGAACGCCGGGTGTGGCGTGTGGCGCCCGGAAGCGCTCCCCGGCACGAGGGGACTCTCGGTGCTCCATAGCCTCGTGGGCAATCAGTGGCGCAACTGCTGGGCACACGAAAGTGGCGATGTGCAGTGGGTCAACACCGTCCTCTACAACATCGTCGAAGGGGGCTATGTGGCGGCCACCACGACAACCCCGCTGCGGGCCAGCTACGTGGGCAACTACTTCAAAGTGGGGCCGCAATCCAACAGTGGGAGCTTTCCCAACTACCCGCGCGTCTCGGCTCTGGCGTGTAGTTACGGCGCCTGGATCAACTGTACGGCGACGGCAGGCTCACTGCTCTATCTGAGCGGCAACGTGCATACCGTGCTCAGACCCTCGGCGGCGAGTGGTGCCGAAGATGCCATGGTGCTGGACTACGGCACGGCGCCCCTGGTGCCCCGCGTGACGACCGCGCCGGCCATGCCGCCGCTTACCACCGTAGTGCCCGCTACGCAGGTGCTCAGCGACACTACGACGCGGGCCGGGGCCTATGCGGTCGCTGATGGTGTCTATAGCACGGTGCGCCGCGACACGATTGATGCCCGCGCCGTGAGTGATGTGACGAATGGCACTGGCAATGCCAACGTACTGGATGAAACCACGGTCGGCGGGTATCCCAGCTATGCGGCCGGGACGGCGTATACGGATACCGATGGCGACGGCATGGCCGATGCCTGGGAGACGGCACACGGGCTCAATCCCAACGATGCGAGCGATGGACCGGCGCTGGTTGTTGGCGGGGTCAATGATGGCTATAGCAATCTCGAAGTGTTTCTCAATGAACTGGCCGGAGATGGGGCTGCCACGCCGGTAGCACTCGTGCCCGTGCCTGTCGTGCACCGGCTGGTGCGTTAGGAGAATATATGCGGGGTATACGGCTGGCAGCCTGGCTCTGGCTGCTCGTGCTGATGTGGAGCATGCCGGTCTGGGCACAGAGCATTGCCATCAGTGGGACGGGCGTCGTGCCCACAGCCAAAACCCTGGAAGGGACGACGCCGACCGATGACAGCATGGTGATTGGTAATGGCACGATCTGGCAAAATAAGGCGCTGGTGCAGTGTGATGAGACGACCGGGCAGGTGCTTAAGTACACCGTCAGCACGAATACCTGGGGCTGTGTGACCGTCGCGGGGGGTGCGGGCGGCGGCGACATTACGGCGGTAGGGAGTTGTACCACCTTGGAGTGTTTTACCGCTGCTACCCCTGGCGCGAGTCTGTTCTACACGGCCATCGCTGCCCCAGCGACCCCCGCCGCCGGGCAAGCCGTGCTCTATGCCGATACCGCCAATGCAGGGGTGCACGCAAGCAAGAGCAGCGCCGGGACCGTGACGCATATGGTGCAGAGTAAAGCGGCGGTCACCAATCAATTTCTCACCGCGATTAGTGATGCGGGCGTGGTCACGGCGGCGCCACTCTCCCTGAGTACGCTCTCCGATGGTGCGAGTGTAGTGACGCTCACCGGGACCCAAAAGCTCATCAATAAGCAGATCGTTGAACGTCTCTGTCCCGCGACGGTGAGCGCGAATGTGATTACCCCGATTAATATTGATACATGCGACATTCTCGACGTGCCCACCCTGGCGGCAGCCACGACCGTCGATGCTCCAACCGGGACGGGCGGCAACCCGGTCGATGGCCAAAAGCTCGAAATCCGCTTCAATGACACGACGCCCCGCGCGCTCACCTGGAATGCCATCTATACAACCAACGGGGGGATTACCCTCATCACGACTACGACCGGCGTGCCCGGCAAAACAGATCGCCTCCGCCTGGAATATAAAAGCGCGGTGGCGCAGTGGCAGGCGATTGCCAATACCCAGATTCCGGCCACGAGTGGCGGCGGGACGGGGTATCTGAATCTGCCCATTGCGGCAGCGCGTTTGCCGATGGCTACTGTCACGCCCGCCATCATTGATACGGGCTCGAACAATAACCGCATTCTCTTTGATGATGCGGCGAGCTGGTGTGTGGATTGGCAATTCAAACTGCCAGGGGATTACAACGGCACCCCGGTGGTTGTCTTCGATTACGTCAAACTCTCGAGTACCAACACGGCCCATACGGTGCAGTTCGATGTCTCAATCATGGCGCTCAAAACGGGTGCCAGTATCGAAACGGATAGTTATGGCACGGTCAATACGTGTACAGATTCAACCTCGCCTGGGAGTGTGAATTTCCTGGATACGATCACCTGCACGCTCACTAACGTGGATGCGATGGTGGCCAATGATGTGATTAAACTCCGACAGTGTCTCAACACCGCCAGTACCACCACGGGCCAGGTCGCCGTGGTGGGTGGGCAATTCCGGTATAGTAGGTAGGAGGGACGATGCGTGCGACAACCCTTGTCCTGTTGTGGTTGTGTCTTCCTGGGCTCGTGTGGGCGGACATGGCCTGTGACGGGATTGATGACAGCATGATTACGGCGATTGTTGCCACGAATTTTCTCTCGGCAACGACCGGTACCCTCAGCCTCTGGTATAAGCCCAGTGGCACGCCCCTCGGATTGAGTGGGCCCTGTTATGGTGCTGAACGGGTCTTTGTCGATTTTGACGCCGGTGAAGGCACTGGGGCTGTCGGGATTCACCGTGGCGAAGTCGCCTCCGGTGATCGCGTGTGTGCCACGAACTATACCACAGACGAGCAGATGGTCGAAACGACCTATACCACCAATGCCTGGACTCATCTCGTATGGGTGCATGGCGGCGGCAATCTCTCCTTCTTCAAAGATGGCGTGCAGGTCGGCTCTCCCGTGGCCTCGGGCGACTCCAGTGCCCTCACCGGGCCGTTGCGGATCTGTTTAGGCGATGTTGCCTCCTCTGGCGCCAATCCTGCCCAGGGCACCGTTGCAGAGGCTGCGGTGTTTAGTAGTACCCGCAGCGCCCAGCTCATTGCCAATGCAGCCAAAAGTCGGCTGCGACGGGTCGCGGCGGGGGGGGCGAGTGGCTACTGGCCGCTCACGGATTGTGCCTACGGCAGCTCAGGCAATGGGGTCACGTTTCGAGATCGGAGCCTTAACGGGCGCCACATGACGGGCAGTTCCGGCGCCAATGCTACGGGCCTCACCTGCCAGGCCTCGAATTATCTCATGATGCCCGATGGAGTGGAGTAATATGCAACGCCTTCTCATGACGCTCGGCCTCTGCCTCATGGCCTCGACGGTCCAGGCGGGCAATTGGAACTGCGGCGACACGACCAAGCTCTTTCTCTACAGTGTGGGCTTTGATGTAACGACCGTACCCGCCTGTCCAGGGCCCTATATCCTCTCAGAAATCCCCAAAGGCCCCCTGATTGGGCAACAAAATGCCTTCTACCACCAGATGGACCGGAAAGATTACATTAAAGTCGTCGATGGCCTCATGGTGGAAATGACGCAGGCGGAAAAGGATGCCGTGGATGCGGCCCTGGCGGCAGCCAAACAACCAGTCACCGATGCGCGAGCCGAGATCCAGGAAAACGACCTCTGTAACACGGCCCTGACCGACCTCACCGTCATTGCCCAGAAGGAGGCGAATCTCAAACAGAATATTGCGGATATGATCAACAATGCGCCGACGACTCCAGACAAGATCCAAGCGGTAATTCAGACCGAACAGATGATTGTCACCCATCTCTATCAACTGGCGCGCTGTGTCAACAGCTATGCCGTAGTTAGAGGCGCCCCAACGTCATGAAACAGTTGCAAAGTCTTGTCCTCCTGCTGTTCCTCCTCCTGCATCCAGTACTTGGCATGGCGAAAACGTATTATATGAGCCCGACAGGCGTGGAGAGTGAGGATTGTAGTATTCAGGATGCGGCGAGCTTGGCGGCGCCGCGTCGGCACTGGCGGCATGTCCGCACGTGCTTAGGGCCAGGGGATACCGTCTATGTGCGCGGCGGCAATTATCCTGAGAGCATGCTCTCCGATAACATCCCCAACGTCCCCTCGGGCGCGGCGGGCTCGCCCATTCTCGTGACGGCCTATCAAAGCGAGGTGCCCGTGTTTCGCCAACTGGGCCTCACGGGGGGCAACCATCAATACGTGACGTTTCAAAACATCCACGTAGATGGCAGTCTCAATGGTCCCATCCAGTTTGACAGCTATACGATAAATTTTGGCGATGGCGCGCATCATATTCAATTCCTCGGGGGCAGTTGCAAAAACTCGGGGGATAGTTGCATTGCGACGACGTGGGGCGGCACCAGTACGCGTCCGCATCATATCACCATCCGGGGCGTGGATATTAGTCTGGCCGGCCTCAATAACTCCGGCAATCCGCCCGTAGGGCATGGCATCTATGCAGCGGGCAGCGACAGTGTGTACGAAGAAAACGTGATCCACGACAACACCGGGGGGGGAATCCAACTTAACGCCAACGGCACGGACAGTACCCCCAATCAAGTGGGCAATGACCGCAACATTATGCGCAACAACTGGATATACAACAATTCCACCGGGCCGCAGGAAAACCAGGGTATCCAACTCATTATTGGCGATGATAACGAAATCTACAACAATGTGATCTTTGACTCACCGGGGGGTGCCATTTGGATCGCCTATCGCCCGATGCAGCGGACCAAGGTGTACAACAATACGATTGTGAACACGGGCGGCCCTGGCATTGGGATTGCTGATGGGCCCATAGATACGGAGGTGAAGAATAATATCATGTGGGTTCATAATGGCTATGGGCCGCTCTATCAGACTGGCGATAGCAACACCATCGTCGAGGATAATCTGCTCAATACCGAGGACCCCCACTTTGTGGACCAGGGGAGCCAGAATTTTCACCTGCAAGCGAGTTCCCCCGCCCGCAATAGAGGCCAGACGCTGAGCAGTGTGGCGTTTGATTATGATCACATCGCCCGGCCGCAAGGCTCGGCCTATGATATCGGCGCCTATGAGTATATTGAGGGTGGTGACGGTGACGGTAGCGGTCCGACAGGCAATCCGATCTATCTGCGCAAGACCGGCTCCGATAGTAATACGTGTCTTGATGCCGAAGATCCGGCGCCCGGCAAGGCCAAGCTCACCTTAAGCGGGGCGCAGGGGGCGCTCTCCTGCATGACGACCGCGGGCAAAATTCTCTACATTGGCGCCGGGACCTATAGCGAACATATCAGGACCCTGGACACGCCGATCACAGGGGGCACCTCCTGGGCCAATCCGACCGTTATTCAAGCACTGGGGACGGATGTCGTGACGATTCGCGCTATCACCCCGAATAATGCCATTCTCTACTGGACCATGGGGAGCTATGTCGTATTCCGCAACCTTATTTTTGATGGCAACAGTGTGACGGATAGCTCTGGTATCGTCATGACCGGCGGCGATAATGTAGAATTTGAGCACTGCGAAGTCAAAAATACGGCCTCAAATCAGTTCTGGATTCAAGGCGTGAGTGATATTGGCATCTCGTTCTGTAACATTCACCACAATACCCGCAGTCCTGGCATTCGGGTGCTCGGGACCGTGACGAATCTCACGCTGGATGACAATGTGATTACCAATACGGTAGGCCCCGGCATTGATCTGCATACGGTGAGTGGCGGCTCCAGTACCACGCCCAACATCCGTCGCAACATCCTCCACGATACCGGCACGGATGGCACGAGTGCCGCGCTGGCTCTGGGACCGTCCTCGGGCGCTGTCGTCGTCAATAATGCCATCTCGCTCAACCCTATTGGGATTCGGGCGTTTTCAGGCGCCACGACCTGGCGCCTACTCCACAACACGGTGAGTAACAATACGTCCAAGGGCATTCAATGCGACAGCGGCGCGACGGGCGGGGAGATGGCCAACAATATCGCGATTGGCAATGGCGCCAGTGGCGCCGATAACCTCGTCAACAATTGCAGCGCCACGGTGCAAGGCAATATCAACAGCGGCCTGCCGGCGGACTTTTTCACCAGTCCTGGGACAGGGGATTACACGCTGCTCGCGACCTCGCCCGCGCGTAATACGGGTATTGACCTGCCCTCGGTGACGATTGATCTGCTCCAGAGGCCACGGCCGCAGGGACCCAAGTGGGATGTCGGGGCCTACGAGTTTGTCGAGGGCCTCACGCCTGAAGTGGTCGCGAGGACCGGGCTGCAAAGCACGTTTTGGTAAAAGGGGGAACCTATGAAATACGGAAGAAGTAGTGTCTTCCTCGTCGTCCTCCTGCTCTTGAGCCCGATGCTGGGGGAGGCAAAGACGTACTACATGAGCCCCACCGGAGCCACCAGCCAGGATTGCAGTACGCAGGATGAGGCGTCTTTGGCGGCGCCACGGCGGCATTGGCGCCATGTGCGCGATTGCCTCGCCCCTGGAGATACCGTCTATCTGCGCGGCGGGACATACCCCGAAAGCCTCGAAAGCTCGAATTATCCCAATATTCCCCAGGGGACGGCGGATCGGCCCATCCTCATCGCCGCGTATCCTGGCGACCAGCCGCCGCGCTTTAAGCAACTCTCCATGTCAGGGGGAGGCCATGCTTATCTGACGTTCCAGGGCATTGAGATTGATGGGACGATTAACGGTAGCATCCCGTTTGATACCTATGCGATGTATTTTGCTGATGGCGCGCACCATATTACCGTCATCGGGGGGAGCTGTAAAAACTCGGGTGCGAGTTGCATTGCAACGGCGTGGGGCGGCTCGAATCAGCGCCCGCATCACATCACCTTTCGCGGTATGGATATCAGCCTGGCCGGGCAAAACAACGCCGGGAATCCTCCCGTCGGCCATGGGATCTACCTCGCGGGCGCCGATAACCTGGTAGAAGACTGCGTGATTCACCACAATACCGGCGGGGGAGTACAGCTCAATGCCAACGGTACCGACAGCACACCCCATCAGGTGGGCAATGACCGCAACATTGTCCGCAATAACTGGATGTATGGCAATGCGACGGGGCCGCAAGAAAATCAGGGCGTGCAACTCATTATTGGCGACGACAACGAGATCTATAACAATGTGATCGTTGACTCACCGGCAGGCGCCATCGAAATTGCCTATCGCCCGATGCAACGCACGAAGATCTACAACAATACCATCGTTAATACCGGCTCTATGGGCATCGGGATCTTTGATGGACCGATCAATACCGAGGTGAAGAATAATATCATGTGGATCCATAATGGCTATGGGCCGCTGTATCGGACGGGGGATACAGGGACCATCGTTGCGAACAATCTGCTTAATACCGAGGACCCACAATTTGTGGACCAGGGGAACCAGGATTTCCGCCTGCAAGAGAGTTCCCCTGCCCGCAATGTAGGCCAGTCCCTGTCCAGTGTGCCCTTTGATTATGCGCATACCGCGCGCCCACAAGGCTCGGCCTATGATATCGGTGCCTACGAGTCTCTTGAGGGCGGCGGTGGGCCGCCGCCTGGTCCCAACGCCAACCCGATTTATCTCCGCAAGACCGGCTCCGATAGTAATAGTTGTATCGATGCCGAAGATCCGGCGCCCGGCAAGGCCAAGCTGACCTTTAGTGGTGCGAGTGGGGCACTCTCCTGTATGACCACAGCGGGGAAAATGCTCCACATTGGTGCCGGGACCTATAGCGAACATATCAGTACCCTGGACACACCGATCACGGGGGGTACCTCCTGGGCCAACCCCACCGTTATTCAAGCGCTGGGGACGGATGTGGTGACGATCCGTGCTATCACCCCCAATAATGCCATTCTCTACTGGACCGCAGGCAGCTACGTCGTGTTCCGCAACCTCATTTTTGATGGCAATAATGTCACCGATAGCTCGGGCATTGTGCTGACCGGCGGCGATCACGTGAGTTTTGAACACTGCGAAGTCAAACGGACGGCTTCCAATCAGTTCTGGATTCAAAACGTCAGCGACATTGATATTTCGTTGTGTAATATCCACCACAATACCCGCAGTCCTGGCATTCGGGTGCTGGGGACGGTGAGCAATCTCACGCTAGAGGATAATGTCATTACGAACACGGTGGGACCAGCGATTGATGTGCACACCCTGAGCGGCGGGACGAGTACCACACCCACTATCCGCCGCAACATCATTCACGATACCGGCACGGATGGCACGAGTGCCGCGCTGGCCCTGGGGCCATCATCAGGAGCTGTCGTCGTCAATAATGCCATCTCGCTCAATCCCCTTGGCATGCGGGTGTTTTCAGGCGCGACGACGTGGCGACTGCTCCACAACACGGTAAGTAACAATAGCTCCAAGGGCATCCAGTGTGATAGCGGCGCGGGGAGCGGCGCGACGGCGGGCGAGATTACCAACAATATTGCGATTGGCAATGGCGCGAGCGCCGCAGATAACCTGGTGAATAACTGTAGTGCCAACGTCGCGGGCAACATCAGCAGCGGCCTCCCAGCTGACTTTTTCACCAACCCCGGCACGGGCGATTACACGCTCAAGGCGACCTCGCCCGCCCGCAATGCGGGCATCGACCTGCCCTCCGTCACCATCGATCTGATAGGTACCTCCCGCCCGCAGGGTCCCAAGTGGGATGTCGGGGCGTATGAATTTATCGAGGGTACCGAGCCCGTCATTGTCAGCGGCACTGGGCTCTAGAGTCCCTTCTGGTAGGGACGGGCGCGGCCCTCTTGTCTGTGCGAATATTCTGTACTATAATACCCTATGGTTCCTTTCTCAAGAAACAGATACCATCGCACAGAGGAGGACAGGTCGATGGCCATACCACGGCAGGGCGCGGCGGGGGGCGCGCATCCCCTGGGGACACTCATTTACACCGTCAAGGAAGTCGCGGCAGCGTTGGGGCTCAGCACGAAAACGATTTACGCGGCGATTGCGGCCGGGACGCTCCCGGCCAAGAAAACGGGCAAGCACTATTTGCTCACACAAGCCGACATCCAGGCGTATTGGGCCAGTTTACCGGACGCGGCCCGCACACAGAAAAGGGGTGAGAAATGAAGTGGGTCATGAGTCTGTTGGGGCTGCTCCTGCTCGTCCAGCCAGTCTGGGCGCAACAACAATGGACCTTACACAGTCTCGGGGGGATGAACACCTTACGGGTCGTGGCGATTAACAAGCTGCCGACGGGCCAGCATGAAGTGCTCGGGATGCAGGGGGGGCAGGCCCTCACCGTCACCGCCGATGGGAGCGGCCACTTCCTGGGCTTTCTCCCTGGGGGCTCCTTCTCGCGTGCGGCGGGGGGCTGTGCGGGGTTTGTCGCCGGGGAGAGTGCGGCAGGGGCCTTTGGGGTCCACACGCATGCCTGGGATCTGGTCGGCGGAGCCTTGCGGGATCTGGGCGCGGCCCTCGGGCCACCAGACTTGTTCTCCGCCGCAACGAGTGTGAACTGTCAAGGGCGCAGCGCGGGCTTTGGCGATGATCCGAGCGCACCCACGACCCAACGCGCGCTGACGTGGGACATGACCGGGGCCGTGACGCTCCTCCCCCGGTTTGCCGGGTCGTCGGGCTTCCATGTGGCGGAGAAGGTGAATAACAACACCCCGCCCGAGTTTGTCGGCTATGGCGCCATCAGTACGGGGGCGTTCCACTGTGCCCTGTGGCATGCGGATCTGACGATTCACGATTGTCATTTTACCGGCACGAGTTCGCAGGCGCATGACCTCACGGAGACGGGGCCAACGGTCGTGGGGAACGTCCAGGGCGCTTCAGGGACGCTAGGCTTTGTCTGGACCGAGGCGAGCGGGGGCCAACTCTTGCCGCCGCTGCCGGGCTTGAGCACCAGCTTTACCCTCGGGATCAATAACAGCGAACTCAAAGTGGGCTACTCGCAGGGGCCTGTGCCCCGCAGCGGGCCTCCCCCGCAGGAAGCCACCATCTGGGAAGCCGGATCGACGACGCCGGTGCGGCTGCTCGACCGCGTCACGAATCCCACCGGCTGGACGCTGCAGATCTGCCAGGGCGTCTCGGAGCAGCAGGTGATCGTCTGTCGGGGGACCATCGATGGCACGACCGTGGCCGTGCTGGCCCTGCCGGTGCTCACCACCACGCCGTCTGATTCTCCTACTGCCCCCAAGCCCGAACGCGGCAGGCCAGGACGCCGGCGTTAGGAGGATTGATGCTGCTGGTACTACTCGTGGTGCTCATCGTCTTGATGATTGGCGGAGCCCCCCAATGGGGTCTCCACAACTATGGCTACTACCCAACCAGCGCCTTCGGCATAATGCTGATTGTGCTCCTCATCCTCCTGCTATTCGGACGCCTGTAATGGGTTGGCTCCTCGTCGTGTTGCTTGGCCTTTCGGGCTGTCATGCGGCGGGGACCAACCTGGCCATTGGCTCGGGCACGTTTGGGGCCAAGGCCAGCCCTCAGCCGGCGTGTCTCTGGGCCGTCCTGCCGCTGGATGGGGCGACACTCGCCGAATGCCGCGACCTGTTCCGGCTCCCGCCACCGTAAGCGGCTCTTGCCCTAGGCAGCGAGCGGCACGTATGCTAGACTCCCCAACACCGAGCGCCGTATGGCTCTCTGCGTCTCTCTGTGGGGAAAGGGTCTACGGATGTCCGATGTCCTCGCGCTTTGCTACGCCCCGTCCTGCCACGCCCACGCGCACCAGCGGTTTCAGGAGGCGTGTGCGGCAATGCACCGCCTCAAAGGGGTGGCGCGGACCAGCCAGGCGCAAGCCGAGGGGTTCCTGGTCGCCCGCTTTGCCTCGCCGCTCTCCTCGGCGCCGCAGGTCCTGGAGGTGCCGGAAGAGGGCGTCATGCTGGCGGTGGCGGGCTGGTGTCAGGGGGCGATGGAGCACCAGCGGGGCACGGCGCCGCTTGCCGTGCTCGCGGACGCCTATCGCCGGCATACCTCCGAGCTGGACCTCTACCGGTGCCTCGAAGGCCAGTACGCGGCTCTCTGCGTGGAGACTCGGCCCCGCCGGATGCGCGCCTGGGTGGATCGCCTCGGGCTCATGCCCGGCTATGTCTACTCGGCGGGCGGCCTGGCCTGGTTTGCTACGTCCGCGATGGTGTTGGCGAGCGTCGTGAAGCCGCACCTGGACCTCCATGCAGTGCGGACCCTCTTTCTTGGCCGCAGCCCCAATAGCCCCCATAGCCTCTTTGACGGCATCACGCGCTTGGGCTTTGGGCAGCATGTCGAGCTATCCGAGGGAAGGCACCGCATCGAAACCACCTGGACGCCGTACCTGCCGCCAGTCCGCTACCGCAACCTGCAGGAGGCGATTGAGGAAGGCGTCAGCATGATTCGCGCGTGCTGTGCGGGCATTCGGACCACCTACTGCAAGCCCATTATGGATCTCACGTCCGGCCTGGACTCGCGCCTGGTCGTCGCCGCCATGTATCAGGGCGCGGGTGATCGCCTGGCCGTCACCGTCAGTGGCGCGCCGGAAACCATCGATGCGCAGATTGCCGCGCAGGCGGCAAAGCACTTTGGCTGGGAACTGCTGCCGTTCGCGCCGCCCCCGCACTGGGGCAGCAAGCGCTGGCCCCTCTTTCAGGAGGGCGTGGCTTTGAGTGAAGGCGAACTGAGTGGGAATCGCATCGACCGGACCTTGCGCGTCAAGCACGCGATTCGCGACGTCGGGGGCGTGGCCGTGACGGGCAGCGGCGGCGAATGTTACCGCGAGTTCTTCTGGCAGCAGGAATTTTTTGCCATCGGGCGCACGCGGCACCTGAACCTCGCCCGGCTGATGAAGTACCGCTTTGACTTTGGCGTCCAGGTCGCGCAGGGGCTTTTTGGCCACGATTGGTACCCCGAAGTGCTCGCGCGTGACGTGGCGACGCTCACGCAGATTACCGACCTGGCCCCCGATGCCCTCAACACGGCGAAGCTTGATGCCATCTACCTCTGGAAGCTGGGGGGACACGTGGGGCGCTACGCGGCGACGGCGATGCCGGTGGTCTTGTCCCTCTCGCCCCTTTTGACGCACGCCTTAGTGGAGTATGCCCTCAGTATGCCCTGGCAGTACCGCATGCACGGCAGGCTCATGCGCGGGCTCATCACGCGCCTGAGCCCCGCACTCGCCAAGCTGCCGACGTGGTACGGAAGCTCGGCCGAGCCGTTTAGCCTGCGCCGGCCCCTCCAGGTCCTCAAGCACGGGTCTACCTCCGCGCAAAAGCTCCTCCGCAAGCTCGGCCAGGTGACGATTGGGCACAGCCTCTTCCGCGATCCGACGGCGGTCCCCTATAATCCGACTCCGGACATCGAGCTGACCAAGATCATGCAGGATGAGGGCCTGCTCACGGTGGACAACCTCGTCTCGGCAGGGCTCTATGCGCCCCAAGGGCTGGCGGCGGTCCTGCGCCGCGCGCAGCAGCCCGGCTTCACGCAGTATGATCAGTTGCACGTGGTGGTGTCGGTCGAACTGATCTGCCGCCTGTGCGGGCTGAGCGCCCCGCAGGACCGCCTCTAACCTCTAAATCGTTTCACCCCCGGCCGTAAAGTCCGGCAGAATGTCTCCATCAAGACAACAAAAAAGGTGTAAACACCCAGAGTGTATATTCACATATTTTTCTCGTGGGGGATGCACCTGGAGTGCCGTGCGCTCCTGGCCAAGGAAGACCTCCTTGACCTCGCTCATGCCTTCCCAGGTGGGCGTCTGCCCGTTGCTCCGCGACACACTGACGTGGACCCACCGCTTTCCATCGGCATACCGCGCACTCGTGACGATCACCCGTGTGGTCCCGCGTTTGGTATAGGCACGACAATAGGCGCGGTCAGGGCCCCCCGTCCAGGCCGACGTGTCGATTTCCTCCCAGCCTGCCGGCAGTACGGTCGGCCACCAGTCCGGCAGTGGCTGCGGCTCACAGACGCCTTCTCCCATCATATACTGCTTGCCCTGAAACGTGACGATTGACGTAGACTCCCTCTTTTTCTCTCTTAACCTGACCGATCCGCGAGGTCTTGGGGGTCAAGCTTCCAGTGCGGGTCAGCCGTGTCTGGGTCTGGCAGCAATACCACATACGCCTGGAGTGCCTTGATCAGGGCCAACGCCCCGGCCCGGTCGAGCACCCGCGCCTGGGCGCACCCGGCCCGGTCATCACACACCAGGATGCAGGTGCCCTCCGCCGCGGGCAGCAACTGCCACCAGTGCGCATGGAAATCGGTTTCTGCACCGTAATACGTGCGTCGTGCTGGCTCACGCATAGGACTCTCCCGGCTGATAGCCTCGACACCCCGGTTGCTCGTGGGGGTGGGCCAGTAACCCGTGATGTTTGATGGTTGGGCAGTAACACCGGACTTGGGTGACGGCCCGAAACAACGCGACGGCGACAGCGAGTTGCTGCCCTTGCGCCGCCTCAAGTATCCGGCAGATAGGACACGTGCGGCGTTGGCCTTGTTCAGTCATGGCGGACTTCCTCCCGTTCTACGTATTGGGCAATCTTGGCGTGCAGGTCAAACGTGGCGAGACTGAGGACCAGGAATACTTCCCAGGGCGCAAGGATTTCACCATCAAGCACGGCCACCATCGCTGCACTCATGCGCCGCGCGAGGGCATGATGCCGGGAGTCAAGCTGGACAAGCATGGGGTTAGACATGAGCGATCTCCTTGAGTTTCGTGATGATCGCCTGGTAGTTACCCGGTGCCAGGTCAAGGCTCGTCAGTTCTTTGACGCGGCGGGGGGTCGCTTCCTCCCCCCGTGCCCCGACCAGTTCGCGAATGGTATCCAGGGGAGACAGCGTCGATCCTGCGGATTTGCGCAGACTTTCACCATCATCATCTTCATCGCCGGCCACATTGATAAACCCCATGAGGGCATAGCGCCGGGCATACGTAATCGCCTTGCCGCAGCCTTGTTCATCGGCTTTTGAGAGTGGCAAACAAGTAGTTGACACAAGATACTGACCGCTGGTATGCCACAGCCCTGTGGTTACCATCGCCATCCCGTCCCGCGTGTCCGGGAGTTGGGTCACGGCGATCCCTTCGGCGGCGAGCAGGGGCATGACCGCATCGCGCACCGCCGCTAACGACACATATTTCGCCCGGAAATGGGGATTTTGACTATCAAAGATCGGATTGCGTATCTTGCTCTGTGCCCGCGCCAGCGCCGCCATCAGTTGATCAATGCGATCACTCCGCTCGATCTTGTCACGGGCCACATAGCAGGGCGTGAGGTCACTCACCTCGGGCATGAGAGATGTTCCCAGAGGCGGGAAGGCCTCGTCTCGCAGCACAGGGGCCTCTAGGGGCGTTTCTGAGGCACGTACGTCTATAACCATGGGTATTGACTCCTGCGTGGCTGTATCGGGCTGCTGGGTACCTTCCTGAGCGGTTTCTAGGGGTAGTGTGGCGAGACGCTCCTCCGGGGTTGGCGGGGGTGCCAGGAGACTGGCCTGGCCATCCCGACGGGCCAGCGCTGTCCGCCAGCGGGTATAGAGCACCACGGCGGTCACATGCTTACAGACTTTGCTCGGTCCCTGGCGGCTACTGGGGCACGTACAGCCGTTCGCCGTCGCCTGATAGCGCGGCTCATCCTGCCCCGCCACATAGTAGGTGTCCGGCTCCGAGTGGGGCGTCACCCCGCCGGTTTCGACGAGTTGCAGGGCATTGGTAAGTTTGAGCGTCGGCGCGGTCCAGGCACCACCCTCGCGGGCCATCTCATCCCGCACTGTGTGCAGGACCTCCAGGTTATCAGGATCAAGGTACAGGGCGTCTAACTCCATAGCCGTACTTTCATTGCCAATCGTCGGCAGTTGCGTTATTGTTGCCATCGTAGTATCTCCTGTGGTTGGTGTCTGGGGTGTTGGCAGCACCCCAGGCCCGTTCAGTGCAGGCGCTGGTGTTTCCAGCGCTGCGCGATCGTCATCAAGGTCCGTTTGACATCCTCGGACCACCCTACTTCCTGGAGCTGTTTTTTAACATAGACCTCCTCTGCTACATCACGGCTATACGTCGTCTCCCCCAGTTCATAGACTAGGGCCAGGCGCAGGCTCGCCGTTTGTGCCGGCGTGTCGGCGTTGGGTACGGTCGCTTGTAACTGCTTATAGGCGCGGGTCATACTGATGCTTTCTCTAGTCTGCGCTGTGCACCTCCACCATGCCTGCCGTATTGATCGTGAGCACCGCCTCCCCGGCCAGTACCAGCGTGAGCATGAGCCGGTCCCACGCCGAGCGCTCGGGCTGAAGCACGATGGCGGCCCCCCAGGCGAGGACGCGCACGCCCGCGGCGGACGTACAGGGACTCCCCGAGCGCGCCAGCGCCAGCAGCAGGCCCTCCTGCTGGGCGAGAGACAGGGTGCGGGTAATCAGGGCGGGGGTCATGCGCTGTGTACCTCCTTAGTAAGTACCTGCCATTGCCGCACGAGACCGTAGACGGCGATGAGCCAATTGAGCCATTGCTGCTGTTGCCGTTTCGTCCGCTCACGTCGGATACTCGCATCCTTCTTGAAACAGCTAAAACACAGTTCCCGATGGGGCATTGCCTTGTGATGCCGGCAGTAGGTACACATCCCTTTCTTTTTCGTGCGCTGATACCGATTCATGCTATCGCGGCGAATGTGTGCGGCACACGGCGCACATCGACGATGGCCGGGCTCTGCTGGTTGCTTACCACAGAGCGTGCAGATCCCTGTTTTGACACGGTTCCAATAGACCTCCTGCGCCTTCGCAAGACAGAAAGCACACGTACGTCGATTAGGTACGGGTTCGCGCGATTTACATTGGTTGCAGCGCTGGGGCTTCACATCCCCCGTACTCTGTAGGAAATTCTCCGCCGATTCATCCCCCGTACTCTGTAGGAAATTACGCGGCGACACGGGGGTATCTCCTAAAGTACGGTTCGTCATAGGCGACTGGTTGTTCGAGGAGGTGCCACTGCTCGTCGATATACCGCAGGACCGTTTGCCGGGTATAGGGTGTTCCCTCGATGGTAATAGGCACTTCCCGCGAGGGCATCGTAAAGCTCCGGAGCGAACGCTCCAGCGCCACAGCATTCCACGCCATGGCCGTGATATAGGCATAGTCGATAGCGTTATAGCGCTGTTTATGGGATTCGGTCTGAAACCACCGTGCGAGCAACCGCGTGGGATGATTCGGGTCTACATGATTTTCTAAGGCGACGTGCTGCCAAAACGTTTCGGCCTGCGCTGGCGCAAAGCGATACTGCACCAAGGCGATCGCCATGAGCGCTTGGCGCGTCAGAAAGGCTTGCCAGGGTTTTTTGGCAGCGCGAATATCCTCACAAAACATGCTGGCCTCTTTCGTCCACTCCAGGGCTGAGACATAGAGCAGTTCATTGTCCCGTAAATAGCCCAACGTCTTATGAGCCCGGGCCGTCGCATAGACAAACCCTGAGAGCAAAAGGCGCTGTGCACTAAAGAGCACCTCACTCTGGCGTTGGTTAATACCCGCATGGTCCGCAAAACCGTAGGCTTTCAGCATATCCCGTGCTGTACGGGGGAGTTGGCGGTCAAACGTGTTGTAGAGAGCATCGACCTCCTCTTCGTGTGTCACGTGATATTCTGTGAGCGTCACGATGATCGGACGGTCGAGGCGCACGAGGGCATAGAGCGTATGATTACCATTGACGATAAACCGCCGGCCCTTGAGGACGGCAAGGGCAATTTCACTCCCGGCCCGAAAGCGCCCGGTGGCCATCAGGTGGTGTAAAAACTCAACATGGTGTTCTCGAATGGGACGTTGCCGGCCATAGGAGGCTTCTGCAACCCACGTTTGCCCCTCTAGGGGATGTATTTCATAGCGCCGCGTAGTAAATTCCAGTGCGGATAACATCGATGGTTCCTTTCAGGTTTCATGGGGTGATGTGGCGACATCACCCCGCACTGCTAATAGTCGTTCCCCTCCCAGGGATCGACCGCCTCGGGGAAGGCCACACAACCCACCCCAAAATACACTGCTTCATAGCCAAATTCGTCAATCGCGTCGAGATAGTCATACCGTAAGCCGTGGCACAACCGCGCACAGTCCGCCTCTGAGGCAGGGCTCGGTTCCCCCGTCTCGACCCAGAGTGGTTTATCGCTGGCCGCATCATCAAAGACCTCACACGCCACCCCAAAATAGACATAGGGATAGCCACACTGGCGGATGACCGCCTGCGTATCTCGGACCAGACTGTGAAAGATACGTTGCATCGGTAATGACCCCTCTAATCAGGATGAATGGCCTCATGGCACTCATCACAAATTGCTACAAGGTCAAACAACATTTCTCGTCCTACTCGTTTGTACGTGAGATGGTGCACCTGTGTGGCTCGTTGGATGCCGCACCCCTCACACATATGCCCGGCCCGTTGCATGACGCGCCGGCGCCGCTCGCGCCACTCAGGCGTAGTCAAGTAATGTTTATAGACACCCCACCATTCTTCATCGTTTATGCTGCCCTTCGGCATGTGTAACATGTGTTGCAAGTCTAACCCCATGTATTCTTGGATAAGAGCATGGTTATCTGGTCCGTCTACTCTGTGACATTGGCCGTTCGTGTTACATCCAAAGCAGTAAAATATTCCCTTGTCTGGCGAAATCACACAGGACGGAGTGTTCTCTTGATGCCAAGGGCATAAGACGGCCCAGGCGGATTTGTCTGGGGTCTCCGTCGTAACAATGCGGGATTCCTTCGAGTCCTTAGGCGTCAACACATACTGATCCATGTAACCTCCTCTTAAGACTTATAAGTATACTTCGCGCGCCCGTATTATATGTCTCGCGCGCCGCCCCTTTTTGCAACACATGCCACACTGGCAGCACTCTATATTTGCAACACGGTGCTGCATATGTTGCGCGTGCTGCACATGCTGCGCGTGTTGCGCGTGTTGCATTTTTAATTGTCTCGGTGGAACACAATGTTTCACGCATAGTCTTCGCGATCATTTGAGGCAATGACAAAGTAGACGCCCTTATGGCTTTTCCCAACCTCTCCAAGTGACGCCATCCGTGCCAACATACTGCGCACGGTTCCGAAGCTTGCGATCCCGCTTTCCGTCCAAATGTCTTTGGGATTCGCGGAGTCTCCAAGCGTCTCAATAGCTTTTAACACTGATCGTTTATTGGCCCGTAATTGGTAGACTTCGCCTTCACCAACATAGGTCCAGCTCCCGTCTTCTTTCCTTTTCAAGGCTACATTCAGCCGGTGTTCAAAGTCTTTCCCTTCAATCTTGAGCATGCCATCGGCTTCGCCTTGCGTTTCCTCGAGAACCATATTGGCCGAGGTTGCCCCGCGCAGCCCTCCGGTCCCGCTGATTTCCTCAAAGACATCATCACTCTTTGCCTTGCGTGTGTGATGGATGATAAGAATGGTCATGCCCGCATCCTGGGCGCACTTGTTTAATCCTCCTATAAAATCACTATCCTGCTGATAAAGGTTGTACTGCTCGGTTTGGGCATCACGGATACACCGCAGCGTATCAATAATCACGAGGCGTACTGAGGTGCGCTGGGCGAGGGTGGCATACAGTCGCTCGCCAAATCCATTCGACATCTTGGGGGCATCATAAAAGAACTCTATGGTGTGCTTTTCACTTGGCGTCGTATAGAGGCGTTGCATCCGTTTCTGGACACGCTTCGCATAGTCTTCGAGGCTAAAACACAAGACATCTCCATTTGAGACTCTAAAGTGATCCATGCACTTGAATTGCTTGGCAACGGCGAGAGCCCAGGTAAGAGCCAAATAGCTTTTGCCATGCTTCGGCTTTCCGGCCAGGATGATGCATCCTTCGGGTAACAAGCCTTCTACTGCCCATTGTGGATCTGGGTAGTATGTTTGCATCAGACTTTCGAGCTTTTGCCCATAGAAAAGCTGGCCCGCTGTAGGCATGACTTTGGGACGCGCTTCAGCCAGTCCTCTGATTTGTTTTAGATAGTCTTTGGTATCAACTGGTAAGCGGTGTTCTCGGATCGCTTCAAGGAGTGTGCCATCAATAAATTGCGGAGAATACTGTTGAATAATAGCGAGTTGCGCCTTGCTCCAGGATTCATGGAGTACATGAAGTCCGCCATAGACTTTATCCGCAGCATGGTCAACAAGGGCGAGTACCCTCGCTTTGTACTCCAAGCCTAATAAAATATTTTGTTGGGCTTCATTCAGACTCGAATAGAGTGCGGCTTCCGCAGCCTCGGGCCTATGGCCATTATTCCTGCCGTCAACCTCAGTCTGTGTCGTGTGCTCGGCCATAGGGCGTGTCCTATGTGGTAAAAATGTTAGCTATGTGCTATCTATCTAGTGTCATTCGCTCATTTCGTAGTTGCAAAATAGTAGCACAATGGTATAATGGAATGCAAGGAGGATTTTTCATGGCACGGCCAAAAACAGAAGCTGCGGAGTACATCAGCCTCATGGTCAGGTTGCCAAAGCCCATGCGCGACAAATTGGAAGCGCAAGCGATGAAGGCTAGGCGCAGCCTGAACAAGCAATTTCTGCATGTGCTGGACGAATGGTTTGAACAAACAGAGGAGAAGCATCTTGTTGGCTCCAGAACAGATTAATATTGCAGTACTTCCCTCATTACCGTTTGCGCAGCGAGGACAGTTGCCAAACATTGCTGGTCTCTATTTCGTTTTGGGACAGGAACAAGCCATACTCTATATTGGGCGAGCAAAGTCCTTGTGCTTTCGTTGGCAGACTCACCATCGTATGACACAGTTTTCTGCTTTACCTGACGTCCGCATTGCATGGTTCGCTGTCGAGGATGAAAGCACTCTTGATGACCTTGAAACAAAGGCCATTCTGTATTTTGAGCCTGCATACAATGGCCCTCGTTATCAGGCCAAAGGTTTTCTATTCGGGCAGAAGAAAGAAGCCACCAGCGTCAGATTGACCCCTGATGCGCGCACGCTCCTTCAGCGGCTGAGTGATGCGTTGGGGCTGAGCCAAGCCGCTGTGCTCGAAACCCTGATCCGCGAGAAAGCGAAACGCGAACAAGTCACCATCGACCAGGCCCGCCAGCGCCGCGAGGCCACCGTGTAAGGAGGTGCGGATGGACCTGTTGTCTGATCCAGTATTCGCCACGTTCTTTGTGCGACTGCTTCTGGTTGTCGCGATCATCCGTGGCCTCTGGTTGGTGGTAGACCCTGAGTCCTAGCTGCCGCGCGTCTACAGTGTAAGGAGGTGCCTATGCCGTACATCGAAACTGTCTCCGAGTTGGCTGAAGTCCTTGCTGATGCGCTTGGGGTCTATAATCACGGTCTCCGCTTTGAGGGTATGACCGTTGCCGAGTCGCAAGCGCTGCGTCATGCTGGCGACGAGAGCGGCTACGAGAACCACGCGACGAATTGCGGCTGCCGCCAATGCTGGTGTGGCCGCATGGAAGAACGCATACGCGATGCTGTTGCCAACGACCAGCGCCGCGAGGCCACCCCGGCGTAAGGAGACGCCCGCGATGCCCATCCGTATTACTGATCTCTTGCACCCGGCCGACGAGATGGCCCCCACCCTCGAAGCGGCGATGGCACTCCTGGTGGCACGCTACCCCGAGGCCGTGTTCTCGGATATCGAATGGACCGAACCCACCATCTGGGTCTGGCCCAGCAATGCCGCAAGCCAGCAGGCCGATCCGGCCCGCGCCGTCGCCTGGCTCCAGCAGGACGATGCCCCCGCACGTCCGTGTACTTCGCCATAAGGAGCGGTGTATGACCTGTGAGATTGCCGGAACGTCCACGAATCGTTCCCTCAAGGACTTCCAACGGGCGGTGGAGGCGCTCATGGAAGAGGAGCACGCGACGCGAGCGCCGGACAGCACCAAAATGGCGCTGTACAGTGATGCGATCCGGCTGACCAGCGAAGTCCACCATTGGCAGACACGTGCCCAGGACCTCTACTTGCGCATCTGCGACCTCATCATGCGCCGCTCAGGCACCACCCTCGGCGCAGGAGAAAGTCTGTCTGTCTCAGCCCCCACGCCCGACACCGTTGCCCTGTCACTCACCCTCCCCACGGAGTTGTACCAGGCCCTCTGCCGCCATGCTGACGCCCAGGGCCAGACGATGGACACCTATGTGCGGCGCCTGGTCGCCGCCGATGTCACCCTGTCGCGGCCGACCCTGGCCCCGACGCGCAGCCACCGCATTGGCAGCGGCCCGCGCCTGAAAACGTCCGTGTTCCTCCCCCGCGAGCTGGTAGCATGGGCCAAGGCGCAACCGGGCGGTCTGGGCCTGGTGGTGACGCGCCTCTTGCACAATGCGTGGCGCCTCCAGGGCCGTCGCACGCGCGCCCGCCAGCGCCGTGAGGCCCCCCAGGCGTAAGGAGGTGCCTATGTTCCACCTGGCCCTCGTGATCTTGCTCTTGATCGAGCTAGGTCTCTTATTGCTCATCTCTGGCTCCTAGGGCGTGGTGGCGCGGGGGTGATATCGGGCTCTAGCACCCCCTCGCGGCGCTCGTCGGTGCGTAGGTTGTCAAGATCGTACTGGATGACTGGCCCCATGATTTCTCGCGTGTAATAGTGCTGGCGTGCCACCAGCCAGCGATCAGGATCACCGGAGATTCCCACCAACTCGCCACGCCGGTAGCGAAAGGTGATCCGCACCCGCTCTGCTCCCATGGCTTATGCCTCCGGCTCAGGGAGTCTCCCCTACTGGCATGGCCCCGAGTTGACCGGGCGTAGTGCCGTAGCCCACAGCCTTAATATTTCCATTGACATTTGTAAGTGCGGAAGCTTTCCGCCCCCCAAGACCTCCCCCCACGTTGCCTTCACAATAGCCGATAGTACTCTTCGCATACGGCGGACTCACTACCGCACAATCAAGGCTCTACCCCTCCCCGGTTGGCTTGACCATGCACAGGACGCTCTCATAATGAATGCCGACCCCCGTTTTCTTCCGTGCCAAGCGTCGAAAGAAGCTCTCGCGGCGGGTCTCCTGCACCGTCTCGCCACCAAACAGTCCTTGCTGCGTCCCATGCGTTTCGACTAACGAGGCGTGGTGGTGATGGAGCAGCACAAAGCCCACACGGGTACAGAGGCGTATCCAGTCGTCCGTGAAGGGGACCTCTGCGCCGTCTCTGATGTAATTTTTGGTCACCCACACGGCATGACCACCGGGTTTGAGGAGGGCAAAGACTTCGACAACGATCTGCCGGGCAGCGGACCAGAAGGTGTCGGTCATTGGCATTGCTGCGAGTTGGGCGGCGGCGGAGGGCAGCCCTCCGCCAAAGTCCGTGTATCCACGCCAGCCAACGCGGCCATCCTCTCCTGTCCCTACTTGCTGATCGCCATACGGCGGACTCGACACGGAGAGATCCACACACGCCTCGACCTGCCCTGGGGCTATGTTGCCCAAATTGGCAGCACTTTCCCCATAGTGCACGTGGTGGATGGTCCCGCCTTCGATATGGTGAGGCTGAGGATCAGCACCGCCGGTATGACGACAGCCATCAGCGTAGGGGGGGGAGCTACACGCGAGGTCAAGCGAACCAGGGGGCAGGTTGCCGAGGTTACCCGGCGTGGCGCCGTAACCCTGCCCTGCCGCTGTCCAGAAGACTTTTCCACCGTGGCCTCGGCCATCACGAACGACTTTTGCCCTCAAGGCATTATAGGCTTCAGGTGTGTCATGGTTGATAAGTTGGTCTTGCCACGGTGGACTTGCCACACACAACTCTCCCTGCCCCTCAATCACCTCACGCAGTTGCCGCGAATCGCCTTGCAGAGCGATAGGCGTGACCCACTGCGGCAAATGTCCATAGCGCCGCTGCCAGAGGGCAATGTTGTCCAGGGCGAGCGTGTGAAAGCGGGGCTCTAGCTCGACGGCGAGATGCTGAACACCCATCAGGCCACAGTCGTGACCGCCTAGTGATACCCCGCCAAATGGGTCAATGCAAACCATGCTAGGCGCTAACCAGCCTTCCTCACGAATATGCTGATAGATACGCTGAATTAAGGATCTGGAGAATTTGGCAAGTTAAGGGTGCGCGAAAGCGTCAGGGACAATGAGTTGCTGCCAGGAATCTCTATAGGCTCCTCGCCACTCATCTTCCTGTAGACCTTCGCGCACCTCAATGCCTTCTTGTGACATAGTTTCCATGTATCTCTATGTTATGCGCTCAATCATGAGCTTGATATACGGGTTGCCACAGTCATAAAACCGTTTGTACTCTAGCCAATCAATTTGCCCATCATCTCCATAGACATGCATGTCTTTACACGAATCCAGCGGATCTTTACCGAGATTATCTAAATCCCTTACGCGATCATCGGGTTGATAAAACTCGATCCGCACATGCAGCCGTCCCGTCAGCGGTGCATAGCCCCGGTGCTGAAGGCCAATCTTTTCCTTCGCCAACTTTTTATAGGTTTCGACGGCGTCACTGTTGACGACTTTGCCTCTGCGGACGGGGACATGCCGGTGATTCACGGACGGCGGCCAGGGCAACACCAGGACCACGGGCTCTACAGGTTCCACACTGCCCCAGATCTCTTCGTGGACGACCGGCCTGCCTTGGCGCACCATCGCCTTGATGACATGTCCCTCTGTCCAGCCGTCAAACATGCCTTTCATGGCGTGTCCCCGGTGAGGGTTTCGAGACTGACGCCCAGCGCTTGGCGGATACGCCAGGCCACGGCGTTGGTCACGGGCCTGCCATGTTCGCAGTGCATCACGGTCTGCGCGTGGCAGTCCGCCTGTTGTGCGAGCTTCTTCTGCGTGAGTGGCGGCGTGTGGTTTTCGCGGACGGTCTTCAGATTGCGGAGAATAAGTCCATCGCGCATCATCGCACTCTCCTTGCTGCGCGTATCTTCTCTGGCGCGGTATTGGTAGTCGAGTAACGCCAGCGCCACGAGAATGGCACTCACTTCGCACAGGGTATCGTCAGGGTCCGTGGACATGGAGCGTCTCCTTGTGGCCTAGCGTTTGCGCCTGGGCAGTGCGGGACGCTGGCCGTTGGGCGCGTGCTGGCGTTTGCGGGTGCGAGGCGCCTCCAGGGGATAGCGCGCCACGGCATAGGCGTCCAGGGTTTCTAAGTAATGCTCCGCAAACAGCGTGAGCGGGTCGGTTTGTGTCAGCTTGGCCCAGCCAAAAAATTGTTGGACGGTGAGGGGGCGTTGATTGCGTTCAATGCGGTCAATTGTTTGGCGCGACAGGCCCAAAAACGCGGCCATCATTTCGGGGCTAATTGCCGCCGCCTCCCGTGCCTCACGCAAAAGGCGACCATTATCAAATTGCGCAAGCGCGTGCGTAAAAAAAGCGGTCATCTACCCTCCTGCGAGCGTTAACAATGCTTGCGAACGCGTAGTTCGCTGCCTCTGGCAACCTGCGATGTGAACAGGCATACTGTCAATGGACACAGTGAGGCGTACCAGGGACTTGCGCCCGTAGATGCCACGCCAACCAGCCGCAGCGGCCTGGGACATTTTGTAAACGATTGTGAAAAAAAAGTAAAGGATATTACTGTAAATGTATAGTATGATATGCTGCGCTGACAAGCAGAATAGATCATCAAATTTGGATGCATTGATGATCATCAATGTGCACATATGGAGGGGGGAAAAAGGGTATCGAATCTATGCGTCAGGATAAGGATGCCAAACGATTCGGCAAACGGATCAAACAGTTGCGCAAGGCGCGCGGCTGGACGCAGACTGTCATAGCGGCGCGCTGTGGCTGGTCGCAGAAGCGCCAAAGCCAGATTGAGCAAGGGGTGTCGTCTCCGACGGTGCGGACGCAAAAACGCTTGGCCCGCGTGCTGGGCCTCGAAGTGAGTGAGCTGATGAGTTATGACCACACGCGCGGCGTGCCGCTGCCGCGTGTGCTTATCCTCGCGCGGCGCGATCAGGTGAGTGCCACGCGGCGGGCACTCCTGGAGCAGCGCGACCAGCTCATTCTCAACGTGTACGCGGAGCTGGAGAGGCTACGGGCGCCCGCCCGTGCCCTGGAGGTGCCCCAGTCGTCTCCGCTGCGGCCATTGCTCCTGCAGGCCTGGTCCACGGTCAGCATCGATCCGTTTGCGGCCAGCGATCATGATGCCGGGTGCCGCATTTTTGGCGAAGACGGGTGACCTCTGGGCGCAGGGCATCCGTAGCCTGCCCACGTTGACGAGACAGCACGCTTGACACCGTAAGCGTGATGGGTGTACCTTAAATCTTGACAGCGGCGCGCACCTGCTGTACCTTTCCTGTAGAGAAAGGAGGGGAGATGGCGGAGAGCACCGGCGCGCGTATTCGGCGCTACCGTGAACGGGCCGGGATGTCGCAGACCGCCCTCGCAGCGCGGGTCGGGCTCAGGAAGCAAAGCCTGAGTAGTATCGAATTGGGCAAACGGGCGGTGAAAGACACGGAGCTGCGGGACATCTGCCTGGCGCTGGAGGTGTCGAGTGATCAATTGTTAGGCTTGCGGCGCGTGCAGAAAATGGGCATAGAACGGGACTGTGCGGGGGAGAGGCGATGAGATACGTATCCTTGAAGCGTCTGGCGGAGGTCCAGCGTCAGCACCGCCGTGAAGGGCGGTTTGCGCGGCAAGCGCGGGAAATTCAGGTGGGGCATCTGGCCGCGCAGGCGGGGCTCTTTGTCTGGGATGACGCGACACTCGCGCAGCTCTTTGCCCTGCTGCGGCGTCTGTACGATTGTCCGAATCCGGTGGCCGTGCTTGATAGCCTGGTCTCCACGGAGTAGCGCATGCATGCCGCTGCATCTGGGCCTGTCCGTCGGCGCCGACACCGTCGGCCCCGGCACCTTACGGCCCGTCCGCTTGATGGGCCGGCGCTCTTTTACGAGGTGACGCTGCAACACATCATGCAGCAGTTCGCCGTCATGCTTGAGCCTGGGACCAGTCTGAGTGCGGCGCATATCCACGAAATCCGTGCCCTGCTGGCGCGCGTCCGCCGCTTACAGCGCCAGCTCCGGCGCTATCCTGTGCTGACGCACTTTCCCTGCGGGCAAGGCCCGGATGGCATACTAGATCGCTCATGAAAGGGACATCCTATGGCAGACAACACGCATCCTGATGCGGTCACGCGGCGTACCCTCCTGGCGGGGAGTGCGGCGAGCGTTGCCGTCGGTCTCCGCACGGCGGCCGCGCAGGCGACCGTGAGCCCGGCTCTCGCCTGTGTGGAACGCGGGCGGGCCGCGTTTTATAAGTATACGGCCGCCGACAATGCCCTCGCGCGTGAGGCGCTCCTGGAAGCCATCAGCGCTGATCCGCTGTGCGCCCGCGCCTGGTCCCTCCTCGCGGCGACGTACCGGCAAGACTGGTCCTTTGCCTGGCGCCCAGAGCCGGACCTGCTCGCCGGCGAGGCTCTGGAGGCGGCGCAGCGGGCCGTGGCCCTGGCCCGCGAGGAGCCCGACCCCCAGCCTTCCCTGGGCGCTGCCCTGGTCCAGTTGGCCTATGTGCTGAGCTACCTCCGGCGGCACGCCGAGGCCCGCGTGGTGGCGGATGAACTGATGAGCCGGTGCCCGGACTACGCCGACGGCTGGGCCGTGGCAGCGCAAGTCATCATCTATGCGGGCGAGCCGCGGGAGGGGTTGCGGCGCATGGTGCGTGCACAAGCCTTGCGGCCCCAGTATCCCACGCATTACGCCTACCATGTCGGCCTCGGCCATTACGTCGTGGGGTTTCTGGAGGAGGCGCCCGCCCACTACCCCGTAGCCGAGCAGCATTTGCGGGAGTCGCTCAGGCTCAATACGACGTTTCGCCCGGCGCTGATCTACCTCGCTGTGGTGCTGTGGGATCAAGGCCGCCGCGACCAGGCCAGCGCCGTCATGGCGGACCTGCGGCGCCTGGGGCGTCTGCAAGCCGCGCCCGATCCCGCCCGCTTCCGACAGTACTGCTGGGACAGGAATCCGCATGCCTCGGCCGCGCTGACTACGCACCTGACGGAGGTCTGGATGGCGGCTGAGGCGGCGCTCGTGAGCGCTGTCTAACGGAGGGAGTCATGCGGTGGCGATACTGGCCGTGGCGCCCGGTGAAGCCCGCGGCTCCGGGGCTGACGACCTCGCAGGCGCTGTGCCTGGAGGCGGGCTTTGAGGACGCGGCGCCCCAGCCGACCGCCCGCCTCGTGCGGGATGCCCTGCTGCGGCTCAACCCGGCGCTGGGTCTGGACTGGGCCGAGTCGCTCGCTGAGGCGGTGGTGTTTCTTGAAGATACGCGGCATTGGCTGGACGCCGCCGAGGTGGCCCGCTATGCCCTGAGTATAGCACCGGGCGAAAGAACCTCCGTATGGCTACGGTGATGGAGCACCCTGAAGCGTCGGTGTCCATTGAGGACACCACGGGCGGCAAGCGCGTGATTGTGGTCGAGCCGAAAGTGCGCTTTGTCATGGCCTTTCAGACGTGGGAAACCGCGTACTCACTCGACTTGATTGCGCATGTTCTTCAGGTGAAAGGCCCGGCGGATCTCTGTGACGAGATTATGCGGGACGAAGATCCGCTATATGTGCAGCATGCGCTCTGGTGGGATCTCCTCAGTTATGTCGCACCAGACGCCTTTGCTGGGCGGCGCGTCCTGGATTTTGGCTCGGGAAGCGGGGCGTCCACGATGGCGCTGGCCCGGATGCTTCCTGAGAGTGCCGAGATTGTCGGGGTGGAGCTGGGGCCGAAACAGGTCGAACTGGCGCGGCATCGGGCCAGGTTCTATGGCATGGACGACCGGGTCCGCTTTCACCTCGCGCCTGACCACCTGCGGTTACCTGCCGGTCTGGGGTCCTTTGACTTTATGGTGTGCGCGGGGGTGTACCAGTGCCTGCGGCCGGACGAACGCCGGGTGTTGCTGCCGCTCATCTGGTCCCATCTCGTGCCGGGGGGAGTGTTGTTCCTCAATCAGACAGGGTATCGCTGGTTTCCCATTGAACGCGGCGTTACGGGATTGCCACTGCTCAACTATCTCCCTGACCGCCTCGCGCTCGCCTGTGCGCGGCGTTTTGCCCCAATCGTTGGGCCTGACGAGCCATGGTCCTCGCTGCTCAGGCGGGGCATACGCGGGGCGACAACGCGGGAGATTCTGCGGATGGTGCACCAGGGCGGGCAGCGGGCTGAGCTGCTTACGCCGTCGCGCCTCGGCGTCACGGACCCTATTGACCTCTGGTATCGACGCTCCAGTCTCATACAGCAGCCAGGGCTCAAGCAGCTCATGCGGTGGGGCGTGCGGGCCGTCAAAGCGACGACCGGCCTCACGCTACTCCCGACCCTGGCGCTGGCGCTCCGCAAACGGGACGCCTAGTCCTCCCTGCCGCCATTCAAATAATGCACGCGTCTGGCGGCGGCGTCCGGCGTGCTGTGATCGCTCTCAGCCTGCCAACGTCCTTGCGGATCATAGTACCCGACCGTCCAGAGACCAGGTTCGCTTCTACGGGCTTTGCACCAAAAGTCCTAGTTTTCCACAGATTTGAGTGCAAGACGCGCTTCTGCACCAAAAGTCGGAGTAATCCCAAACTCATAAATCCCCTGAATGATGACACAAATATTGTGACAGAGGACCTTGCAGAGTACCTCATTTAGTTGTCCCGTATGGCTTTTGCTCCGCACGGAATCACCAAATTTCGTCTTGATCATAGAGAAAGCGGTTTCGACATTGGACCGCTTATGGTAGTGCGCTAAGAACTCCTCTCTATTGCCCATGAAATAATGATACATCTCCGACCAGATCGTATTGCCTTTCGGGATGGCCGTATTGATTTTGAAAGGGATAAAAGGTGTGGCATTAGCTTTGGCCGTTGCTCGCAGGTTTTTATGGCTGAGATACGCCTTGTCTGCCGAGACATCCTGCATCGAAAAGTACTGGGCGGTGCGCTCCAACAGAGGCACAAAGTAGGTAGTATCATTTGCCGCCCAGCCGCTCATTTCCACACTCGTCACAATTTTCGTATCCACACCCACCATGAGATGCGCTTTGACCCATTCGCGGTTATCGACTTCCCGTCCATACTTCTTATTAAACCACCGAACAAAGCGACAGGTACTAAAGCCAGAAGAGTCCACCGCGAAGTTGTGCTCAATGCCTTTCAGCGGCAGACTACTCACCGTGACAAGCTGCGTCAAGAGATCCGTGAGGGCTGGATTGGCAAGATAGCGGCATACGCTGTTAAAATGCGCTGCTTTCGCAATATGCTCCTGGGCTTCTGCGGCAGGGAGATCGCCCATAAAGCGCCGGGACGAAAAACCCTCATAGACTTTGTAGACGCAGGCAAACACCATATCACATAGCAGGAGGCGGGGTCTCCCTGTAGCCTGCTGTGGTTGTTCAATGAGCGTACAAAGCGCTTCGAGCAAGGGAGTGAATCGGGCTTTCTCTTCGGTCTGTGCCGCGTTATAGACCGGCCAATTTTGCTTATAGGTGACACGGACGGTCTTGGTCTTGGTGGTAATAGTCTGGTCAGCATCCGTGATGGTCTGCCAAACGATGAAGCATTCTACGGCGTATATGTGCTTACAGGGTTGCTGACGATGCTCAAAATCTGGGCAGGTACAAGACGGTGTGTCTTCGATTGTGACAAGATAATGGCCATTGCCGGTCTGGGAGAGCACATGCCAACCATTATCATGCTTCACAATATGGCCGCGTTGGGCGAGCTGTAGTCCGCGTTCTTGACGGGCATTCATGGTACGAGTCTCCATATGGACAGAGACCCGCACAAAAGGTATATTTAATTGCCCTACCGGGTGCAATCAGTATCCTTTGCGGGCTCTGCTGGTTGCGCGTCCTCAGTGCTCCAACACTGAGGACGCAACAGAGACGGTGGAGGCCGCGAGGAGAGTTGCACTCCCGTCTTCCGATTTGCGAGTCGGACGGCTTGCTCCTTGCCCACGCGGCCCCACTACTCTAGACAGATGCTGTGACGAACGCTTCCTTTCTTTTGGTCATTGTTTGTTCACCACTGCGCTCTTTTTCATGGTTCTCTAAGTCCCTAAGCCGCCAGAAAAATTTCTCGACTTGTTCAAAATAGAGAGTGTTTCTGCGCAAGGCGGTATTCACACCCGATATGCTTGTGTTCATACCTCGCTCTTTGAGGCGTTGATGTATTGTATTGATGGGGAGAGGCTTATTATCTTCTGCGAACAGGGCAAGGATATGTCTCGCTATACCAGAAGGGATTTTTTTGTCATTGTGACTATATAATATATGAAAATAGGAGATTTGTCCAGCATTACTCTCTGATTTTTCAGACGTTTCTACATGCATACGTAGGAGTGCATCAATATGCTGTAATTCACTATCAAGCTGTTGAACTTCACGGATATACTTATCCAAGTCCTTCATTCTCTTTCCTATAGCTATCTTTCTTGCTTGAAGACTCTTAATATACTCTTGCATGGATTGATCCTTTCCTCTTGGTGGTATGTTCACGCTGTATCCATACCTTTTACTCCTATTATAAGACAACACATCTCTTTGGAACGAGGGCCAAAGAGCAGAGCATAGCGTGGGTAGATCTAAGTATAATAGGCATGCAAAAGAAACGCAACTGCGCATGCGCAGACTGCATGAGCGCATGTATGGATGGGGATGCGTTGTCTTTTTGTCCTATTTTCATAGAGGCAGAAGGAGTATACTGGCAGAGAAACGCCTCTCACGCCTCACCTATACTGCGTCGGCAGGAGTTGTTGGAGAAACGTCTATGCCACCAGGAGACACCAATCATCTGTACTATGGGGATAATCTCACCATTCTGCGTGAGCATATCCCTGATGAGAGTATCGACCTCATTTACCTTGACCCACCGTTTAATAGCCAAGCAACCTATAACGTCTTGTTTCGTGCGCCCACCGGGGAACGCTCTCAGGCACAAATTGAAGCGTTTGAGGATACCTGGGAGTGGAATGACCGCGCTGAGCGTGCCTTTGATGAGGTAATACAGAGTGGCAATACCGATGCGGCAGAGATGCTCCGTGCCATGCGGGCCTTTCTGAAAGAAAACGCCGTTATGGCCTATCTGACTATGATGGCTATACGTCTCATAGAACTACATCGTGTCTTAAAATCGACAGGCAGTATGTATTTGCATTGTGATCCAACAGCGAGTCACTATCTCAAATTTCTTATAGATGCTGTCTTTGGCCAGGACAGATTTCGCAATGAAATTATTTGGCAGCGAGCGACTGCACGAGGGCATGCTTTTACACGATACCCTGCTACACATGATACGTTATTTTTCTATGGGAAGGGGACCTCTGGAATATGGCATACACCTTACTTGCCTCATCGGGAGGAGTACATCAAAAGCCACTACAGCAACATAGAAGAGGGAACAGGCCGTCATTATACGCTTGGGGATTGCCTGAATCCCAATCCTAATCGTCCCAACCTCACCTACGAATGGCATGGTCATGTGCGAGTATGGCGTTGGACGAAAGAGCGCATGCAGCAGCTTCATACTGAAGGTCGGCTCGTCTATACCACCTCTGGTCTTCCTCGCTACAAACGGTATTTAGATGAGATGTCTGGAACTCCAGTGACGTCTGTATGGACAGATATTCCCCCGATTAATTCCCAAGCACAAGAACGACTTGGCTATCCCACGCAAAAACCGCTCTCTCTTCTTGAGCGCATTATCCAAGCAAGTAGTGAGGAGGGGAATACTGTATTAGATCCCTTTTGTGGATGCGGAACCGCGATTCATGCAGCTCAGAAGCTTGGACGGCAGTGGATTGGCATTGACGTCACTCACTTGGCAATATCCCTCATCGAAAAACGGCTCAATGATGCGTTCCCCGGTATCCAGTACGCTGTGCATGGTACGCCCAAGGACCTAGCTGGTGCCAAAGCGCTGGCTGACCGTGACAAGTACCAGTTTCAGTGGTGGGCGGTGTCGCTTGTCAATGCGATGCCCTATGGTGGCAAGAAGAAGGGTGCGGATAGTGGCATTGATGGCCTCATTTACTTTAAGCCCGATGGGAGACAAACCGAAAAAGCCATTGTGTCTGTCAAGGGCGGGGGCACTGTCTCTGTGCCCATGATCCGTGATCTGGGCCATGTTGTTAACCGAGAACAGGCCAAAATCGGCGTATTCCTGACGCTTGCCACACCCACAAATCCAATGCAGGTAGAAGCGACCAAGGCAGGCTTCTATGAGACGGCCTTTCATGGCAAGGTACCGAAGCTGCAGATCCTCACTATTGCCGAACTGTTTGCCGGAAAAAAGCCGCAGATTCCTTTTATTGACCCTACCACCTTTCGGCGCGCTCGACAGGAAAATACGACTCAGCAGAAACAGTTGTTTTAGTCATTATAGTGCGTAATGTTTAGAACTATGTGCGCTGGAAAAGACTCTTCCGACTTTTGGTGCAGAAGTGCTCGTTTTGGTGCAAGAGGGACTTTTGGTGCAAAGCCGCTTCTACGGTAGACCCAGGTCACCATGAGAGGTGTCTCCCTTCTGGAGGAAACGGTGAGGAATGTGTGAGCCTATGAGGAGAGCAGGCCTCCCAGCCCTTGCACCTCGTAATTGTGCATGGTGTGGGTCTGGAACCCGAGGCCGCGCAGGCTCCGACGATAGGCCTGTCGTTCGTCCACGGTAGTCGTGGATACCAAGTGACTATCCTTTTGGCAGAGAGCACAGGCGCCTTCATCGTGCGCAAACGGGACACGCTGTTCTTGCCCATTGGCCCCTATGACGATACCACCATCGTTTTCCATACTGTGTTGTCCTCTCTTGTAGGCAAGGCTCGTGTGGGGCCAGCGCCGGTGTGCGCCGGACTGGCCCGTCGCCCCGTGATCAACCGGTACCGCTGTCGAGGTGCGCCGGTCGCCGTGCATCGCTGGCCTCTTCGTGCTCGTGGCGTCTATGATACGCGAGGCAGAAGGGTCCGAGGGAGGGCTCGCCGCATTCCCAGCAGGGGTAGGACTCTGGTGCGGGTACGGCCTGCCACTCCCAGCGCTCATTCTCGGTGTGGGCTGCAGTCTGGTGGGGCATGGTTACGCAACCTTTGTCGGCATAAGGGTTTTGCTAGTACGGTACACGATGTCCCCATCAAGCACACGGGCGGTTTCTACCAGATCTACCTGACCGTACTTGATCCCATGCGCGCGAAACTCGTTGAGGTCCACTTCTGTCCGCTCGCCCGTCGCGTCATCACGGAAGTACAACGTATTGTGCATGAGAATCCACATGCCATGCACATCGCCAAACTCGCCGTACCAGGCACGGGGGGCGTCCTTGCTGCGTTCCACGATTTCTGCTACGGTATACATGGTTCATGTCCTTTCTTGTAGGGGTGAATCGTGAGCCTCTCCCCTGCCCTAGACAAGTAAGGGAGAGGCTCACTGTGCGTGCGTTCGTGTGCGTGAATGTGAAGGTTAATCGAGGCTCACTCTAGTTAAACAGTATCCAGAGAATCTTGCTCAGCCAGGACCGCTTCGCCCACTGTGCCTCACAGTAGGCGTTGCGCTTGTCCTGGGCGTCCATCATGCGGGCGGCGGCTTGTTCGGCGGTCTGTCGCATTGCGCTGTCTCCTGACTTTGTTATGGCCTTAGAACCATCTCGCACCATGCGAGGGGCATTCTAGCGTACTTCCCTTGGCCTGTCCCACTCCCCCCGTGGCTCCCACCTGTGTGGTCCACTCGTCCCAGAGTCCATGGCGGCTCCCGCTTGCGCGGTCGCTCTGTTCATGTCATCAACTGAGTAATAGTATATATCAGGATTTTGATATATGCAACATAAAAGTGAAAATGTTTGCATTTTTTTATAGACGCGGTACAATAGTCGTCAGAAAGGAGGCGAGTGTATGGCCTGGTCATTTGGCAAGCGTCTGCAGCATGCCAGGATTGAACGGGGTATCTCCCAGCGCACCTTGGCGAAGCAAGCCAACGTGCGTCAGTCACATTTGTCGATGCTCGAAAATGCGCATCACTACCCCAATGTTGGGGTGATTCGACGTCTCGTGCATGCCCTGGGGATCAATGCCGAGTATCTCTTGGGACTGACGAACGACATGACCTTCGTGACGTATGGGGAGCTTGAACCGGAGGAAGAGTGTAAGGTCGCCGGTGTCGCCTAGTTGACCGCTGCACGACACCGGCTTTGCTTCTTCTCAGCCATGAGAAGATCTACGCAGGAGTATACATGAATCAACGACATGTTTTCTATGTCCTTGGCATGCTGATCCTCGCGGTGAGTCTCACTGCCTGTAGCACCCATTTCACCAAGCCCGGTGGCACGACCGCTGACTTTGAGGCTGACAAAGCCCAGTGTGACTACCAGGTGTCTGCGGTGTCCATGGCCAACATGAGCCTCGTCATGCACTATGATCTCATGCACAAGTGTCTCCGGGCACGGGGATGGCAACCAGGTTGACAGGGAAGGGAGGGGCACATGGAGCGCTATCTGCTATTCGGGGGCGATGTCTTCTATGCGAGTGGGGGCTTCCATGACTTTCTCGGGGACTATGCCACGGTGCCTCTTGCCTGCGAGGCTGCCTATCGCCCCTCCACGTGGCGGCTCTGGCAGCAGTATGTGGACGGCTTTGATGCAGAGGGCTACATGTGGTGGCATGTGGTCGATACGCACACGGGACACATCCTCTGGCGTAGTGCGCAGACGCCCTATGGGGCGCAGAGCACTGGCGAGGTCGGGCCTGTCCTGGAGGAGTCGTAAGGTGCACGGAGGTACGTCTCTCCAGGACAAGAGGCATGGAGTCGGTACGGGAGAGACTCCCTCGTGGGGGGGTGCCGTGCTGACGGATCAGCACGGCGACATGCTCACACACATGCAGCACCGGACCCGTGTCCTGGGTGTCGGGTTGTACCACCGCGCCCTGGTCTTCCTGCGCGAGTTCGTGCAACGTCTCCACGGTCTGGGCCTCAGCCATGGCGGCGGCGGCCTGGCGCGTGGTCCGCTTGCGGGGGGCTGAGGTTGTCTCATCGTGTACAGTCTTTGTCGTGCGGGCCATTGGTCGTCTCCTTGTTTCCGTTTGGTTGCGTTCCATGTGAACCATGCAAACAGTATCCTCCGCTTGTGCGCCGTTGTCTCCAGGAAAAACGCTCCTCCATGCACTTTTTTTTCGGAGCGTGTTGCAAGAAAGCCTTTGATAGATATATGCTATAAGAGTGTTTTTTTTCATAGAGCATAGCTATCATCGCACGAGAAGATCCGTGTATGGCTGAGCATGACATGCCACCCGCCTGGCGCAATCGCATTCTCGAGTACCGCTTGCTTCGTCCGTATGAACTCGAACCCCATCCCTTGCAATGGCGGGTGCATCCTGATTATCAACGGGCGGCCATGCGCGGGGTCTTAGAGCAAGTCGGGATTGCCGGCGTGGGACTCGCCTATGTGAGTCCGGAGTCGGGGAACCTCCGCTCCATTGATGGCCATATGCGGGTGAGTCTGGGTGATGTCCCCTGGCCGCACGCCATTCTCGATGTGGATGACGAGGAAGCCGCTCTCCTCCTCGCCACCCATGATCCGCTGGCGGCGCTCGCCCTGGCGGGCCAAGATGAACTAGGACTGCTGCTCCACGAGGTCCAGACGCAGGATGCGGCGGTGCAGCAGATGCTCCTGGAGTTAGGCCAGCAGCACGGGCTCTATCTGGAGGCACCGCCCACGCTGGAATCCCTGGAGCAGCAGTATGGAAGCCCGGACGACAACCCGGAAGCCTTCTGGAAGACCATTAGCCTGAAAGTACCGCCGGAGACGTGGGAGGCCTATACGCGGGCCATGGCGCAGATGCCAGGGACGGATGAAGCCGAACGCTTTGCCGCGTTGCTCGCACACGTCGGGGTTGCTGGAGTGTCACCCGATGCCGTTTGATGCTGCCTCTTTCTGGACCGTCTTTCAGCGGCGCATTGGGACGCAGCTACCGCTGCGTGTCTTACTCTCCTATTATTATTTTCGCCGGGTGGATCTGAACACCTTTCTGCCACAGGTCTTTGGCACCCTCCCGGTGCAGCTTTTTCTTGATTCCGGGGCGTTCTCTGCCGCCACGCAACAGGAGCTACTCCGCGTGACGGACTATATCGCCTGGGTGAAACGCTATCGTCATTGGTTTGAGACCATCAGTAATCTCGACGTCATTGGCGATTGGCACACCACGGCGCGCCATCAAGCGCTGATGGAAGACGCGGGGATACACGTCTTGCCGGTCTTTCATACCGGTGAGCCGTGGTCCCAACTTGAAACGCTCCTGCCCCGCTATGCCTACATTGGCTTGGGCGGCATGGTGCCCTATATGAAGGCCTGGCGGACACGACTCATGCCCTGGCTCGTCCGCTGTTTTCGCCTAGCGCGCGGCCAGAGTGTCTTTCATGGCTTTGGCTGTACGACGGCGGATATCATGAAAGCCTTGCCATGGCAGTCGGTCGATAGCTCGACCTGGAGCGTCGGGTTTCTGTTTGGCGAAGTGCCACTGTTTGCCTGGAATCGTGGCCTGTTACATCGTATCCGCCTCGGGCAGCGTCCGTCGCCGTTTTGGCAACAGATGATCCGTGAACTCAGGTTCCAGATGGCGGATTTTACGGATCGGTTGCGCAATACACGGGCCGTGAACGGGGCGATGGCCGTCTTATCATATCGCTTGTTTTCGACCTGGCTTGGGCCTATAGTTTAGTGTATACATAAAGGTGTTATATGCCCCGCCGAGGCAAAACCCGCGCCGACGATCTGCTTGTCCAGGAACGCCGCGCCTATGTCTTTCGCTTGCGCCAGGCCGGGGCCACGTTCCTTGATATTATGCGCACCATGAAGGCTGATCCGCTCTGGCGGGAACGCTTGCCGCTCATTTATACCGAACGCCAGGTCCACCGGGACGTCAGCGTCGAACTCCAGCGCTATCGCACGGAGCTTGCGGAACTCGTTGATGACGTGCGCCAGCAGGAATTAACCCGGTTGGATCGCTTACTCTTGAGCTACTGGCCCCGTGCCATCGGCGACCCGCAACGCCAGATTACCGGCGACCTGGATGCCGCCCGGTTTGTTTTGCAGCTCATGGACAAGCGGGCGCGCTATCTGCCGGGCCTGCATGCGCCGGTCCAGGTGGCGCCGACGACACCGGACGGCCGGCAACCCTGGGAAGGGACGACAGGTCTGGCCGCGTTACTCATGGCAGTCCCTGAACTGCTCCCCGTCTCGAATGGGCAGCATGTGCTCCGTGAGGACGAGGCATGTTAAGCACGACGGATGTGCACGCCATGAATCCGCGTGAGCAATACCTCGCGTTGCGGGCAGTCTGGAAAGATGCCCCTCTGGTCTATGTCCGGCAGCGCTTTGGGGTCGAACCGACCTGGCAACAAGTCGCGGTGCTGGAGGCGATTCTGCCCTACGGGGCGAAAGTGGCGGTGCGCTCGGGACATGGCATCGGCAAAAGTAGTAGTGCGGCGTGGATTATATCCTGGTTTGTCGAGACCCATGATTTTGCGAAGGTCCCCTGTACCGCCCCGACCGCAAGACAACTGCGCGATATTCTCTGGGGTGAACTCAGTAAATGGCGGCGCAAGGCCGACGAGTTGAGTGGGCAGCGGCATGATCCTGAGCGTTTCTGGATTTCGACCCTCTTTCGCCTCATTAATGATAGTCTCATTGATCCGAGCGCCCGGGAATGGGGGGCGTTTGCCCGCACGGCCAAAAAAGAGAATCCTGAGGCCCTCCAGGGCTTTCACGCTGAGCATCTGTTATTTGTTATTGATGAGGCCTCTGGCGTCCCGGAAGAAGTGTTCGAGACCGCAGAGGGAGCCCTCTCCACGCCTGGCGCTCGCGTCCTCATGCTTGGGAACCCGACGCGCAATATGGGCACCTTTGCCGCCAGTCATAAGCAGAATCGGGGTGACTATACCGCGTTGCACTTTCGCTCGCAA
>Ga0081455_10000337_pt1 | contig 61669 bp, 50 predicted proteins | sample TabmetS3T2R1_FD_70207 | JGI IMG/M metagenome (GOLD analysis project Ga0081455, IMG submission 70207) | Tabebuia heterophylla rhizosphere microbial communities from the University of Puerto Rico - S3T2R1 | ecosystem: Host-associated > Plants > Roots > Rhizosphere ...
CGGCGCGAACTTCGGCCGCGCGAAAGAAGCGAATTCCGCGCAGGTGCTCAAGGCCATTCGCAACGGCTTGGTCGAATGTCTCTTCGAGAGCCAGATCAAGCGCATCGAGCCGTGCACGACCGGCGGTGCGCCGGCGCGCGTTACCGTGCAGACGCCGGAGGGCGCGCGCACCGTCGATTGCCACATGATCATCACGCGCCTCGGCGCCATTCCAGCGCGCAAGCTCGTCGAGTCGATCGGCGTGCGGTTCGCCGCGCCCGATCCCGACGCCTTGCCGGACCTGACGCCGCATTTCGAAGCCAACGTGCCGGGCATCTACATCATCGGCGCGCTGGCCGGCTTCCCGCTGATCAAGCAGGCGATGAACCAGGGCTACGAAGTCGTCGAGCACATGCTCGGCAACAAGGTGCAGCCTGCCGATCAGCCGATTTTGCAGAAGAAGCTGAACGGCCTGCGGATCGGCGGCGGCCGCGTCGGCGTCGATCAGGCGCTGCAGGCCATTCAGATGCGCGTGCGCCTGTTCCGCGACATCAAGCCGCTCGCGCTGCGCGAGCTCGCGATGGTGAGTCGCATCTTCTCGGCGCGCGGCGGCACGGTGCTCTTCAAGGCGGGCGACTACTCGACCTCCGTGTTCAACGTGCTGGACGGCGAGGTGCATCTCTACTGCGGCAATCAGCGGATGATGACGCTGAAGCGCGGCCAAGTGTTCGGCGAGATCAGTCTCATGTCCGGCCGCCCGCACGACGTGACGGCGGTGGCCGGCACGCGTTGCGTGGTGCTCGAGAGCCCGCAAGCAGTCGTGAAGAAGCTCATGCGCGTCGAGCCGTCGGTGCGCGAATACCTCGACAAGACGTACATCCTGCGTGCGCTCAAGCTTTTCCTGCTGGCGCATGCGTCCGCGGAGACCATTCATCGGCTCGCGGAAACCGCGAAGATCCACCGCGTGGCTGCCGGCGAGAGCCTCTTCGCGGAAGGTGATGCCGTCGATCGCCTCTACTTGCTCCGCAGCGGCTCGATGACGCTGTCGCGCAAGGCGAGTGACCGCGAGGTCATCGTCTCGTACTGCGCGGCCGGCAAGTTCGTCGACCTCGTCGGCTGCCAGTCCGGCGCGCTCGCGCGCACAGTCACGGCGCGTGCCACGGTCGCGTGCGAGGCGCTCAGCATCGACTACGTCAGCTTCTGTGACCTGCAGGCCGAGGACAAATGGCTCGAGCAGCAAGTCCAGCGCGAGAGCAAAGACCAGCTCGCGCAGTACACGCAAATGCGCGCCGCGCCCGAAGCCAGCAAGCTGATGTCGTTCATGCTCGAGCACGGCCTCGGCGAGGCAACGAACGTGCTCGTGATCGACGAGCAACTCTGCGTGGGCTGCGACCAATGCGAAACGGCCTGCGCCTCGACGCACAACGGCGTCTCGCGACTCGATCGCAAGGCCGGTCCGTCGCTGTACTCGCTGCATCTGCCGACTTCGTGCCGCCATTGCGAGCATCCGCATTGCATGCGCGATTGCCCGCCGAACGCCATTCATCGCATGCCGAACGGCGAGGTGTTCATCGACGACACGTGCATCGGCTGCGGCAATTGCGAAGCGAATTGCCCGTACGGCGTGATTCAGATGGCGGAGGTCGACAAAGGACCGAGCCTGCTGCAGCGACTACTGGGTCACAAACAATCCGACGGCGCGAAGACCGCCGTGAAATGCGACATGTGCAAAGACGTGAAGAGCGGCCCGGCCTGCGTGGCAGCGTGCCCAACCGGCGCGGCGATCCGCATTCACGCCGAGGACGTTCCGAAGCTCGCGCGCACGCGGGCCGTCGAGGCTTAGCTGAAAGATGCGGAGACGACGGGGAATAGCCGCATGCACCAATCCTTCTTCAACTATCGTAGTTATCGATACGCCGTGCGGGCCGGCGCGCTGGGTGTGCTCGCGATCCTGGCGTATGTCTTCTGTCCCTTACGGGGCGAGCAGTCGAGCGGCGGCACGTGGCTCGGATACACGCTCGGCACCATCGGTGCGCTGCTGATCGTTTATCTCGCTTGGTACGGCGTGCGCCGGCGCACGTTCGGCAAAGGCGGCTCGGCGGCCGGCTGGCTCTCCGCGCATGTCTACTTCGGTTTGGTGCTGGTGCTAGTCACTACGCTCCACTGCGGCTTTCAGTTCGGGTGGAACATCCATACGGCGACGTACGTGTTGCTCGTGCTCGTCGTGGGCAGCGGTTGCTGGGGCGTGTACGCGTACGCGCGCTATCCGGGCCTGATCATTCGCCAGCGCGGCAACATCACGCGCGCCGAGCTCGTCGACGAGATTCACCAGCTCGATGGGCGCGCGCTGAAGCTCGCTTCAGTGTTGCCCGCCGACGTGCACGATCTCGTCGCGGACACCATTCATCGCACGCAAGTCGGCGGCAGCATCTGGGCGATGCTGCGTGGTTACGATGAATCCACGATGCTCTTGCCGGCTGCGGCGGGCGCAGGCGCGCGCGTCGTGAGCAACCAGAGTCAACGCGCGCTGATCGAAGTGCTGGCTGGCCGGCTCGCCGCGCAGACCGACAGCGCCGAGATCGGCAAGATGCACACGCTGCTCGACATCGTCGCGCGCAAGGCGGCACTCGTCGGCAAGCTGCAGAAGGACGTGCAGCTGCAAGGGCTCATCCAGTTCTGGCTGTATCTGCATTTGCCGTTGTGCTTCGCGCTGCTGGTCGCGCTGATCGCGCACATCATCGCCGTCTTCTTTTATTGGTGAGGCGCGATGCGGTTTCGCATTTTGCGCTGGATCCGCAACCATGCGGTCACGGGGCACAGACAGTACCGCGAGCTGTTCATTCAGGCGCGCCGGCTCACCATCGGCCGCGGCAGCGATCAGCATCTGCAGATCGCAGACGCCCGTGTGTTCCCGAATCACGCGGTCATTCGCGCGGGCCGCGGCCGCGAAGGGCCGGTCGTGGTCGAGGCGCTCACGCCCACCGGCGTGCGCGTGAACGGCAAGGGGCTGCTACAAAAGAGCTTGAAGCCCGGCGACGAGATCCAGATCGGGCCGGCGATCATCGTCGTCGAGGCCTCCCCGCGTGGCGCGCCGGTGACTCTGCGCTTCCGCTTCGCGGAGTCGGAAGAAACCGGCCGCCGACTCGATCGGCTGAACGTGCTCTCGCTCAGCGATTCGGGCCTGAGCAAGCGCTTTTGGTCACTGCTGCTTGCCTCGGGGATCGCCGCCATCTTCTTGCTCGTGCCCATGGGCGCGGCGCTCTATCAGCCACTGCGGCCGTTGCTGCGCGCGAGCGCATTGCTTCCAAATGACGGCTGGTGGAGCCCCGGCCCGCTGCACACTGCGCATCAATTCATCGGTGGGGATTGCAACACGTGCCACGTCTCTCCGTTCACGCCTGTCGACAACACGCAGTGTGCGGCGTGCCACACGACGATTCAGCATCATGTGCAAGTGCCCTCCGGCGACATGACGTTGTTCGCCGAGCATCGCTGCGCGGATTGTCATCAGGAGCACAACGAGAGCCGCACGCTCGTCGCGCACGATCAGCGCGTGTGTACCGAATGCCATGCCGATCTGAAGGCCATGAAGCCGCGCACGCGCCTGATGAACGCCGCCGATTTCGGCCTCGACCATCCCGAGTTCCGCTTGTCGATGCTCGAGTCGCAACCCGGCCGCGAAGGCACGGATTGGCAGACCGTGAAGCTCGACGTGCTGCCCGGCGTGAAATTCGTCGAGACGTCCCATCTCAACTTCTCGCATGCCCAGCATCTCGACTCCCGCGGCATCAAAGGCCCGAAAGGCGACGAGAAGCTCGAGTGCGAGGATTGCCACACGCCCGACACCAGCGGGCGCTACATGATGCCGATTCAAATGGAGACGCAGTGCAGCCGCTGCCACAGCCTGCGCTTCGACGAGGCGGACCCGACCAGCACCGTGCCTCACGGCGACATAGAAGGTGTGTACCGCACGCTCATCGCGCACTTCAGCCAGCAGTATCTGGAGGGCGTGTTGCCCGTGGTCAATCGCACTCGGGCCTCGGCGCGACGGCCGGGCATGCAGGGTGGCGTGATGACGCGCGACGAACAGATTCGCGCGCGTGACTGGGCCGAGCAGATGTCGCTCTCCGCGGCCCGCGACCTGTTCGAGAAGCGCGTATGCGTGGATTGCCACGAAGTCGCGAAGGTGCAAGGGCAGGTCAATTACCAGCAGTGGCGCGTCGAGCCCGTGCGCCTCACCGAGCACTGGATGCCGCAGGCGAACTTCGATCATGCGAGCCACAAGACCACGCCGTGTCAGGACTGTCACATGGGCGCCGAAATCTCCAAGAAGAGCAGCGACGTGCTGATGCCGACGCTCAAGGAGTGCCGCGCCTGCCACTCGGGTCCGGACGACGCCGAGAAGACGCCATCCGATTGTCTGATGTGCCACCAGTTCCATTTGCCGAATCGCGGCCTCTTCGATCAGGACGCCACGATTCGCGCACGCAGCTTGCCGCGCACGGAAGCGCAGCGCCGCTTGCAGGCGTCGGGGCGCGCGGGGGTTTTGCAATGACACGAGTAGCGCTGGCCGCGGCCTTTGCGATGATCGTCGGAATTGCAGGAGCCGCCGAACCCGTCAAGTTGCCGTACGAAATGCCCAACAAGCACATGGGTGTATCGACGTGCTCGTCATCCGTATGTCACGGCAGCGTGAAGTCGAAGGATGCGTACAACGTTCAGCTCAATGAGTACATCACGTGGGCGCATCAGGACACGCACTCGAAGGCGTACTCGGTGCTGTTGAACGAGCGTTCGCGCGCAATGGCGGCGAAGCTCGGCATTCCCGATGCGAGCAAGGCGAAGATCTGTCTCGACTGCCATGCCGACAACGTCCCGGAGAGCATGCGCGGGCGCGAGTTCAATATCTCCGACGGCGTTGGATGCGAGGCGTGTCATGGCGGCGCCGAGAAGTGGATCGAAACACACACCACCAAGAAGGCGACGTACGAGGACAATCTGCAGCGCGGGATGTTTGCTACCGCGAACATCGCGCCGCGCGCCACGCTGTGCGTGTCCTGCCACCTTGGGAACGCGGATAAGTTCGCCACCCATCGCATCATGGGCGCGGGCCATCCGCGATTGAGCTTCGAGCTCGATACGTTTCAGGCGCTGCAGCCCCCGCATCACCAGATCGACAAGGACTACGCGGAGCGCAAGCCCGTCTACAGCCGTACGGCGACGTGGGCGTACGGTCAGGTGGAAGCGGCGCGTATGGAGACGGCGCTCATTCAGCAGCATTTCTCGCGCGAGGGCGCGCCCTTCCCGGAGCTCGCGCTGTTCAGTTGCCACATGTGCCACGAAAGCTCGATGAAGAAGCTCGACTGGATGCGCGGCCTCACGACGCCCGGCAATCCGCCGGGAAGCGTGCCGCTCAACGACGGTCATGTGCGCATGGCCATCGTGATTGCGCGGCAGCTCGATCCCGCGACCGCGAGCGGTTTGCTGTCGATGGCGCAGTCTCTGCAAGAGGCGAGCGGCGAGAGCCGCGATCGTGTCGCGAGCGTGAGCGGGCGGCTCGAGGCGGCACTGCGCGAGTTTCAACCGCGCGTCGCCGCGCACAAGTGGAACGCCACGGAGCAGGGCAGCGTGCTCGCGGGCCTGCTCGATCTCGGCGCACGCCGCGAGTATCGCGACTACATCAGTGCCGAGCAGGCGATGATGGCCATTGAGCTGATCCTGATCGATCTCGGCAAGGCGGATCGCTATCGGCCGCGGCTCGACGCGCTCTATCGGCTCGTTGAGGACGACGAAGCGTATCGCGCGGAGCAGTTCGTCACGGCCATGGAGCAACTGCGCGCGGCGCTCGGTCTCGCGCCCACGGCCGCGAATGCGCCGCGGACGATTTATCGGCCGCTCTCGCCGATTCCGCCGGGAGTGAGTTTCACGCACCCGCCGCCGGGAGGACCTGGAAGATGAAAAAACAACCCCTCGTTAGATCGATGGCCAAATAAAAACTCACCGCGCACTCGAGCACGCACGTCGGAATTGCACGTGCAATTGGACTTATCCACAGCTAATCCCCAAGCGATCCACATGTCCGAGCAGGTAAGCTTGAGGGCATGCGACTGAAACTATTCCGGCGCCGGCCGGTTGAAGAGCCGGTAGCCGTGATCGCGACGTACCCTTTCTCACGACGAACCGCGCAGATGGTGCTGCTCAAGGACGGGCGGGTCCGCTGGACGTGTGACTGCGAGGCTGCCATTCGCTCGACTCGCGGCGATCTGCCCCCCTGGTGCAAGCACATCGAGAAGGCCTCCGCGAAGCGCTCGGTCGAACGGCTGTTCGGCGAGACGCACGTCTACAAACACCACTGAGGCACTTCCCCGCAACTCAACTGTCACATCGCCTACCTAGGCTCGGCGCCGCAAGGAGTTACGCACTTTTGCGGCCCAGCGGCTGAAAGAGCCGGGAGGTGGATGTGGCACAGGATGGCGGCAAGCAACATTTCGGGATCGATGCGGGTGTCGCCGGCGGGCTCGCCGCACGCATGCGCCACAAGGCGCGCACGACTCTCGGGGCGATTACCGGTCTCAGCACTCTGATTCGCATGCGCGAGGAATCGCGCGTGATTCACGATCCGTTCGACTTGGCGGACTTCGTAGTACGCGGCCTGGGCGTCGAGCTGCGCGTCTGCGGCTGCGATCCGGCGACTGCGGTTGCGGACGCGTTTCCGCGGACGGGGCCGCTGCTCGTCGTCGCGAATCATCCGTCCGGCGGGCTCGATGGCATCGCCGCTATCGCGGCCATCGGGCATTCGCGGCGCGATCTGCGGGTGCTCGTCAATCCGGAGCTCGCGAGCATCGAGGGGCTGCGGCCGCTCGTCATTCCCCTCGATCCGTTCGGTCACAAGAGCGCGCGCCGCGCGAATGCGGCGAGTCTGCGCGCAGCCATACGCTGGATCGAGGACGGCGGATCGCTGCTCATTTTTCCGGCAGGTGAGGTTTCGCATTTCATCTTGCGGCGCTGGGCGGTGACCGACGGCGAATGGCACACGACGGCTGCGCGCATCGTCCGGCACACGCGCGCCACCGTGTCGCCGATGTTTCTCTCCGGCCGCAACAGCGGACTTTTTCAGGCCGTGGGATTCGTGCACCCACGGCTGCGCACGCTGCTACTGCCCACCGAAATGGCGCGCCGCGCGGGCTCGACGCTCGACGTGCGCGTCGGCGCGCCGCTCGATGCGCGCGCGCTGAAGTCGTTCGCGACGGACGAAACGCTGACGGCCCACTTGCGACTGAAAACGTACATGCTCGCCGATGTGCTCAGAGAGCAGCAGAGTGACCTCGCGCGTCGCGCGCGGCGCGAACCGAGCGGCGAGGCAGGCAGTGTCGTCGCGTCGGCGGGTGAGACAGCACCAGCCGGCATGGCGTTGCCCGCGCTGGCGCCGGCCATCGAGCCGCTCATCGACGCCGTGCCCGCGGACGTTCTCGCCGCGGAAATCGCGGCACTTCCGGCGTCCGCCACGCTCGTGACGGCCGGCGATCAACGCGTGATCTGCGTGCCGGCGCGCCTCATTCCGAACGTCCTCCGCGAGCTCGGCCGACTGCGCGAGCTGAGTTTTCGCGCGGTCGGCGAGGGCACCGGCAAGAGCGTCGATCTCGACGCGTTCGATGACTACTACGAGCATCTCTTCGTCTGGAGCACGACGCAGCGCGAGATCGTGGGTGCCTACCGTCTCGGGCGCGTCGATGCGATTCGCCGCCGTCTCGGAACAGCGGGTCTCTACACGTCGACGCTGTTCGAGTATCGGGAACCGTTCCTGACGCTGTTGGGTGCGGCACTCGAGCTGGGTCGCTCGTTCGTGCGGCCGGAGCATCAGAAGAGCTTCGCGGCGCTGTTGCTGCTATGGAAGGGCATCGGCGCGTATGTCGGGCGCAATCCGAAGTACGCGCGGCTGATTGGGCCGGTGAGCATCAGCGACAGCTATTCGCCGGTGTCGAAGGAGCTGCTGGTCCGCTACCTGAAGGCGCGCAGCTTCAGCCATTTCGGCGCGGCTCTCGTGAAGGCGAAGAGTCCCTTCCGTGTGGGAGGCGCCTTGCGTTCGCTCGGTCTCGACGTGAACAGCATTCCGGATCTCGACGCGGTATCGACTTTCGTCGCGGGTGTGGAGGCCGATCGCAAGGGCGTGCCGGTGCTGTTGCGGCAGTATCTGAAGCTCGGTGGGCGGCTGCTGGGATTCAACGTCGATCAGGAGTTCAACGACGCGATCGACTGTCTGCTCGTCATCGACTTGCGACAGACGGATCCGCGCATGTTGAAGAAGTACATGTCGGATGAAGCGCTCGCGAGCTTCGCGCGCGCGCACGGGCGCAAAGGCAAGGGCCTGCTCGACGACGCCGCCTGACTCGGTCGGCTGAATAAGACTCGGCCGGCTCAATAAAAAGGATCGCGCATTGGCGGCGCGCGCCGCGCACGTTCAGAGCTCTGGCCGGACGACCGCCGCAACAATAGCGGCCTCGGATCGCCCGGCGGATCGCGCGCACTTGCGTGCTACAGTCCAGGCGATGATCATCGTCCACCACCTCAACAACTCACGCTCGCAACGTGTGTTGTGGCTGCTCGAAGAGCTGGGTGTCCCATACGACTTGCGCCGCTACCAGCGCAATCCCGAAACGATGCTCGCACCGCCGGAGCTCACAGCGGCGCATCGTCTCGGCAAATCGCCGGTCGTGGTGGACGGCGATCTGACGCTCGCGGAATCCGGCGCCATCATCGAATACCTCGCCGACAAATACGACAACGGTCGTCTCGCCAGGCCCTTCGGCTCGCCCGAGCGTGTGCGCTACACCTATTGGTTGCATTACGCGGAAGGCTCCGCGATGACGCCGCTCCTCCTGAAGCTGATGTTCGATCGGGTGGCGGCCGCGCGCATGCCGTTCTTCGCGAGGCCCATCGTCAAGGGCGTGCGCGCCAAGGTGATGCAGGCCTACATCGGCCCCAATCTCGAGCTGCATCTCGACTACCTCGAAAGCGAGCTGGCGAGCGCGCCCTGGTTCTGCGGCAACGAGCTGAGCGCGGCCGATGTCCAGATGAGCTTTCCGCTCGAGCTCTTCGTCGTGCGGGCCGGCTTGGACGACAAGCGCCCCAAGCTAGTGGACTGGCTGCAGCGCATTCACGCGCGCCCCGCCTATCAGCGAGCGCTCGAGCGCGGCGGCAAATACGACTACGCCGACGCGTAGCTGTATCAGCGGCCACTCGGCAGCGCGAGCGTCAGCTCCTCGCGGCCGCAGGCATAGCAGTTGCGCCTCATGGTGTCCTTCTGAGCCATTTAGAGGTGACGCAATGGCCACTCTACGATCGATAGCGTTGCTCGCGACGCTCGGTCTCGTCGGCGCGGCCTACGCCGCGCAAACTCCGGCACCGCCGGACCCGGCGAGCACGGATACGCAAGCTGCGCCTCCGCAGAATGAGAGCCCCGATCCGCAGGCGGCTTCGAGCCCGCATCAGCGCGACGTAACCAAGCATCCCGGCGAGGAGACGAGCCCGACGGACAGCCCGGATCCGCAGGCCGCGGCCACTCCGCATCAAAAAGGAGCCGTCGGCGAAACACCGCACGAGGGCATGGCCGGCACGTCGATGAAGCTCGTCGGCATGCAAGTGATCTCGCCTGCGGGTGAGTCGCTAGGGTCCGTGGTGGATGTGACGATGGACGCGCAGCACCAGCCCGAATACGCCGTGATCTCGATGGGCAACGATACGATGACCGCCGTGCCGTACTCGGCCGTCGCGTCGATGGTCAAAGACAAGAAGATCGTCATGGACCGCACGCGCTTGGAGAACTCGCCGCAAGTGGCGCAGACCGAGCTGCGCGACAAGACGAACTCGAAGTGGCGCGCGGATGCCGACAAGTACTGGAGCGCGGGCGCCGTGCGCATGGCGACGCCGGGCACGGGCACCGACGAGCCGAAGAAGCCGAAGGAGCGGTGAGCGTCGGTTACGCTTCGATGAGGCCGTGGCGAATCGCGATGAGCGTCAGCTCGGACTGATTCACCACGGCCAGTTTCTGTTTGATGTTGTAGAGGTGCGTGCCTACGGTCGAGGCGGAGAGCTTCAGATCGTCGGCAATTTTCTGCACGGTGGCGCCGGACGCGAGGCGGATGAACACTTCGAACTCGCGTTCGGACAATCGCTCGATCGGCGACTTCGCGGCGCCCTCGATCTCGGCGAGCGCGAGTTTCTGCGCCAGAGCCGAATCCAGATAGCGACGGCCCGTGGCGACCGAGGTCACCGCATCCAGCAGCGCTTCCGGCGCGCTCCGCTTGGAGAGAAAACCGAGTGCGCCTTCTTGCAGCGCGCGCCGCGCATGCATCGGATCGTCGTGGGCGGACAGCGCGAGCACCCGCGCTTGCGGATGGCGCGCGCGAATGCGTTTCAACGCTTCGAGCCCGCCCATGCCCGGCATCGCGAGATCCATCACCACGACATCGGGCGTGAGCTCCGCGTAGCGCTGGCACGCCACTTCGCCGGATTCCGCTTCGGCAACGACCGACACGTCCTTCAGCGACTGCAACAGGAGCCGAAAGCCCGTGCGCACCACGGCGTGATCGTCGACGAGCATCACGCGGATCACGAGCGCCCTCCGAGCGGAATCCTCGCGAGCAAACGCACGCCGCCCGTCGGGCCGTTGCCGACACGGAACGTTCCGCCGACGTGCTCGACGCGCTCCGCCAGTCCGCGCAGGCCGAAGTGGCCGGGCCGCGACCAATCGTCAGGCAACCCGCGACCGTCGTCGGTCACTCTCACGACGATCTGTTCTGCATCCGTTTGCACACTGACGTCCACCTGCGAAGGCTGCGCGTGCCGCACGGCATTGATCAATCCCTCCTGCACGACACGATAGATCGTGAGCGCGACGCTCGGTCCGAGATCCGCTTGCACGTCCTGCTGCAACGATAGTGTGATCGCCGGGTAGCGGCGCTGCCAATCGCGCACCAGATTCTCGAGCGTTGCCGCGAGACCGAGCGTATCGAGCGACAGCGGCGTCAGGCGCGGAATGAGGCCGTGCATGTTGTCGTAGAGGCGGGCCGCTTCGTCGGAAATCAGCTTGGCGGCCTCGCCGGTCGGCGGGTCTTTGAGACCGCCCTGCGTGGCGATGGCTTGCGCCAGGCTGCGAATCGCCGTCACGGATTGGCCGAACTCGTCGTGCAGCTCGTGCGCGATCAAGCGCCGTTCCTCTTCGAGCCGTTGCTCGATGAGCTTGGACAGCTCGCGCCGCTCTTCCAATCGGGTCTCGGCTTCGCGCGCCTTGCGCTCGGCCTGCACCTTGTCCTCCACCGCCTGTGCCATGCGATTGAACGCGCCGCCGATGGCGCTCGCTTCGAAGCCGCGCAGCGGCGGCAAGCGGAACGCGAGATCGCCGCTCTCGACACGCTCGAGACCATCGACGATCACCGGGAAGGGCGCGAGCGCGCGGCCCACGAGCCGGAACGCGAGCCCGTTCACGATGATCATCATGACCGCGGCGAGCGCGAGCAGCCGCATGAGGTCGTCCCATGCATCGAGCACCGCGCGCGAGACCTCCGCCTGCACGATGAGCTGCGAGCCGCCGGGCAGCAGAAAGATGTGCCGCGGAGCGTGCGGCGCGAGCAGTTTGGCGAACCACTGCGGCGCTTCACGGTTCGCCTTGTACGTGGGTGCGGGTGATTTGTAGAGCACTTCGCCGAGCGGCGAGCGCAGCACGATGTCGTTGGCCCGCACCCGGCCGAGCTGCTGCAGGAACTCGAGCGTGAGTTGCGAGCCGCCTTCACGCGAGTAGATGGCCGCAAGGCGGCCGAGCAGCTGCGCGGCCACGCGATTCGCCGCCTCGATCTCCTCGCGCACCGAGGCCCGGGTGCTCTGGAATTCAGCGAGGATCAGCACGGCCACGAAGGTGGCGGTGAGACCGGTGACGACCAGGTTCAAGCGCGTGCGCAGTTTCATTGTTCGCAGTGTCGCCCGAGCTTGGGTTGTCGCGCCATGCCTCATGAATTTCTGGAGCGGACTTTCATGATGATCCCGTTCCGCGAACCTCGCGGTGGCGCGGAATATCGGCCCCCGGAAACTCTCGAGAGGACCTGCAATCATGAAATGGGAAACCCCGGAAGCCGTCGATTTCCGCTTTGGCATGGAAATCACGATGTACGTGGCCAATCGGTAAGAAAGGCCGGGGCGCTGCCCGCAATCGCGGGTAGCGCCTTTCACGCCCCGCCACCCCGCCCGCTGCATGAAAATCCGCGTCCTGGGCTCCGCTGCCGGCGGCGGCTTTCCTCAATGGAACTGCAATTGTCCGAACTGCGCCGGGTTGCGCCGGGGCACATTACGGACGCGCTCGCGGACGCAGTCGTCGATTGCGGTATCGAGTGGCGATGACGCCAGTTGGGCGCTGGTGAATGCCTCACCGGACATTCTGGCGCAGCTCCAAGCGAATCCAGTTCTACAGCCGGGCCGTGCGGTTCGCGACACCGCGATCGCCGGCATCGTACTGGTCGACGGACAGGTCGATCACACGACTGGGCTCTACATGCTGCGCGAGGCGCAGCGTCCGTGGGCCATCTGGTGCACGGACAGCACATATACCGATCTTACGCGGGGTAACCCGGTGCTCGGTGTGCTCGCGCATTACTGCGGCGTCGAGTGGCAACGTATCGATCTCGATGGGGAGGGCTTTGCCGTCGAAGGCGTCACGAGTGTGCGCTGGCGCGCGCTGACAGTGGCCAGCAAGCCTGCGCCGTATTCCCCGAATCGCGAATCGCCGGTGCCCGGCGACAATATCGCGCTCGCGATAACCGATGAGGTCACGGGGAAGTCCGTGCTCTACGCACCAGGGCTGGGTGCGATCGACGATCGTGTCTGGCGCGCCATGAATGCAGCGAGCGTCGTGCTCGTCGACGGCACGTTTTGGACCGACGACGAGATGATCGCGCTCGGCGTATCGAAGAAGCGTGGCCGTGATATCGGGCATCTGCCGCAGAGCGGCCCGGGCGGCATGCTCGAATGGTTCGAGCGCTTGCCGCCGGCGACGCGCAAGGTGCTCATCCACATCAACAACACCAACCCGATTCTCGATGAGGAGTCGGAGCCGCGCGCGGAGCTCGCGCGCCGTGGCGTCGAGGTCGCGTATGACGGAATGGAGATCGTGCTGTGAATGCCGAGCCGTGGAGTCGCGGCGAATTCGAGGAACGGTTGCAGGGACTCGGCAGCCGCTATCACATCCATCATCCGTTCAACATCATGCTGAACACGGGAAAGGCCGCACCCGAACAGATTCGTGGCTGGGTGGCGAACCGCTTCTATTATCAGATCAGCATTCCGATCAAAGACGCGGCCATCCTGTCGAACTGCCCGGATCGCGCCGTACGTCGCGCTTGGGTGCAGCGAATTCTCGATCACGATGGGTATGGCGACGATGCAGGCGGCATCGAGTCGTGGCTGCGTCTCGCCGAGGCAGTAGGACTGGCGCGCGAGCGAACGGAAAGTCTCGTCGATGTCTTGCCGGGCGTGCGCTTCGCTGTGGACGCGTACGTGAATTTCGCGCGTCGCGCGCCATGGCAGGAGGCGGTGTGCTCGTCGCTCACGGAGTTGTTCGCGCCGGAGATCCACAAGCAGCGACTCGCGAGCTGGCCGGAGCACTATCCGTGGATCGACCAAGCCGGGCTGCACTATTTCCAGAGCCGCGTGAGCATCGCGCGGCGTGACGTGGAGTTCGGGCTGGACTTCACGCTCAACCACTTTCGGACGCGCGCGGCGCAGGAGCGGGCGCTCGAGATCCTCACCTTCAAGCTCGACGTGCTGTGGCAGATGAACGATGCCATGGCACTGAGGTATTCGTAATGCTCCAGGAAACGTCGAAGCCGGCGATCGGACAGGGATTCCGCCTCCAGTGGGAGCCGGTGCAGAACGCGCACGTGCTTCTCTATCCAGAGGGCATGGTGAAGTTGAACGGCAGTGCCGGTGAGATTCTCAAGCGCTGCACCGGCGAGCGCACAATGGCGGAGATCATCGAGGACCTGGAGAAGGCCTTCGCCGCACAAGGTCTCGCGAAGGACGTGAATGCTTTCGTCGCGTTCGCAGTCGAGCGCAGATGGCTGGAGCTAAGGCAGTGAGCACCGAGGCGCCGGCGCGCGTGAGGCCTGCGGGCACGTCCCCGTCGTCACGGACCGAAACGGCATCGCGCGCCGATGCGCCGCCTGCAGATGTCGACGGCGCGGCTGCGCACGCACCCGAGACGGCGCCGCCCCGCGCCAACGCGCCCGGCCCGCCGCTGTGGCTGCTGCTCGAGCTTACGTATCGCTGCCCGCTCCACTGCGTCTTCTGCTACAACCCGACCGATTTCGCGCGCACGACAACCGAGCTCTCCACTGACGACTGGCTGCGCGTCCTGCGCGAAGCGCGCGCGCTCGGCTCCGTGCAGCTCGGCGTCTCGGGAGGCGAGCCGCTGATGCGCGAGGACGTCGACGTCATCGTCGCCGAAGCGCACCGGCTCGGCTTCTACACGAATCTCGTCACCTCGGGCGTCGGGCTCAACGAAACGCGCATCCGCGCCCTGAAGGACGCCGGCCTCGATCACATCCAGCTCTCGTTCCAAGACAGCACGCGCGAGATGAACGACTTCCTGAGTAGCACACGCACCTTCGAGCTGAAATCGAAAGTGGCCGCGCTGATCAAGGCGCATGCCTATCCGATGGTGCTCAACGTCGTGCTGCACCGGATGAACATCGACCACGCCGCCGAGATCCTCGACATGGCGGAGCGCATGGGCGCGGACTACGTCGAGCTGGCCAACACCCAGTACTACGGCTGGGCGTGGCACAACCGCGAGCAGCTCATGCCGAGTCGCGCGCAGGTCGAGCGCGCCGAGGAGGTGACCAACGCCTTCCGCAAGCGTGTCGGCGAGCGCATCCGCGTCTACTTCGTCGTGCCGGATTACTTCGAGAACCGTCCCAAGCCGTGCATGAACGGCCTCGGCTCGATTTTCCTGACCATCAGCCCGGACGGCACGGCGCTGCCGTGTCATGCCGCCCGCATGCTGCCCGGTATGCACTTTCCGAACGTGCGCCATTCGAGCGTCGAGTCGATCTGGCGCGATTCCGCCGCGTTCAACCGCTTCCGCGGCGACAGCTGGATGAAAGAGCCGTGTCGCAGCTGTCCCGAGAAGGCGAAGGACTTCGGCGGCTGCCGCTGTCAGGCCTATCTCATGACCGGCGACCCGGCCAACGCCGATCCCGTGTGCGCCAAATCGCCGCACCGGCACCTCGTGGATGCCGCGCTGGAGCGCGCGGAGCGTCCTCATGTCGAAGAGAAACCCGTTCTCATCTTCCGTGACGCCCGCAATTCGCGCACCATCTCGGGATGCAATGGCTGACCTCGCTCTTCGTCCTGGCCGTGATCGCGGAGATGATCACGCGACTGTGGCTCTCCTCGCGTCAGATCGCCGCGGTGCGCGCACATCGCGACGCCGTGCCGGAGCTGTTCCGTAACCAAGTCGAGCTCGCGGATCAGCAGAAGGCGGCGGATTACACCGTCGCGCGGGCACAGCTCGGCCGCATCGACACCATTTTCGAAGCGTTCCTGCGCCTCGTGTTCACGCTGGGTGGTGGAATCGCGGCGATCGATGTGTTGTGGCACGAGGCCGGGATCGGGCAGCCGTGGCACGGCGCGCTTGTGATCGGCACGGTGATGCTCGTGCTGTCGGTGCTCAATCTGCCGTTCTCGTTGTGGCGCACGTTCAGGCTCGAAGCGCGCTTCGGGTTCAATCGCGTCTCGCCGCGGCTCTTCGCGCTGGATCTTGCGAAAGGACTCGTGTTGAGCCTGCTGCTCGGTGGTCCGGTCGTCGTCGGCGCGTTGTCGCTGATGGACCGCGGCGGGCCTTGGTGGTGGTTCTACGCCTGGGCGGCCTGGACTGTGTTCTCGTTGGCGCTGACGTGGGCCTTCCCGCGATTCATCGCGCCGCTGTTCAACCGCTTCACGCCGCTAGCCGACGAAGCGCTCAAGCAGCGGGTGGAAACGCTCCTCGCCCGAACCGGCTTCGCCTCGAAAGGCGTGTTCGTGATGGATGGCTCGCGCCGCTCGGCGCACGGCAACGCGTACTTCACCGGCGTGGGGCGGAACAAGCGCATCGTGTTCTTCGACACGCTGCTCGAGCGGCTCGGGGGTGCCGAAGTGGAGGCCGTGCTCGCGCACGAGCTCGGTCACTTCCGTCTGCAGCACGTGCGCCAGCGAATCGTCCTCTCACTGCTCATGTCGCTGGTCGCGCTGGGATTGCTGGCGTGGGCCGCGAAGCAGCCGGAGATTTTCAGCGCGCTCGGCGTGCCGTTGCCGTCATCGCATGCACTGCTGCTGCTCGCGATGTTCGTGGTGCCGCCGTTCACGTACTTCATCACGCCGCTTGCTGCGTGGTGGTCGCGGCGGCACGAGTTCCAGGCTGACGATTTCGCGGCGAAGAATGCCAGTGCCGCGGCGCTCGCCGACGCGTTGGTCAAGCTCTATCGCGCGAACGCCTCGACGCTCACGCCCGATCCGCTTCACTCGGCGTTCTACGACTCGCATCCGCCCGCGCTGGTACGAATCGCACGTCTGCAGAACGCGTCGAGCTAGGACTCCACCGCTCGCGCGGCGATGCCGACGGCTCCGCCTAGAACGACACGGACATTCGTCCGTAAACGAACCGCCCCGAGCGCCCGAACGGCGCATAGTTCGAGAACGGCGTATTGCCCGTCGTGTTACGCGCTGCCGTGTACCGATCCGGATACTCGTCGAACAGATTCTCCGCGCCCAGCGCGACGTTCACCCGATTCGCGAACGTGAAGCGTCCTTCCAGGTCAACCACGGTCTTCGGCGACATCTCGAAATCGAGGGCCGCCGTCGTGCCCGGGTCGAGCGCCTTCCCGTAGCGCGTGGCACGCAGCGTCGCGCCGAACTGCGCCATGCTCCAATTCGCCACCGTCGAGAACTTCGTCCGCGGGCTGCCTTCCTCGAACGTGAGCACGTTCACGCGATCGAACAAGGGCGGTGGCGGGCTCAATGCCGCGAGCTGCTGGGTCTGCGGCACCTTGGTCACGTCCGTCTTCGTGTAGTTACCCGTGACGTTGAAGTCGAAGCGCCCGGCGTTCTCCGTGACGAGCGGCACGCTGACCACCATATCGACGCCGCTGGTCTCCGTGTCGACGCCATTGATGAAGAAGCGTCCGCCACCCACACCAATGAAGCCTTGCGACGTGAGATAGGCGCGCACGTTCGCCTGCGTGAGGTTCTCGGACAGCACGACGCGATCGGTGATGTTGATGCGATACCCATCGACCGTCACGTTCATCGTGCCGAGCTGCCACACCACGCCCAGCGAGTAGTTCAACGACTTCTCCGCGTCGAGCTGTTTCGAGCCGAGCGCCAGCGCCACCGGGTCGGTCGCCGGGAACGTGGTGATGTCGAACGGGACGCCGTTGATGAAGTTCGTCGAGGTGGTTGCGAAGAACTGTTGCTGCAGCGAGGGCGCGCGGAACCCGTTCTGCACCGAGCCGCGCAACGCGAACGTCCTCGTGAAGTCGTAGCGCCCGGCAATCTTGCCGGATACGTTGCTGCCGAAGTCCGAATAGTGCTCGGCGCGCACGGCTGCGGAGCCGAGGAGCTTCTCCGTGAGGTTCGCTTCGAGATCGAGATACGCGCCGACGGCCGTGCGATGCTCGTCGACAGCATTGGACGGCCGGAACCCCGGAAATACCTGCGCGCCCGAGGCGGCAGGCGTCCCATTCGGCAACACCACACCGCCATTCATGTACGACGCCGGCTCACCCGCGAAAATCGAATACGACTCGCGCCGCGCTTCGAGGCCAGTTGCGACATTGAGCGGCGAGCCGAAGCTGCCCACGTCGAACTTGCGCACGCCCGAGAAGTTGAAGACGAGCTGGTCGTAGTCGAAGCCGCCGGCGTCGAACCGAGTCGGGCTCGTCGGGCCTATCGAGGCGTTCAGCGTGTTCTCGATGGTGAAGTCCATTTTGTTCTTGCCGTACACCAGCGAGGTGTCCATCTCCCACTCGCCGAGCGGCCACGTGACGCCAGCCGCGCCGCTGTAATCCGACACATCGGGCGCGATCAGCGGCAAGAAGCCGTCGGGGTAGATCTGCGGCACGTTGCGCGTATCGAGCGAGCGGCGGAAGAAGCCGGCCGAGACGGCATCGCGCTTTTGGTAGCTGGCCCAGCCATAGAGCTTCGCGCCGTTGCCGAGCTCGTTGCCGGCGTTCAAGAACGCGGTGTACTGCTTGTACTCGGGCTCGCCATACCAAGCGTCGAAGCGCGGGAAACTCAGCTCGCGCGGATCGAACGCGCCGTTTACGAGCGGGTATTGCTGACGTGAGTCATAGCCGTCGCGACGAGTGAGCTGCTGCTTCTTGTATTCGCCGCTCACGGTCAGGAAGCCGGAAGGGCCGAAGCCGAAGCCCTTCCACACCGACGCGGTCGTCGTGCCGCCATCCGAGCGGCTGCGCTCGACGGTGTCCGGCACGGGCCACGTCGGGTTCGCGGGCACGTCGGTCGTCACGGCGCGAGTCGGCACCGCCGCCTCGTAGCGCGTCGCATATTGCCCATACGTCAGGGACACATCGCCGCCCTCGCGCGCCTCCTTCAACCGCACGTTGATGACGCCAGCGATGGCATCCGATCCGTACTGCGCCGACGCGCCATCGCGCAACACTTCGATCGACTGCACGGCCGCGGTCGGAATGGTGTTGAGATCGACCGCGGCGGCGCCGCGCCCGATCGTGCCGTTCACGTTCACGAGCGACGACGCGTGACGGCGTTTGGAGTTCAGTAGAACGAGCGTCTGATCCGGTGAGAGACCCCGCAGCGTCGCGGGTCGAATGGTGTCCGTGCCGTCCGCGAGACCGGGCCGCGGAAAGTTGAACGACGGCAACGTCGTTGCGAGTGCCTGATTGATCTCCGTGACGCCGACGTTCGATAGCGCCTCGCTCGTCACGACGTCCACCGGCACAGCAGTGTCGAGCGCCGAGCGATTGGCCACGCGCGTGCCGGTAACGACGATTTGCGCGGGCTCGGCAGCAGCGGGTTCCGGCGCCTCCTGCGCGAGCACGGGAACACCCGTCGCGGCGGAGAACACAGTGCCGGCGACCACAATCCTTTGAATTCGACGCATGTCGTCCCCCTGAATATGCGTGCCGGCCTCTCCAGCACGGTTGCAGCAATTAGACGACAGAGGTTTCGGCCGACTCAATGCCTATTTTGGTCTATGTCGCACCTGCGCAACGTGTCGGGATCGGAGCAGCAGCCGACCTCGCGCCGTAGCTGCGCGACCCGCCGCTGTTCGGACGAACGCGGTCGCGCGCTCCGCGCCCGGCGATGCTTTTCGTCTAGAGTCCCTCGGCATTCGCAACGAGGGGATGCGTGAGCGACTCATGATCGAGCGACACGCGGAGGCATTCGATTACGTCGTCGTGGGCGCGGGCACGGCAGGCTGCGTCGTCGCGAGCCGCCTCTCCGAGCCGCGCGAGGTGCGCGTGGCGTTGCTCGAAGCGGGCCCGATGGATCGGCATCCGTTCATTCACATCCCTGCGACCGTCGGCGCCGCGATCGCGACGCGCGCGATCAATTGGCGTTTCATGACGGCGCCGCAAGCGCACTTGAAGGGGCGCCGGATTCCGATTCCGCGCGGTCACGTCGTCGGCGGCTCGGGCTCGATCAACGGCATGGTGTATTTCCGCGGGCATCCGACGGACTTCGACGACTGGGCGGCGGCCGGCAATCCCGGCTGGAGCTATCGCGAAGTCATGCCGTACTTTCTGCGCTCGGAGAACAACGACGCGTATCGCGGCTCGCCGTATCACGGTCAAGGCGGGCCGATGAACGTGGTCTTCGTGAAGCGCCCGAATCCGATGACGCCGGCGTTCCTCGCGGCGATGGAAGGGATGGGCTACACGCGCACGGACGACTTCAACGGCCCGACATCGGAAGGCTATGGCCCGCGCCAGGGCACGATGGCGAACGGCCGCCGTGTCTCGACGGCTACCGCGTATCTCGAGCCTGCGAGCACGCGCCCGAACCTGCGGATCTTCACCAACGCGCGGGTCGCGCGTGTCGCGATCGAGAACAAGCGCGCGACCGGCGTCGACGTTCTCATCGACGGCGGCACGCGGCGACTGAGCGCGCGCTGCGAGGTGATCGTGTGCGGCGGGGCCGTTCTATCGCCGCAAGTCTTGCTGCTCTCGGGCATCGGCGATGGCGAAGTCCTGCGTGCGCAGGGCATCGACGTCAAGCATCACCTGCCGGGCGTGGGCGCGAACTATCACGACCATCTCGCTATCGCCGTGTTGCTCGAGATGGCGAACAGCGAGTCGTACGGCATTTCGTGGAAGGCCGCGCCGCGCGGGCTCATGAACGTGCTCGAGTACGCGCTGTTTCGTAGCGGGCCGCTCTCGAGCAACGTGTTCGAAGCGACGGGCTTCATCCGTACGCTCCCCGAGCTCGGGCGGCCGGACGTTCAGATCGTCTTTCAAGCGGCGCGCCGCAATCCGCACACGTTTCCGTTTCCGCTGGGGCACGGCTATGCGATCAGCGTCGTCGGCTTGTATCCGAAAGCGCGCGGGCGCGTGACGCTCGCGAGCGCCGACCCGCGCGCCGCGCCGATCGTCGATCCGAATCTGCTCGGACATCCGGACGACGTCCCGATGATGTTGCGCGGCTTGAAGATCGGACGGCGCATCGCGCACGCGCCGTCGTTCGAGCGCTATCGCGCGACCGAAGTGCAGCCCGGCGCCGGCGTGCAAGACGATGCGGCGCTCGTCGAATACATTCGGCGCGCGTCGGCGACCGTGCACCATCCCTGCAGCTCGTGCCGCATGGGTCCGGATGCGAACGCCGTCGTCGATGCGCAGCTGCGGGTTCACGGCATCGAGGCGCTGCGCGTGGCGGACGCATCGGTGTTCCCGAGCGTCGTCGGTGGCAACACGAACGCGGCCGTCGTGATGATCGCCGAGAAAGCGGTCGACATGATTCGCGGCAGCGCCGCTCCGCGGCCTGTCGATCTGCCGCTCGCGCGCAGCGCGTAGATAGAGGACACCGTCATGGCAATCGAGCACATCAAGAAGTGGCAGATCGGTGGCGTCGAGGTGGCGCGCATCGTGGAAGTCTATGGCTTCCAAGATCAGATCTGGATGCTGCTGAAGGACGCCGATGCCGAGTACGTGAAGCAGTTCAAGTGGCTGCAGCCGCATTTCGCGACGCCGGACGGCCTGATGATCTTGTCGTTCCAGTGCTTCGTGCTCCGTTCGCGCGGCAAGAACGTGATGATCGACACGTGCATCGGCGCGGATCGCAAGCGCGAGTACGACGTGTTCTGCAATCTGAAGACGACGTTCCCGCAAGACATCGAGGCCGCGGGCTTTCCGGCGCAATCGATCGACGCCGTGATGTGCACGCACCTGCACTTCGATCACGTCGGTTGGAACACGCATCTCGTGAACGGCAAGTGGGTACCGACGTTCCCGAACGCGCGCTATCTTTTCGGCAAGCAGGAGTTCGACCACTGGGTTCACCTGCGAAACACCGGCGGGTATCACGACTTCGAGCACCTCGTCGATTCGATCGATCCGGTCATCGAGGCGGGGCTCGTCGATTTCATCGGGCCGGAGCACGAGATCACCGACGAGGTGTCGCTCTTTCCGACGCCCGGGCACACGCCGGGTCACGTCAGCGTTTTGATCCGCTCGGGCGGCGAGGAGGCGGTGATCACGGGCGACCTGCTCCATCATCCGATTCAGCTCATCGACCCGCAGCGGCACGGCAACTTCGACATGGACAAGGATCAGGGCGGCCGCACGCGGCAGGCGTTCGTCGATCGCTTCGCCGATACGAAGACGTTGATCATCGGCAGCCACTTCGCCGAGCCGACCTCCGGCTGGCTCGTCCGCGACGGCAAGACGTGGAGGCTGCGGACGGAATAGTTAGGCATCGCGAGCGCGGCCTTGCGGTCCCACCCGGCCGCCATGCGGAGAACGATTCATGGCAACCGCTCATGTGAGTCACGACGACCTCTTCAGCGCCGCGTCCGTGCGCAATGCGCGCGCCGTCGACGATGCGCTGCGCGAAACCGCGCCGGTCGTGAAGCTCGCGCGTGAGAACATCACGATGCTGGCGCGCTACGAGCACGTCTCGAAGGGGCTGCAGGACTGGAAGTCGTTCTCGTCGACTTCGCGGCCGTGGCATGACCCGAGCTCAGTGCGGCCCGAGATCCTGCTCACGGATGACCCGCCGCGTCACACGCAGGTCCGTGCAGTCATTGCCAACGCGTTGTCGCCGCGTGCGCTGTCCAAGATGTCGGAAGCGTTTCGCGCCGACGCCGACGCGCTCGTTCGTCGGGTGAAGTCGAAGAGCGGCACGATGATCGATGTGGTCGCCGAGATCACGCAGCCGTTCGTCTACAAGGTGTTGCCGGATTTGCTCGGCGTCGCCGGCGAAGGGCGCGAGCACATGTACGCGTTCGGTCACATGGTGTGGGCCACGATGGGGCCGATGAACGAGTTGTTCCAAGATGCGATGAAGGACACCGGTCCCGTGATCGAGTGGGCGACGCGGTGCTGCAATCGGGAGAGCCTCGCGCCCGACAGTCTCGGCATGCAGATGTTCGAAGCTGCCGATCGCGGCGAGATCACGCAAGATGAAGCGAAGCTGCTCGTTGGCATTCTGCTCTCCGCGGCCGCCGACACCACGGTGATGACGATGGCGACCGCCATCCGCGCGTTCTGCTTGTTTCCCGAGCAGTACCAGCTTCTTCGTGACGATCGCACCCTCGTGCGTGCGGCGTTCGAGGAAAGCCTGCGCTGGGATTCGCCGTCGCGCATGGCCGGCCGCATCGCCGTGCGCGATGTCGAGATCGACGGTGTCGTGATTCCAAAGGGCGAGCGCTGCGGCCTCATGTTCGCCGCCGCCAATCGCGATCCGCGCAAGTGGCAGGACCCGGAGCGCTTCGACGTCAAGCGCGACAATCGCGGTCACGTCGGGTGGGGCTACGGCGTGCACTCGTGCGTCGGCCGCGTTCTCGCCGGTCTCGAAGCCGACGCGCTGCTCGGTGCGCTCGTCGAGCACATCGCGCGCTTCGAGCCCGCGGGCGAGCCTGAGCCGTGGATGACGACCATCGGGCACGGACCGGCGCGGCTACCGGTGCGATTCTTCGCCGCGTAAGCTAACCGGACGTCCGTCCGGGAGAGCGGTCTCATGCTCGCGAGGCTACGGCAAGCGCTGGATCAAGTTTCCGACTTCCACCGTTCCGCAACCGGCCAGAACGAAGCTCTTTCATTTCAGGTTCGTTAAAGTGTCGATGCACTCCTTCAGCGGCATGACTTCTATTTTGTCCGCCAAGGAGTAACGCGTGGATCCCGGGTAAACGACGAACAGCCGATCCAGCCGCAAATCCTCGAGCGCCGATCGCATGGAGGGTGAAATGCCAGGAGCATCCGCTCGCTTGATTTCGATGCCGATCCGCCGACTGCGGTGGAACAGGAGAAGATCGAGCTCCGCACCCGCCTGAGTTCGCCAATAGTAAGCCTGAGGATTGTCGAGCCCATGGAGTAACTGCTCCACGACGAAGCCCTCCCAAGATGCGCCGACCTTCGGGTGGCCTTCCAGCCCGCGTCGGTCGGTAATGCCGAGTAGCGCGTGCAAGATGCCGGAATCGCGGACGTACACCTTGGGCGCCTTGACTTGGCGCTTGCCGAGATTCTCGAACCACGGTTGAAGTACGCGGACAACCAAGGCCGCCGACAGCGAATCGAGGTGCCTTCGAACGGTGGTGTGTGCTTCCCCGAGAGAGCTCCCAATTTCCGACGCGTTCCAGATGCCGCCCGAGTAGTGAGCCAGCATCGTCCAGAATCGCCGCATGGTGGGCGCCGGTACGCGTACGCCCAGCTGAATCAGGTCGCGCTCGAGGAACGTACGAGTGAAATCTTCGCGCCGTGCGACGCTGAGCGGCTCCGAGCGTGCAAGGAACGATCGAGGAAAGCCGCCCCGGAGCCATAGGCGACTGAGCTCGCGCCCAGGAATTTCATCGAGAACGAAGCCCGCCATTTCAATCAGCGCCACCCGACCTGCCAAAGTCTCGGAGCTCTGCTGAAGCAGAGCGGGCGAGGCGCTGCCGAGGATCAGAAAGCGGGCGCGCAGAGGTCTGCGGTCGAGGAGCACTCTGAGAACAGGAAACAAATCGGGGCGTCGTTGGATTTCATCGATCACGACCAGGCCGCGCAGCGGCTCGAGCGCCATCATGGGCTGCGAGAGCCGTTCCAGATCGACCGGATTTTCGAGATCGAAGTAGGTGCTCTGCTTCCCGGCGGCAATGATCCGCGCGAGAGTCGTCTTCCCGCATTGCCGAGGTCCGAGCAGCGCCAGCCTCCGTCTCGACCTGATGCTCGGTGCACCTCGAGCAGCGCTCCTAGCGCGCGGCAGGCTACCGATTGCCGAAAACTAGAACGGCGCGGTCATTGCGAATTGCAACTGCCGCGGCTCGAGCGGGTGGCAGTGCACATGTTCACCCAGCGCCGATATTGTTCGAGCTTCTCGGCATTCGGATCCTCATGCCCATTCAGCCAGAAATCGAACCAATCCACGATCAGCTCCTGGTGAGCCAGGATCTCCAGCGGCTTGATCAGGTTGTGCTGGCCGCCCCGGATGTACTGCAACTCGACCGGCTTTCCTTGCTGTCGTAGAGGCGCATACAGACCCCACAACGGCAAGAGATGCCCGGGATCTCCCGCTGCGATGAGCACAGGTGCCTGGATGCGCTCGGTGCGAAAGCCAGGCGCATTCGCGATCCACTGTTTGAGACCGTCACCATAGGGCTGCGCACCGGCGAAGGTAGCCGTCCATTGGTCTTCATCGGTAGATTCGAGGATGCCGTAGTAGCCGAGCAGAGATCCAGGATCGCCATTCGCCACCACCGCGGCGGCAAATCGATCCGGCGCATCGGTGATCGCCTTCGAGACGTACCATGCTGTGCGGCTGTAGCCGGTGATGCCGATTCTCTTGGGATCGACGAGCCCATCGGATGTCAGCTTGTCGATGGCAGCGAGATACACATTCGTGCCGTTCTCGGTCGCCTCCTGTGGCGTGAACATGAAAGCGTCAGCAGGCTCATCGACCTGCAACACCAGCATGCCGCGCGCCGCCAGCGCTCGACCTGCGCTGGCGGTGTCAGAGATTCCTGTGCGGAAGAATCTTCGCGGCCGGAAATTGTGGGTTTGAATGACCAGGGGATAGCGCTTCCCGGGCACGAAGTCCGCCGGTTCGACGAGGCCGCCGTTGATGGTTCGGCCGTGCGCGTCCTTCCAGAAGATCTCCGTCACGGTTCCCATCGCGATGTCCGCAAGCTGCGGGTTGGGATCGAAGATCCTCCGCTCCTGTCCCGATATCGAATCTTTCGCGAACAACGTCGGTGGATCGTTCAGCGCCTGCCGGATGCTCAGCGCCAAAGGTGGTGCGCCGGTCGCCGCCGCGGCAACGCTCGCGGTGAGATGCCAGCGCCCGTTTCGCTGCTCGTAGTCCAGTGAGTTTGCATTGTTGAACCGCACTATCAGGTGGCCAGTGCCTTGCCAGCTCAAACCGTGGACCGGTGCCGCGTTCGCCTTGGTGTTATCGACGAGGCACTGGAACTTCCCGGTCCGGGTGTCAATGACGGCAGCACCGCACCTTTTCAGCGAACCTTTGCCAGTGCCGCGATCCAGCGGCAGGTAAGTGCCCGACACCGCAACGTGCCGTCCCTCGGGCGACCACGCCGCCTGCAGCGCATCTTTCCCGCCTCGCTGCCAGTCTGCCAGTGGCGCGTCCAGTAGCGGGTGCCTCTCGCCCTTGTCGAGATCGATGACCTGATACTGCAGCGCGCGACCCAAGTCCTGTTGTGGACTCTCAGAAGCGGCGTGCGCAAGAAAGGCCCGTGTATCGGCTTTGCCCGAGAACTCGTAGTGCTCCCAGCTTTTGGGTATTTCGTCGGCATGCACGATGATGATGAGTCGCGTGCCGTCGGGCGAGACCGTCATGGCACTGACGTTGTAGCTACCGATCACGCTCAGTGGCGCGCCACGCGATGCCTCTTTCACCGGTGCGGCGGTGGCTCCTTCGATCGACCACACTTCAAATGGCGTCGGCATTTGTCGCGAGCTCTTCTGCGCATTGGGAAAGAACAGTTGCGTCAGGCTCATCCCGGTGCCGACCACGATGTCGGGAGAAGAAGGCGCCATGGAATTCCAGAGATCCTGCGTCGAAGCATCGGGAGCCGCGTAGTACACGATGCGGTGGCCCGCGATGGCAAAATCCACGACGTCCTGCGTGGCTGCCGAAAGACTGAGGGCTTTTCGGTCGTCAAGACTCACGCGGAAGAGTTGACGATTGTCCTGATCGTTGCGCCCCAGGAACAGGACGCCGGTACTGTCCGGCGTCCAGCGAATATTCATCACGAGACCCTTCGACCCCAGGACTCCGATGCCCGTATTGATCGCACCGCTGATGCGCGCCAGTGGCATGGGCGCGATCGGCGAACCCTCGGCAACTGTGCGACGGACTTCGGCGGTTTCGAAGAGCCATAGAGTGGCCTCGGTGACACCTCGAGGAAGCACACCCCTCTGGGTAACGGTGACGAAATGCCGCCCATCGGGAGAAAAGACCGGTGCTTCTATGAAATCTGCGATTTGAATCGAATCGCGGACCTCAAACGGGCGCGTTGCCGGTACGGCTCGAGTCAACGTGAAGCTGAGTGCCAGGGCAACGAAGACCATCGACTGCTGATAGCCGCGAGGGTTCGACCGTAGTGACATCCGCTGCAACCAGTTGTTAACTGCCACAAGCACGCGCGAGGCTCTTAATTTCGTGGGACGCGGCCTCGGCGCTAGCCTCACATGGACACGTACTGCGTGTCCACGTCAACGGACACGCATCATCTTCCAAACCATCTGCATGCGTCGTGCGACCGAGTAGCGCCGGATGTATTCATCAGCAACCCGACTGGCACGTGACAAAACACTTCCAGCCGGTGCTCCCCTTTCAAGCAGTGCTTCCTAGCGCTCAGCAGCCTTCGGTGGATGCAGGCAATTTCGAGGAGGCGCCACACACAGTTCCTGCGGCTGCGGCCCGGGTTCGAATGCGGGTCGCAAACCTGCTGTTCTGGTGCGGCGACGCTCGTCCGAAATAGGTCGCAGGCGTCATAAGCTCAAAATATGTCGTTTACGTCATGACTTGAAAATATGCCGTAGAGCGCATATAACGCACGGCGTGAAACCCATTCCGCTCCAAACCCCGGCGCAGCTTGCGGCGCACCTTCGTGCCTTTCGCATGGCGCGTCGTTTGACCCAGGCGCAGCTCGGCGGGCTCGTCGGCCTCGACCAGACGCGAATCGCGCGCATCGAGCGCGACCCGCGGCTCGTGAGCACGGGACAGCTCCTGAAGCTGCTGTCCGCACTGCGCGTTCGAGTTCTCCTTCAGCCGCTCTCCGAGGCGCCGGATACGCCGGAACGCGGCGACCCCTCTGAGTGGTAACGTCCGGTGCCTTCGCTTTCGGTATGGATGAATGGCGAGAGGATCGGGGAGTGGGCCGTGCTTCCCAGACGAGGCTCGATATTCCGCTACGAGCCCTCTTGGGTCGGCTCGCGCCGTAGCCGCGCGCTATCCCTGTCCTTGCCGATCACCGCGAACCTCGAGGTGCGCGGCCCAGAGGTCGATTACTACTTCGACAACCTCCTTCCCGACAGTGCGGAGCTCCGTCGCCACATCCGCGACCGCTTTCTCACGTCTTCCATGGATGCCTTCGATCTCTTGACGGCGATTGGACGGGACTGCGTGGGGGCGGTTCATCTGCTTCCGCCCTACGAGGAGCCGATCGGCTGGGATCAGATCGCGGCCACGCCGCTTTCCGAGCGCGAGGTGGAGGACATTTTGCGCGCCGTACCCACCTCGCAGCCGCTGGGTCACGACGATGATGATGGTTTTCGCATCTCGATCGCCGGAGCCCAAGAGAAGACCGCATTCCTCGGAATGGCGGGACGCTGGTTCGCGCCACATGGCGCCACCCCGACGACCCACATCTTCAAGCTGCCGCTCGGCCTGATTGGCGGCTTTCGCGGCGATTTCTCGGATTCCGTCGAAAACGAATGGCTCTGTGCCCAGCTCTTGCGGCAGCTCGATCTACCGATCGCCGAGACGAGCATCGCAAGATTCGGCGAGCAAAAAGTGCTGGTCGTGAAACGGTTCGATCGGCGCTGGCAAGGCGCAGACGACGCACAGATCCAGCGAAGACGCTTCAAACCTGGCCGGGGAGTGTGGATCGCTCGACTCCCGCAGGAGGACTTCTGCCAAGCCAAGGGACTTCCTCCGTCCAGGAAGTATGAGGCCGATGGCGGTCCCTCCATGGCGGATGCTCTCACGCTGCTCGCTGGCAGCGACTATGCGCTTGCGGACCAGTCGAATTTCTTGCTGGCGCAACTTGCGTTCTGGCTACTTGCAGCGACCGACGGGCACGCCAAGAATTTCTCTCTTGGCCACCGAGCCGGTGGCGCATACAGCATGACTCCACTGTACGACGTGCTGTCCGCATGGCCCGTCATCGGTCATGGACGCAACCAATTACCCCTCGAAAAAGCAAAGCTCGCCATGGCGGTGCGCGGGAAGCGCGCTCATTACGGGCTGAACGAGATCCAGCCACGCCACTGGCAGGCTCTCGCGCGCAGCGCGGGCATTCGAGGTCTATGGCAGCGGATGATCGCGTTGGTCGGGTCCGCGGATGCGGCTTTCGCACAGGTCGAGGGTTCGCTCCCGGCATCATTTCCGGAGCGGGTATTCACGAGCATCCGCGATGGCGTGCATTCGCAAGTACATCGCTTTCAAAACGGGCTGGCTACGCTGAAGTAGGCACGATCCCATTTGGAGTAGGCGCGTACTGAACTGCTGTGCGACTCGAGCCGACGGTTACTCGACCGCAAGCGAGACTCACGCGCGAGGAGCTCGCGCACGAGTCATGGCGCTGTGAATCAGCTGTGCAGTCAGGTCGCCAGCAATATATGTATGGCGACCTTGCGCATAGAGATCGACCCGCCGGCTCTGTGCGCCTCTTCGAGTAACGCTCCTCAGCGCTCAGCAGTCTTTAGTAGATGCAACCAATTCCGCTGACTCGCTATGCACTGTTCCTGCAGTCTCGGTGCGGGTACGCCTGCGGTGACGATGAGAGGTCTGTTCTTGGGCCACGTAATTTCGACCGGACGTCGGAAAGCGTGCCGATGCTTCGTCCTCTGGCCAAGCACAGAGCGGCGCTATGCCAGAATCGGCCACCATCAACGGAGAGTGCAAATGATTACCGTCTTCGGCGAAGGAAGAGGGTTTCGGGTCGTATGGCTGCTGGAGGAGATGGGGCTCACGTATCGGCTGAGGCCGGTGGATCTCCTTGCCGGCGTGGAGAAAGACACGGAGTTTCTTGCCATCAACCCTGCGGGGTTCATCCCGGCGCTCCAAGACGGCGACATCACAATGGTTGAGTCGATTGCGATCATGGAGTATCTGATGGGCCGCTACGGGCCGACGCCGCTCGCGCCGGACCCGCACGATGCTGCCTTTCCCGCCTACCAGCAGTTTCTCCATCTCGGCGAAGCCGGCCTTGCCGCCTCTGTCTACTTCGTCGTCGTCAGCCGCAATCTTGCACCCGAGGCCGAGCGGAACAACTGGGGCGCCAATAAGGCGCTGGAAGTATTCGAAAGCCGGCTCGGGTTGGTGACACGACAGCTCGCGCGCTCCCCGTACCTTGCGGGCGATACATTTACGGCAGCCGATATTTCGGTGACCTATGCCCTGGAGCTCGCGCAACGACACGGCGCGGCCGCCCTCGGTGAGGCGGAGCGGGCCTATATCGCTCGCACCAGCGGACGCGAAGCCTATAGGCGGGCCATGGAAACGTGCCACGCCACGAGGGAGTGGGCCGCTAAGGCACGCGGCCAATAAGGCTTGCCGCCCCGTGCAGTGCTCCTAAGCGCTCGGTAGCCTTCACTGGATGCAGGTAAATCCGCAGAAGGGATTTGTGCTGTCCCGGCAGTTCCGATGCGCGTGCGCGTGCGGTGACCACGAGATCTCTGCTTCGGCCAAGCGCTGCCGGCCAAGCAGCGAATTGGACTTCTAGTGAGCGGTCGTCCCGCGCTTGTCAGCAAGCGTGCGCGTCGAGACTGCGAGCGCAAATCGTCACGTGGCGCGTAACGCAATCGTCACAGGCACACGTGCAGCTTGCACAGCAGGCAATAGCCCGCTGATCACACCCATACCAAGCGCCCAGCCAATACCCAGCGCGACGAGATAAGGTGTAACAGCAAGCTGAAAGCTGAATCCGAACGGACTCGCGGTCAGTCCATCAAACAAGAGCCACGCAAGTCCCACGCCGATCAACGCACCGGGAATCGCCAAAAGAATGGCCTCCGATAACGTGGAAGCCACCACCGGTGCGCCGCTGAATCCGATGGCGCGCAGCGTGGCGAGCTCCCGCCGCCGGTTGTCCACGAGCGCATGAAGGGAATTCGCTGCACCGATCGTGGCTGCTATGGCCAGTATCGAGCCCACGAAGTAGCTGACGAAATTCAGCATTCCGTTGACTTGCTCCAGGCCGGCCTCGGCCAGGTCTGCTTCGTGCTCGACTTTGACTTGCAATTGTGGATCGCGCTTGATCGCGTTGACGAGCTCGTCAAAGCCTGCCGCGGACTGCAGCACCACGTTGACTACGTTGTAATTGCCGCGCCGGAAGGCGGAGAGAATCGTGTCCGCATCCGTGTACACGAAGCACCGCCCCGTCGTGCGCCCGAGCTCGAAGTTCCCGGCGACGAGCCACTCGACGCCTTGAATGATCTGCTTGTCGCCCACGCCGAAGTGCTGGTACTGCTGCGCGCAGTAGCTGCTCGCGATGATCTCGTGCAGCCCAGGTTGAAACATGCGGCCGGCTGTCAGGTGCAGCTCGGGTGCGTAGTCGGTGAGACCCGCACCCGCGCCGTTCATGGGAAAGCCGACCAGGCTGCCAGAATCCTTCCTCCTGGCCTGCACGAACACCGCCACCGCCGGCACCGCGATCGGCTGCCCGCGCGAATCGCGGCGTATTCCGGGAAGATTCCCGATGAGCGCCGCAACGTCCTTCGGTATGTTGCTCTGAGCGGGGCCGACCGCGTCGATGCTCAGCACGCTCGCCCGGTCAGGGCGCACATTCCCCATCGCGGCCTGTCGAGCCCCGACGCCCATGGCCAGCATGGAGATCAGAACCCCTACTGCGCATGTCACACCGATAACGGTGGTACACACCATGGCCAGTCGCTGCGGCATGCCGAGCAGGTTCATGCGCAGGAGCATCCCCGTCTGTTTGAGGAACTCCATCTGCGCCTACCGTCCCGCCAGGGCGTCGACAATGTTCAGTCTTGCCGCGCGCACCGCCGGCACGCTCACGCTGATGAGGGCCACGAGCACGCCTCCGAGAATGCCGAAGGCCACGACCACCCGCGGCATCGAAAGTCCGGGTATGTACTTCGCCGCCAAGGGAAACGCGAACCAGGCCAGCGCGAGACCCACCAGCGAGGCGGCGACGCACACGAGCAGCGATTCGGCCGCGATGAAAAGAAACACCGTCCAGTCGCTGAATCCGAGCGTCTTCAGGACAGCAAGCTCGGGCGTGCGCTCGCGGACTGTCTGCATCATCATCGTGGCGGTCGAGAACACTAGCGCCACCAGCACCGCGCTCAAGATTGAGCGGATGGCGAAGTTCAGGTCACCGAGCTCTTGCATCGACTGCTGCGAAATCTCTCTGAACGATACCGTCCGTGTCGGGCTCGCCGAGTTGGCGAAGGCGCGGTCTATCGCATCGCTCACGGCGCCCGCCTGCTTCGGGTCCGACGCGACCGCGTAGAAGTGGCCCACCGTGCCTTTGTGGGTCGCCCGCGCCTCATCGATGTAGTAGTAGTTGGCAAACACCCAATTGGCCTGGTTCCTATCGCGAAACGTGACCCTCCCTACGATCTCGAAGGTCCAGGTTGCCGAGCCGTTGCTCTGAAGCGTGGACGAGGTGAGCGGAATCTTATCCCCGATACGCCAACCGTATTTCTTGCTGATATCTGCCGTGATCAACACACCGCTTCGAGTTTTACGCAAGGCCTCGAGGTCCCTGGGCTCGACACTGAACGATTCCGGCAAAAACGTGCGGAAGAAATCGATGGGCGGGAAAGCCAGCACATAAACGGACTGGGCCGGTTGCTGGTAGAACGTGAGCATGCCGTAGTTGAACGACGCGGCTTTCACGCCAGGAACCGACTGGAGTCGGCCCAACTCGGCGATTGTGAGAGGCGCGCCGCCGAACACGGCGGGACCGATGTAGAGCGCGTCTGCGCGAGTGTTGGTGATGGCCCTGTCCATCCCGGTCTTCAGGCCCTGCAGAACGCCAAACAAGGCGAAGACCACGCAGACCTGAAGAAAAATCAGCGCCGTGCGTACGGGCTTACGCCAAATACCGGACCATAGAAGCGGTAGGAATTTCATATAGCGCTTCTTCGGGGCACTGATGCACGCCTCGGTGGGTGCACTAATGTGCACCGATGCGGCGGTGATGGCGCTCAGATCCTATGCGGCAGCGAGCGCCTTGGCCATTGTGATGTCACGTCCCCGCAGCACCAGCGCGCCGCCCGTGTAGGGCTACGCCGCCCGCGACAACGTAAACTAGCCAGGCCAGCCATATCTCCGCGCAAACTCGACAAGCAAATATCTGAGCCATACCGGCATGCAGACAACCTGCACGCCAGCGCCTAATGGGAGAGCGTGTTCTTGTAGATCTTGCCGTCCTTCATGATTAGGACGAAGCTCTTGGCTGGATCCGCGACCAGCTTGATGTCTGCGATTGGGTTGCCGTCGACGAGGAGCAGGTCTGCCAGCGCGCCTTCTTCCACGACGCCCAGCTTGCCTGGGTAGGGGCTGCGTTTTCCGGAGATCGCAAGCAGCTGCGCGTTGGTTCCCGTGGCCATGACGAGCGCTTGCGCGGGCGTGTACCAGCGGACAAGCGACGCCAGAATGGCCCCCTGTTGCTGCGCCAAGGCCTGCGAGAACAGGACATCAGTGCCGAACGCCGTCTTGATCTTGTATTTCTTTGCCAGCTCGTAGGTCCGGGCTATGCCAGGCCAGACTTCATCGGCCTTGGCGCGTTCGACTGAGCCTACCGGATAGCCTTGTCTCAACTCCTCGGGCAGAGGCTGCGGACTCAACCAGACACCTTTACTGGCAATCAACTTGGCGGTGGCCTCGTCCATCAGGAAGCCATGTTCGATACACTTCACACCCGCGGCAATGCCTCGCTGAATCGCTTCGGGCGTAAAGGCGTGCACGGTGACGTAAGTGCCCCAATTGCCGGCCGCTTCAACCGCCGCCCGCAGTTCAGCCTCCGTGAACGTCGAGGCGTCGATCGGGCTGTGCGGCGAGGAGACACCGCCGCCAGCGGTCAGCTTGATCTGGGAGGCACCTTGCATGAGTTGCTCGCGGACGCGGACGCGCACCTCGTCGGGGCTGTCGGCGACAGCACTGGCGCCAATCTGTTCGATGCGGCTGAGCGGGCCTCCGATCGTCCGCGGCAATTCAGACAATTGACGGAAGTCGCCATGACCGCCGGTAATCGTAATCACGGCGCCGGAGGGAAAGATGCGCGGTCCAGCGACGATACCCTCGTCGATAGCCTGCTTCAGACCAAAGCTCGGTCCGCCCACGTCGCGCACTGTGGTGAATCCCCGCAACAGCGTGTCTGTCGCCTCGGCCCCCGCAGCAATATAGTTGTACCCGACATCACCAGCGATCGCCTGAGCAGGGGTGGCCCGTATCAGCATCGCGTGCCAGTGGACGTCGATGAGACCGGGCATGAGCGTGCGCCCGCCGCCATCGATGACAGTAACGTTGGCGTCCGCGGGTGATTGAATAGGCTCACTCGAAATGCGTTCGATGATGTTCTTGCGCACCATCACGTTACTAGGGCCTGCGAGCTTCTCCGCCTTGCCATCGAAGATCCGCACATTCTTGAATAGAGTGACGGCAAGCTTAGGCGCTGCGCTCGCCGCGCCGGCGGTGTCAGGGCTGGCGGGAGGAGATGACACCGTCGCGGGCGGCGTTGTTGTTGCCGCTCCCGTTGCAGCGCCGCCTGCGTCAGGTCCTGATGGCGCGCCGGACGGAGCGCAGCCGGCGCAAAGCATGAGCGCGACCACAGTGCTCAGGAATCGGAACCTATCACGCATGGAAGCCTCCTAGCGGCATGCCGTGATCGCGCTGCTCTCAAACGCTCATAAGGTTCATCCTGCAATCCGATGCTGAAACTGGACCTAGGTCCGACTTGTGTCCCAGATTCGGTGAGGAGCCGGTCGAGATCGACCGGTGGTGCGGGACGTCCGCTTTGTTTCTCTTGAACGGCAGGTAACGGGCAGGCCGTCAGGCCGCCAACCGCTGAGGGTCGCAACCTGCCGCCCGGCGCAGCGCTCCTCAGCAGCAGCCTTCAGTGGATGAAAATAATTCCGAAGAGGCCCTACACCCTGTTCCTGCTGTCTCCGTGCGGGTGATCTGCGATGACGGGCAGCAGCCTGGTGGCCCTGGGTTCGGCTTGGTCCTACGATCCATCGCGCCGGTTGGAAACCGAAATCACGCCGCCGTCGAAGTAACCGTGAGTGTAGGAGAAGAGATGCCCGTACTGTTCTTGGCAATGGTCATGGCACTAGCCTGTGCTGGCGCTCAACGATCTAGAGCATCTATGGAATCGTCTCTATCGCGCGCTCGCGCCGCGCGTGGAAGGCGGCACCGAGTACGGCATGGACAACTCGGAGCCGTACTTTGACCCCATCAGCGATCCTGGCAGGCTAAATTCGGTGTTGGACGAATTTCTCAGGACGCACGGGAAAACGCATTCGCCTGGAAATTTGCAGCGAGCGCCGCTGCTCAACGACGCGTCGGCCGCATTTGATGTGATGGCGACTGGTGAAGACAGACCATTGCGACGCAAGCTGGCTCGCGTCATCGGGCAGCTACGCATGCCGACTGCAGCCATCGCATCTTTGCCGGACAACTACGGTGAGGCACTGAAGTCCGAAAAGTTCGCTAAGGATCTCGATCCTCAGCACCCTGAGATAGCGTTTTTACCTCCGGACTTGTTCGATTCGAACGGCTCCTGGGTACAGATCGGCGGGAGTGACGGCGGGCTCGTTGCCCCCATGCATGTGGAGAATATGTCAGGGCGATCTGTCTTCCGGGTGTTCATCCGTTGTCCCGGCGGCCGAAAGGCAACACTGTCGTATCTCCAAACACTCAATCTCTACCGCACTCCCTGGGAGCTCAAGCCAGCCGAGATCGCCACGCGTTATCCGACGCACGAATCAGTACGTTGGGACCCGTTCCAACTCAATACCGAGACGCCGCAGTTCCCCGATGGAACCATCGTGGCTCTGGTCAGGCAAATGATGGTGATCAACGATCGGTTCGAGCCCGAGCTCACGCCGATCACACAGGCGGGCGCGGGATCGACTTCGAGCTCACCTATGCGCGGCCGGTGTCGCTGTTCGGCGGTGACGAGCGGCTACGTGCGCGCCCGCTCGCGACACACATCCGAGAGCTGTCGACGACGCAGGTCGGCGCGGCGAAACAGGATCGCGCGGGGCAGACGGGTCCAGGCGGAGTCGGAGCCGGCAGCGGTCTGAGCGGCGCGCCGTATTGGGCGGGCACGTTCAGCTTCTCGTATGAGCGCGGCCCGTTCGAGGCGACGGTGCAGGAGCGCTACATCAACAGCGGCACGTACGACGCGACGTGGTGCGGCCCCAACTGAATCCCCCTGACACATTCAGAGGGCCGCATTGCCCGCTCGACACCGCCGGGCTTCATACGCTTTGACGTGGGTGTAGGCGAGACGGAGCATCGAACGCTCGTTGCCGTCACGGGGCCGCCGCCGCAGCAGATCGCCCAGAATGTGCTCGCCTTCGGTCTGCGCGCCGCGTTCGATGTCGCGAAGCATGGACGCCGCAAGCGTCGACCTCGAATTCGTAATCGCAGCGGTGATTCGCTGCACAGCCGCCTCGCGCGGCGGGAATCCCGCAGATTTTGCGATTGCCACGCACTCATCGCGCAACGCTAGCGACAGATCTCCCGCGCCGGCGGTAACGATGTCGCCGAGTGTCGCGCGCATCAGGCAGCTCATGCCGGCGAGCGTCGCGATGAAGGTCCATTTCTCCCACATCTCGAGAAGAATCGTGTCGCTCAGCACTGTGTTGAAGCGGCCGGGTGTCAGCTCGGCGTGGATCGCATTCACTCGCGCACTACGGCTGCCGCTGCGCTCGCCGAATGTGAGAAAGTGCGAGTCGTTCAGATGCTGAATGCGCCCTTCGGCGTCGAGCGCGGTGGAAATCAGGCAGTGACCGCCGAGCACGGCGTCGCGGCCGAGCTTCTCTTCGAGCACTTCCAGATGTCGCATGCCGTTCAACAGCGGTAAGATCGCTGTGCTCGGACCCACCGCGGGCGAGAACGATTCGATCGCGCTCTCGAGGTCGTACGCTTTGCAGCTCAGCAAAACGAGATCGAACGGTTGCGTGAGTTGCTCGGCCTGCACGGTGGGCGGCGAGGGAATGTCGACGTTGCCGTGCGGACTGCGGACGACGAGGCCCATGTTCCTGAGTTGCTGCGCGCGTCGCGCGCGCACGAGGAATGTGACATCGCGCTTCGCCTCGAGCAGGCGAGCACCGAAGTAGCCGCCGATCGCGCCGGCGCCGACGATCAGAATTCTCATGCGACGGCTACGCGGGCTTGTGACACACGGCTTCGAGGTTGACGCCGTTCAGGTCGATGACGAATGCGCCGTAGTAACTCGGGTGGTAATGCGCGCGCAGACCGGGCTTGCCGTTGTCGCGGGCGCCGGCCGCCAGCGCGGCGTCGTAGAACGCGTCGACTTGCGCGCGCGTGTCCGCCGTGAAGCAGAGGTGCATGCCGCTAACGACCTGGCCTTCGCCGATCCAGAAGAACGGTTTGTGGTTGTTGCCGAAGCCGGTGTAGTCGCTCGCGGCACCGCTCTCGGCCTTGGAGACTTCCATGATGACGCCGATGTTCAGCGGCGTGAGCGCCTTCAAATAGAACTCGCGCGACTTCGCGTGATCGCGGACGGAAATGCCGAGGTGGTCGATCATTGCCGCACTCCTTATTAGAGGGAGCGCGGAGTGTAGCGGAGGAGGGTCGATGCGGCGGCCCCGCCGAAAGTAGAGGGGCAGCTGGGAGACGTATTATCTGCTGGTCGGCGATTCGCCGCGCCTCGGCGCGCCAGCGTGCGGGCTGCCGCGGCAACCCGCCGGCTACTGCGCGAGCAGCGGTGAGAACCGTCCTTCATGCGCCAAGAGCCACCGCTTGCGCTCGAGCCCACCGCCGTAGCCGGTGAGCGAGCCGTCCGAGCCGATCACGCGGTGGCAGGGGATCACGATCGGAATCGGGTTCGCGCCGTTCGCAAGGCCCACGGCGCGCACGGCTTTGGGATTGCCGAGCCGTCCCGCGAGCGCGCCGTAGCTGAGCGTTTGGCCCGGCGGGATCGCGCGCAACGCCGTCCATACGGATTGCTGAAACGAGGTGCCGTCCGCTTGGCATGCAATCTCGTCGAGGGCGTCGAGGCGGCCGGCGAAGTACTCGTCGAGCGCCCGACGCACCGGCGCGGGCGCGCGGCCCACTTCGAGCACGAGACGCGTCCCATACTGACTGTGCAGCCACTTCGTCATGCGCGACTCGTCGCCGTAGAGATCGACGGCCCGCAAGCGGCCGTCGTCGTCGGACGCGAGCAGCAGGTCGCCGATCGGCGTGGCGTAGCGATCGAGCGTGAGTCGATTAGGCAGCGCGGCGGCGGTCATTGGACGCACCTCGAGATTTGCGTGCGGGCGCGACGTTGGATGGCATCGCCGTCGATGCCGGCGCTCGACCCGACTGCGCTGCGCGCTCGGTGGTCGAGCCGGGTGCCGGTTTCGGCTGCCGCGTGGCTCGCGGCCGGCTCGACGTGGCCGCGCCTGCGTCGATCGTGCGCGTCACCTTCGCTGCTGCAAGCGACGCCCACAAGTGAATCGTCGCGTACGCGCGCCACGGCCGCCAGTGTTCGGCGCGCTTCAACATCTCCTGCGCCGTCGTGGGCGACCCGCACAGGTTCGACATCGCACGCAGAAGGGCGACATCGCCCACCGGAAACGCATCGGATTCGCGCAACTCGCGCATGGCAATGTACTGCGCCGTCCACTCGCCAATGCCGCGTAGCGCGCAGAGTTGCTCGATCGCCGCATCGAGATTGCGACGGACGCTGAACAGCGCCGGATCGTCGACATGCGCTTGCGCGAGCGATTGCAACGCCCGGATCCGCGCGCGCGGCATACCTAGCCTCGAAAGATCCGCCTGCGCGACACGCGCGGCAGAGGGGAACACATGAGTCAGCCCAGCTGCATGGGCGCGCGCGTCCTCGATCGGCGTACCGACCAACGCGACGAGCTTCGCCGCGAGCCCACGCGCCGCGCTGACCGTGATCTGCTGCCCCAGCACGGCGCGAATCGCGAGCTCGAATCCATCCCAAGCGCCCGGCACTCGCAAGCCCGGTCGCGCGGCAATGAGTGGCGCGAGGAGCTCATCTTCCGCGAGATGCGCGCCGATCACCGACGGATCAGCCGCGAGATCGAACACGCGCCGTACGCGCGCGATGATCGCCGGCAGCGATGCAAGCCGCGGGAATCGCACCGTCGCTTGGAGAAACGCGCCGTCACCGCGCTGTACGAAGATTGCACCGGCCGCACCATCGAGATGAACCGTGCGCGCATACGTTCCATCGCGCACCGACTCGACGTCCGGAATCGCGCGTGCCGCGAGGAACGCGATGATTGCGTCCCAGTCGTACGGTGCGCGATAGGGCAGCCGCAATGTGATCTCACCCGCCGCAGCAGCGGAGCTCTCGGCGCGACGGCTGCGACGCAGATATCCAGGCGGTCGCCCGTACAAAGCGTGGAACGTCTCGTTGAATCGCCGCACGCTGCCGAAGCCCGCGGCCAAAGCGACTTCGGCCATCGGCAGCTGCGTGTCGTGAATGAGCTGCTTGGCGAGCAACACGCGCCGGGTCTGTGCTACGGCAACGGGCGATGCGCCGAGATGTTGCTTGAAGAGGCGGCGCAATTGCCGCTCGCCGACGCCGAGCCGGTCGCCCAGCGCTTCGACGCCGGTGTCATCGAGCCCGCCGGACTCGATCAGTGCAAGCGCGCGCGATACCGTATTAGATGTGCCGCGCCATGCACCGAGATCCGGCGACGTTTCCGGCCGGCAGCGCAAGCACGGGCGAAAGCCTGCTTCCTGAGCGGCCGCTGCCGACGCGAAGAACCGCACGTTCTCACGCTTCGGCGTGCGTGCCGGGCACACGGGTCGGCAGTACACCCCAGTCGTCTTCACGGCGATGAAGAGGCGTCCATCGAAGCGCCGGTCGCGAGTCGCGATGGCGCGGTAGCAGGCGGTGTCGTCGAGGTCCATGCGCTCATCATTGCGCGCACGGTCGCGAATGTCTCGCGGTTTTCGGACGTGGATGCTCCGGCGTCGCAGCGCTGGAACGGTTTGCCGCAACGCCGGCAAAACTGCGCGTTTGCGGGCCTTTTGCGCGTGGGCTCGGCGGTTCGCGCGCGGCATTCTTCGCCGTGGCGGCGGACCCGCGTCCAGCCGTAACCCCCGTCAGAGCTTGCCCTAATGACGGCAATCGCGGCTCGGGTCCGTCGCCATCCCGGGTCGGGAGACATTTACTCTATGCGGGTCGAGGATCAGGAGAGCTGCGATGGCCCGGCGCCGGAAGAAGCAACGGAAACTCCCCGCGAAAGTCTCGAAGTTGCGCAAGCTCGCGCTCGTGACGCGCGCGCCGCCGCGCCCGGAATATCGGCGCGTGCTGGCGATCGCGCTCGCGTTACCGGGAGTCGAAGAGTGCACGACGTACGGCACGCCGGGGCTCAGAGTGAAAGGCAAGATCCTCGCGCGCTTGCGCACGGAAGCGGAAGGCGCGCTCGCGCTCCGCTGTGATCTCATCGATCGCGAGATCCTGCTGAAGGCCGCGCCGCGCACGTTCTTCGTCACCGATCACTATCGCGACTATCCGATGGTGCTCGTGCGGCTGAATAAGGTGCGCTTGCGCGAGCTGCCGAGCATCATCGAACGTGCATGGCGCTTTGCCGCGCCGGCGAGGCTCGTCGCCGAGTACGACGCGCGGCGCGCGAGCGGCGCGAAGTGAACGCAAACGAATCGTAAAACTCCGGACATCGCTCTTTCACGCGCGTCGGCGACAGTGTTCGCAGCCACCGCTGCTCGCTGGGAGCCAATCGCATGAATCGCAAGCCGGGTCGCCCCGTACTGCCGCGCCGAAGTTTTTTGAAGCACGCCACGCTAGGCGGGCTCGCGTTCACCACCGGCGTCGGCGGCATTCTGTATTCACGGCGCGCGCCGGCAGTGATCGCAGCGGACAGCACGCGGCCGAGCGCCGCGTGGGGCTTGCAAGTCGGCGACGTCGTCGGTGATCGCGCCATCGTCTGGAGTCGCGCGGACAAGGCGTCCCGACTCGTCGTCGAGTGGTCGCTCGATGAATCGTTCTCGAAGAGCGTCACGCTGCGCGGACCGGCCGCACTCGAAGTGAGCGACTACACGGCACGCATCGATCTCACGGACTTGCCCTCCGATCAGGACATCTTCGTGCGCGCGTCCTTCGAGAATCTGGATGCCGCTCACGTGCGCAGCGAGCCGGTGACCGGCCACTTCCGCACGCCGCCGGCGAAGCGCCGCGATGTTCGCTTCCTATGGTCCGGCGACACGTGCGGGCAGGGCTGGGGCATCGATTTGAGCTTCGGCGGCATGAAGATCTACGACGCCATGCGTCAGACGCAGGCGGACTTCTTCATCCACTCCGGCGACACCATCTACGCGGACGGCCCGCTCACCGAGCGAGTCACCGACGCGACCGGCAACACCATCTGGACGAATGCGTATCTCGATCTCGTGCCCGAGAAGACGCAGGTCGCCCAGACACTGCGCGAGTATCACCGCAATCACCTCTACAACCGCTTCGATGCCAACGTGCAGCGGTTCTCTGCGGCGATTCCGCAGATTTGGCAGTGGGACGATCACGAGGTGACGAACAACTGGTCCGACAGCAAGGTGCTGCCGGCAGCGTACACGGAGCGCAACGTGCGCACGCTCGCGGCAAACGCGGCCCGCGCGTTCCTCGACTACGCCCCGATGCGCTGGCACTCGCAGGTGGAGTCCGAGCGCGTCTATCGCCACGTCCCTTACGGCCGCGATCTCGACGTGTTCGTGCTCGACATGCGCACGTATCGCGGCCCGAACAGCTTCAACCGGCAGACGCAGGCGGGCGCCGACACCGCGTTCCTCGGCGCGGTGCAAGTCGCGTGGCTCAAGCGAAAGTTGCGCGAGTCGCGCGCGACGTGGAAGGTCATCGCGGCGGACATGCCCATCGGTCTGCTGGTTCCGGATGGAACGGACGCGCAGGGACGCGCACAGTTCGAAGCGATCGCGAACGGCGACGGCCCGGTGCTCGGCCGCGAATTCGAAATCGCCGATCTCCTGCGTTTCATCAAGCGCGAAGGCATCGTGAACACAGTGTGGTTCACGGCAGACGTGCACTACTGCGCGGCTCACTACTACGACCCGAGCAAGGCGCAGTTCCAGGACTTCGAGCCGTTCTGGGAATTCGTCGCCGGTCCGCTGCATGCCGGTAGCTTTGGCCCGAATACGCTCGATAACACGTTCGGTCCGCGGGTGGTCTTTCAGAAGGCGCCATCGGTCGCGAACACGCCGCCGAGCGGCGGCTTCCAATTCTTCGGGCAGGTGGACATCGACCATCGCAGCAAGGACATGGTCGTGGCGCTCAAGGACATCAACGGCACGTCGGTCTTCTCCACTCGCCTGCGCGCGCGGCCGCCGCACGGGCGGTCACGCTGGGAGTGGGACGACGAATGAACGCCTAGCAGTGATGTCACCCGACGAACGCTGCTGATCATCACCGCCTGCGGCCTGGCACTCGCTGCGGCGGGCCGTGCGGCGCGCTGGACTCACTCCCGCGTGCGGACGTACTTGCCGGCAACACAGGCACGATGCTCGCTCCCCGCCGTGTAGTTTGCCCACTCATCGACAGCGAGCAGCGCGACGGTAATCTCGCGGCTCCAGGCAGGTGCGCCGGTTTCGCTGTTCACTGCGACCCAGCGCGGCGGTTCCTCGCAGTACGCCTTACGACCCAAATTCTGCTTGAAGTAAGGCTGCCAGTTCTTCACGCGATAGACGGATGCGCCGGCGAGGTCTTCGCCCGCCGCCTCGGGCATCTGGCCGACATATTGCAGTCTCATCTCGCCATCGAGCGCGGCGAGCTGCATGACCGTATTGCTGAGATGGAGCTCACCGAGCGGTTCGAGCGCACGACTCACCGGCACATATTTCTGCAGCGGAAATTGCGTATGCGGAGTCGCGCACGCATTGAGTAGAAGGGCCGACAGAACGATCATCAAAGGACCATACGGGGGATGTTTCATCGCGGTCGAAGACTCCTGCAGTTCCCTGTGAGACCGTGATATTCATTGGGAGTGCTGCGCGTTTCGCAGCACGTTGCCTGTCGACCGTAGCGCAGTGCTTGGCCCGCGGCAAAAACCTCGCTTTTTGCCGCCGCCAGCCCGGTAGGGTCTCGAAGAAATCCATTGCCGGCGATCTCTTGCAACTGATGAGCGCGGTGCGTCGCATGCGACTCACTTGACCGAGTGCGCGGCCGGCCTTGTACTTAGGCGCATCGTGCAGTCGTATTTTCTCGCTCCTCACGTCTACCCCTGCGTTACGGATGACCATGTGGTTCTGCTGGATTTACAGCGGGACAAGTATGTCGGCGTGGGTCGGGAGCAGATGAAGGCTCTCGCCGGACGCGTGAAGGGCTGGCCGTCGGTCGACACGGCACCGCCTGCCGAGCCCCCCGCGCAGTCGGCCGTGCAGTCGTCCCCGCCGCCGACCGGCGAGGGGCGGACACCGAACGCGTCTGCCGAATCCGTCATCAAGAAGATGCTCGCGGCGGGCATGCTCACGACCGACGCGTCGATTGGCAAGGAAGCCCGGCCCGTGCAGATGCCGCGGCCGAACGCAGTGCTGGTGATCGAAGATCTCGAGTCGCGGCCGGAGGTGCGGTTCGCGCACGTCGCGCGGTTCCTGTGGGCGTCGGGTGTTACCGCGTTATCGCTGCGCTGGCGGTCGATCGAATCCGTGATTGCGACTCTGTCTGCGCGCAACGCGGTTGGGCGCGCGCGCGCTGCGACTCTCGACGCCGAGACGGCACGCACGGCGGTCGCGGCCTTCATCCGACTGCGGCCGCTGCTGTTCGGCGCGCAGGACGCGTGCCTCTTCGACTCGCTCGCGCTGATGCGATTTCTTTCGTACTACGGAGTCTTTCCGACGTGCGTGATCGGTGTGCAGACCGGTCCATTCGGCGCGCACTGCTGGGTGCAGTACGAAGCCGTGGTGTTCAACGATGTGCCGGAGTACGTCCGGCGCTTCACGCCGATTCTCGCAGTCTGACGGCCAGCCGTGTTCCGCTACGTCGCATTCGTTTGGAACGAAGCCGACCCGGAGGGACGTGCGAGCACGCAACTGTTGACCGGGCGGCTGCGAGACGGGTCGACCGACTGGCATTCCGTTCTTGATGTCGACGGACTCACGGTGCTGTGCCGGGACGTGCGCGCGAGCTCCAGTCGGCCCTATCGCCTGCACGGCGATGCTGGCGTCGTGCTCGGCACTCTCTTCACTCGTGGCGCTGACGGCAATTCGAGTGCCATGGCGCCGGCTGTCCTCGGTGATGTCGAGACTCGTGCGATCCTGACGACGGCGGGACGCAAACTCTTCGACGACTACTGGGGTCGGTACGTCGCGTTCGTACGCGATGCGTCCGCGCACACCATCCGAATTCTGCGCGACCCGACGAGTGCGTTGCCGTGCTTTACGGCGCGCCTGCTGGGCGTAGACGTCTACTTCTCCCACATGGAAGAGGGCGCACAGCTCGGCGGACGCGCGTTCACGATCAACTGGAAGTACGTCGCGGCGTCGCTCTGTCAGAACCGACTGCAGGTGCATGCCACTGGACTGAACGAAGTCACGCAGGTGCTGGGCGGCGAGTGCCTCGCGACCTGCCGTGGACAGACGTCACGGCAGTTCTACTGGAACGCGCTCGAGGTCGCCGTTTCGCCACCCGTCGAAGATGCCGGCGAAGCCGCACGACTCCTGCGCGAGCGGACGCGCGATTGTGTGCAGGCGTGGACGTCCGGGCATGACAGCATCGTTCACCTGCTCTCCGGCGGACTCGATTCGTCGATTGTCCTTGCGTGTCTCAGGGATTCCCCTACCTCTTCGCGCCCGCAGCTCGCCTGCCTCAACTTTCATTCTCCAGGCAGCAACACCGACGAGCGCGATTACGCGCGGCTCGCCGCTGCGGGCGCCGCGGCCGAAATCGTCGAGCGTCCAAGAATTTCGACGCTCTCTCTCGAGCCGCTGCTCCACGTGCGCAAGTCCTGCATCCCGGGCGACAACTATTTCTATTTGGACGGCGGGCGCGTCGAGTCGGAGCTGGCCGCCGAGCGGCACGCGACGGCCCTGTTCTCCGGGTACGGTGGCGATCAAATCTTCTATCAAGCCCGCGCCCGCTACGCAGCGGCGGAGTATCTGGCGAGTCACGGCATCGGGCCGTCGCTGTTCACCGTGGCGCTGGATGCCGCGCGGGTGGATCGTCTGTCCGTCTGGAACGTGCTGCGCGAGGCGCTCATGCACGGCTTACTCGGCCGGCGCTGGTCGCAGCGGGACGAAGTTGGTGTCAAGCGTGCGCTGGTGAACGCCGACGTCATTCGCGACATAAGTCGCGACGAAAGCCTGCTGCACCCCTGGCTGCGCGCGCCTCGGCGCGTGTCGAGCGCTAAGATTTGGCACGCGTATCAACTGCTCTTTCCCTATGAGTTCTACCACCCCCTGGGCTCTGACGGCGATCCGGAGCCTGTTACGCCGCTGTTTTCCCAGCCGTTGCTCGAGTTGGTGCTGCGCATTCCCACCTGGCTGCTGACGCTCGGCGGTTGGGATCGCGCGCTCGCGCGCCGGGCGTTTCAGCACGACATGCCGCGCCAGATCGTCACCCGACGGACCAAAGGCGGGCGCGAAGAGCACGCGAAATCCATTCTCGTGCGCAATATCGGCTTCGCGCGCGACCTCCTACACGAGGGGCGGCTCGTGCAAGCCGGTATTCTCGACAAGGACCGCGTCGTGGATGTGCTCTCGGGTAGACCGACCCGTACGGCATCGAGCAACGTCGAGTTGTACGCCTGTCTCAGCGTGGAAGCGTGGCTGCGCCAGTGGCAAGCAGCGTGAGGCAAGACGGTCAAGTAAGGGATTCCCGTTATGGGGAACCGCTACATTATTTACGAGTAACGTCTCGCTCCCGCGGCTACTTTAATGGCAGACTCGCTTTGCAGCAGCGTCGTCGCGCCACAAAGGAAGACAGCAGCCAAGGGGGTAGCGGACGCATGGATCACGGCACATCGCGACGACGGATTTCACAGGGAGGCGTGAGCACTCTCCTGATGTTGTTCGCCGCGTTTTTTTGCTGCTGCTCTCTCGCACGCGCCGACGCGCTCGCCCCGCTTCATTTCGACATCCCTGCAGGCGACGCGCAGAAGACCCTTCTGCAGTTCGTGGCTCAATCCGACATCGAGATGCTGTATTCGTCGGACGACGTCCGCGGCATCACTACGCACGCCGTCTCGGGCGACCTCACGGTCGCGCAGGCCCTCGCCCTGATGATCGACGGCACCGGGCTCGAGGTGTCGTTCGAGAACGGCTTCACGTTCGCGTCGATCAAGCCGGCGGCCAAAAGTGGTACAGGGCCGGAGACGCCGTCGGCGCTGGCCGCGCCGGCCGTGTCGGTGCATGCACGCGGATTGCCGGATGTTCCCGTGCAGGCCCTCGCCGGAGAACAGAAGCTGGAAGAGGTTGTCGTCACCGGCACGCTGATCCACGGCGTGCTCGACATCATGTCGCCACTGCAGTTCGTGACTCGCAACGATATGAATCGGACTAGCTATGCCACCGTTCAGGATGCGTTGCAGGCGCTGACCGTGAATTCCGCAGGGGGTGTAACAGAGGTTTCCGGGAGCAGCGGTAACTTCGGTCGTGGCGTGTCCGCAAATCTTCGCGGCCTCGGGTCCGGCTCGACGTTGGTGCTCATCGATGGGCGTCGGCAGCCGTTTTCCGGCACACAAGGCGACTTCGTGGATGTCTCGAACATTCCATGGAGCGCGGTGGAGCGAATCGAAGTATTACCCGATGGGACATCCGCGCTCTACGGCTCAGACGCAATCGCCGGTGTCATCAACATCATCATGCGCAAGAACCTCGATGGCGGCGAGACCTTGGCGCGCCTCGGATCGGGCACGGGCGGCGCTAACGAGAGACTGATTGCACAGACTTTCGGTCATTCATGGCAGAACGGTCGCGCACTGTTCTCGTATCAATATTCCGAGCGAACATCATTGGATGCTTCGGAACGGCCCTATGCTGCTTATGCGGACAAGACGCAGCTCGGTGGCTCCGATTACCGCAGCTCGCGCAGCGCTCCCGGCAACATCTTGAACCCGCTGTCGCTTCAACCCGCATACGGGATCCCGTCGGGTCAAGATGGAGTCGGACTGAAGATCTCTGATCTGCTCCCCGGCGACATCAATCTTCAGAACCGCTATGCAACGATGCAGTTGTTACCGGAAAAGAAGATGCACGGTGTCTTCTTCAACGGATTGCAGGACATCAGCGACTGGATTCAGCTCACTGCCGAGGGTCGCTACAGCGAACGCAAGGTGAGCCAGCAGTTCTACGGGTTCGATCAAATCTTGCCCGTGTCCAAGAACAATCCATACGCGCTGAACGTCAATCCATACCCCGGCGCGCCTTATGTCGTCGTGGGCTATAACTTCCTCGATGATTTGGGTCCGATCCGGGCGAGCGCTGAAACACGGACGTATGGTGGAACACTGGGCGTCAACGCTGAGCTGAGCTCCTCGTGGCGGCTGAAGTTTGCTCACTCGTACGGTCGCGAGACTTTGGACGCCACCACGGCGAACCTGCCCAATCAAGCAGCCCTCGCCAAAGCGCTCGCATCGACCGATCCGGCCACTGCTTTCAATCCGTTCGGCGATGGGATTCACAATTCGCCTGCGGTCATCAACTCCATTCGGTCAGTCCAGCGGGATCACGGTGAGTCCAGCGTGACTTCAACCACCCTGATCGCGGACGGTGATGTGCTGGATCTACCGTCGGGGCCGATCAAGGTGGCGATCGGCGGCGAGCGCCGCCTGGAGCAGTTCGGGAACGCGATTACCGGCGGCATGCCGTTCGAGCGCGATGTGAACTCCGTGTTCAGCGAGGTCGCTATACCGCTCCAAGGCGAGCCGGGAAACGCACACGCAGTTCCCAGGCTCGAGCTGTCACTTGCCGGGCGCTATGAGGAGTACAGCGACTTCGGATCGACGATGAATCCGAAGGTCGGCCTGCGCTGGGCGCCCTCGAATGCGGTGAAGGTGCGCACGAGTTGGGGTACGTCGTTCAAAGCGCCGCGGCTGACCGATCTGTACGATTTCTCGCACAACAGCGCATTGCTTGCTTCGGTCAGAGATCCACGCTCCCCTACGGGCTCGTCTCTGATCCTTGCGCATCAAGCCAACAATCCGAATTTGAAGCAAGAGACGGCGACTACTTGGACGGCCGGAGTCGATTTCGTTTTTCAATCGATCCGCGATCTGACGCTCTCATTGACGTATTACTCGATCGATTACACCGATCGGATCGTGTCGCCTGGACTCGGTTCGCCAGCGAATATCCTTCTGCAAGAGGATCAATGGGCTTCGGCCATCATGCGCAACCCGTCACCAGGGGCTATCGCGGCAGTATGCGAGAGCCCGTACTACAGAGGTGTTGTGAGTCAGTGCAAGTCGGCACCCGTGGCAGCCATCATAGATTTCGATTGGCGCAACCTCGCCGCCACGCAAGTGCGCGGCATCGATCTGAAACTCGACGACTCTGTCGACAGTCGCTACGGGAACTTCCAATTTGCGCTGAACAGCGGCTACGTCCTGAGCTTCAGGCAAGCCGTCTCGGACACGTCGCCGCTCCGAGATGTGGCAGACACCGTAGGCAACCCGCTCGCGTTCCGGTTTCGCGGCACGGTCGACTGGTATCAGCGCCGCTGGAACCTGCCAGGTTTCGGCGCGAGCCTGACGCTCGATCACACCGGCAGTTACAAGGATGTCAGTGTGGTTACCGAGCGCAGCGTCGGCGCCTTCACCTCTGTCGATGTCCGATTGAGTTATCGGCCAGCGAATGATGGCGGTGTCTTGAGTGACACCGAGATCGGGCTGAACGCGTCGAATCTATTCAATCGCGCGCCGCCCTTTGTCGATCGCGAAGATGGCTATGATGTTTTGAACGCCCTTCCGTATGGGCGCGTCGTCAGCCTGAGCCTGCAGAAGAGGTGGTAGGTGCGCGGCGACGTGCGCCGCGCACCTACTTCAGTAACGTCTGCATCAGCCCCAGTAGCCGTTGCCGCCGTCGAAGGCAAAGCCTCCGATCCATCCTTTCGTATCCGTCGACACCTCGCCCAACTCGACGAAGTCGCGAGGTTCCATGCCCTCGTCGTAGTTCTCAGCTGCGACATTCACGTCGTTCATCTCTAGCTCTCCAACTCAGATAACCCTATCGAACACGCGGGGAAATAGCAGTTGTCGGATACATACGTCAACGCATTCCAGGCAACATGACGCAGCGGCGGACGGCGCTGGACAGATCGGCACGCAGATCGCGTGCCACATCTCGACGGTTCGGGTCCAGGCATCTGCAGGTCTCCGAAACAAGCCCCCCGCAACAGACCGCGACGGCGCTCGAGAAGTTGCGAACCGGGGCCGGCGTATGCCGAAAGTGCGCTGACTAAGGTCGGGTCGCAATGACGGTGAGACGGTTTTGCGACGTCTCACGAAACGACCCTGTCCATTGTCGGTAGCCGCTTGTCCGAAACCCTGATCATCTTTCTACCTGCGCTCGGCGCCTCGTGCACACCGACGTCGATCGACGACACGCGACGGGACGTCATATGCCGAGGGCGACAGGTACTTCGTTCCCGCCGACCCGCCCCGCGGTTCAGCACCTCGGTGCGGCTGCAACAAACCTCGGCCCCCTCCCAGGGTCCACTCCTTATATGAAGCCGCACTGTCAGCCAGCCGTTATCCACGGGGTGGTCGTCCTTGCACCCTCGGCAAGGGGGTTTTGCCAGACGAATGGACTTACGTGTGAAGAGGACGGGACGACGACCGGACGATGGGAACCGTTACCAAGATCACGCAGATGCGCGGCAGCGCAGCCGATTTCGTGAGCCGGCTGTCGCGCGCCCATGGGGCGCAGCTGCTGCGGTTCTTGGAACGCATGCTCGGCCGTAAAGACGCTGCCGAGGATGTGGCTCAGGAGTCGTACCTCAAGCTGTACCGCCTGAGCCGCCCCGACGAGGTCATTTGTCCTCGCGCCCTGCTATTCGACGTGGCGACCAAGCTCGCCATCAACCGCCTGCGACGGGCACGTGCCGAAGCCGCCGTCGCGGGCGACCCGACGGAAACCATGAACGACGTGCCCGATGAAGCGCCGCGACCCGATCGCCGCGTCCTGCTGGACGAGGCGATGCAGCGCCTCACCCGCATCATCGACGAGCTTCAGCCGAATCTGCGTCAGGTCTTCGTCATGCGCTACGTGACGCAGATGCCCCGCCAAGAGATCGCCGACCGTCTGCACATCTCGGTCGGCGCAGTCGAACAACGTCTGACCCGAGCCCTCACGCATTGCCGGGAGCGCCTCGCCGCGCACGGCATCGATTGGGCCGGGTTCGATTGAGGCACCGGAGGTCGAGAATGTCGACTACAGACAAAGACATCCGCGAGCAGGCGTCGCACTGGGCGGCCCGTATGCACGAGTCGTCGGACTCGCTCGGCCCGGCCGAGCGCGAAGAGTTCGAGAAGTTCGTCGCCGATCCGAGCAACGAGCGCGACTTCCGCGGCAGCAATCTCATCATCGCGATGATGCCGGAGATCCCGGCCGCCGATCGCGAGCGCTGGGTCGCCGAATACAGCAGCGCCACGGACGAGCGCAGCCAGTCCCGCCGCCAGGTGTGGCGCGGGGTCGCGATCGCCGCGTCGATCGTGATCGCCGTCGTGCTCGGCGGGTTCTATGCACAGAGTCAGCGTGTCTTCGGCGGCCAGTCCTACATCACGCACACGGGCGAGACGCGCACGGTCAAGTTCGAAGACGACAGCGTCGCGTATCTGAATACGCGCACGGAAGTGCGCTGGATCGGCGACGCGAACGATCGCCGTGTCGAGCTCACCGAAGGCGAAGCGCTGTTCGACGTCGCGCACGACGCCGCGCATCCGTTCCGCGTGGTCATCGGCAATAGTGAGATTCGCGTGCTGGGTACGCGTTTCAACGCCTATCGCAAGCCGAACGGCAACACGACGGTGACCGTGCTCGAGGGCACGGTCGAAGTGCGCGGCTTCGGTAGCGGCAGCGCGCCGGAGTGGACGCGCACCCTGAATGCAAACGATCAGATCGACTACGGTGCGCTCGGTCTCCTGCATGAGCCGCACGCGACGCAAGCTCAGGAATCGGTGCACTGGCGCAACGGCAACTATCACTTCTCGAACGAGCCGCTCGAGACGGTGCTCGATGAGCTGGCGCGGTACACGGATCAACGTATCGTCATTCGCGACCCTCGTATCGCCAGCCTGCGCGTCAACGGCGCGCTGAGCACGCGCGACATACGCTCGGCGCTGCGGAAGCTGCAGACATACGACTCCAAGATCGAGGTCAAAGAGAACAACAACACCTTCACGCTCGATTATCGGGCGCAACCCGATCGAGGAAAGGACTGACATGCTCATCCTATTCGGGCGCGATCGGACTCCGGTCGCGATCGAGGCGAACGCGCAACGTGCCGAGCGCTGTGCATTCGTCGCATACGTCGAGGCGTACGCGGCGCGGCAGATCGAGCCGCACGTGCGCACCGCGTTCGAGCAGCACCTGATCGAATGCGAGCCCGGACAACGGGCCGGGCATCTCGGGCGCATCGCAAATCGTTTGAACCATCAAAACAGAAGCGTCGGCATGCCCTGCGCCGCGCACACCAGGAGGATCTCCTAACATGCTCATTCTGACCCGGCGCACGGGCGAGACGGTGATGATCGGCAACGAAGTGACGCTGACCGTGCTGGGCGTCAAAGGTAACCAGGTTCGCATCGGGATCAACGCCCCGAAGAGCGTGCCGGTGCATCGCGAAGAGATCTACGAGCGCATCAAGCGCGAGCTCCAAGGAGACGTGAACGGCAACGTCGACGAGCCGGCGGCGAAGAAACCCGAGTTCGCGCGCTGAGGCGTCGCTAGCGGTTTGCGAGTCGACGCTCGAGACGACGACAGAAGAAGAACGGGCAGACGAACAAGGCACAGGTCGCCTTCGAAGGGCCCCCGGCGCTGCGCACGGATCGACGCAGTGCCGGATCGGGCACACTGCGGGTCCTTCTTCGCGGACCGGAGCAGCTCATGAGTGACACGGATGATCGCGAGTGGCTCGACACGCTTGCCGGGCAGATTGCCCGTGCCCGAGCGCCGGATGCGGCGCACAGCAAGACCGATCCCGCCGTCGACGCAGCGGCGCTCGAGGGCAATCCATTCGATCGTAAGGGTCCGACGTGGCGAACAGCCATGCGCGCTACGGGTACGCGCGGCTGGGCTGCCGCGGCGCTGGCCGTGGCGGTGCTGCTGCTGGGATGGCACTTGAGCCCCAAGACATCGACGAGCGAGATGGCGCGGGAGTCGCTCGATGGAATCGTGCAACTCGCGGCGGCGGATCCGCGTGGGCTACGGGAACAGATCGTCACGGAGTTGGGGGCCGTCGGCGTGCCGGCGAATGGCTATGCGCAGCTGGGCATCGATGGCGTGGATGCGGACCTTGCTTTGCCCGTGTCCCCTGACGTGCAGCGCGTGCTCGCGAGTCACCGGATTCCCACGCCGGTGGACGGCGCGTTGCGCATCGAGATTGCCTCGTCGAAGAGTCGCTGAGGTTCGGCTCAGCGGCCGTTCGAACGCGGCAACGTGATCGTCACGATCAACCCACCCTCGTCGGCATTGCGCGCCACGACGCGCCCGCCATGCAGAGCGACCGCGCGCTGTGCTATTGCCAATCCGACGCCGGTTCCTTCCGTCGATACGTGCTTCGAATCGAGGCGGCCCGCGCGGTAGAACGGCTCGAAGATGCGCGGGAGATCGGCCTCCGGAACGCCGGCCCCGTGATCGCGAACCGTGATGTGAATCTGCTCTGCGTCGACCGTGAGGCTCACTTTGATCGGCAGGCGCTCATCGCCATGCAGGAGCGCGTTGCGCACGACGTTGTCGATGGCGGCGTGCAAGACCTGAGGGTCGCCGCGAAGGGTCAGGTTGTCCTCGCCTGTGAAGCGCAGGCGGCCGGGCGGACTCTGACTTTCGAACTCGGCGTCGTGCACGATTTGGCGGATCAACTCGGGGAGATCCAGTTCTTCGAAGGTGAACGTCGCGGGGTCGCGCTCGAGCCGGGCGTAATCGAGGATGTGTCCGATGAGGCGATCGAGGCGTTCGGCCTCGCGCTCGATGCGGTCGAGCTGCTCCGCCGTGCTTCCCGGGTCCTGGCGCGCGAGCCCAATAGCCATTTCCATGCGCGCGAGCGGGGAGCGCAGCTCGTGCGAGATATCGCGCAGTAATCGTTGCCGGGCGGCGATCAGTGCGGAGAGGCGCTCTGCCATCGAGTCGAACTCGCGGCCGAGCACGCCGATCTCGTCGCGCCGGGCGGCGACCGCGGGGCCGGCGCGGGCGTCGAGATTGCCGGCGGACAAGGTGTGTGCGGCGGTCTGCAGGCGGCGTACGGGCGTGCTGATCGTGCGTGCCAGTCCGTACGAGACGAGGCCACTGACGCCGAGGGCGAGGGCGAGCAGTCCTAGCCGCACCAACCAGGAGAAGGGCGGCGAGAAGGGGCCCAGCCGCGGCGGTGGGTCGAAGAGGACGCGATAGAGGGTGCCGTCGGCGGCACGGATGAGCGAGCCTGGCGGGCCGCGCGGGGGGCCGCGGCCGAACGGGCCGCCTCCCGGGGGCGGTCGCGGGCCGCGCTCGGGCAGTCTTTGGCCGAGGATGTCGCGGCCGTTCGCGTCGATGATCAGCGTGCGCTGGCCGCGATTGCGACGGTTGTGCTCGGCCAACCACGTCTTCAGACCGGGAAGGCCGTCCCGCTTCAACACCTGCGCCGCTTGGCCCGTGACGGCCGCCGGCCGGCTCGAATCCGCCTCGAAATTGATGACGGTCAGCCCCACGGCGCCGCCGGCAATCAACACGATGGCCAGCCAGAACGACAGGAAGATGCGCGTGAAGAGGCTGTGCAAGGCCGGCTCTAGCGGTTGTCCGGTGGGCCGGTGTCCGCGACGCCGAGCATATAGCCGGCACCGCGCACGCCGAGAATCGGCGTCGTTTCTTCGATACGTGTGCCCAGCTTGCGGCGCAAGTTGCTCACATGCGTGTCGACACTCCGATCCAGGCCCATGAGGCGACGCCCGAGCGCGCGGCGCGTGATCTCGCCGCGCGTGACGACCCGTCCGGCGCTGCGGACGAGCAGCTCCAAAATGCGAAATTCCGCATCCGTCAGCGGTACGGGCTCATCGCCGACCTTCGCCCGCCGGAGCCCCGTTTCGAGCGCGAGCACGCCGATGCGCAGCACCTCAGGCGTTTCCTGCGGCGTCCCGCCCTGCGTACGTCGCAGGATGGCGTGAATTCGAGCCACCAGCTCCCGCGCGTTGAAGGGCTTCGTCAGGTAATCGTCGGCGCCCAGATCGAGACCGTGAATGCGATCGCCGTACTCGTCGCGCGCCGTGAGCATCAAGACCGGCACGCTCGATTCGCTGCGGAGTTTGCGCAATACTTCGAAGCCGCCGAGACTCGGCATCGCGACATCCAGGAGCAGAATGTCCGGTGCGCGCGCGGCCACGGCGCGCAGTGCGGCCTCGCCGTCGTGCGCGAGCTCGACGTCGAACTGTTCCTTCGACAGGTATTCCCTCAGCATCGCGCACATTTCCTGATCGTCATCGACGACGAGCACGCGAGAGCGGCGTTCGATCATGGTCCGGTAACGATAGCGGTGTGCCGCGGCTGGAAAAATATTCAGGCGGACGGTGCGATGATTTTCGAAGCTGCCGTGTCTGTCCGTCGACAAGAAATGTGAAGAACAGATCTATCGTGATTCAGCTTCGGGGGAAAGACATGATGTCACGCACGTCGTGCTTACGCGGATTCACTCTGTTGCTCGCGCTCGGCCTCGCCGCATGCGCCGCCACGCCCAATCCGCAGGAGCCCACGGCACAGTCCTTGATCGACAACATGCGCGCGCCAGCGCGTGCCACGGAAGAATCCTGCGCGGCAGCCAACATGGCGCTGGTCTGCACGAAGGGCACGTTTTCGCGCGTCCGCAAAGCGAGCTCGACGGATGCCACGTGTGCTTGCGCCGAGCGGTCTCAAGCCAAGTTCGGCGCATGGCATTGAGCGGAGCCGCCGCCCACGGCCAAGATTAAGAAAAGTTAATGGCGCCGGTCGGTTATGTCCCCCCGGGCCGGCACCGGCCGAGGCGTCCGACCGGCCCTTCTACTCAGGGCGGCTCACCGGGGAGGTCGCTATACTGCGACAGTGTCTCGGGGAGACCGGTCGACCGCATAATCGATGCCGCCGCACAGGCGCGCTCCTTTCGCGAACGGACGCACGGCTTTGTAAGCCTGCACAGGCCCATCCATCGGCGCCGACCGCTTGCGCAATGTCAGGGATCGAGGAGCGCGTGCGACGAGCTTGTCACGGCGGGTCGCCGTCTCCATGTTTCGGAGTCGATGCAGTTGGCGCGCAACTCGCGCGCAACGGCACGGGATGAGCGGCGTTTGCCCTGTTCCCGGCATGGCATGTCGGTTGCAACACACGGTAGCGGTTCCTTCGCGTTCGATAGCAGAGGCGTATGCGATCCAATGGCGCGCACGGCGTGCACAGCGAGCGGGTGTCTGATGTGTTTTGGTGCGCGCACACGCGTGAACGTGGCGTTGTCCGACAACCGCATCAGCGGTGTCGGCGCATGACGCGTGACATGCTGACGCTGCGTGTCTTCAGGGAGAGTTGAGCGCCCATGCAGCGCTTTTTTCAGATGATCGCTGTCATCGCGGCTGCGCTCCTCACCGACGCCACCGGGGGCTCCGGGGACGTCCAACCGACGCCGGCTCCGCAGCAATTCGGCTTCGCCAACATCGATAAGCTCGCGCGCGAGCGCGCCGCGAAGCCGTTTCAGGACACCTCGCCGAAGCTTCCCGAAGCCATCGCGAACCTGACCTACGACCAGTTCCGCGACATCCGCTATCGCCCGGCGGATGCCATTTGGCGCGGCCAGTCGATGTTCGAAGTGCAGATGTTTCATCGCGGCTTCAATTTCGACAAACGCGTGAACCTCTTCGAGGTGAGCGAGGCGGGCGTGCGCCCGGTGCTCTACAGCACTTCGATGTTCGATTTCGGCAAGCTCAATTCGCCGGGCCAGCTGCCGCCGGAGACCGGCTTCGCAGGCTTCCGCGTGCACTATCCGCTGCACACTCCCGCGTACAAAGACGAGGTCATCACGTTCCTCGGCGCGTCGTACTTCCGCTTTCTTGGCCGTAACCAGGGCTATGGGCTCTCGGCACGCGGTCTCGCAGTGGACACGGCGACGGAGAAGGGCGAGGAGTTTCCGTTCTTCACCGACTTCTGGCTGGTGCGTCCGAAGGCCGACGATCGCGTGCTCACGATCTATGCCCTGCTCGACAGCAAGAGCGTCGTCGGCGCGTATCGCTTCGACCTGCGACCCGGCACGGTCACGCAGGTCGAAGTGACCAATCGCCTCTATCCACGCCGCAAGATCGAGAAGCTCGGCGTCGCGCCGCTCACCTCGATGTTCCTGTTCGGCGAGAACTCGGGTAAGCGCTTCGACGACTTCCGCCCCGAAGTCCACGACAGTGATGGACTGCTCGTGAACAACGGCGCCGGCGAATGGCTGTGGCGGCCGCTCGTCAATCCGACGAAGGCGCCCATCGTCTCGCGCTTCGTCGACGAGAACCCGAAAGGCTTCGGTCTCGTGCAGCGTGACCGTGACTTCAGGAACTTCCAGGACAACGAGTCGCGCTTCGAGCGCCGTCCGAGCTACTGGGTCGAGCCGCTCGGCCGTTGGGGCAAGGGCAGCGTCGAGCTGGTCGAGTTGCCGACACGCGAAGAGATTCACGACAACATCGTGGCGTATTGGGTGCCGGCTGCGGGCGTCGACGCGAGCCGGCCGCTCTCGTACTCGTATGTGCTGTCGGCGTATGCAACGTCTACACGCTGGCCACCGGGCGGCAAGGCAATTGCTACGCGGGTCGGAACGGCCGCCGTAGGCGGCTACGATGAGAAGTCGAACGCCAGGAGAGTGCTGATCGACTTCGCAGGCGGCGATCTCGACAGCTTGAACGGCGCCCAGCCGGTGAGGGCCGAGGTCAAGGCGAACGGAGCGGACATCGACTCAGTCACTGTAGAACAGCTTCCGGGGACGGCCACGTGGCGCGTCGCCTTCCGGATGACGCCGAAAGGCGACGGTGCGGTCGACATGCGCTGCAACCTCACCTTGTACGGAGAGGCGCTGACCGAGACCTGGAGTTACCTGTGGTCTCGCGATACTTGAGGGCGATTACGTGAGCGACGACAGGAAGCGGCATCTTGCCCATATGGCGCTGCGACGACGCGCGCTGTTCTTCGGGCTCACGTTCGCGAGCTCGATCCTCGCGACGCTCTTGATGCTCGACATCCTGAATGCGAACGGCCTGACGTTGGCCGAGCACTTGGCGTTGCCGCTCTTCTTCATCCTGTTCACGTGGATCGCGGGCGCGTTCTGGACGGCGATCGCGGGCTTCATCATTCGCTTGAAGGGCAGCGATTCCGCCGTACCGCATCCGGCCGATGTCGAGGGCCGGCCCGTGCAAGGGCGCACGGCGCTGATTCTCTGCACGTACAACGAAGACTTCGATCACGTCGCCGCCGGCATCGACGCCATCTGGACGTCGCTGATGAAGGAGCCGGAGCAGGCGAAGTTCGACTTCTTCATTCTCTCCGACACGCGCAAGGCGGACGTTGCCGCGCAGGAGGAAACGGGCTGGAAGAAGCTCGTGCGCCGGCACAACGCGCGCGGCCGCATCTTCTATCGCCGCCGCGAGAAGAACACGAGTCGCAAGGCGGGCAACGTTGCGGACTTCGTCACGAAGTGGGGCGCCGGCTACGAATACATGGTCGTGCTCGATGCCGACAGCGTGATGTCCGGCAACGCCGTGGTCACGCTCGCGAAGCTGATGGATGCGAGCCCGCAGATCGGCCTGCTGCAAACGCTGCCGAGTCCCGCCGGTCGCGAGACTCTGTTCGCACGCTTGCAGCAGTTCGCCGCGCGCCTGAATTCGCAAATGCTCTCGAGCGGGCTCGCGTTCTGGCAGCTGAGCGAGAGCAACTACTGGGGCCACAACGCGATCATTCGCATCCGCGCCTTCGCCGAGCACTGCGCGCTGCCGCGCCTGCCGGGATCGGAGCCGTTCGGCGGCGAGATCCTGAGCCACGACTTCGTCGAGGCCGCGCTCATGCGCAAGGCCGGATACGAGGTGTGGATGGTTCCTGATCTAGAGGGCAGCTGGGAGCAGGTGCCATCGAACCTCATCGACTTCGCCGCGCGCGACCGGCGCTGGGCGCAGGGCAATCTGCAGCACCTCGGCGTGATGCCGCTCAAAGGGCTGCACTGGGTGAGCCGCATTCACATGATCACCGGCGTGCTCGCGTACGTAACCTCGCCCTTGTGGATGATCGTGCTGATCCTGAGCTCGATCGTCACGTGTCAGGAGGCGATCCGCGGGTACCAGTATTTCGAGCCCGGCACGTACTCGCTCTTCCCGAGCTGGCCGGAGTACCGCACGGGCGAGATCGCCGTGCTGCTCTCGGTGACGATCGTGGTGCTGCTGCTGCCGAAGGTGCTCGGCGCGCTGCTCGCGCTCGTGAATCCCGTGCAGCGCAAGCTGTTCGGCGGCACGCGCAACATTCTCAAGAGCCTGCTTGCGGAGCAGCTGTTCAGCATGCTGCTCGCGCCGGCGATGATGATCTTCCACACGAGCTTCGTCTTGCAGACGCTCTCCGGCATCGTCGTGAAGTGGGACGCGCAGGCGCGCGACGATCGCGGCATCAGCTTTGGCGAAGCGTTCAAACGCATGAAGTGGCACGTGACGATCGGCGTCGTGTGGGGCGCGGTCATTCTGGCTCTCGCGCCGCGCTTCATATGGTGGATGCTGCCGGTCATCGCGGGCCTGCTGTTGAGCCCGGCGCTCACGGTCTTCACCAGCCGTGCGACCGTGGGTCACAAGTTGCGCGAGCGCGGGTATTTCCTGACGCCTGAAGAGACGACTACGCCGGTCGAGCTAATGGGCATCGAGGCCGTGAACACGCCCGAGTATCACGCGCCCGCGGCGCCCGACGACTTCCACCCGGTGCCAGAACACGCGCCGCTGCGCATGGAGGCCGCACCGTTCGATCGCTATAGCCTGCGCTATGGGGCGGCCAAGCGACCGGCAGTAGTGGTGGTCGCCGAGGACACGTCGGCGGCCAATCCGCGCGTTTCACCGCCGCAGCCGCCTCCGCCGCCACGGCCGGCACCCCAGCGCGTCGATCGCGTCAGCGCCTAAGTCAGCGCGTAGACGTTACCGTCCGTGCTCCCGAAGTAGATCGTTTCGCCCACGATGGTGGGCGATGAGAGCACCGCGCCCACGCTCATCATGCGGTTCACGCCGATCACCATGTCGTCGTGAAAGAAGTCGAAGAACGCCGCTTCGTATTTCGGGGTGCCGTCGGGCTTGGTGTAGGTCGCGCCGTTTTCGTTCGCGCCGTCCGTCGCGAATTCCCACGCGACTTTCTGCGCCTTCACATCGATGGCGAGCAGCTTGCCCGCGTGCGTCCCGATGTAGAGCGTGTCGCCCGCGATCGTCGGCGACGAGAACATCGGCCACAGCAGTTTCAGCGAAAACACCGGGTTGCCGGAGTCCGCTTGGAGCGCGTGAAACATGCCCGAATCGGACGTCGTGAAGTAGAGCCGGCGGCCGCTGACGAGCGGCGTGCCGATGACCCACGAGCCCTTGTTCGAGAACGTCCAGCGTTCGGCGCCGGTCCTGGCATCGAGCGCGTAGACTTTCGAATCGCGGCAGCCGAAGTAGACCGCACCGTCTGCGACGACTGCGGACGACTGGATGCCGGTTTGGTTGTAGATGTCGTGGTCTTCACCCGTCTTGTAGCGCCATTTCTCTTTGCCTGTCGCTACGTCCAGCGCGTAGAAGAACGTGTCCCAGCTGCCCACATAGAGCGTGTCGTCGGCGAGGGCAGGCGAGGCGTGCACGACATCGCCTGTTTGGAATTTCCACTTCAATGCGCCGGAGGCAGCGTCGACGGCGTAGACGTTTCCATCGCCGCTGCCGAAGTACACGACTCCGCGCGCGACCGTCGGTGACGAAAGATAGAAATCGAAGGGATCGGCGATCGACTCGGTCGCAGGCTCGCCGCCGTGCAAGTGTTTCGCGGTGAAGCGCCGCTCGCCGGCCGTTTTGAACGTCCAGCGCTCGGCGCCCGTGTTTGCGTCGAGCGCGTACAGATTGCCGTCATAGCTCACGATGAATACCGAGCCGTCTGCGACTGCTGCCGATGACACCACGCGCCCCTTCGTCTTCGCTTTCCAGCGCTGCGCACCGGTGCTCGCGTCGACGGCGTACACGTAATGATCGGTGCTGCCGAAGTAGAGCGAGCCGTCGGCGTGAGTGGGCGAGGAAACGACCCAGCCGTTCGTTTTGAATTTCCACTTCACGCCGTGCAGCGCCGGCACGCCTTTCGCGCGACTGAGCCCACTGTGTCGAGCATCGCCGCGGAACATCGCCGGTTCGTCAGCAAAGGCGGACAGTGCGAACAGCAGCGTCGCGACCGCACAGAGTGTTTTCATGTGGGACACCGTCGCGTGATTGATGTGCGACGAGCGTAGTGACGATGCGCGCGCGAATGCAGGCGCTCTGCGATGGGTCGAGCGCGCTGCGCGACGAGCCCGCGTGAGCCGAGGACGAGCGCGGCGGTCAGACGCTCCGGAATCGAGACCGATCGATCAGTGCGTCCTCACGCGATGACCCACGAGTACAGCGGCTCGTGACCCACTCGGCGTCGCGCCCGAAGGCGCGCGCAGGCGCGAAACGGTTATCGACAAGCATCTTGTACAGCGCAGGATGATCGAGCGCAGCGCTCGGCTCGCCGGCCTCGAACGTGCGTTCCCAAGCGACGCTCGCAAGAATCGGTAAGGATGTCGCAGCGACCGCGCCCTGCAGAACCCTGCGTCGACTGACCATGCGTGCCCCTCTCGTTCTGCGGCGAGTCTCCGGGGTCGTCTCCAGGGGGCGTCAAGGAGCCCGTGGCGCTCGACCAACGCATGGCTGGGATTCGGCCGGGGAACAAAAGCTGCGCCGATAGGCTTTTGTTAGTGAGCAGCAGATAAATGCGGCCCGGCAGACGTGCCGCACGGTTATTCCCCACCCGTTGGCCTACGCTGATCAGGAAGGAGCAGAGGCAACACTCGATGCGGCGACAGTTGGCGACACTCTGGTGGCTTCCCGCGCTTCTCTGCGCGGCGGGCGGCGCGCGCGCTCAGGACGTGCCGTCGTCCTCGGCCCCGGCCATGCAGCCCCAGACCCCGCCGGCCTCGCAGACGCAAGAGCAGACCGTCGGACCGGAACCCGACCACGCGTGGCTGGACAAGACGCAGCAGGGCGTCCAACACATCGTGTCGAAGTCCGCGCAACATCTGGATCGCCTCTTCGGTCCGAGCGAGGACGAGGCGCCTTATCAGGCCGTCACGGGCAGTCTCGCTCCCGCGCTTCTGTGGGATGAGTTCGAGGGTTGGCAGCCGAAGGTACGCTTCCATGTGGACCTGCCGCTGCCGCAGATGAGTCAGCGTTGGAACGCCTTCATCGGACGCGTCAACCGCGACGAGTACGTGTCCGAGCGCGACCCGCAGTCCGGTGCGTTCGAGCGCCAGTACGGACCGGCTAGCGACGAGCAGACCCTCGCGGGCGTGACCTACCGGACACCGGAAAAGCAGGGCAGCCGTTTCGACGCCGGCGCCGGCGTGCGCTTGCGCTTTCCGCTCGATCCCTACCTGAAGGGCAGCTACGTCTACGAGCTCGGCAAGTCGGAGAGCGGTCTCTTGAGCTTGCGCGAGACGGTGTTCTGGCAGAACAGCGAGCACGCGGGCTTCACGACGCGCGCGGACCTCGAGAGAGTGTTCGGAGCGAACTGGCTCGTGCGCTGGACGACCTCGGCGACCATCTCGCAGAAATCCGAGGGCGTGTTCGGATACTCGGCCGTGCGTGCTCTACGAGGCTTTCCGAATCGGCGCGCCGTCGCGATCGAGATCGGCTTCGACGGCGCGACGGAGCAGGAA
>Ga0081455_10000309_pt2 | contig 61516 bp, 42 predicted proteins | sample TabmetS3T2R1_FD_70207 | JGI IMG/M metagenome (GOLD analysis project Ga0081455, IMG submission 70207) | Tabebuia heterophylla rhizosphere microbial communities from the University of Puerto Rico - S3T2R1 | ecosystem: Host-associated > Plants > Roots > Rhizosphere ...
GGCACCTTGACGTCGTTGAAGGTCAGCTCTCCCAGAGGCATGCCCCGAAAGCTCATGAGATCAAGGGGTCCGCTACGAACTATGCCGTCCGAGTCCAGGTCGATGACCAGGGCGACGGTCTCAGCGTCGCGGCCATCATGATCGAGTTTGGCCAGCACCACGCTGAACGCGGCGTAGGGTGCGAGGCCGATCCATTTCTTCCCCCCGTTGAGGATCCATCCGTCACGGTCGCGGGTGGCCACGGTCGAGATGGCGCGGACGTCCGTCCCTGCGTCCGGTTCGGTGACTCCGAACGATCCGTACAGTTCGCCGCTGAGAAGCGGCTCAAGGTACCGGTCCACCATCTCGGATTCGGCGTACCGCTTGAGTAGATAGGCCTGTAGTCGGAGGGCGCCCAGCGCGACAACCGCGGCGGGAAAGGCGGCGGCCACCAGTTCTGTTGTCTGGTGGATCAAGCGCATGCGATGGAGCTGCAGGTTGCGCTGCTCGTCGAACATCAACTCCAGCAGTCCTAGGTCAGCGAACTGCCGAATGATGTCGGGAAAGAATTCGCCGTTGTCACTTTCGTCGGCGCGGCGCAGGAGGACGGTGTCGCAATACTTTTCGACTTCCTGCAGATATGCGACTTCGTCGGTTTCGAAGTCGCGGCGTCCGGCCATGTCAGTCTTCTCGATTCATTGAGTTACCCGGATTCCTTTGGGGACTCGTGGCGTTGGTGGCATGTAAGGCCATTGCAGATGTCGGACGCGGCCGGGCCTATCCGCTCCATTCTGCGTTGTTGAATGTTGATGAACACAGTTCGCGTCCGGTAACGAGGTCAACCGCCGGGTGGTAAGACGTTCGGCCATAAACCTTGACAAGCTTCATTAGCCGTCTTTGTGCAGAGGGTGCTCTGCGCGGGCTAGGTGTCTGGGCATCGGCGGCTTGGGGCCATGATCTACCGACTCTGCTTCACGGGGGCCTTTGTAATCAGGCGTTTTCTGAGTACGGCAGCAAAGTACAGCAACACCCCCGATGCTGACCGGCGCTCAGCGTGGTACTTCAGCGCTTCGTGAGCCTCAGCGACGTTCACCGACAGCCACGCCATTAGTTTGCATCGCGTCGTGCCCAAGGACCGGTAAGCGTCGCTACCGAGATGCGAAGCCCAGAGAATCCCTGCGCAGGCGCGAGGGAGAATCGCCACTAGGACAAGCATGAAGGCCGCGAGTCGCGGCGGCGCGAGGTTCGCACGTACGTGTGCCCGTCCTGCGCCCACGCCGAGTCCGGCCCGGATTTCGATCGCATGCACCAATTCACCTTCCGGCGCCGGACGCGGTCCGTCCGAAGGCCGCTCGTGCAATGTCGTGGACACGTGGCGTGACGCCGGTCACAATGATCATGCCGAATCCGAGGGGAAACGCGATGGCCGACCCGCTGAACCGCCTGCTGGTGGAACACACCTCCGCAACGCGGCGGAACCGTCCTGGTGAGACCCACCACCTGGTGCCGCTCGGCGGCGGAGGCGGAGGCGAACTGCTGGACTGGGTCGAGGAGACCGGCGACTTCAAGATCTGGGTCGGCAAGGACGACCCGCCGCCGGGAGCCAATCAGGACCCGTACCAGGCTGCGCCCCGCATCAGCGGACGGTTCCCGGACATCGGCCCCGGGCACCGCCTGGTCTGGCTCGCCAGTCAGCTCGGCCTCTGGGACAAGGGCAGCTTGCTCGACTGGGTACCCGACTCTGGCGGCCGCATCTTCGAACTCGACCGGAGCATCACGTCCGGCGATCCGATGCCAGTGACACTCAACGACTCGAGCTTCCTCATCCCACCCGAGCGCGAGCTGATCTACCTCGACCACGAGCGGGTGCTCGACTGGGACCGCAGCACTGGCGACATCCAGGTCTGGGAGTACGACCGCAACGCGGCGGACACCGACCCGCTGCCGAACCAGCTCAACACCAGCTCGTACCCGAATGTGCTGGCCGACCATCAGATCGTCTACCTCGGCGGCGATCTGCTGCTGATCTGGAACGAGACATCGGGCGACGTCGAGGTGTGGCGCTACGACCGGACAGTGCTCGGCGACGTCGACCCGTTCCCTGACCAGGAGCTGAGCGACAGCTGGACCGGTGAGATTGCGCCGGGCCGCCAGATCCTCTACCTCGGCGCCGATCGTGTGCTCGACTGGGATCCGGCCTCCGGCTCGCACCGGATCTGGAGCCTCGACCGGCCGAAGACCCCCGCCACACAGTTCGACTTCCTGCTCAACACCGATCTCGACCTGGCCGCACACTGGATCGCGGTGGCGCAGGAGCGGATCGTCGCCCACCAGATCGCTCTCAATGGGGACGGCGAGGACCAGGACTTCGACCTGACCGACGACGCGCTGCGCACCCATTTCAGGGCCCAGGACCATTCGTCGGGGCTGGATTTCGCGATGAGCGCCATCCTCGACAACCTCGCCGGGATCCTCGAGCGGTTCTCCGCCGGCACCGGCTCCATCTCGCAGGTGACGAAGGAGACCGCCATCACCGATCTGCAGGGTGTGCAGAACTACACCCGCGGCTACACCAGTGAGGGCACCTTCACCCGGCTCACGCCCGCCTATCGGATCTTCGACACGGTGGGCAGTCCGGGCCTCGACGGCGCCGGCTCGCGGCTGCGGGCGGCGATCCTGATCCACGAGACCGTCCACTTCATCGGCGACAACCCGGACACCGCCCTCGAGTGGCAGCAGGCCAAGTACGCGGCCATGCCGCCGGAGCTCGCGATCCGGAACCCTGCCAGCTACGCAAGTTTCGCCCACCACGTCACCGAAGGGTTCTTCCTCCGGTTCGGTGACCAGCCCTGGATCTGAGGGATCACGATGACGGCCAGCAGACGTCCCGGACGGATCGCCATTATCGACGATGATGACCTGTTCGCGCGTGGCCCCGACGACGAACTCCTGCACGTGCACAACGAGTTCGACACGGCCGGAGAGGGAGTACGGAAGGCCGGGATCTGGCCGGCGACCCGAGCCTGATCCGTCGCACGGACGGTCAGCGGCATATCTTCACGGCGGCCTTCTCCTGCACTGGAAGCTGGGTCCATCCGGCAAGGTGACCGGCGCGTTCAATCACTGGCGGATCGCGTACGACCCGGTGGCGGCAGCGCTACCGGGCGGCGACATCGAGCTCTACGCCCGCGGCGCGAACGACGAACTGATCCCCTGGCGCGTGCCGTTCACCGGGGATCCAGGCCCGGGCGAACCGCTCGGCGGTCCGTCGTCGCCACCCGGCCGGCGTCTGGCGGACGGGCAAGACGATCGCGGACGTCGTGGCCCTCGCCGCCGACGGAGATCTGAACTGGCGCGGGGGGAACGGACCGGGCACCTGGCTCGGCATCGGTAACGTCGGAGCGACCGGCCGCCCGGCAACTCGCTCAAACTCGCGTTGCGCCTCCAGGACACTGGACGGCGCCGCCCGCACCTCCCGATGCCTTCGAGAGGCGCTCGCAAGCCAGCCGCTCGCTGGGTGACGAAGTCTCAGGTGTGTCCCGGAGTCATTAGTTCCGTCAGGGTGCGGAACCGGAGTCCGGTCCCGTCCGGTATGACGAAGCCGCGGTCCCGGTAGAAGCTCGCGAGATCACCGTCCGGGCGCATGTCGTCGCGTTTGAACCGGCTGACGTTGTTGCGGAACGGCTCGGTCCGGCCGGTGAGGCGCGCGCTCCGCGGGACGTCCGCCCCGTCGGCGAAGTTGAGGAAGGCGACGACCGAACACTTCGTCGGGTCACCGCGGACGATCGAGACGGCGTGCACGGTCGCTGGCAGGAGGCCGTCCGACCAGCGGGTAAGGATGGTACCGGGCATGACGACAGTGCCGGCCTCCGGGGTCGGCCGCTCGACCCGCCCCGGGCCGCCCATCACAACCAGCCCGGGCTGGTCGGTGATCAGCGCGGAGATCACGTTACCGTCGGGATGCACGCCGATCCCTGCTACCTCCCGTTCTCCGGGCGCGTACCGTATCGCCCGGTAACGGACCGTCATCGCGTCGAGGCAGTCCGCGGGCAGCTCCGTAAGCAGTCCCAGATCGTTGACGGCCGCCCGCAACCCGTCGTCCAGCTCGTCCTTGAGCAGGGCGAGCGCAGCGGTCGACTCGGGGTGGCGACGGAGCATCGCCAGACCCCGGGCGCCGCCCTCGACGTCGCCGTCGAGGCGCGCGATGTCGCCCGGCTCGGTAGACAGACTCTCTCCCAGCCCAGTGGCGGCGACCCAGAGCGACTGCCTGTCGGCCGCGAAGCCGTCGGCTCCGGGAAAAGAGGTCTCGACCGGGAGCGTCGAAAGGTACTGCTCGAACGTCCGCAACGCGGCTGAGACCTCCGAGTGGGCACGACGCCACGTGAAGACAACGGCGCTACCCGCACGAAAGGCCTGCTCGACCGAGCCCGGCCGGTCCGACGCGGGTCGGACCAAGCCTGAGAGGTCAGACGTCATCTCGGTCCATCAGGAGCCGGCGGCGGCCGCCGTCACTCGAGGGCCGACGCGCGACACGATGTCGCGCATCTGATCCGGGCTGATCTTGGCTGCATCCCCGTCGAAGACGACGAGCCTGACCTCCTTAACATGCCGACCGCGATCTTGGCTCAGGATCGATCGGATTGCGAGCAGGTTGAACAGAACTGCAGCGGCAATGGAGATCTCGCCGTGGCCCGAACCGAGGACCGGGAGAACCAAAGAGTTCAGGCGGTGCTCGTTCATCGTCTCGACGATGCCCTCGAGCGCGGCGTACAGGAAGTGCGGCTCGGCGTGCAGTCCAACCTCCTCCCGCTCGGTGGTCACGGAAACAAGTATCACCTTGTGCTCTGGCGCCAAGCCCCTGAGGAATAGCGCTTCCCCGATGCCGTAGCTCTCGGCAGCCCGCCGGCCGTTGCGGAGGACTCGCCGGGAGCCAGCGCCAGCCAGTTCCGCCGAGATCTCCTCCGTGAAGCGTTGAATGCCGTCGCCGAAATGGCTGGCGACGAAGGCACCCAGCGAGCCGGAAGCGTCGTAGATGCAACCGTCGTCGAAATACTCGTTCGCTGGCAGCACGATGACCTGCCGTTCGCCGAGCGGGTGATAGTCCTGAATGCGCCCGACCTCCAGCTGAATCGTCGCCCGGTCCAACGTGACGGACACGGGCCCCGGCCAGTCGATCGCAGGCGCGGCCGGTCGCTCGGAGAGCACGGACTCCAGGTCTTGGCTCATACGCGTGAGTGCACGGTCCAGCCGAGTGCGGTAGGCCGGTTCGGCCGAGACTTCTGGCTCGATGGCCTCGATCGCAAGTGTTATCTGGGTGCACGCCGGCCCGACCGCCGCGCGGCGTTCACGCGTGAAACGCTCTGCGTCGTAATGGACAACGGTGATCCCGCTTAAGTCGGTGGGCAGATGCATGACGGCCTTCCGCGGCGCCAACACGAAGGTGCGGCTTACTCCCAGGCGCCCGAGGAACATCCCCAGCTCGAAGATGACATTGTCCCGCGCGGTCGGATCTACCCGCCCTCGCATCTCGGTGCGGTCGTCCGGGGTGAGCACAAAAATTCCCGCATCAGAAGCGTCCAGCTCACGCCGCAACGAGTCGATCGCGTCGTAGGTGGGGCGAAACACGCCCTGGTCCCAAATGGTGGCGTCGAAATCTCGGTCGAGCTCCTGCTGGATAGCGCGGCAGACGTCCATCGCCTCGCCGGAGCTGCCGATGAAGACTCGCTTTCTCATCTGTCCTCTCTGATTCAAGTATGCACATGATTCGCGCAGACCGGGGTGTCGCACCGGGCCACAGGGTACCGTGTGTCGCGACCTGAGCCGCCGCATCGTGGTCAGGAGCGTCGTCAAAGGGGGGCGGAGATCCAGCCGCAGCTTGAAAGACCGGTCTTTCTGAGCTACGCCAACCCTCGCACAGCCGACCAGCAAGCCTTCGTCGATCGAGTCCGCTCGAGCCTGAGGTCTCGGGGCCTGACGCCTCGTACGCTCGGTGTTCCCAGATACTACCCGGACGCCCCGCTCGAAGCAGTCCGCCGTCTGGTGGCGGCGTCCGAGGGGTTCATGGGTATTGCCTTTCGCCGCACCTATGTCGCACAAGGACTGGGAAGCCACCGTGTTGGGACAAACGGTCGCCGGGCAAGTCCGCTGAAAGATCGGTGGTTGACCAGCCCGTGGGTGCAGATCGAGTCCGCGATGGCGTATCAGATCGGGTTACCGGTCCTGCTTCTCCGCGAGACTGGAGTCTTGGCCGAGGGGGTGTTGGAGCCGGGTGTCGTCCTTGGCGAGATCCCAACCTTCACCCCGGACGGCGCGGCTGGCGACTACCTCGACTCGACTGGATGGCACGATTTGCTGTCGGACTGGGAGAGTCGCCTGCCGAGCTACCGCGCGCCGTGACACGTCCCGCGCCGCGGGGAGGTGCCGTCTGTGAACGCGTCCCCGCTCAGTTCGTCGAACTCCTCGAACGACAGCCGAGCCAGCTTGCACTCACCGAACGGGCGGTGTTGAGCTACAATCGCCGTCTCGCCTCACGGTCACATTGACTGTGCGCAACCGCCTCCTGCTGGCCGCGACGGCGGACATCGATGCACTTAACCTAGCTTTGGCGCCAAATTGGTAATGCACCTGAATTCACCAACCTCCGTCGGGAAATACGTGACCCAGCCTCGGATAAGGTCGGAGGCTGGGGCACGGGCAGTGCGGTTCGGCGGCGGTCCACTCGAGCATCGCCCGCGCCAGATTTAATGGCCAACGGTCCGCATGACTACCTGAGCGATCCAGTCTGTCGCGGGGACACCCGCAAAATCGCGTGATCTCAGTCTGGAACAACACTAGCGTCAAGACCATCTGCCGGAATGGCAGCGGTACCACCAGGAAACGGCTTCGCGGTTCGGCGACGCACCGAAGGGCGCGCTCAGCCTCACCTTCGCCTCTCGCTCAGGATGAGCGCGGCCACCGGACCGAGGTTGAAGGGATGCCGGAGGCTCAGGAAGATGTGCTGCGCTCCGGCCTGTACGTAGCGGTCGAGGTCGGCGATCGATCGAGGGTCGGTGAGCAACACGGTGCGTATTATCTCTGCGGGATCTCGCCCAACCTTGTGACACCACTCGTCGAGGACCCGTCGCTTCACGGCGAAGCGTTCCGGCCCTGCAGCAAAGTTCCATATCTGTGCATGCTCGGCCACGAGCCGCAGCGTGACCCGCTCCCCGCCGCCGCCGACCAGGATGGGCAGCTCGCCTACGGGTTTGGGGTCGAGTTCGGCCAGGCGCCGCTTGATCCTCACCAGCGACGCCTCAAGGGCCCGCAGCCGCTCGCGCCGTGACCCCAGCGTGTAGCCGTACTCCTTGTGGTCGCGCGGCGACCAGCCGGCGCCGATGCCGAGGATCACCCGGCCCCCACTAATGTGGTCCGCGGTGCGCGCCATATCGGCGAGTAGGTCGGGGTTGCGGTACGGATTGCCGCTGACGAGCACGCCGAGCCGAGCACGGCTGGTCTCTGCCGCCATCGCTGCGAGGAGGGTCCAGCCCTCCAAATGCGAGCCGTTGCCGCCTTCCGTGAGTGGAAAGAAGTGATCCCACACCCAGATGCTGTCGACACCGAGGCGGTCGGCGAACTGCCAAGCCGCACGCAAGGCGTCGATCGACGTGTGCTCCTGGCAGAGCTGGACGCCGAACTTCAAGGAGCCCACAGTTCGAAACTCTATCGGGTACGATTCGGCATGGCGATTCGCTCGCGCTTCGACTTCGACGTCGTAGTGGCGGGGGGCGGTGGTGCGGGTTGCCTGGCCGCCTCTAGGCTGGCGCGGCAAGGTGCTCGTGTGGCACTAGTTGAGCGTGGGGGGCCGCCGTCCGGCGCCTCCTGCACTCCGTCGGACCTTCGCCGCGGCCGCGCTATCCGGCTCCTCCAGGGCGCTGATCCCGAGTGGGCCTATGAGGGCAGCTCCGCCTCCGACGCCTCCTACAGCTGGGTTAGGGCAATTGGCCTCGGGGGGCGGCTCAACTACTGGCTGGGAACGTCGCTCAGGTTGGAGCGGCGCGACTTCGCAGACACGAGGAGGCCGGACCTGGGCTGGCCGATCGACTATGACGACCTTTCCCCGTACTACGACGAGATCGAAGAGCAGCTGGGTTGCGCTCCCGGGGTCGACGCCGGGTTTCCCTACGATCGTCTCGACGAGTGGATTGCGACCGCCGCCGAGGCTTGTGGCGTCCGGGCGGTACCTGCTCGTCAGGCGCGGACGCACCAGGAGGCGGACCGGGGTGGGGTGTTCGGGTCGTTCTCCCCGCTCGACCGCTGGCTTCCGGAAGCGCACAAGACGGGCCGTTGCGTCATCCTCCCGTCGATGGCGATTACGAGGGTGCTTACCTCAAACGACGGGAAGGTCGGTGGCGTCCAGGTAGTGACCGGAGGACGTACGGCGACGGTCGACGCGCCCGTCGTGCTGCTCGCCACATCGACCATCGAGACGGCCAGATTGCTGCTCGACTCGCGCACTACCGAGCATCCCACTGGCCTGGGCAACGAGTCAGGCTTGGTGGGCAAGCGGCTGATGGACCACGTCGTCGTTTGGGCAAGGGCCCTTGTCCGCGCACCGGCCGCCGCCGAGCGGCGGTGGCACGGCCAGAACCGCAGTCGGCCACTGCAGACCTGCTACATCCCGGAGTGGCGGGACGACGACGCTCCTCCGCCGTCGCGCTTTCACATCCAGGTTATGGTGCGGGACGTGACCGACGTGGTCGGTCCACCGGCGCGATCGGGCCAGAGGACGATGGCGTTGGTGCTCGCCGGTGTCGGCGAGGCCCTCGCCGCCCCGGGCAACGAGGTGGTCGTCGACCCTGCTGGCCCACGGGACACCAACGGCAGCGCCATCCCTCTTGTGCGGTTCCGATGGGATGAGAGCCACCGTCTTTTCGCGCTGAGGATCCGAGCAGCTTTGCTAGAGCTGCTCGGCGCGCTGCCCTGCGGCGTGGATGCGGTGGAAGCAAGCGATGGCGCGAGATTGGGCGGACATGGCCACGAGGTGGGGACGGCGCGGATGGCGGCCAGCCCCTCGGATGGCGTCGCCTCTCCCCGCTCCGAGGTTCATGGCGTCGACAACCTCTTCCTGGTTGACGGGAGTCCATTCGCCTCCTGCCCCCACCAGAACCCGACGCTCACGATTCTGGCCAACTGTGCGCGGGTCTGCGACGAGGCGGTTTCGCGGATGTGACGTCGGTGGCGCGGGTACGCGCTCACGGTGCTGCCAGCCCGTTCCGTCCAGACTCGAGCTGATCTGGAAGCACGCCGTCGGTCCTCATGCGCAAGAGGCTGTTCTTGAGCGCCTCCGCCACCTGTTCCACGTCCTCGTCGGTATGCGCAGCCGACAGGTTCATGCTCGGCACAGTCTTGACGTAGACGCCTTGAAGGCGGAGGTACATCGTCAGAGCCAGCAAAGCGGTCATTTCGGCTGGGGACCCCCCAGCTACGACTGGACGGAAGCTGCGCTCGGCCGGTTCCCGGCGACGGCCAAAGACGACCATCGACTGGAGGCGCGAGTGGCCGTGAAGGCGGACGGCGATCCCGGTCGCATCGGCGAACTGATCCAGCTCCCGCCGCAACAACTCGTGATTACGGTCCAGCCGCGCGGTGATCGCCTCGTAGTTCTCGTTCACGAACCGGAGCTGGGCTAGGCAGGCCACGATGGCGGGGTGGGCCGCCGCATGCGTGTTCGTCACCCAGGCCTTCGCTGCTGAGTAATCGGCGAAGAGACCGTCTGTGCGCACGGTGTCCAGGTACAGCGGCCTCCCGGCGACCAGCGACATAGCGATGCCGAGCCCGCTCGTGATCTTCCCGAAGCAGGACATCTCGGAGCGCAGGTCCAACGCTTCCTGGGCGCCCCCCCGGGCGAGGCGGAATCCCGAAACCACCTCGTCGAGGATGAGCGGCACGTTGCAGCGTGCGGTCACCTCGCGGAGCCGCACGATGAACGCCGACGCGTCGTCGACCCAATCGGCCATGAACGGAGGGATCGGGTCGGCGACGACGCAGGCGAGCTCCGCCGCGTGTTCCTCGATAGAGTCGAAGGCAGCGGCGGAGTTGAACGGCAGGATGACCAGCTCCTCACCGGCGGCTCGCGAGACGCCCGCCGTGGCCGGAGCGGCACCGATGTTGTCGGGGGGGCCAGTTGGGATGCGCCCGGAGAGCAGCATCATCGAGTTGTACACACCGATCTCGTGCCAGCCGTGGTAACAGCCCTCGAACTTAGCGGCCAATCTCCTGCCGGTTGCCGCCCGGGCCATGCGCACGGCGGCGGAGACGCCTTCACCGCCTGAATGAAAAAAGGCCACCCGTTCGGCCCCAGGCACCATCTGGTTGACTAGCTCGGCCAGTTCGACCTGGGCCTGGAAGAAATGTCCGGCGCCGAGCCCCTCTTCGATCGCCGCTTGCACCGCCCGAAGCACCGGAGCAGGGCGATGCCCGAGAAGGCTTGCCGTATATGCCATGTGGCAATCGACGTACTCGTTGCCGTCGACGTCCGTAATGCGCGCGCCCTGGGCACTCGTGACGGACAGGGGCAGCAGCGGCGATTCGAACGGGAGCTGGGAAGGTAGGCCGCTCGCCGCCGCCTCGGCCCGTCTGTGCCATTCAACAGAGGTTGGTTGTCGACGGGCGACCTGCTCGATCACGTCCCTCAGCGCATCGCTGCGGGCACACAGCTGGCGTACTGTCATCTCCTCGGCCGCCGTCAGGCGAAGCGGCGGTCGACCGCTCATTTAGCCGCCTGGCCGATGAGCAGCACGTAAACGGTCGACTCGGAGAGTCCGTCGAATCGCAGATACTGGTCGACGTCGCGGTCGGCATACCCGCCGATCGGCGCGCAAGCCAGCCCGAGCTCCCGGGCGGTGAGAACCGCGTTTTGGGCCAGGTGCCCGGCCTCCAGCAAGATGAAGCGGTAGCCGCGGTCCCCATACTTGAACGTCGACCGGAAGAAGACGGCGGAGACGAAGATCGTCACGGCGCAGTTGCAGGCGAGCTCCGGCTGCATCAGCATTGCGTCGACCTGCTCGGAGTCGTCCGCGCCCTCGGCGAGCCGGAGCGCGTCGAGGGAGCCATCCTCGGGGTCATAGTGGTATAGGCCCGGCGCCAAATCATTGACCCGCCGCACGTGCACGTAGAGCTCGAGCGGGTAAAGGGCGCCACCGGACGGAATGGCGCGGAACGGGCGGGGGAAGATGGTGTCCTCGTTGTCACGGGTCACGCCGTAACTCATGTGAAGCACCTTGGCCAACTGGTCGAGCCCGATCGGCTCAGGCGCGAACGACCGGGCGGTTTCGCGGCCGAGGACGACGTCGTCCAAGCTGGTCGTTGATCTCGGCCAGGCTGCAGGGAGCTCGACCCGCTCGCGATCCCGATAGGGCTTGACGGTCCGAAGCCTGCTCATTGCGCGGACGATCGTGTGATCGGACGGGTGAAGCACGAACGTGGGGTGACGTTCGAACCTGCTCACCTTGGAATTCTCGTGGAACGACTCCCAGGCTAGTTGAGGTTCTCCTGCAACCAGCACTTCGTCGATGATCTCGAGCTTCACGGCGGTCTCCGCTCGGTAGTCAGGGGAACGGGTGGGGATTTGGGTTGTCGGCTTCGCCGGGCTGGATCCCACGCTCGCCGAGCCGTTGCGGCACCGTGTACAGGCGCGCGCCACCGAGCGCCCTCGTGCGATAGCCCATGAACAGGGGGTGGGCGCCTGGCACGACGACCCGGACGACGCGCAGACCAAGGGAGCGGATGTCGGGGGTGGTCAGGTCGCAGGCGATCACATCGCTGCCGACCTCCTTCACCGCCTGCACCGCACCCGCGAGCGCCGCCTCCGCCGATTCGTGGTGCCAGCTCACCACTGTGTCGAACGCGCGTCGCTCCGGCGACGACCACGAGAATTCAGCGAACGATTTTGTGTGCTGGGCGCAGTAGAGGCGCAGGTGGCTCCGCTGGTCGGTGACGAGTGGATGACCGGCGTCGACGTCCAACGCGACCTCTGGCGTGTAGTCCATTAGCTGTCTCGCGAACTTCCGGGTATGAGCCAACTCCTCAAGGCTCTTGACCGCCGCCACAGATGCCGAGGGGTCGGTCGCGGCCGCGACCGCCACGGCCGGCGACGTGGCCGCCTCGCCCACGGCGACTGTCATAATCGTCGGGATCTGGATGTCCGTCGTGATGTCGACGACGTGGATGTCGACGCCGACGTCCCAGAAGCGGCGCACGAGATCACTGACGTGGTCGGGCAAGCTCTCCACGGGGATCCTCGGCCTGCTCATGCTCGCCTGCCACATAAGCGTGAACGCGTCGCGCTCCACCACTTCGCAGAGCCCACCCAGCGCCGCCTCGGCGAACGAGCATCCGCTGGCCAGGCCGGTCGAGATCGGCTGGACGATCGGCGTGTCGTCCCGCGACCGACGGTAGTGGAACGGGACATACACCATCGCCGCCGGTACGAGCGTCTCCTCGCCGTCGACGAGTGAGACACCGCTCGACCAGTGCACCGGCGTGTCAACGAGGAAGGGTTTCCACGGGAACTTCGGCGCGGCCAGCTGTTTGGGACGGTAGAGAGCGAAGCTCTCGGGGTGGGCCGCACGGCGGCCGAGGTCCCGATACGAGGAGTACGTGAGGTCGGCGTAACTGAAAATCGCTGAGCAGTACCGCTCGACCGCTTCGCCGATCGCCTTGGCGATCGCAGTGTAGCGGTCGGATGAGACGCCGCCGTTGTTCCGGAAGTTGCCGAGGGGCGCGAATGCAGTGGTGTCGCACGCCTCGGAGAGGTAGTGGAAAAAGTTGGGCTCGTCCTCGTCGGGTGTCACCTCAAATACCTCGTTGATCACCCCGACCCTCGGGTCGACGAGGTACGGCCACAGGCTGAGCAGCCGGTCGAGGCGGGCCCTCGCCCAGGACGAGAGTCGCGGCTCGCTGCCATGGCTCCGCCCAGCGAGTTCGACCTGTTCGCCCGGCTCGACTGTCACGGCTGGGGTAGACGCGGCCCGCGCGTCAACGCTACGGCGGCGGTTTGCATGACCTCACTGCAATCGGGGCATCGCGGGACCTTGAGCACGCGCCGAACCGCCGAGTGGAACGACACGAGGTTCACCTCGATCGACCGCCCGACGGCGTCGCTGGGAACGAATGCACCCAACATCTTGACCAGCTCCATGGCGGCGACCGCGGCGAGCACGTCGCCCATCGGAGGGATGGCGCTGACCGGGCGGTCGGCAGGATCGGACTGCGAGAGGTCGGCTTGGATCGATCTCCTGGCCTTGTGGTGCGGGTCGTTCGCATCAACGCGCAGCCAGTAGCAGCGTAGGCACGCGGTCTCGAAAGGGTGGGTCAGGGGCCCGACGAAGCCGACCATGTTGCTGAGCCACACCGGCAGAGACGGCCGTCGTGAGCGTAGCGCGAGTCGGTTGACTTCGAGCAGCGCCTCCGCCTCGCCGAAGTCGCTGGTCGCTACGACGATGGACCACGGCTCGCGCTCGAGCTGCTCGAGGGATCCGCTGCGGAGGACACGAACAGACGTCGACCCGTCAACCGGTGCACCTTGGGCGCTTCCTCGTTCGGCGGCGTCGAGGTAGCGGTCGCCGCTGTCGAGGCCGCGGTGGCCGACGATGGTGATCGCGCCGAGTCCCAGGCCAGCCAGACGTCCGAGGATGGAGGACGAGATGAGGTTCGACCCAACGATGACGACGTGGGAAGCCATGAGGCGTTGGCGCACCTCATCGGGCGAGGAAGTGAACTCGCGGTAAAAGCTCGTCTGTGGGTCGTCGGTCGTCCAGACGCGACCGACCTCGGACCGCGATGTCACCAGCCGGCGATCAGTGAGGGCCCTGAGCAGGTCGGCAGCGGCGTCGCGGTCCTCGGGCTCGAAGGTCTCTACGATCTCCTCCTCGGTCCTCGACCCGTCGAGAATCTCCACGAGCCGCTGGGCCAGGGAAACGACGCCGACCCCACCGACCACCAGTTGCCGGAGGCCGCGCTTGAGGACAACGCGATCGTCGGCGATGGGGATGACCCGTAGGCCAGGCGCGTTGACGCCGGGGGCGGGCGAGGCTAGAGGTGTGTTCAGGATGCGAAGGGCTCAACGTCAGTCGCGGCGCAGCAACAACACGGGGTGCAGCAGCAGCACGTGTAGTCGCAGATCTTCTCCAGCTCGACTACGGCTCCGAGGCTCTCGACCTGTGACAACGCGTTGATCTTCGCCGTCTTGTACCCCTGGAAAAGCTCCTCCAGCGATTCGAGGTCTTCGAAGTTCAGCCGCTCGACCTTCGGGTTCGTGATGGGGACGCCTTGCAGCTTCAAGGCGAGGTCCTCGAGATCGCGAACTGTGAGCGAGTTGACCCGCCGCGAGGCCCCATCGCGCGCTTCCTCAGGAATGTCGGCGATGTCTCCAACGGTCTGCATCTGGACCGCCCGGGTGGCGTTCGCGAAACGAGGCTGCTCACCACCTCCGGTGGCCGGTTCCTCGCCGGGAGGGACTTCGCCGGGTGGCGGTAGATCGGGCAGTTGGTCGTTCGCCATTTGAATCCCTCCCGTGCGGAAACTCATCACCTAAGCGTCTGGCTGGAGATCGAAGCTCCGATGCCAACCACGTCGACCTTTTTAGCAAACCTAGGACGTGTCGACTCTGCGGGTCAAGGGTCCACGCTGACTCATCAAAAGTTGCCCGCGGGGCCCTGGTTGTTGACTCATGTAGAAACGCCCGCGTAGCGGTGCGTGGGCCGGTGGGGTGCCGATGCTGGGGTGGGGTAAGCCCGGCTGGTAGGACTGACGATGGCGCAGCGGCAGAGCGGTCACGAAGGCGAACCCGACTCGCCACAAGCGCGCAGACGGGGACGGGAAGAGGGTGATCGTGGACGAGTTGCGCGCGTCGACGGACTGGGACCATGCCGGCAAGGCGTTGCGGGCACCGATCAGGCCGCGGAGGTTCGCCCTCGGCGACCTCCTCCGGCCCCCGCGTGGGCCGGAAGTCAGTGTGACGTTGGCGTTCTGCTCGGGCGTGTCGGGCGGCTAACCCACTGGCAAGCGGCTGGCCGCGATGACGGGTGAGTGCTTCGGTTGCGGCGATTCGACGAGCTGGTGATCGACGAGGGCATGGAGTTGACGTTGGTGGCGATGTCGCCGGACACGATGGACCGACAGCTCGCGCCGGACCGGGCGAAATGCTGGCCAGTAGCCGTTCGCAGACCAGCCGGTTCTTGTTGAAGGACTCGACACGATTCGGAATGGAACGACGCGGTGCCCGGGTGTTGGTCGGAATCGACCTCGTCGGCCACGGGTCGGCAAGACCACCGGCGAGCACTGCAACACGGTCACGGTGACCGACATGACCTGGTGGATCGAGAACCGGTCGTGCGGAACAAGGCCGAGGTATGGGGTGTTCGCGGCGCTGATGCAGATCAGCGCCGCGTCCCCGTCCCGGCGACCTGTACCCGGCGGCCATTCAGCGACGGATCCAGAGCGCTCCGAGCAGAACTTCGATCACCACCGGCGAGATCGGACCACAGCGCAAGCCCTCGACAGAAGCCCGCACCAAGCGGGCATCCACCGATGAGTCAACGCCCTCCGCTACCGGAGCGGCCGGAGCGACCTGACATGAGTCGTCGGGGGTCGCGGCCCGCCGGTGGCTCTCAGAGACTCGTGTCCGCCAGTCGGGCGAGCCTGTCTCGACAGCGGTCAGCACTCTTGCCGCGTTTGGCGGGGTTCTTCTCGAGCAATTGGAGGATGAAGCCTTCGAGGAGCTCGGGCATATCGGGACGGTAAAGGGTCGGGCGCGGCGGGCGTCGGAGGAGGTGCTGCAGCCGCACCTCCTCGCGACTGCCGAGGAAGGGTGGTCGCAGCGTGGCCAGCTGGTACAGGATGACCCCGAGGGCATACAGATCGTAGGCGGGGCCCGGAGGCGGGGTCTGGCCCCCCAGCCAGCCCTCCGGTGGCGTGACTATAGGAGCGGTGTCGAGCAGGCCCAGTGGATCGGTGCAGGCCAAAGGACGGGCACTGCCGAAGTCGACGATCTTTAATACCGTCGCATTGAACAGCACGTTGCTCCCGCGCAAGTCGCAGTGGACCATGTGCGCGTGGATGGCCGCCAGGCCTTCGAGCAGCTGGATCCCCATCTGGGCGATCGTAGCCAACGGGATAGCCCGGCCGAGGCGGCGAGCCTCGTCGAGGCAGCGCTGCAGGCTCCCGTCCTCGGCGAGCTCGACAACCAGGAACTCTTCCGGGTCCGAACCCGCGGCCACGTAGCGGATTACGTTCGGGTGGTCAAGCTGCATCAGGCAACCGGCTTCGTTGCGGAGTCGGTAGCGTGCGAAACCACCGACGCCGGAGTGCTTCAGCGCGTGCTGCCGGCCGCCGGCGTCCTCCACACGGAGGACCGAGGCGAACCCGCCCGCGCCCAGCTCGCCGATCACCCGATACGGCTCGCCCGACGGCGTCACGAAGACAGGCACCTCATCACGCTCCGGCCGGCACTCCGCCGCCGCCCCGCTCCGCAACCACCTGCTCGAGCAGGCGGACTGCGGTCGCAGGAGGGGGCATGGACGCGATCTCGCGTGCGAGCCGCTGAGCATTCGCCCGATAGAGCGGGTTGCCGAGCACATCCCGGACCGCAGCACGCACGAGGTCTGCCGTTGCGTCACGCCTATCGATTCGGAGCCCGGCACCGCAGGCTGCCACGCGGAACGCGTTGAAGTGACCGTCGGCTCCCAGAGGAAGGCCCAGCACGGGCACCCCCTGAGCGAGCGCCGCAACGGTCGTGTTGAACCCCGCATGACAGATCACGAGATCGGCAAGAGGCATCACCGCCGCTTGCGGGACGTACCGTTCCACCCAAACGTTACGAGGTGCGGGACCGAGCGTCGCTGGGTCCCGAGTAGGCCCGACTGTGACGAGCACACGAACGGGTTCGTCGGCCAGCGCCCCGAGCACCGGCTGGAAGGCGTCTGCTACGCGGTTGAAGACTGTCCCCATCGTGACGTAGACGAGCGGCTCGTTACCGTCGTTTTCGAACCAGCCGCGAGGCGGTGCCCCACCGGCGTCCGTCGGCACCGGACGCAACGGCCACACCGCTCCGGGAAGCTCAACCGACGAGTAGGGACGAAGGCTCGGCGGACAGGTGTCGAAGTAGAGGTACGGACAGAACCGGTCGAGGTGCGGATCCTGGTCGAGACCGAGAGCCGCACGGGCCGCGTTCCACGGCGCGGCCACGCCGTGGGCAAGGATCGCGAGAGGTCGCGGCGCCCCGATGCCGACCAGGACATGAGGCACGTCGGCGGCTTCGGCGGCGAGGGGGCCTGACAGGTCGAGGCTCTCGCCAAGTACGAGGTCCGCACGGACGTCCGCCAGCAGGCGCACGAGGTCGGGGATCGCTGCTCGCCCTGCGCGGGCGAAGGCTGATCGCCAGCCGCGCGCGAGCTTGGTCCGGTTGGTGGCGTCGGGGAAGAGGTCCGGGAACGACCGGTCGACCTCCGACTCGAGCCAGTCCAAGCCGACCGGCACCGCGTCGAAGCCAGCACCGCGAACAAACCGGCAGAATGACATGCTGGTGGCGAACACGACCTCGTGGCCGGCCTCGACAAGGGTGCGGGCCACCGGGACCATGGGCTGGAAGTGGCCGATCGCCGGCTGGCAAGTAGCCACCACCCTCACGCGCTCACCCAGCTCACCAACTCGCTCAGGATGCGCATGCCGTCGTGCGGCATGCCGGCGAAGGTCCGCTCAGCCGCACCGAGCGGTACGACCTGAGCAACACCGTGCGCAGCGAGCTCGTCCCGCAGTTCGCACCGCTGGCTCTCGGGATAGACGCCGACGGTCGAGACCGCACTGCCCAGGTGGCGGAGGGCATCGACCAGGCGGCCGACGCGGCGGACCACGACAACCCGCGACAGCGGGTGGACCGACAGATCGAAGCCGTGCGGCAGGTAGACCACGACCGAGCCGGTGGTCGGTCGGGCAGTATTCTCGAACCAGCGGCCATCGATGAAATGGCCCCGCCGAAGGTATCGCAGCGCGGCGGTGCGGTCGCGGTCGGCGTGTGCAGGGAATGCATTGTCCCAGCGGGCCAGGACGTCCCGGAGGACTGCGCAGTATGCAAGCGCCTCGTCCTCGGACCCCTCGACGTAGTGAACGATCGAGGACATGCACGCGTGCTGCTCGAGAATCATCGAGTCGGAGGCCGCGCGGGCGACCACCTCCGGCAGGTGGGGCCCGAGCCGATCCCTGCCGATCAGGCTGACCCCGACCTTCGGGGCCAGCACGACGGTCCGCGTCGATCGTGCCCGTGCTTGCACGCTCTCGATCGTCGGCTGCGAGCCCCACACCACCACCCGGTCGAAGGCGTCACGAGCGAACAGCGGGCCCTCGATCGTCTCGTCGCCTCCCGGCCACCAGACGAGCGATGTGTGTCGGGTCAGCGGGTGGTCGGGATCGACCTCGGACATGGCCAGTGCCAGGATCGTCGCGGCCACCGTCGTCTCGGCGGGGCTCTTGATGACGGACGCGCTCTTCGTACCGAACGCCCGCAGGGCGGAGATGAACGGAATGACGGGCGAGGTTCCCGACGTGATGTGGAGCTGACGAGTGGGCATGGCACGCACGAAGGGCTGCGCCGCGGCCCCGGACAGGGGGTCCCCGCTGCTGACCAGGCGTTCGGCCAGCCGCGCAGACGGGCCGGCCCGTGCCGGCGTGCGCACGGCGATCCACCCGTCGAGGTACTCGCGCCCGGCGGCCGAAGCGTCGCCGAGGTCCCGGTCCACAGCTTCGGCGAGGCCGTGCGGATCGAGCAGGTCGGGAAGCCCGGCCACGAACACGTCCAGGGCGAAGTCGGCGACCGACGACACGCCTCGCGCCGCGCCGACGAAGTCGTCGAGCAGCTTCCGGTTGCTCTGAACCACATCACGCAGCGCGCCAACGTAGTCGAAGACCTCCCTGGTTGGGAGGTTGTATAGGGTGCGGACGAGCTCGCCGATGTCCGACTCGACGAGGTCGCGCGGTGACGGCCGGGGCAGCACGACGAACCGAAGCTCGCCCGCGACGCGTCGCCGCGAGACATAGGCGTCGCCGATGGTCACGACGGCGTCGGCGCCGTTCGCGGCAGCCGCCGCATCTGAGATCGAGAGTGGAGGGGCTGTAACCAGCCGCCCCTTGATCAGCAAGGGCAGGCGTGCGACTGGCTCCGACGCGGCCTCGACGATCTCGTCGAGATCGATCCGTGTGCGCCGGGCCGAGACCATACCGCTCAGCCCGTCACCGAAGCGAGGGCGCCGGCGCACCCCTTCGGCTCGGCAGCGGAGGACCGCTCGATCGGTCCGACGATGGTCGGGCCGGACAACCCGCACGGGCAGGGATGGCGAACGAGACGGACTCGGTCGCCCGTGACGAGGAATCCCGGGTATGAGACGGCGAACGGGTCGAGCAGGCCAAGGATGCCGGACGCGTCGTCTCCCTCGACGCGCTCGAGGACATCGTCCAGCACCACGGGCTCGACGAGCGGCGGCACGTGGTAGCGCCCCTCCGCGCACGTAAGGAGCACGGTGTTGCTCTCCGTCGTGGAGTACGCATCGACGACGTCGTGCGCCGAGACGCCGAAGGCCCGCTCAACATGGTCAAGCAGATCAGACCTGGAAATACCCTGCTCACCCTTCCAGCCGCCGCCCGTGACAACCAAGCTACCTGCGGGCAGATCGACCCGTCGGCCGGAGTCGACGGCGCTGGCGCAGGCTCGTTTCAGCTCGAAGGGTGTTCCGAAGATCAAGACAGGGAGGGCCGCTGCCGCTGCCCCACGGACGAAGGTCATCGCGTCCTCGTGGGCGCGGGCTAGCTCCGCTGGGGACGATCTGCGCCAGGACTGACGGAGGTCTTCAGCTCGGATCTGCTCCTGGAAGAGGAAGTGCGACCGGCGCGCGGCGTTGGCGAGGCCCGTGGCCGCGCCCTGGATCCCGGTGGCGCTCCCCTTCCACCCGAGCACGAGGCAAGCGAGATCCTCGATCCCTGCCACCCCCTTGGGCAGCTCGCGGTGGAACGAGCAGGGACCGTTGGCGCGCAGGGCGTAGAACGCCACCGGGTCCCGCGGGATAAAGGACAACGAGCCGGAGGTGCCGCTCGAACAGCTGAGATAGATGTGGTCGGACCGCAACCGATCCCGCCAGGCGTCGACGTCGCGTACACCATCCAACGAGATACGCGGCTCGCGGAAAAACCTGCGGCCGAGCCAGAGGGTAAGGGCCTCGAAGTCCGCGTCGTCGAGCCACGCGGGGTCGTAGGATTTGAACACCTCGCACGGGAGCATGAGCTGGTCGATGACCGTCTTGAGCGTGATTGGGCGGTCTAACGTGTCTTGCCCGAGCAGGCCTCGGTAGATGTCGACGAGCCGGGTGTAGCGCTCTGCGTTGAGGCAGATCGCCTCGTGACGGACCCCCTCTGCAGTGGTCTCGTCGTAGCCGTGATGGTTAGCCCAGGCGATCGTCAAGTCGACGAGTACCCGCAGCATCGACCACAACCGGGGCAGCTCGGCATCGTGCAAGAAAGGAGACGCCACGAACGGTCACCCCCGTGCGAGCCCACTGCGGTGCCGCCGGTGGGCGGCCCGGGGTGCAATCCTAGTACAGCCCCGGCGTCGCCGGGCACAACGGGTGAGGCGGTGACGAATGTCGGCACGACCGCGCCGAGTCTACAATCCGTGGGACGTTGCACTGCGGCGCGATCCGTATCCTAGCTACCGTCGTCTCCTCGAGACCGATCCGATCGCCTTCGACGCGCGCGCCGGGCTCTGGTTTGCCAGCGGCCACGATGCCTGCTCGGCGGCGCTGCGCGATGACCGCCTGTCCGCTGGCCTCGGACAGGGCCTCCGCCGGCGAGACGCCGCCTTGCCGCTGTCGATGCTGTCCGTGGACGGAGCGGAGCACGCGAAGATCCGTGGTTGCCTCCAACACCTGTTCACCCGTCAGTCGCTGCGGCGCCTGCAGCCTCGAGTCCAGGCGATCCTCGACTGGCTGCTGGACGGGCTCGCCGCGCACGACCAGTTCGATGTCGTCGCCGACCTGGCGCGCCCGCTGTCGGCGATGGTGCTGGCCGACTTGGTCGGCGTCCCGGGACGAGACTTCGGTCGGTTCCACGTGTGGGCCCAGGCCGCCAGCGCCAACCTCGACCCCCTGATGCCCGTAGACCTCTGCGGGCCCGCAGTGGCGGCTGCCGATGAGCTGGCGGCCTATCTCGGCGACCTGATCGAGCAGCGGCGGGCTTCTCCCGGGCCGGGGCTCGTCGGTGCGCTCGTGCGTTCCCCGCAGGTCGCGAAAACGCTGCGCGACGAGGACCTGGTGGCCCTGGTCGGCCTCGTCGTGATTGGCGGCTACGAACCGCTGGCCGACCTCATCGGAAACGGCGTGCTGTGCCTGCTGTCGAACCGCGACCAGTGGGAGCGACTCGCGGCCGAGCCCAACCTCGTCCCGTCATGTGTCGAGGAGCTCCTCCGCTACGACCCCCCGATCCAGCTAGTCGCCAGGGTCGCAACAGCCGACCTCACCGTCGGAGACGTCGCGGTCCGAGCAGGCGAAGGCATAGTCTGCCTCCTCGGAGCAGGGAACCGGGACCCGGCGCGATTCCCAAAGCCCGACCGGTTCGTCCCGGACCGGCGCCCGAACCCGCACCTGTCCTTCGGCGGCGGCCCGCACTTCTGCCTGGGGGCGCCGCTGGCCCGACTCGTCGTGAACGCGGCTGTGGCAACCCTCGGGATTCGGCTGCCCGGCCTCGGCCTCGTGCAGCGAGAACCGGAGTGGCGGTCGTCCCTGGTCCCCCGTGGGCTGCGAACCCTGCCGGTCCACAGCCCCGGCGAGTCGCGACGATGACGAGGCGGGGCGTCGCCGACGTGGTCGCCGACGCCGTCGTCGTGGGCGCCGGCGCGTCGGGTCTCGCCTGCGCCCGCCTGCTCGCCGCCCGTGGGATCGCGGTCGTGGTGCTGGAGGCCCGCGACCGCGTCGGCGGTCGTCTATGCACTCTCGCGACCTCTAATGGTGAAGCGATAGAGCTTGGCGCGCAGGTGATCCACGGTCGGACCGCTTCGACGTGGTCGGTCGTCGAAGAAGCGCGACTTCGCACCGAGCCGATGACCGGCGCCGAAGCGGTCTCATTCGTGATCGCCGGTCGCGCGTACCCGTCCACAGAGCTGCCGTCTCGCGGGATCGCTCCCCCCTGGCTGGTCGAGGCGGCCCTTGTCGAGGACGCGGCGGACACCTCCGTGTTCGAACGCCTCCGCTCGCTGCGGCTGTCCGGCGCGACTCGCGCGCTCGCCGTCCAGTGGCTCACCCAAGTCTGGGGCGCCGACGCCGCCACGCTCACCGTCGAAGCCATCGCCGACGTTCGACGGGCGTGGGACTCGGGCGACGGGGAGTGGAGGGTCGTCGACGGTTTCGCACAGATCGCCACTTTTCTCGGCGACAACCTCGACGTGCGACTCGGCGACCCGGTCCGACGCATCTCCTGGAGCCCGCGGCACGTCGAGGCGATCACCGATCGGCTCACGGTGAACGCTCGCGCTGTGGTCGTCACGGTCCCCCCGCCCGTCGTCGCACACCAGATCGGCTTCGAACCCCGCCTGCCCGGGGACAAGCAACTGGCGGCCGAGCGGCTGCGGCTCGGCGGCGCGGTCGTCGTCGTGCACCGGCTCCGACATCTCGCTCCCTCACCGGCGTGGGCGCTCGTGCTGGACGGTTGCGGGGGCTTCTGGCGGGCGCGGGCCGGGTCGCCCTTCCTGGTTGCCTGCGTCAAGGGACCCCGTGCGGGATATGCGGCGGGATCGATGGCCGAAGGCGGACTCGCGGATCGGGTCGCCGCCGCCCTCTTCCCTGCGGCCGACCCGGGCCCGGCGGAGGTCGTGCAAGTCGTTGACTGGGGGGCCGACCCGTACGTGTGCGGAGGGTTCACGTACCCGTCGGCCGGAGTGCTGCTTGCCTCGCAGGCCTGGGCCGCTCCCGTCGACGCGACGCTGTTCTTCGCGGGTGAGGCTAGCTGCGGAGCACGCCACCTCGCGACCGTGCAGGGGGCGCTCGAGAGTGGATCACGCGCCGCGGACGAGGTGTCAGCGGCGCTCTCCTCCACATGAACGATGCGCACATGTCGTGAGCGTCAACAGGCGGTTTAACGGCCCCGCAGGTGGGCGTCGATTGCCGCCGCCGCCTCGCTCGGCCGCTCCAGAAGGCAGAGGTGGCCGGCCTGCGCCATTTCCCACCGATGGCAGCCGGGAACGGCACCGCTCACGAGGTCGGCCGAAAGCCGATAGGCCGCCAGGTCCTCGTCACCGACGACGACCAACGTCGAGGCCCGGACGAGCCGGAGCCGCGCCGGATCCTGTGGCGGGCTCGTGAGGGCCAGCATCGAGGCATCCGTGAGCTCGACCCACCGATGGAGGCTCGCCAGCCAGAACAGCCGCAGCCACAGCACCGGGCGACGCTGCGCTCCTCGGAACAGGGCCGGTGGGTCGCGCATCCACGCCTGCGCCATGTGCGGGCCGGCGCCGCTCTCCGCGTAGAGGCCCGCGAGCTGCTCGTACCTTCGCTCGACGTCAGCATCGTGCGGGCCACGAGCCAGCGCCGGCGCGCCGAGGACGAGTGTGTCGTAGTCGTCCGGCATCTGCATCGCCACCTCGAGCGCGAGCATCGTTCCGAACGACAGCCCTACGAGATGACGCACGCCTTGCGCTGCGGCCAAACGGGCGACAACGCGCGCGATCGAGGCCAAGTCCTCGCCGGGCCTGATCCCGCGCGATCCACCGTGCCCCGGCAGGTCGAGGCCTATATGGTGCCAGCCCGGCAGGTCGTCCCAGACTTCCTGCCAAACGCGGGAGTCCATGGCGTAGCCGTGAAACCACAGGACCGGAGTGAGGGTGCCAGGTCGAGCCCGCGCCACGAGCCCGTCCCCGAAAGGCAGCGCGGGCGCGTCGCGCACGTCAGACGAACCGCTCACAGAACCTGCGGTAATCGGCGACGGCCCAGTCACCCGGCCCGTAGCGACAAGGCGCGTTGGTGGCCAGGTGCTCCCAGATCACCATGTCCTGCTCGAACGCCGTCCGGCTATCCCGCAAAAGGCCAAGCACGACGTCCTTGTCCGGCGGCGCGCCTTCGGCGCCCCGCGGCGTCGCAAGCGTCACCCTGATCACGCTCCCACCGCTCGGGGTCGGCGTCGCACTCGTGAAGACGACGTGCGACGCGGGAGGATTGCCGAGCTCAGTCGCGACGACGTTAGGGCTGAAAACCCGGGTGGAAAACCGCATCCGTAGTGCAGCTTTCGACGTTCGAAACTCGTCCTGCCAGGGGTTCGGCCCCGGGATCGGAAACGTCGCGTCCACCGCGAGCTCTCCGTGCTCAGATTCGCCGGGCACGAAGTGCGCTCCCCGCTCGATGCCGTGAACGGTGTGGAAGTGATCAGCATCGACCGCGTTCTCGATGACAATCGAGGGCGGGACCGCCGCCTCGAGCGTAAAGCCGGCGATCAGCCAGTGCCGTTCGGCGAGGCGGCGCACGAACTCACCTAGGCCGTTCTCGTGCTCGCCGCGAAGCAGCACGAACACTGCAGTCCCCGCCTGGACCGTCTGGTACTCCCGGACGCAGTACTCGGTGCCCGAGTCGTCGCCGAGGGCGATCCTCCGCCCGTGGAAGGGGCACACAACGAACTCCCCCGCCACCCGGCCGCCGTAGCCGAGATGTGCGCCCCGATGCGGGCAATGGGCGTCGAACGCGCGAACCGTCCGGTCTCGGCGCACGAGTATCAGCGCGAGCTGCCCAATCGTCGCCGGCGTGATCTCATCACTGTCTTCGCGGACAAAGCCCACGTGGTACCACCCCTTGTAGAGGGGTTCCGCTGGCAGATCCGGACTAGTGAGCATCCGCGTTAGTGTACGTTTCCGGGAGTATCATCCCTCCGTACGACGCGCATACGCTCGATTGCGGGCTGGCGAAGCATTATTGCGCTCTTCCGCTGGGTCGTTGCGGGAGCGATTGGCTCGAGCGGCCATCGATCGCGAACCGGAGCCGAGGAGGACACATGTCCGACGAGCCCGAACAACCACCCGGCGATGTCGTTCGCGGCCCCACGAGCGACCGCGAGAGCGCCGAAGCGCCCGCAGCCCAAGGAGCGGACGAAAGCTTCGAGGAAGCCGCGATGTTCGGTGTATCGGACTCGCTGGCAGCGATGCCGAGGGCGCTGCTCGACGCAAAGAGCGTCATCGAGCAGCAGCTCGCCGGAGCGGCTTCACGCATACCCGGGGCTCAGGCAGTCTCGGACGTTACCGACGCAGGGGTGATTCAAGGCGTCGGGATCGGGGTGGGTGAGGCCGCAGCCGATCTCGGCGGAGGTATGCCGGGGTCGCCCGTTCTCACCGTCTTTGTCGCCGAGCGCGCTTCGCCCTCGGACGTACGGGCGGTCGTGTCGAGCGCCATGGGTGCGAGGGTTGACGAACTCGAGGAGGTGCCCATCCAAGTAATCGAGACGGGCCTCGTCGACATCCAACCGCACCGGTTCCGGGTCCGCCCCGCACCCGGTGGCATCTCCGTCGCTCACTACAAGGTCACTGCAGGAACGGCCGCCTGCGAGTGCCGCGGCAGTTCCGATCCACGCATCCGCCGGCGGATGATCTTGAGCAACAACCATGTCTTGGCAAACTCGAACGATGCTGACTTCGGCGATCCGGTGTGCCAGCCCGGCCCCTTCGACGGTGGCAGCATCCCGGAGGACCAAGTCGGCATTCTTGAACGGTTTGTCCCGATCAATTTCGACGGCTCGTGCAACTACGTCGATTGTGCAACGGCCTGGTGCTGGCCCGATCGCGTTCGCCGCGAGCTGGTCTACCTCAGCAACGGGACTCCTACGTTTTTCAAGATCGATAACACGCCGGTGCCTCCAGTCCTGGGGGCAGCGGTCGGCAAGAGCGGCAGAACCACGCAGGTCACTAGTGGACGGATCATAACCGTCGGCGTCACCGTGAACGTCAACTACGGCGGAGGCAGGATCGCTCGGTTCTGCGATCAGATAGCAATCAGTGCCCACAGCGGGAACTTCAGTGCGAGCGGGGACTCCGGGTCGTCGATCTGGACGTGGGAACCAGCAAGGCGACCGGTAGGGCTCCTCTTCGCTGGAGGCGGCGGCGTCACGTTCGCCAACCGGATGGATCGCGTCCTCAGCGCGCTCGACATCACAATCGACAATTGAGTGCTTTGGCGGGCCGGGCCGGGGTCTACATTCAGCCTGCGTCCACGATGCCGGTCACCGAGATCTCGACCGTGATGCCCTCTACCTCGTAAGGGACGCGGACGCGAACTGATGCATCACGGACAAAGACGACGATGACCTCGTTGCCAATCCTGTCTCTACCAATGCCGACACCTTCGACGCCTTCGATCGCCATCAGTATGTCCGCGTTCCGGGACAGGACGGCTTCGATCGCTGACCGCTCGGCAGTGCCCGAGGGCGAAGAAGGCTGATACTCGACGGACGCCGATTCAGTACCGGAATCCCAAGGCTTCTCCCCCACGCTCATCAGCCTACAACCGGATCACGCCGGCGGTTGCGCCGCTCCTCTCCCAAGCTGCAGTGCGACCATGAACGCAATGACCTCCCGCGGGGTGTACGACCAGCTCGTTGTTGGCAAGGTCGTTGGCACCTTCGCCGAACGGAAGCGGGCGGCACGGGACGAAAGTGCACCGCCACCTGGTTGGGACGAACGGCCAGCGCCTTGGCGCCCGGAGGAGGAACCGCGCCGCGCCTGCCAACGCCAGTTGTCGACCTCGAGTCGACTTCGGGGTACGTTTCGGTTCTCCGGCTGGGATCGATACGTTCCTCCGCCACGTAGTCCGGCGTGATTCACCGGTCTCGCCCGGCACCCGGCGATGTAGCGTGTCCGCCGGCTCCGCTGCGTGACCTCCTCGACAGTTGGCGACCTGACCGAACGCAGCAGGTCGACTTTGTGGTCCCGCAGATCGTCCAGGCTCACAGGCGGTGTCATCGCCACCAACCACAGCACCTGGAGCAGATGGTTCCGAACCACTTCCTTCAATGCACCGGCGTGGTCGTAGTACTCGCCCTTCCTTTCAGCGCCAACGTCTCCTCCACAAATCTCGACTCCCTCCACGTGCGGGCTGTTCCACACCGGTTCTAGCCCTGGTTCGCCAACCGGGCCGCGAGCAGGTTCTGGACGGTGGCCATCGCCAACACGTGGTCCTCGTGGAGACGGCCCGCCCCCTCGCGACTCCAGTGAGGTCGAGCAGCTGGGTGTTCAGGGCGCGGGGCTGTCCAGGCCTTCGCCGAAGGGCTTCTCCAGAGCGATCCGGCTGCCCGGGGGCATGCCGACAGCATGCAACGTTTACCGCTGCCGGGAATAGCCCAGTCGGCAAGGCCAGGTAGGCCACGATTGGCTCCGCACGTCCCCATCAACTCTGGCGGTAGAACCTCGCCAGCGTTGTCAGCACCGGCCGCCAGAGCAGCTCTCACGCTGTCGGCGTGAGCGAAGAGAACCACTCGTCTGATCATGACCGTCCCTTTGCCAGAAGATCGTCTGGAGGTTTACCGCCAGTGGAGGCCGAACCCGCCTCGGCACGATGACGGTGAGGAGGATCGCGCTTCGGCTGCAACATATCCGAGCGATTGGCTTCCACGTCAAGCAACATCCCGGAGGAAGTCTCAAACGACCCGCCCGGCAGCGTGAGGATCTGGGATTTGAGAGCGTCAGGCGGAGATGAAAGAAAGGTTGGCTCTTTTATAGGCTAGGTTCGTCGTCCAATCATGTTCAGCGGTCACTTAATCACCAAAAGTTTTAGTTTAGCGGGTTTGTGCACTTCTGCTCGAACCTATTGGAGTAGCGGCCATCGGATAGGAAAAATTGAACCGTGGCCTAGGCATGCCTAACACGGAACAGTTTGCGGAACGTGGCCAATTTCCCAGCGACATGTGAAGAATCTTCAGCTGTTGGTCGACATAACGGCACCAAGCATCAGCATCTTCCAGCCGCTCGAGCGGCCTCGCGCAGTGCGCGGATGTGGGCCGAATTCCTTGTACGGTTGCTGGTAGTCAGAAACCTTGTTCTCATCGACTGCTATTCACCGCCCTCTCATTCGTTGCCCAATTGCGCTGGGGTGAGTCAATCTCGACCCCGGTACTCGGGCGAATTCCCAGACCGTGCGCTCAGCCTTGACAGAACGCTGACGCCGTTTCCGACTCTAGACCTGTAGGTCCCCAGCTGGTGACGTCATAACGACGTGCCACCGTGCGTGCCGTGCACTTCCCAATATCGCCGTTAAAACTCCACCACGCCAGGCACATAGGGCGAGGCGCCCAAACCCGCGGCCGAGTGGCCTGAAGCCAAGCCAAAGAAATAGATGTATAGGTGTGAAAACGACCCTGTGGTGTAGTAAGTCACAGTCCACCGGAGGGGTTAGAGATGGCCCGGCGGGGACGGCGACTCCATGGGCGTCTGCAACTCGCCCGGCAAGCTGCATTTTCGTTTCAACATTCACCGACGCAAGCCGCTTGCCGCGCCGAACACAGAGCGTGGTAATGCTTGACAATGGAGGCGTCGAGAAGCTCATCGCCTTGACGACCTGTTTAGCGCGTCCTCGTACCCGACCGCATCGGCGAGATGATATCTCGGGGAGACATCTTGGACTCAAAACAGATTCGGCCGATCGGAATAGGTTGGGTAGACGATGACGCCAAGCGACATGAAACCGGGGTGCGGTGTGGTGACTTGACATCGATCCATACGGCCATTCCGCGTGGGCGCTCGCGTCTGAGTTGCCCTGGCTGGGGCGCAACTCATAGCCGTAGGACCCGGACATGGCCGTCAACGCCTTCGGATCAGTGTCAACTCCTGATATAGCCGAGATTGCCGACGTGCTACCTGTGGTTAACGAAGTGATCGTGCCGGCGCTCGGACAAACGAGGCCCCATAGTAGTGACTGACTAAGCAGATAATCCCGGTGCTGCTGCTGCGCTCCGACGGCCCAAACATCAGAGGCCAGCGCAGCAGGCCGATTGATCATTGACACGACGCCGATAATGGACTGCAATACAACTAGGTCAGTCGGTCAGCGACGACCGTGGATCGACTGACCATCCGCACGGTATGAGCATGCCGTGTTGAGGCATACTCCTGCATAGCTGATCAGCGTATTTAACCTTCGCTAATTCGAATCGGTCAGTGGGCGCATGGACCGGACAGGAGGAGACTTGATCGAACCCTCAGACTCAGAGATCTACGAAGTCGTCATCAATCACGAGGAGCAGTACTCTATCTGGCACGCGGCCCAAGAGGTTCCGCTGGGCTGGAAAAAAGTCGGCGTCCGAGGGACGAAAGACGAATGTCTCGACCATATCGAGCGCGTATGGGTGGACATGCGCCCGTTGAGCGTGCGTAAATGGCTTTCACAAGAGCAGCAGCCGACAGTCGGCAATAACTCACAAATGCAGATCGACTCGAGGTGATTTTGCAGGGGCGATGAGTTTTGTCGAGACGATGTCTTTCTGGAGCAGCTGAGATGACTCTAGACAGTGGCGTCGCGGCAGCGGACCTATATGCCTTTCCGGTTTCCTTTGCACAGCAACGCCTGTGGTTTCTGGATCAGGTTGCGCCGAACAATCCTTTCTATAACATCCCTTTGCAGATACCGATACCGGCTGCCGTCGATCCCACACACCTCGAAGCCGCGATCAACGAGATCGTCCGCCGGCATGAGGCGCTGCGAACCAGCTTCCGTATCGTGGAGGGTGAGCCGCTTCAGGTAGTCAGTCAGTCGCTCCGGGTGCCGCTCGACCAAGTCGACATCAGCCGCTATTCCGCGACCCAGCGTGACGAACTCACTAGCACGCTGGCTACCAAAGAGGCCCGCAAGCCATTCGACCTGACCCGTCCCCCGCTGCTGAGGGCAGTCCTGCTGCGTCGGGGATCCGCCGACTTTGTGCTCCTGCTCACAATCCACCATATAGTGGCCGATGGATGGTCTGTGGGGATTCTGGCTCGCGAGTTGGCCGCTCTCTATGCGGCGTTCAGCGACGGCCAGCCCTCGCCACTGCCAGAATTGCCTATCCAATACGCCGACTTCGCGGTGTGGCAGCGGGACTGGCTGCGGGGGGAGCGGTTGCATTCGCTGCTGGAGTATTGGACCAGGAAGCTCGACAAGGCGCCGCAACTCGCCATGCCGACCGACCGCCCGCGACCGACCGTACTGACCTATCGGGGGGCCTTCCACCCTGTCACTGTCTCGGCCGAACTTTCTGCCTCCGTCCGGGAACTCAGCCGGCGCGCGGACGCAACGCTGTTTATGACGTTGCTGGCCGCGTTTGTTGGTCTGCTGCACCGGTACACCGACCAGGATGACATCGTCGTCGGCACGCCGATAGCCAATCGCAATCGCGATGAGATCGAAGGCCTGATCGGATTCTTCGTCAACTCGCTCGTGATGCGCTGCAACGTGATGGACAACCCCACGTTCCGTCAGCTGCTGTTCCGGGTACGCCAAGAATGCCTTGACGCATACGCCCACCAGGACCTGCCGTTCGAGAAGCTCGTCGAGCATCTGAAGACCGATCGTGATCCCAGTCGAAATCCGCTCTTCCAGGTGACGTTCCAGGTGGTGAACGCGCCGACATTGGCAACGCCCGGGCTGATGACCGCGCCTATGGCATTCGATGTACAACGGGGCTCGGCCATCTTCGATATCGCCTTCACCATGCTAGACGTCCCTGGCTCGCTACGCGGCATGCTCGAGTACAGCACCGATCTCTTCGACCGAGAGACGATCGCTCGGCTAGATGTGCACTACCGCACCTTCCTGCAGGCCGTGGTGACCAACCCCGACATGCCCCTCGCTGAGGTCTCTTTCATCACGCGCAGAGAACGTGCGGCAGTGGTCGGTCTGGCTCAGCAGGGATCGATCGGACCAGTGCCCCGGGTGCTGGACTCGTTCGCCGCCACGGTGCGGCTATGCGCGGACGAGACCGCGGTTGTCGCCCACGATGGGCAGTTGTCATATCGCGACCTCGATCAGCAGTCGGACCGGCTCGCGCAGCACCTGGTGAAGCTCGGAGTCGGGTCCGGGTCGCGGGTTGGTCTATTGGCACAGCCGTCGGCCCGAGTCGTCGTGGGCATGGTCGGCGTGCTGAAGGCAGGAGCGGCGTATGTGCCGCTCGACCCGAGCTATCCGCGGACCAGATTGGGCTTCGTAGTCCGCGACGCCGAGCTGGCCTGCATCCTGACCGATGACGACCTCGCGGATCGGCTCCCTGCCGAGGGATCACCTCGGATCACCCTTGACTGGTCCGGCGCATCCATCTCCGACGTCCGGTTGGATCTGCCGCGCCCATGCTCACCCCAGGACACGGCGTACGTCATTTACACCTCGGGATCCACCGGGTCGCCCAAGGGTGTGATGATCCCTCGGTCTGCACTGGACAACCACATGGCATGGATGGCTCGTGATTATCCCCTAACCCGAGACGATCGGGTGCTGCAGCGTACGCCCTACACTTTTGACGCATCGGTGTGGGAGTTCTTCGCCCCGATGATCAGCGGGGCAAGGCTCGTCATGCTCGAACCGGGTGAGTACCGGGATCCGCAGCGGATCGCCGCGGCCGTAGTCCAACACCGGATAACCATTCTGCAGACGGTACCGGCATTGCTGCGACTGCTTCTCGAGGAGCCGGACTTCTGTGGTGCTTCGCACCTGCGCACGGTTTTCTGCGGAGGTGACGTGTTGACCGCAGATCTCCGCGACCGGTTCTTCGCGACACTGAATGCCGATCTCTGCAACCTGTACGGTCCGACTGAGAGCACCATCGACGCGACGAGCTATCGATGCGGGCGGTCGGACATCCGATCCGTGGTCCCGATCGGTCGGGCGATCTCCAATACCGAGACGTATGTCCTGGATCGCCGACGGGAGATCGTGCCGATCGGCGTGCCGGGTGACCTGTACCTCGGTGGCGTCGGGTTGGCCACCGGCTACGTTGGCCACCCGCGCCTCACCGCCGAACGCTTCGTGCCCAATGGCTTCGGTACGCGCCCGTCCAGCCCTTTGTACGCCACCGGAGACCGGGTTCGCATCCTGACCGACGGCAATCTGGAGTTTCTCGGTCGCCGCGATCACCAAGTCAAGCTGCGTGGATACCGAGTCGAGCTCGGCGAGATCGAAGAAGCTCTGTCCGGTTGCCCTGGTGTTGAGCAGTGTGCCGTCACCGTTCACCACGCCGGAGCCAGCGACCCTCGCTTGATCGGCTACGTCGTACCCCAGACGTGGGAGGCCGCGGTTGCCGCCGTGCTCGGCGCCGCAGAAGCTGATCATGTCGACCGGTGGGGGTCGATCTACGAGAGCATCTATGGTGATCTGGCCCCGGAGCAGGACGTCGAGCTGAACTTCGTGGGATGGAACAGCAGCTACACCGGCGCCCCGATCAACGCGGATGAGATGACCGAATGGCGCGCCCGCACGGTCGACGGGATTCTCGGCCTGCGACCATCCCGGGTGCTGGAGATCGGTTGTGGCACCGGCCTGATCCTTTACCCAGTTGCGCCACACTGCCAGCGATACGTCGGAACCGATTTCTCCGCGCGATCAATCGACTACCTGCGCCGGAAACTTCGCGAGGCCGGTGACTCGATGTCGCATGTCGAGCTCTTGCATCGTCCTGCCCACGACTTCAGTCTGCTGGAGGACGAGACCTTCGATCTCGTCGTCCTCAATTCAGTGATCCAGTACTTTCCGAGCGAGCGTTACCTGCGTGAAGTTCTCGCGGAAGCGATCCGGTGTCTGGCGCCGGGGGGAGCCGTGTTCGTCGGGGATGTGCGCAACCTGCAGCATCTCGATGCGTTCCATGCCACGGTGGAGATCAGCGGTGCTGGCCCCGGGCTGCCTGCATCGGAGCTAGCACACCGGGTGGACCACCGTGTCAGCCAGGAACGCGAACTCGTCGTCCATCCAGCGCTGTTCTCCGCCCTCGCCGCCGACTGGCCGGAGATTGGCGCGGTGGATCTGCGCCTCAAGCGCAGTGAATTCAGCAATGAGCTGACCTTGTTCCGATACGACGTCGTGCTTCATCGAGATGACGGTCCAGACGCCGACCTCCAGGTCGAGCGGCTGGACTGGCAGCGCACCCCGTTGGATGGCGCCGGACTGCCGCAGCAGCTGCGCTTAGCCGAGGCCGATGTGGTCGTCGTTAGGGGGGTCCCGAACCGGCGCGTGATGCCTGCACTCAAACTCGTGGCAGCGCTTTCCGACGCCAAACCCTCGATCCACGCCGGCGATCTGGCCGTGCTCATGGAGCGCGCGAGCAACGATGCAGTCGCTCCGGAAGCCTTCTTTGAGATGGCGACCGACCTGCCTTTCGACGTGACAGTTGCCCCAGCTGCGTCGCCACGCGACGGGTGCTTCGACGCCATGTTCGTCCGCCGTGGCGTCGACCGTCGTCGGGTGGCTGGTCTCCTTGCGCACCCGCCGCCGGGGAGGGCGGCGCGGCGCGGGCTGTCAACCAACCCGGTGCACGGCGACATCGCCGCTCGGCTGATACCGCAGATACGCCGGCACCTCGACGAGCGGTTGCCCGAGTACATGGTGCCGTCGCAGTTCATCCTTCTCGATGAGCTTCCCCTCCTGCCCAACGGCAAGCTGGACAGGAAGGGTCTGCCTTCACCGGTCCGGGCCCGTCCCGAACTGGAATCGAGCTACGTCGCACCGCGCAACGCCCTGGAGGAAGTCCTGTCCGGGCTGTGGGCCAACGTGCTGGGGATCCATAGGGTCGGTGTGCGCGATGATTTCTTCACCGAGCTCGGCGGCCATTCCCTGCTGGCTACCCAGCTCCTGGCCCGGGTCCGCGAGATGTTCCGCATCGAGGTACCGCTTCAGTCGGTGTTCCAGTTCCCAACAGTCGAGGAATTCGCCGCCAACCTAACGACCGATCCCGATGAAGAGTCTCGTCTACAGACGATCGCGATACTCGTGAGGGACCTGGAGGCCATGTCGGACGACGAACTCGACGAGAGGTTGCGCTCCGACGACTTGCTGCCGCAGGAGAACGCCCATGATCACTGACGAGACTGCCGTCAAGCGATCACGGTTGCTCGACCGTCACCTTGCCGGACAAGGCATCGCAGATGACGGCAACGGCCGGATCGTGCGCAGGCAGCAATGCGATCGGCTGCCGCTGTCGTTCACGGAGGAGCGCTTGTGGTTCCTCGATCAGCTGGTCCCCGGTAGCTCGTTCTATGTCGAGACTGCTGCCCTGCCGGTCAACGGGCCGCTCAACCGCCTGGCGCTCGAGCGATCCGTCAACGCGGTCGTGATCCGGCATGAAGCCCTGCGCACTAGCTTCGTCGTCGCGGACGGAGAGCCGATGCGACGCATTGCCCCGTCGCTGCACATACCACTGCCGCTGATCGACCTCGCCATGCGCCCGGCGAAGGAGCAATCCGCAGCCATTGCCCGATTGGCGGCAGAGGAGAGCGGCCGGCCTTTCGATCTCAGCACCGGTCCGCTGCTCAGGACGACACTCGTGCGCCTCGGCCCGGCGGCGCACGTGTTGTTGCTGATCGTGCACCACATCGTGTCAGACGGCTGGTCCATGCAGGTGTTCAGCAATGAAGTCTCCACGTTGTACGCAGCCTTGGTCCACGGCCAACCTCTGCGGCTGGCTGAGCTGCCGATTCAGTACGCGGACTATGCACTCTGGCAACGTTCGCGGGTGGCCAGTGGTGCGCTGGCTGCACATCGAGAGTACTGGCTCCAACAGTTGTCAGGCCTTTCCGAGATCGCCCTGTTGACCGACCATCCCCGCCCGGCGGTGCTCACCTACCGTGGGGATTCGGTCGATGTTCGCATTCCCAGAGGGCTGTCGGACGACGTCAAGCAGTTCAGCCGGCGCGAGGGCGTGACCACCTTCATGACAGGACTCGCCGCCTTCGTCGCACTGCTTGCCCGCTACTCGGACCAGACCGATCTACCAATCGGTGTGCCGGTCGCCGGTCGGCAGCATGCGGAGCTCGAACCACTCATCGGCTGTTTCCTGAACACCATCGTGCTGCGCATCGACGCTTCAGGCGATCCGTCATTTCGCGAGTTGCTGCATCGGGTGCAGAGCGTGGCCCTTGCCGGATACGACAGGCAGGAATTCCCCTTCGACTCGCTGGTCCATGACCTGCACCCCGGGCGTGACCTGGGGCGCAACCCACTGTTCCAGGTGATGTTTCAGTACTTCGCTCCGCCGGGCGCGGCCAGCGCCACCGTGTCGGCCGATACCGTACCGATCGAACACGCCACCGCCATCGTGGACCTGTTCTGCCATGTCTGGGACAGCGACTTGGGGCTGCGCGGCCGGATCGATTTCAGCACAGAGCTGTTCGAACGAGCCACCATCGGTGCGATGGCCACCCATCTGCTGGTAGCGCTTCGGGCCGCGATACGGGATCCGGAGCTGAGGCTGTCCCAGGTGCCGTTGCTGACTGGTGGCGAACGGGCTAATTTGCTCGGATTGTCCCGCGGCGTGGCGCGGTCATTCGGATCAGCCAGCAGGATCGACACGCTCTTCGAGCGGCAGGCCGCGCAGACGCCCAACGCGGTGGCGCTGTTCTCCGACGAGGGCGCCGTCACGTATGCCGAGCTGAACCGCGCTGCCAATCGCATCGCTGCCGTGCTGCGATCCGAAGGTGGTGTCGGGCCCAACAGCGTAGTCGGTGTCTGTTTGGAGCGCTCGGCGGAGCTGGTGGCTGTCCTGCTCGGCATTCTTAAGGCAGGCGCGGCCTGGGTGGCGCTCGATACGACCTATCCGAGACAGCTGCTGGCTCACATCGCCGACGACGCCGGTGCGGTCGTGGTCGTCACGCGCTCCGACGTGCGCGACCGCCTGCTCGATCAGGATCGGCCAACGCTCTGTCTGGACACCGATCGCGCACTGCTTGATGCTGCGCCAGAGCACAACGCTGCCTCCGGAGGCCTACCTAGCGCGCTGGCCTACCTGATCTACACGTCCGGCTCGACCGGTCGCCCCAAAGGTGTGATGGCCGACCACGTTGCGACGTTCAACAGATTCTGCTGGATGTGGGAGGAGTTCCCGTTCGCCCGCGACGAGGTCACCGTGCAACGCACGGCGGTAGGATTCGTAGACTCGGTCTGGGAGATATTCGGCCCGCTGCTGGCTGGTGTGCCCAGCGTCATCCTGTCCGACGAGATGGTGCGCGATCCCAAGCAGTTCGTCGACCGTCTGGCCTCGCACCGTGTCACCCGGGTGCTGGTCGTCCCCTCCCTGTTAAAAGCGCTGCTGGACAGTGGCCAGGAGATAGGCCTGCGGCTGCCCAAGCTCAAGCTCTGGTTCACCAGCGGCGAGGCGCTGCCCAGCGACCTGGCGCACCGGTTCTTGGAGTACGTATCCGACGGTCGACTTGTCAACCTCTACGGGTCATCTGAGGTGGCCGGCGACGTGACCTCCGCCGTTGTGGAAAGCCGCGGGCGTGGCGCACCAGCGGCGATCGGGCGTCCAATATCCAACACGGCAGCCTACGTGCTCGACCCGCGCGGGCAGCTCGTTCCCGTTGGGGTGGCCGGCCGACTCTTCATTGCTGGCCCGAACGTGGCCCATGGCTACCACCGCCAGCCTCGTCTGACGGCCGAGAGGTTCATTCCTGACCCGTTCAGTCCCATCCCCGGCGCGCGGATGTACGACATGGGGGACCGGGTGCGGTGGACACCATCGGACCAACTGGAGTATCTCGGCCGGTTCGACCATCAGGTGAAGGTTCGCGGCTACCGGGTCGAGACAGGTGGCCTGCAGACCATTCTGGAAGAGCATCCTGGTGTGCGGTCAGCGGTAGTCACGACGGCCACCGGCTCTGACGGGGCGATAGAGCTGCGGGCGTTCTATGTGCCGAACAGCGACGAGGTGGAGTCAGCTGAACTGCGCGCCTATCTGCGGACCAAGGTGCCCGACTACATGGTGCCGTCGGCGATCGTCCCGATCGAGACCCTTCCTCTCAAGCCCAACGGCAAGGTCGACAGGGACGTGCTGGCCTCACTCCATGCCGTCGCGGTCGACGAGGCAAAGTTCGTAGCGCCGCGATCCGAGATCGAAGATCGACTCGCCGGAATATGGCAGGACCTGCTCCGGCTCGATCGGGTCGGCGTTCACGACAATTTCTTCGATATCGGAGGCCATTCGTTGCTCGCGACCCGTCTCGTGTCACGCGTCCGCGAGCAGCTAGCGATCGAGCTGCCCCTACAGCGAGTCTTTGAACTCCCGACGATCGCCCAGCTCGCCGAGGTCGCGGGGGAGCTGATGATTACCGATCTGGATCATATGACTGACCACGCAGCCTTGGATACCTGAGCCCGGGGGAGCGCCGATGTCGGAGTTGGGTTTCGGCGGCCGGTGGGACGAGCTCTCGCCGGAGCAGCGGGTGCTGCTCGCCCGCCGGCTGTCCGCCGGCCAGAACCTGGCCGAGGTCAGTCCGATCACCCGGAGACCCGATGTTGCCGTCGCCCCGGTGTCGTTCGCCCAGCAACGAATCTGGTTCCTGGACCAGCTGGTACAGGGAAGCTCCTTTTACGTGGAAAGCTCAGCCTTGCGGCTGCAGTCCGACATCGCGGTCGATGTGCTGGAGCGGAGCATCAACGAGATCGTCCGCCGCCACGAGATCCTGCGCACGACATTCCATGAGGTCGATGGACAGCCGGTGCAGGTCGTCGCAGCGAGCATGCATGTTCCGCTGACATTCAGGGACCTGCGGCATCTCGAGGAGGCCGAGCGTCAAGGCCTGGTTACGAGCGTGGCGATGCAGACCGCGCGTCAACCGTTCGACCTGGCGCAGGGGCCGCTGATTCGCACCTCGATGCTGCGAGTCGGTGCGACGGACTGGGTGTTCCTGCTCTCAGTGCACCACATCATCTGGGATGGTTGGTCGACCGAGGTGTTCACCCGGGAACTGACGACGCTCTACCAGGCTTTCTCTCTTGGCCAGCCGTCGCCGCTGCCCGAGCTGACGGTCCAGTACGCCGACTTTGCGGCGTGGCAGCGGGACTCGCTGGCAGGCGAGCAGCTTGACTCGGAGCTGGAGTACTGGCGCACTCAGCTGGCCGACCTTCCGGTGCTCGACCTGCCCACGGATCGCCCCCGACCGGGGGTCTTCCGTTACGAGGGAGACCACTATGACTTCGAACTGCCACGTACGTTGTCGGCCGCGCTCAAGCGGCTGGCGCGGCACGAACGTACGACGCTGTTCATCGTCTTGCTCGCCGGATTCGTGGCGTTGCTTCACCGCTACAGCGGCCAGGACGACATCGTCGTCGGCGCGCCAATCGCCAACCGCAATCGGCGCCAGCTCGAGGATCTGATCGGGTTCTTCGTCAACACCCTCGTGCTACGCACCGACCTGCACGGAGATCGGACGTTCCGGCAGCTGCTCGACCGGGTACGTCATGTGGCGGTGGCCGCGTACGCGCACCAGGACGTGCCGTTCGAGAAGGTCGTCGAAGAGCTTCATCCGGAGCGCGACCTGAGTCGAAACCCGCTTTTCCAAGTGATCGTGCAGCTCCACAACGCCGCCCGGGGAGGGGGCACCCCGGAAGGCTCGATCTCACTTCTCGACGTGCAGAAGTCGACCGTCAAGTTCGACCTCCGGCTGGATTTCTTCGAGGGGCTGGACGGCCTGCAGGCGAGCGTTGAGTACAGCACCGAGCTATTCGAGCGTCCCCGGATCGAGCGTCTGGCGGACAATCTGCAGACCATGCTGACCGCCATGGTCAGTGATCCGGACGGCGCCGTCGGCGATGTTGATCTGCTGAAAGAGCAGGAACGGCAGCAGCTCGCGACGTGGGGTCGGATCGGGCCGGGCCTGGCGGTCGAGCTCACGGTGCCCGACGTCTTCGACGCCCAGGTCCGGCGTAGCCCGGACGCCGTGGCGGTGATCATGGGAGACCGGAGCCTCACGTACCGGCAGCTGGACGACCTTTCGACGCTGGTGGCGTACCGGCTCCAGACGTCCGGGCTGTCCGCAGAGAGCTCGGTCGGACTTGCCACGACCCGTGCTCCGGAGACCGTTGCCGCGATTCTGGGCATTCTCAAAGCGGGCTGTTTCTACGTCCCGCTGGATCCCGGTTATCCGGACGACCGGCTCCGATTCATGTTGGCCGACGCAGACGTCCGGACCGTGCTCGCTGCAGCCGGCGACGTCGACCGTTTCCGATCACTCGGAGTGTCGGTGTCCGACCTCGAGGCAATGCTGGAAGCCAAAGTCGGTGGAATCCACGCACGCCGTTCCGGCCGCCCCGCCCTGCCGGACAGCCTTGCCTACGTGATGTACACATCGGGCTCGACCGGCGAGCCGAAGGGCGTCGCGGTGACGCATCGCGCCATCGTGCGGCTGGTCATCGACGCGGATTATGCACAACTGAATCCCGACGAGGTCTTTGTGCTGCTGGCCCCACTGACGTTCGACGCGACAACCCTCGAGCTGTGGGGGCCGCTGCTCAATGGTGGCCGACTCGTCATCGCGCCCACCGGTGAGGTCGGGCCGGACGAACTGGCGGATCTGATTGCGACGTATGGGGTGACCACGCTCTGGCTGACGGCGGGACTGTTCCACCAGATAGTGGCCACTCACGTTCATGCCCTGGCAGGCGTGCGCCAGCTGCTCGCCGGGGGGGACGTGCTGCAGCCGGCCGCCGTGCGGAAGGTGCTGGACGACGTGCCGGGCTGCCGTGTGATCAACGGTTATGGTCCTACTGAGAACACCACGTTCAGTTCCTGTTACCTGGTGCCATCGGGTCACGCTGCGACCACCCGGGTGCCCATCGGCACGCCCATTCACGGCACGCACGCCGTTGTGGTGGATGCCAGCCTTCGTCTTACGCCGTTAGGCGTTGCCGGGGAGCTGTGCCTAGGGGGCGACGGCGTGGCGCGGGGATACGTCAACGACCCGAGGCTCACCGCGGAGAAGTTCGTGCCCGACCCGTTCAGCTCGACGCCAGGTGGACGCATGTACCGCACCGGCGACCAAGTTCGGTACTCCGCGACGGGAGAGCTCGAGTTCCGCGGCCGGATGGACCGACAGGTGAAGGTGCGCGGCTTCCGGGTCGAGCCGGGGGAGATCGAGTCAGCGCTGATCGAGCACCCGTGGATCCAGGCAGCGGCGGTGATCGCGCGCGATGACGAGCGCGGCGGACGTCGGCTGACCGCCTACGTCGTGCCGACCGAGAGTGACGACGCCGTCCAACAGAAGGTGTCGGAAACGACGAACACACTGGTCTCGAACTGGAAGGCTGTGTATCAGGACCTCTACGCGGAGCCGGCTGCGGTGCCAGCCGACGGCGAAGACTACATCGGCTGGCGCAGTAGCATCACCGCGCTCGACATCCCAGCCGAGGAGATGCGTGAGTGGCGCGACGCCACGGTTGCCCGCATCGCGGCCTTGCGATCGCGGCGGATTCTGGAGATCGGCGTTGGCACCGGTCTGCTGCTCTGCCGGCTGGCCCCCCATGCCGAGCGGTACCTGGCGACAGACTTTTCGCCTGCGGCGTTCCATCGCCTGCGATCCGCGATGCGCATCTCCGGCGTCGATCAGTCGAACGTCGAGCTCAGCGTGCGGGGCGCCGACGACTTCGGCGGAATCGAGCCCGGTTCGTTCGATCTGGTGATCCTTAACTCCGTCGTGCAGTACTTTCCGAGCGTCGCCTTCCTCCAGCACGTCATCGATCGTGCCATCGACACGCTTGCGCCCGGCGGAGCGGTCTTCGTCGGCGACGTCCGAAGTCTGCCATTGCTGGAGGCGTTCCACGGCTACGTCGCGATGGCCGGCGCGGATGACAACAGCCTGGCGTCCGACGTACTCGACCGGATCCACCGCGGTCGCGACCTGGAACAGGAACTCGTGCTCGATCCACGCTTCTTCGAGTCGCTGCCGGAGTGCAATCAGCGTGTGGCCGAGGTTGATGTTCAGGTCAAGCGGGGCCGAGCCAGCAACGAGCTGACAAAGTTCCGCTACGACGTCACCATTCACACCAGCCCGGGATCGCACCGGCCGCTCGCCCAGACGATCGAGTGGCAAAGCTCCGGCGACGACCTGAGCCGGTTTGGGCGCCGGCTGGCCGACCCGGCGCTGCAGATGCTGACGGTTACCGGAGTGCCGAACGCGCGCGTCGCGACAGACGTGCGCACGGTCGAACTGCTCACGGATCCGCGGTCACCGGCAACGGTCGCCGCAGTGCGTCGGATTCTCGCGGAGGAGCGCGTCGAGGGAGTCGATCCCGATGCTCTCTCGCACCTGGGCGATCGCGCGGGATTCGAGGTGCGGGTTCGTCCGGTGCCCGACGGGAGTGGGGCCTACGTCGATGTAGCCTTTCTTCGACGTCGCCAACAGCCCGGCGAGTCGCCGGAGCGGGTCGCGGTTGCCTGGCCCGAGGTCGTGCCGAGCCGATCCCGAGAGCTCAGGTCGTACGCGACCAACCCCTTCAAGGGGCTCCTGGCCAGAGAACTCGTGCCGCAGCTGCGCGGCTTCCTTGGCCGCCGGTTGCCGGAGTTCATGATGCCGTCGTCGTTCGTGATTGTGGACAACATTCCTCTTACCCGAAATGGCAAGCCGGACCGGGCGGCACTGCCCGACCCCGGGTCCGAACGGCCGGCGGTCGGCGCGACATACACGTCCCCCACGAACATGATCGAGGCCCGGCTCGCGGAGATCTGGGCAAGCGTTATCGGCGTGGACCGGGTTGGCATCCACGACAACTTCTTCGAGCTCGGCGGCGACTCGATCCTGTGCATTCAGATCATCTCCAGGGCCCGTGCCGTCGGCGTGAACTTCACAGCCAGACAGGTCTTCCAGAACCAGACCATCGCCGAGCTGGCAGCTGTTGCTACTGCCGGCGGCCCGACCGGTGCGGAGCAGGGCACGCTGATCGGGCCGTGCTCCCTCACCCCGATTCAGCACTGGTTCTTCGAGCAGCAACTGGAGAACCTAAACCACTTCAACCAGGCCATCATGCTTGAGATCCCTTACCAAATCGACGCCCGGATGGTTGCCGCCTCACTCAACGCGGTGGTCCTCCATCACGATGCTCTTCGTCTGCGGTTCGCCCGTGACGAGAACCGGATCTGGCAGGCAAAGTATGTGGCGCCCAACGAGGCCACGGCGTTCAGTGAACACGACCTCAGCGCAGTACCGGAGGCCCAACTCGGTAAAGCGATCGAGTCAACAGCGGGCCGCATCCAGGCCTCTCTCGACGTAACACAGGGCCCGGTCCTGCGCGCCGCGCTACTGCGCCTGGGTGGCCGCCGCCGCTGCCGGTTGCTTCTGGCGGTGCACCACCTCGTTGTCGACGCCGTGTCCTGGCGGGTGCTGCTCGAGGACTTCTGGACGGCGTACTCCCAGCTCGGTGGGACCGGTGTCGCCACATTCGCAGCGAAGACAACCTCGTATCGACATTGGGCAGGCAGGCTCAAGGAGTACGCCTACTCGCCGGCAGCCGAGGCGGAGCTGGAGCATTGGCTCGCTGTGGTGGAAGGTGGTTCCGTCGAGATACCGGTGGATTTTGACCACGGTCCCAATACCAACGCATCGACCGAGGTCTGCACCTTATCGCTCGGTGCGGACGAGACATCGGCCTTGCTTGTCGAGGCTCCGCGGGCCTACCGGGCTCAGGTCAACGACGTGCTCGTGACAGCGCTAGGCCAAGCGCTGACTTCCTGGTGCGGCACGGAGACCATCTGCATCGACATCGAGGGCCACGGTCGTGAGGACATCTTCGAGGGTATTGACTTAACCCGAACGATCGGTTGGTTCACAGCCATCGCCCCGATCCGTCTTGCCGCTGCGCAGCCGGGCAACCTCTCGAGAGCGCTAGGCCTGGTGTCCGAGCAGCTGCGAGGCGGCGTGTCCCGAGGGCTGGGATTCGGCGTGCTTAGCTACCTCTCCTCGAATCCTGAGGTGGTGTCGGCGCTCGCCGCGCTGCCCAAGCGGCGTGTCGTCTTCAACTACTTCGGACGGTTTACCGGCGCGAGCGGAGAGGGCCGGTTTCCGATCCGGCCGGCGAGTGAATCGTGCGGGGCGATGCGCGACCCAGCCAGCCTGCGCCAGCATGCCATCGAGATCAATGGCTCTGTTGCCGCCGGCATGCTGACCGTGGAATGGTCGTTCAGCCGCAACCTGCATCGGCGATCGACCATCGAAGGTGTCGCGGCGCGTTTCGTGGATTCGCTTAGATCATTTCTCACCGACAGCGCGATGGCGCAGGCACACAGCCTCACCCCAGCGGACTTCCCGGCGGCGCGGCTTGATCAATCCGATGTCGACATCATGATCGCCAAGCTGCAGTCGTCCGAGAGGTAGGCGATGTCCGGTCAGGGAATACAGGACATGTATGAGCTGTCTGCGCTGCAGCACGGCATGCTCTTCCACGCCATGCTGGAGCCGGAGGCCAACCTCTACCTCGAGCAGGTAGTGATTCCGTTTTCCGGCGCGCTTGAGCCGCGGGCTTTCGAGGCGGCCTGGCATGACGTGATCAGCGGAAATGACGTTCTGCGCACCTCCTTCCACTGGCAGGAGATACAGAAACCGCTCCAGGTGGTGCACTCAGCCGCCCGGGCACGGGTCGCACACGTCGACCTGCGCCATCTGGCGGCCCAGGCGCAGCATGCCGAGCTGGAACGGTTTCTCACCGCCGACCGGGCCACTGGTATCCGGCTCGACATCGCACCTTTGTTGCGGGTAGCGCTGTTGCGCCTGTCGCTGACCGACTTCCGTCTGGTGCTGACCTTTCACCACATCATCCTGGACGGCTGGAGTCTGCAACTGCTGTTCCGCCAGTTCTCGCTGGCGTACCAGGCGCGAGCTGCCGGACGCCAGCCGGCGGTGCCGCCAACGCGCCGCTACCGGGACTACATCGTGTGGCTGCAGAACCAGGATCTAGCCAGTGCGGAGGCCTTCTGGCGCCACACGCTGGCCGGTTACCAAGGCGCCGAACCTACGCTCTCGCAGTCGCGGCCGGACGGGCGGACCGCTCAGTACGGCGAGGTCGAGTTCGCCCTCCCCGAAGCGGTCAGCGCTGCTCTGAGTGCTGCATCCGCGAAACACCGACTGACGGTGAACACGCTGACACAGGGGGCATGGGCCATTGTGCTCAGTGAATTGACTGGTGCCGACGACCTGGTGTTCGGTGTCACGGTGTCCGGCCGCCCGGTGGACCTCGAACGAGCCGACACGATGCTCGGACTGTTCATCAACACGATTCCGCTCCGCGTGCGCATCAGCATCCAGCAGCGCCTGGGCACCTGGCTGCGAGCGATCCAGGACCAGCAGGTCGAGGCGCGCCAGTACGAGTTCACGCCGCTGGTCCAGATCCAGCAGTGGAGCGACGTACCACATGGCGCCAGCCTGTTCAACACCATCCTCGGCTTCGAGAACTACCCGGTCCAGGCGGAGGCCCGGCGCGGGGACGGTGCGCAGGTGACATTCGCCGAGCGAACGAACTACCCGCTGACTGTCGTGGTCGTGCCCGGCCACCCTGTGCGAGTACGGCTGCTGCACGACCGGCGGCAGCTGGACACGGCGACCGTCGAGTTGATCGGCCAGCGATTCGCACAGCTCCTCGAAGCGATCCCGGCTGACCTGTCGCGGCGTCTTATCGACCTTCCAGTTGGCAGCGCTGACGACGCATCGCTGATTTGGCAGATGAACAACACCCGCACCCACTATCCGGATTGGACCACGGTCCACCGGCTGTTCGAGGAGCGCGTGGCCGCGTCGCCCGCTGCGATCGCCATGGAGGCGGGCCAACGACAGTGGACGTATTCGCAGCTCGACTGGCTTGCCGATGCGCTCAGCGCCCAGCTGCAGAGTCGAGGAGTCGCGATTGAAGCGGCTGTCGCGCTGCTCATGGACCGGTCTCCCGAACTGGTGATGGCCATGCTCGCCACCCTCAAGGCCGGCGCCGCTTATGTTCCGCTAGATCCGGCCAATCCGCCGGAGCGGCTTCGGGCCATCACGGCCGACACCAAGGCGGCCATCCTCCTGACCACCGAGAGCCACGCCGATGAGGCTCGGGCCTTTGGCATCGACGTCGTTGTCGTCGACGCCGACCCTCGTCACGCCCGGCCGCCATCGACCCGAACCTCGGCGACAGCCGATTGCGCGGACCAGTTGGCCTACGTGATGTACACGTCCGGTTCGACCGGACAGCCGAAGGGCATCGCCATCACCCATCGGGCAATCGTCCGGCTCGTCCGCGACACCGACTACGTCAACCTCGCGCCATCTGACCGGGTCGGTCACCTGTCCAGCGCTGCATTCGACGCCGCCACCTTCGAAATCTGGGGGCCGTTGCTGACCGGAGGCCGGTTGATCGTCATCGACCGAGACACCGTGCTGTCGCCGCAGTCGCTCACGCTCGAGCTGGAAAGGCACTCGATCACCGTTCTCTTCGTCACGACGGCACTGCTGAACAAGGTAGCAAGCGAGCGGCCGGATGCGTTCCGCGGTTTGCGCTGTCTGCTGTTCGGGGGAGAGGCCGTCGACCCGCGTTGGGTGGCGGAGGTATTGGAAGCGGGCCCACCCACTCGTGTCCTGCACGTGTACGGCCCGACCGAGACCACCACCTTCGCGACATGGCATCAGGTGACCGCGGTGCCACCCGGAGCAGTCAGCATCCCGATCGGAGGGCCGATCGCAAACACCCGGGCCTATGTCCTGGACCGGTACCTGCGTCCGGTGCCACGTGGCGGAATTGGCGAGCTTTACCTGGGCGGGGATGGGCTGGCGCGAGGCTATCTGGGGCAATCACGGCGTACGGCAGAGGTCTTCCTCCCCGATCCGAGCAACATCGAACCTGGTGTCCGGCTCTACCGCACCGGGGACCGGGTGCGCCTGGTACCGGCGGGAGTGCTCGAGTTCCTGGGGCGCGTGGACGACCAGGTCAAACTGCGCGGCTACCGGATTGAACCCGGCGAGATCGAACACGTGCTGCAGTCGCATCCGCGGGTGCGGGCCAGCCTGGTTTCGCTGCACGGAAAGGTCGGCGGTGAGAAACAGCTCGTCGCCTATGTGGCGGCAGGTGAGAACGAGCCAGGACCGCTGCGCTCCGAGCTCGGGCAGCTGCTGGCAACCAGGCTGCCGCCGTACATGCGACCGGCGGTTCTGGTGATCGTGCCGTCTCTGCCCATGAATGCGAACGGAAAGATCGATCGCCACTCCTTGCCGCCACCTCAGACCATGGTGCATTCCGGGGCGCAGTCGCAGCTCTCGGAGGATCCAGTGGAGCAACGGCTGGCGGAGATATGGCGCGATGTCCTGGGCCTGGACTCCGTCGGCGCCCACGACGACTTCTTCGAGTTGGGTGGCCATTCGCTCATGGCGACACAACTGGTCTCCCGAATCCGCCGAACGTTCGGCGTCGAACTGGAGCTTCGCACTGTCTTCGAGGCATCCACGATCGCGCAGCTCGCGCAGCGCCTGCCGGCGACCAGTCCCGAGGCGCCCGTCAGCCAGTCGGTGATACAGCGGGTTGGTCGGGAAGAGCATCGTCTGCGGCCGGCTGCCTCGTCGGATCCCACCAGCCACGATCCGGCTTAATCATGGACGTTCTCGCGATCGCGTTCAACCATGATCCGCTCAGCGCGCGGACTTCAGCGCTCAATCTGCGACAGAACCAAACCCGGTTTGTGACGGTGCCCGAGTGGCAGCGCGGTCTACCTGCCGCATCGCCGGTGGCATACGCCATCGCAGACACGGCTGGCTCGACCATCAGCATCCGCGCCAAGCTCGCCATTCCCGAGCACGCCGAAGCGACGGTCGAGATCCGTGCGATCCCGGCTCCCGCGCCGCCCATTCCGGAGTCGGTCGTACTGGCTGCCGCGCCGCCCTGGGCGCTCACCCCGCTTGAGTACGCAATAGCTCGGTGGTACCTGGAGGTGGCCTGGCGGCAGCAGTGGGGCTTGAATGCGGACATCCTGGGCGAAGTGGCTGCCACGCCCGTCGAGGTGTTGGCCGACGGAACGACCGACTTCGCCGAGTTCAAGCTGGTCAGTACGCGCCTGCAGGAGCGCGGCGTCGGCGCTCATCGGGCGAGCTGGCTCTGGCAGTGCCGGACTGGCGAGGGCCGGCCATGGCGGGACATCACCACCACATCGCACCAGGTCTACACGCTGATCACCGTGCCGACCGCCCCGTGGGTCCAGTTTCCCTACGACAGTGACAACACCCAACTGCCGTGGGCCGAGGTGCTCGAGTGGGCCTGCATGTGGGCTGCCGGGTCCACGACGCCGGAGGTGGCCGCCTCTGCGATCAATGTGGCGGTCTACGAGTTCGGCGCTGCCAGGCTCGACTATGGGTGCCTCAACGGCGCGCCGAGCAACTATTCATACCCGGCATTCGACTGCACCGCCTTCCTCCAACGACTGCGCGATGGTTTCGGCAACGGGCCGTTCGTCAACTGTTCGGACTGCGCCACGATCGTGTCGACGTTCGCCAACTCGGTGGGCTGCGACCTCTGGCAGGCCCAGATGTTTGACAGCCTGCAGGCCTTCCCGGTCAACCCTGTCAAGGTCATCGGCGACACAGCGTTCCGCCCGGTTTGCGGCATCGGCTTGTTCAATTACCACGAGGTGGCCTGGACCGACGCGTGCGACGTCGACGACCAGGTGTTCGACGCCTGTCTGGAGGTTGGCCTGCTCGCACCCTTCGAGCCCACAATCCCGCTGCTGCCGTCCAACCTGACCTTTGGCCGGCCCGGTTCGGGCGGGTACCGGGACCGGCTTGCCGCGCCCGCGGGACGCTTGTTGTGCCGGCCCCGCCCGGAGAGCCGGACAAGGCGGTTCGTCTATTGACCCAAGGAAGGGCCTCGTGCACCCAGAGCGTTTCTCAGAGCTGAAGCGGCGATACGGATTCGATCGCTGGAGCGCGGCTCAACAAAGACGCGCCCAGTTGTTCTTCTGGAACTACCGCCTCTTCGGCTCGGCCATCCCGACCTGGACAGTGGTCTCCAACCGGTACATACCGTTACCGACAGGTGTAGGGCTCAATCGAGCGGTGATCCAGGCTCCACTGGACCCGCGGTGGACCCTGCTACTGGACATCTACGAGTGCGGGTCCAACGAGTCCGCACGCGAGCTGCTGATCGACCTGCTCGGCCACTACCAGACACCGGTTCCCTTCGCTCCAGAGCTGGCCCGGATGGCCGATGTCGAGTTCGCTGCTCCGGCGGATTCGACGGTGCTTCAGGTCATCGGGAATCTTGTCATTCACTGCCAGAATGCTGCGCGGGTAGCCGCCGCACCGGTCCGGCCCCTGGTCGATGCGCTGGCGACCGACCTGGTCGGGTCCCCGCGACGGGCTCCGATGGAAGCCGATGCCAGTCCAGCAGGCGACGAACAGGACCTCGGTCAGTCAGCTGTCGTCGGGGAACCGCTCGCGCTCGACTTCGACCCGACGGCCCGCACGGCCATGCGTGCTTCCGCAGAATCCGAGTCCTATCTAAAGGTCGTCGTGGGCAACGGCAACGTGCGAGTGCACGAGAACGAGCTGGTCTACGTGCCGGACGAGGCCGGCCGGATCGGTATCGAGGTGTTCGTCGTGACTCCAACGCACGTGACGATGCGTCGGTATCGACTCGGCGTGCGAAGCACCTGATCGGCGGCCACACGATGGAGATGGCAGGTCACCGCCGGGCTTGGTTTGCATGTCCACAACCCCGCCGCGGCGCCAAGGTCCGGCTCTATTGCTTTCCGTACGCCGGCCAGGGCGCGTCGGTCTTCCGCGGCTGGTCCAGTCTGCTGCCGTCGACCATCGAACTGTGGGTAGCGCGGCTGCCAGGGCGCGAGCAGCGAATCTCTGAGCAGCCGTATGCCAACCTCGATTCCCTTGTCTCAGCTGCCTGCGAGGAGCTCGGCGCCGACCTCGAAGTGCCGTTCGCATTCTTCGGACACAGCATGGGCGCCCTGGTGGCATTTGAACTCGCCCGGCGGCTGCGACGCTACCGATGGCAACTGCCTTCATGCCTAGTCGTGTCGGCGCACCGAGCCCCGCACCTGAAGGATCTACGCCCGCCGCTAGCGGACCTCCCCGACGGGGAGTTCATCGGGGCAATGCGAGGGCTGAACGGTACGCCGCCCGAGCTGTTCGAGCACCCTGAGCTGGTCGATCTGATGCTCCCGCTGCTAAGGGCTGACTTCAAGGCGGTGGAGTCGTACGTGCACCTGTCCGAACAGCCGCTACCGTGTCCGATCGCAGCGTATGTCGCCACAGACGACAGCGAGGTGCCGTCGGAGCAAGTCGCCCCGTGGCGGGTGCACACCACAGGGCATTACCGGATGCGCGTCTTCCCAGGCAACCACTTCTACCTGCGCGACGAGATGGAGCTGCTCGTACCGGTCCTCGCCCAGGACGTGCTGGACTGCGTCGACGGGCTGGCTACGGCGAGCGGGTGAACGCAGCGGTTGGCGGCGCACTTGCCAGCAGGGTCCAACCGATCAAGGCAAGCGACGCGGGATCCACAGGCTCCTGCTCCAGTCCGGCGAGGGCTTTGCGAACCTTGCCGAGAAACTCCGCGTACTTGGTTCCGGCCTCGTCCTGAGCATCGGACCACGCGTCCTCGACCTGCTGCAGGTAATCCCGCAGGGCGTTGCGGTAGGCCTGGTTCGCCTTGGCGTACACCCGCTGCACGGTCTCTAGATAGGCCGAGTAGGCCGGCGCCAGAATCGTCGGGTCCTGCGATGCGGCGGCCCGGGCTAGCTGCTCATACATGGCGGTTGGCACGCCGGCAACGGCCGTGGCCTCGGCGGTGCGCACGTTCTCCGCGAATTCCCGGCCGGCCGAATCCCAGCGCTGGCCGGTCTGCACGCCCAGCTGGACCAGTGACGCAAGATAGGCATCCGCCAACGGGTTGATCGACTGGCTCATCGATTCACTACTGCCAGCTGGCCGCGCCTCGTCGTCGGTACCGGTGGCGCGGGCCGGACGGGGACTTTTCTTTGCTCTAGTCGCCACTGTTGCCCTCCTGTCTCCATGGTGTGCCTGTTGGTGCCTATTGGCACCGTTATTGGGCTGCCACCGGCCAGCCCGGCGGGAGCGGCACGTCGTCGTCGAAGTCATCGCTCGCGCTGTCCGGCGGTTGGCCGAACATGACGGTCCCGAACGGGTCGACAATTCCCGCTGCGGGGGCGCCGGAGGCGGTGTCGGGCGAGCCCAGCAGCGGCTGTCCCGCCGACATGAATGTGTTCACCGACTCCTGGATCATTGCGAGGAGTTCAGGATCCCTCTCTATCCACACGTAGCAACCACCCAACGGTGATTGGGCGGCCGGTACCTCCGCCATGCCGAGTACCTTGTCCTCAGGTATCTCGACGTGCGCGCTCAGCGCCGCGTCAAGGTAGAACCGCAACAAGCCCTTCCTCGAGGCTTCGCCTGGAAAGCCAAACAGCAACAACGTGGATGGTGGATTGGCCGGATCACGCACGAGGTGCGACACGAAGTCAGCTGTCGAGATGCTTCGACCGAATGCTGCGGCGCGGTCCGACTGCTCGGATGACTTCTCGGGCTCATAAGTCTGGCTGAGGATGCGCCGGTACGCGGCCGAGGCAGTGTCTCGCGCCTGTATGAGTATCGCCTGAAGCTGCTCGACGTACCGCTGGATCGCCGGACCGTACGCGCTGTTGGCCGTTGCGCATGCGTGTTGAACGGCACCAAGGTATGTATACGCCTGCGCGATGCCGGTCAGATCACCGACCGCGGTCATGGCGGGCAGGTGATGCCACAAGCCGTCAGTCAGCTGCGCCGTCGCAGCTGACTGGGCGGCTCGGAGCTCGTTGACCAAGGCCTGTTCGGCAGCCGCCAATTGACTTGCGACGTGGCGGTTCAGATCCTGCAACGTGGACAGATACGCCGTTGTCGGCGACGGGGCGCCAATCGGCGGTCGGAGGTGCTGGTCTGCTTCGCTCGGCAGCGATGGGATCATGCTGACCCCGTCTCGTGCTGAGGACCCCGCTTAGGCATGACCACGGCACTCTCTCCTATCGCGGCGCATATAAGTGCTCCTAGAATACCGGACTAGAACGTCTTGACAATCAGCCGGGGCGGCCGAAAGAATCGAACTGCGTGGCGCGACACTTTGCGCCGTACGCCATCAATTGATCACACAAATAGCACCACTTCAGCCATGTCTTTCGTGGGCGCTCCGACTTGGTCCGCTTATCGTCAAGAGAGGTGCCGTGATGTTGCGCACGATGATGCGATCCAAGATTCACCGTGCAGTCGTGACTGCCAGTAATCTTCACTATATCGGCTCGATTACCATCGATTCGGAGTTGCTGCGCGTAGCCGACATGATGGAAAACGAGTTTGTGCAAGTCCTGGATATTGATAATGGGGCACGTCTGGAAACCTACGTCATTGAAGGGTCGCCCAGCTCCGGCGAAATCTGTATCAACGGTGCAGCGGCGCACCTCATCCATCCGGGAGACCGCGTGATCGTGGTTGCGTACGGGCAATATACGCCGGCAGAGTTGCGAGACCACCGGCCGACCGTTGTCGTTTGTGATGAGCAAAACAACCCAACGGCCCTCGCACGGGAGGAGCGAGCCACCGTAGGCTAACCGTGCCATGGCGACCCAGTTGAAGGTAGCATCCGGCACCCGGGCTAATGGGAACGCCTGGCGACTGGCAGCCAGGTGGCCACTTCGGGCACCTCATCAACCTTTGCAATTCCGTTAGTTCTTGCGGATCCCTATCGTTCCCGTCGATACCTCCTCGCCGTGGCGCAGCCGTACGCTGATCGCCTGGTCTTCGCTTTCCGGCCCAGGACGAGGCGGCTGAGGCCAGATAGGGCGGTACCACGGGTGTGTGCTGCAACACACCACGCGGCCAGCGGGAACCAGGTCTGCAGGCCCTAGGTCTGACGGCCAGTCCAGCAGCCCGGCGTCAGCGTCAACGTGGGATAAGGCTGATCGCCAGCGTGTGCCAGTGAAATCTGCCACGCCTCACCGCGGATCCGAGGCTTGCCGTGGTCGGCGCCACACCGCGGGCAGTCGCGTACAGCACTCATCGCATCGGGCGCCATTCCCAACGCGTACCCTAGAACGAGTCGAGCCAGGGCCCAGGCGTCAGGAACCGCGCCTGATCGGCCCGTTGGCGGTACCGCTGCATTGCGCGCCGTTCGTCGGGAGGCAACAGTGCTGCAGGGCCTTCGCCCCGGACGATCCGGCCGGACCAGCATCGCAGCTCGGCGACCAAGCGGCCCGATGATCTCAAGTCCCGAGTCTGTCGGGTGATCGGCATCTGCGGCAATTTCATGATCAGATGTCCAAGGTCAGTATCTGGCCGACAAAGAGAATGGCGACCGCGTTGCGGGCCAGCATCCAATGCACAGCCCTAAGCGGCGTATATCGTCACCCAGATACTATTTGCGGTCGTGCCGATCACTACCGGATAACTTGCCATGGATCGACGACTGGGCATGGTGACCTCTCAGCTCTCTTGAACAAAGCACTCATTTCTGCGTGTATTCATAAAAGGTGGCCCACCACAGCTTGAAACCATGCAATCCGAGCGATAAACAGAGATGAGTACCCTTGGCTAGGAGCCGCTCATTCTGGACAATAGCGGGCGAGACGATATCGCTTAGATTCAGGTCACTAGCTTGACCATTCAAGGAGTCAAGCCGTTGCGTGGTCAATGCACGCCTCGATGATCAATTTGCACAATCGGGCGACGTCGCTTGTGTTGCCAACTACCTTAGCGAGGTCGGTGACAAAATGAGCCGGCCAGAGGACTTCGTATCCAAGCGCAGCGTTCGTCTGATCGTCACCTCCACGTCGAGTGCTGTGGGCGACCGCAACGCATGCCCCGCCGCGTAGTCGGTGTTCCCGCATCCAGCGCCACCGCGGCGGCGGCCGGTCGGCGATCCCGCGGACCGCGCGCAAGCCGAGAGCTTCAGCACAGCCCTCGGTCACAGCCGCGGCCTGCACGGCCTCGTCGCGCCGGCCGATCGCGAGCAGGCAGCGCGTAGTGACTCCAACGCGCCGACACGCGGGACGCCGGCAGGCTGGTCGAATCTTCGCCACTGGCTGCGTAGACGCGCACAGCCGCGGGCCGGCCTGGGTCGCCTGAGGCAGCAGTTTGAGCGTGCGCAATCGCGCCTAGACGAGCCCGAACTAGAAGCTGAAATGGAGAATGATGGTGCCCATCCTGGACCAGGACCTGCTGTGTTGCTGCAGCCGATAGTACGGGCGAAGCTTCGATGGAACCTTTGCAAGGTCTTTGCTGAGCAGGATTTCCTCGACCAGTTTCAGCTTGGGGTTCCAGCTTTCGGGCTCGCGCGGGTCGTTGAAGCCGGGGAACTTGACGAGGTCGGCGACGGTCTTGGTGCCAGGAGCGTGATGCGCCACCCAGATGGTGAACGGCGTGTAGCTGTTGAAAACCATTTCTCCGCTGGGGAAATGACTGATGAGTTGGTTTAGCAGGGAGACGAACTCGTCCCGGCTGAGGAACCCCATCAATCCATCGGCGACGATCAAAGCTGGCCGGCCAGTGGGGATGGCGTCCAGCCAGTCCGGGTTCCTCACGTCAGCCCCGACGACGTGGGCGTTCGGGCGGTCCGGTATCAGGCGTTCCCGTGCGGATGCGACGGCAGGAAAGTCGACGTCGTACCAGTCAACGGTGGACGGCGGGTCGAGGCGGACGGCTCTGGTGTCCAGCCCAGCGCCCAGGTCAAGCCCAACCGCATCCGGGTGGCGGGCCAGGAACCTCGACGAGATCTCGTCCAGCTTCTTGGCGCGGAGGGTGGCGTTGAGCATGAGATCCGTACTGATATGTAGCGCCTCGTAGTCGTAGTCGAGCGTGCGGACTATTTCGTCGGCCATGGCGTCGCCGAGGACCGGCTGCGGCGAACGGTTGTCCAGTGCGCGGCAGCAGAGCGTTAGAAACAGGCTTTCCTCAAGTGGCGTGAAGGCCGGGAGGGTGATGGTCATCGGTTCGGTCCTTTCTCACGTGGAGCGCGAATCGGCTTTGCGCGCCTCCGGTGGCTGAAATCAAGATCAACTTAGCGTTCGGCTTGCGCCGGCCGCGTCCACCAGAGGGTGGAGAAAGGGGTGGAACTGTGGCTGACCTCAGGCCCGGCTGACGTCAGCCACCGACTTGTCAGAATCTGTGCACCATATTTGGTGCTCAGATTCTGACAAGTCGGTTTGGCGAGGCAGGCGGCCTCGTGCGGCGCGGGCAGGTCACTCCAGTAGCCGGAGTGTGCGGGCGCGGCTGATTGCCTGGGTGCGGCTACTGACGCCCAGCTTGCGATACAGATGAATCAGGTGTGTCTTGACCGTGCTTCGCTCCACGAACAGGTCACGTGCGATTTCAGCATTAGATCGGCCGTCAGAGAGGAGCCGCAGTACGTCCAGCTCCCGCGCGCTGAGCGGCTCGGCCAGCACTCCAGGATGGAAGCCGGTTGCGACGGCAGTCGTCCGCGCCGACGTGTCCGGCGGGGGCGGTGCCTGGCCGCTGAAGGCGGCAAGAAGCGCGTCGAGATAGGCGGGTGACGTACCAGCTGCTATGTGCGCTGAGCTTGTCGAAGCGCGCCCCTTCGACAAGCTCAGGGCACCGCCGTCGAGAGGCTCAGGGCGCATCCGAGGCCGGTTCCGGCTTGTTGCGCGCAAGGCGGCCAGTAGCGCGGCCATCGGCGCCCCCTCATCGAGGAACGGTCTGATGACGCCTTCCGGCTCAGCTTCTGCGACCGCCGCCGCGAGCGACCGAAGTGCCGCATCATGATCACTACGGGCTTCGGCGATCCGCGACTGAGCGATATGCAGCCGAAGGCGCAGCCAGCCGATCCCTTGATGCTCGGCCAGTCGCCAGGCGGCGTCCAGCCGACGTTCTGCCTCTTGCAGATGAGCGGCATCGGCCGTCGCCCGGCCCTGCGCAACCAGCACCCGCACCGGCGTAAGGACAGTGGCCTCGACGCCGGGCACCCCCCAGCGGAGCGGATCTGGCAGCGCCGCCGGATCTAGGGCGACAGCCCATGCAAGCACCGCCGCGCCCTCATCGACGGCGAGGCGTACCCGTGCCTCGGCAGCGTCGACTAGCGGCGCCAGAACGGAGAAAGGCCCGTGCTGGACGAGAGGCTGGAGATCGGTCAGCACAGCCGACGCCGCGGCCGCATCGCCCTCGGCCAGGCGCAGTCGGATGAGCGGAAGGCTCGCGAGCAACACGAGTGGCGGCGGATTTCCGTACTCATGCGGGGCGCGCAAGCCCTCGACCGCCAACGGCAAGGCCCCTGCTACGTCGTTCGCGTCTAGCAGCAGGTCGGCCATAACCGTCCGCAGGCGGCCCAAGCTGGGAAGTTCGTAGTGCTCGGCTGCCCAGGCCAGAGCTGCCCATCCGGTGGCCAACGTCCGCCGGCGTACGCCGCGAAGCCGCTGGACGTTGACTTGTTGGAGGGTGGCGACCACGGCACCGTGCACGAGCCCGCCCGCTCGAGCGACCATTGCGGCCTCCGTAAACGCCCGCTCCGCTCGATCGAGCTGGCCCAGCGCAAGTGAGGCCTGCCCAAGGCTCAGGAAAGCCGCACCGCGAAACGTGGAGTCGTCCGGCGCCAGATCAGCGAGCGCCTGCTCCGCCAATACGTCGACGTCCTTCGACACCCCGCTCAGCCCAACCGTGGCCATATACGCGCGCGTAGCAGCGACCGCGGCATGCGCTTGGCGAGCGGCGTCATCGTGCCCCGGGGAATTGTGCCCTGAGGAATTGTGCCCTGAGGAATTGTGCCCTGAGGAATTGTGCCCTGAGGAATTGTGCCCTGAGGAATTGTGCACGGCAGGCAGCGCTTGTGCGGCAGCCTCAACCCAGGCAGCAGCGGCCTCCAGCTCTACCCGGTGGATCAGGAGCCAGGCCTGCGTCAGGCACAACAGCGGACGGGAACGTACGAGCGGTTGAGGTAGGGCGGACAGCCAGTCGGCCAACCCCTGGTGGATGCTCATGGTCACGAACATCGATGGCATCAAGGCCTCGATCCAGGTCGCGGCATCGTCGACGGCGTTCGCGGCCAACGCATGGGTGATCGCCTCTGGCAGCAATCCTTGGCGGCCGAACCAGACGCTGGCTTGCCGATGGAGCACTGCGACCGCACCCGGGCCGGCCTCCCGGGCCAGCCGGCCGCGCAATGCGTCGGCGAACAGGTGGTGGTACCGATACCACATCCGGTCATCGTCCAGCGGTACCAGGAACAGGTTGGCCCCCTCCAACTCCTCCAAGATCTGCTGGCTTTTAAAAGCCGGTGGCGATGCGCCAACTGCTTCGGAGTCGCCGGCCTGCAGTGCGTCGCACAGCGGCGCGCACAGCCGGTGCAGCACGCTAGTGATCATCAGAAAGCGTCGGACCGAAACCGGTTGCCGCTCCAGAACCTCCGCCATCAAGTAGTCGACCACCAAACGGTGGCCGCCTGTGAATGCCTCCACGAACGCCGCGGGGTCTTTGCGATCGCGCAAGGCCAGCCCGGCCAGTTGGAGGCCGGCCGCCCAGCCCTCAGTGCGATCTACCAACGCCGCCACCTGTTGCTCTGTCAGGCGTAACCCCATGCCAACGCGCAGGAAGGTGGCGGCTTCCCCGACATCGAAGCTCAAATCCGCCGCCCGTACTTCGATCATCTGGCCGCTGGCCCGCAGCCGAGGCAACGGAAGCGGCGGGTCCTCTCGGGTGGCGAGAGCCAGGTGCACCGTCGGTGGCAGGTGATTGAGGAGAAACTCAACGGCGGCATGGACGGCCGGCGCTCGCACCACGTGGTAGTCATCCAGGACAAGCACCGTGGGGTGAGGCAGTGTCGCCAGGTCGTTGAGCAGGCTGGTCAGCACGATCTCAGGCGCCGCCCCAGGCGGCGCGTCGAGCAGGGCCAACGCCGTACGGCCGCACTCGGGAGTGATCGTCTGGAAGGAAGCGACGAGGTAACGCAGAACCTGGTGGACCTCCTGATCGCGCTCGTCGAGGGCGAGCCAGGCGACCGGGCGATCCAGCTGGGCAACCCAGGTGGCCAGCAGGCTGGTCTTGCCGGTGCCGGCCGGCGCCGACAGTAGCGAGCACCGACCCTCCTCGAGGCCTTCGTCGAGGCGGACAAGCAACCGGTGCCGCGGCACCAGGTCGGCGCGAGGCCGTGGTACGAAGAGCTTCGTTGCCAACAAGAGCCCTGCGGTGCTCTGAGCGATTCGGCGAGGCGACTCGCTGGCATCGCTAGCGCCGTCGGGTGCTGTTGCCGGCGCCTCGGCTATGCGCTCAGCTAGCGCCGCGGCCGCATCGGCCAGGCGCTCAGGCGTAAGGTCAGCGGCCGTGCCCAAGTACTTCTTGTACTGGCGACCCGCAGCCGTGCGGTATGCCACCCAGTAGCCGCCGCCGCGCTGCCGGCGCTCCTTGCGCGCCGTGTAATCACCCGCTGACGAACGGAACGAGAAGGACCGCGCTGAGTCATCGGCCAGCCAGGCAAACCAGGCGGGTGAGCCCACGACCACCCCGGCGGCCTCACCGGCCGCGGCCACCTGCAGAAGCCCGTCCGCGACAAATGGGATACGCGTCATAGCTTCGCCGCCGTTGGTCGAGGTGTGCCTGACAAACCCAAAGTACCCAACATCATCGTGATCTTGATGCTGGCTGACGACATTCGACCGCCGGTTCCATCCTCCGGGGGACGTGAAACTATCCGGCGCCGCGCCACAGTGAGAGCCAAGACGATATTTGGGTCTTCGCGAACTTGGAGGAATCTATGAACATCCGTTTAGGGGCACACAATCGGCGAGCGCTCCGGGAACCGGGGGTCGTTTGCGATCACAAGCGCCCAAGCGACCCTGAATCGCGCCCAAATGTGGGTCACCCGTGATCACAATCGACGCAACGGCCCAGGCCATTGATGCCAATCAGGTGACCGGGAGATGGCGTCGCCACTCATTCAGCCGGCCCATCAGGAGGCCAGGATGAGTGCGCGAAACCCGTCGCCCATGGAATACCTCATCCGAATCCGCGGTCATCTCGACCCAGCGTGGACAGTGTGGTTCGACGAACTCACCCTTACTCAGAAGGATGACGGTACGACTGAGCTGGTCGGGCAATTTTCCGACCAGTCGGCCCTCTACGGGCTCCTTGCCCGGCTACGCGATCTGGGTGCGACGTTGCTCATGGTCGTGCAGCTACCAGCGAGCGGGACGGAACCGGCCATGCTCGCTGCCGAATCGCGCGTCCGAGCGACTTGAGACCCAGGCGATCGGTTCGCAGCTATGACCGTCGGCGATCGGAAGCGTGGTGCTACTGCCCGCGACTCCTCGGGTCGACACCGGCGAAGATCAGGAAGTCCTTCATCCGAAACAAAGTGCCGGCCGATCCAAGGGTTGGCGTCCACTTCGGCTTCCGCGCCAGGTACGAGTTCGAATCGGTCTCCAGCAGGCCGATCAGCACTTCTGCGACGATGCGGCCGCCGACCGGACCGAGGTGGAGGCCGTCGGCAACCTGCTGCGCTTCCTTGAGCACGTAGTACCAAAGCGGCGTCGAGGATTGGAATCCGTAGGGCTTCAGCTCAGCGAGATCGTCGGCTGCGAGTGGCGCGGCGCCCACCGCCTTGGCAACGGCCTGCCCGGACGGCAAGCTCCAGGTGAGCTGGCGCAGCAGATTGCGCTGCGGCAGCGACTGCGGCCGATCATGACTTGCGATTGCGTCGAGCGGCAGGTTGAACAGCGGCGTAGAGATCTTGGTATCGATCCGCTTATTGGGCTTCGCCTCCCCATCGCCGAAGTCGAAGAAGGTCTGCCAGCCGACGAAGCGTCGCGGGGCGCGGCTGCCACCGCGCAGGTCGACAGGGTCTCGCTGCCCGTCGCCATCAGGATCAAAGACCATGCCGAAGAACGGGTCGCCGTTGTCGCCGGCTAGGTTCGCACGATAGGAGGGCCGTACCATGCTGTGCCCGGACCGGTAAGCACCCGCCTGGAACTCCACGGGGATGTAGCCCTCGCCCATTCTCGGCTGGTAGAACCGGCGCCCGTTCCCGATGATGTCGTCCACCATCCGTTGGCCCGCGATTTGAGGCAGTAACTCGTGCAGCACCAGCCACTGGTAGTGCCAGGTGGTCAGTTGCCGCGCCTTTGGGAACGCGGAGTCGCCAGTGAAGCCATGAGAGCGCGCCCAATCCACCGCGTTGTTGTGGAAGAGGATGAATGCGCAGTGCAACCCAGCGATCACCAGGTTTTCGTCGTTGCGTGGGTCCGGAATGATCGCATCGTCGCCGTCCCCGCGAGGCAGATCCTCGAACTGGCCGCCGGAGCCGATCCGCAGCTTGGCGCCGTCCTTCCGGTTGTAGAAACGCGGGCTCGTGACAGGGCCTCCGCCGTACATCGAGTCAAGGTCGAGCGACGGTGTGCGCTCGTTGGCAGTCGCGCCCGGATCCGTACGGACGCCCAGCGGCGAAGTCGTATCGAAGGTGATGTCGTGGTCGACGAACTGGCCGAAGAAGGTCGTGCCAGCCGTATGCGTCGGATTGTTCGGATTGTTGACGCTCAAGCTCAGGTCGGTGATCAAATCCACCGGTCCCTTGCTCAGCTGATCTTCGGCATCGAGCAAGCCGCCCGGCTTGCCCAGGTCGGACAGCGCGGACCGCACCGCGTCGGTTGCGCGGGAGAACGCAGGCAGTCTCGGGAATATGCGTCCGAACTTCGTCGGACTGGTGTGTACCGTCGTGCTCGGCGCGGCCACCGCACGGGGCGCGATCGCGGCACCGACACCGCCGGAGAGCGCAACCACACCTGCTCCGGCTCCTACCCGACTCAGGAAGGCTCGCCTGTTGTAGCGAGAGGTGGACTGTTCTTTGTCGGCTTGGTTCATCACTGCGGCCCCGTCCGCTGGCCAAGCCCCCCAGCGGACGTACGTTATCAAATCGAGATGTTAATTGCCATGGTGCAGCGCGATTAATCTCAATTTGGTAACGAGCGGTCACGGTCGCTTCGCGACTCCAGCGATGTCCGTTCCCCATAGAATGAGCGCCTCTCAGGTCAGCGCGTGACCAAGAAGGAGGCGCCATGACCGAACCTGTGCGCTTCGACCTCGGGCCCGACGAGCTCCCGGCGGCGTGGTTCAACCTCATTCCCGACATGGTCGGCGCGGGCATGGAGCCGCTCCCCCCGCTGCATCCGGGAACCAGGGAACCAATCGGGCCAGCAGACCTCGCTCCGCTGTTCCCCGAGTCCTTGATCATGCAGGAGGTATCAACCGAGCGGTGGATCGACATCCCAGGGCCGGTGCTGGACGTCTACCGGCTGTGGAGGCCGACGCCGCTGTATCGCGCCCGACGCCTGGAGCAGGCGCTGCACACTCCGGCCCGGATCTACTTCAAATACGAGGGGACGTCACCGACTGGCTCCCACAAACCGAACACGGCCATCGCTCAGGTCTACTACAACAAGGAAGCAGGGATCCGCCGGATCAGCACCGAGACCGGAGCCGGGCAATGGGGGTCCGCGCTGGCATTCGCATGCCAGATGTTCGGGCTGGAGAGCCTCGTGTACATGGTGAAGGCCTCATACCAGCAGAAACCGTACCGGCGGGTGATGATGGAGACGTTCGGGGCGACGGTCCACGCCTCGCCCAGCGACACCACGCAGGTCGGCAAGCGCATCCTCGGCGACACGCCGGACTCCACGGGCTCCCTGGGAATCGCCATCAGCGAGGCGGTCGAGGTCGCGGCCACCAATGCCGACACCAACTACTGCCTAGGGAGCGTGCTGGGGCACGTGCTCCTGCACCAGACCGTGATCGGCCTCGAGACGCAGAAGCAGATGGAGATGGCGGGCGAATCCCCGGACTACATCATCGGATGCGTCGGCGGTGGTTCGAACTACGCGGGCTTCGCCTATCCGTTCATGGCCGAAAAGCTGGCCGGGAAGCTCGATGCAACCTTCGTGGCCACTGAGCCGGCTGCCTGCCCCACCCTGACCCGGGGTGAGTTCGCCTACGACTTCGGCGACACCGGGGAGATGACGCCCATCGTGCCCATGTACACCCTGGGACACAGGTTCGTGCCGGCGCCGGTGCACGCGGGCGGGCTCCGGTACCACGGTGACGCACCATCGCTGTCCATGCTGGTGAAGCACGGGCACATCGATGCTCGGGCGTACACGCAGAACCAGGTGTTCGACGCCGGCGTACAGTTCGCACGAGCTCAGGGGATCGTGCCGGCGCCGGAGCCGAACCACGCCATCCGGGCGGTGATCGATGAGGCGATCCGTGCCCGGGAGGCCGGCGAGTCGAAAGTCATCTTGTTCAACCTCTGCGGACACGGACACTTCGACATGCAGGCCTACGACGACTTCCTGGCACGGCGCCTCCCAGAGATCGAGTTCGAGGAAGCGGCGCTGGCCGACGGGCTGACCGGCCTCCCGGGAATCCCAGTACCGGGATAACGTCTCCGAGGCTCTCAGGCGCCGGGGCTGGGTCCCCCGACGTGGGCGCCTTCTCAGGCGGTGACGAGCAGGACGGTGAGGGACATGACGGCCACCCCGCCGGCCAGCCCGCCTA
>Ga0081455_10000338_pt1 | contig 61504 bp, 56 predicted proteins | sample TabmetS3T2R1_FD_70207 | JGI IMG/M metagenome (GOLD analysis project Ga0081455, IMG submission 70207) | Tabebuia heterophylla rhizosphere microbial communities from the University of Puerto Rico - S3T2R1 | ecosystem: Host-associated > Plants > Roots > Rhizosphere ...
ACCATCCGCATCCCGGTGCACATGATCGAGACCATCAACAAGCTGGTCCGCACCAGCCGCCAGATGCTGCACGAGATCGGCCGCGAGCCGCAGCCGGAGGAGCTGGCGGAGAAGCTCGGCATGCCGCTGGAGAAGGTCCGCAAGGTGCTGAAGATCGCCAAGGAGCCGATCAGCCTCGAGACGCCGATCGGCGACGAGGAGGACAGCCACCTCGGCGACTTCATCGAGGACAAGAATGCGGTCATCCCGCTCGAGGCCGCCATCCAGGGCAATCTGCGCGAAAGCACGACGCGCGTGCTGGCGACGCTCACGCCGCGTGAGGAGCGCGTGCTGCGCATGCGCTTCGGCATCGGCATGAACACCGATCACACGCTGGAAGAGGTCGGCCAGCAGTTCTCGGTGACTCGCGAGCGTATCCGCCAGATCGAAGCCAAGGCCTTGCGCAAGCTGAAGCATCCCAGCCGATCGCGCATGCTGCGCAGCTTCCTCGACCAGGGTTGAGCCGAGACCTTCTGGCCCGCGAGCTTCTGGCAGACGCGGTCGTCCACGCGCTGGGTCTGGCGCTAGGTTGCGTCGGTACGGCCGCGCTTATTGTCCTGGCCGTCGTGGCCGGTAGCCTGACGGTGCTGCTTTCGCTCATGGTCTATTCGGCGGGCCTGTTGGGCATGCTGGGCTGCTCGGCCGCCTACAATTTGTTGAGAGCCAGTCGACGGCGCGATTGGTTGCGGCGCTTCGACCATGCCGCGATCTTCGTCATGATCGCCGGCACCTATACGCCAATCACCACCCTAGGCCTCGAAGGCGCGTGGTCAGTCGGCCTCACGCTTGTGATCTGGTCGATTGCGATCACCGGCATTGCCTTGAAGCTCTGGCAGCCACGCCGCATCGAAGCCGTCTCTGTCGTGCTCTATCTGGCACTCGGCTGGATCGGACTTGTAGCCCTGGATCCCCTTCTCTCCAGCCTCAGCGGATCGACGCTGGGCTTGGTGGCAGCCGGCGGATTCCTCTATTCCATTGGCGTCGTCTTCCATTTGTGGCGGACGCTCCCCTATCACAACGCGATATGGCACGGCTTCGTGCTGGCCGCCGCCGTCCTTCACTACATGGCTGTGCTGACCGTCATTCCGCCGTCGGCATGAGGCGCGCCACGCTCACCCATTGATCACACGCCTCGATGGGACGATTTCCTACCATCCCATCCCTCTACCACCATCCGAAGGGTCGGCCGTGGCGTTCCATCAAGCGAGCGAATCGACAGGCATGGGCAAATGGCTTGCCGTCCGTCTCAAAGATATCCTAAGGCCCGCCGCTTCGGCCTTGCCGCAGCTGTCGGGCCTGCCGTCCTGGCCGCGTACACTTGCCGTGCTGAAGCATCACGGCTTTTCGCCCGCCACCGTCTTCGATATCGGAGTCGGTTACGGCACCTTCCCGCTGTATCGAGCCTTCCCCGACGCTTTCTATCACCTGGTCGATCCGGCACGCGAATCGCTGGCCTACATGCAGCGCCTGGCGCGGCGGCTGCGCTGCGAGCTCCATTCGGTCGCGCTGGGCGATCGCAACGGCGACGTTGCACTGGAGGTGCGCGCCGACATCCAGGAATCCACGCTGCTCGAAGAATTGGGGCCAAGGCAGGTACGACGCGTCGACCGCGTGCCAATGCGCCGCTTCGATACCCTGTTCGGGCCGATCGCTCGCCCTGCCCTGTGCAAGATCGACGTGCAAGGCGCGGAGTTGATGGTCCTTGCCGGCATGACTGGTCGATTGGCTGAAATCGATGCCCTGATCGTCGAGACCAGCACGATTGCGACCGTGAGGGATGGCGCCGAAGTTGAGGGTGTTGTCCGCTTTCTGGGCGAGCAAGGCTTCGCCCTGGCGGACATCGTGGGCTTGCGCCGACGGCCGCTCGACAATGCCACGGCGCAGCTCGATCTTCTTTTCGTGCCTAAAGAAGCGGCACCGCGCAACGATCGGCGATGGTCCGACACCGCGTGACCGACACGCTGCCGTAGCAAGCAAGATTCGTGCTTTGTTTCCCCTTGGCCATTCCGTCAAAGAGTGACCATTCTACAAGCTGCACCAGCGGATCACCGTTTCCGCGAAGCCAGACGCGCCGACGTGCGGCGTGTTGTCCGCAATTGGCCTCAATATGCAACCGGTGCTGCAGTTGTCCGTTAGGCGTTGAGGACGGGGTCGTGTCGCAAAATCGAGCCACAAATGCGGTCTAGAAAGCAGGCTTCGACACGTAGTGGAAGACGAAATGACCAGAGGTGTGATGACACGAACCGTCGGAGTCGGATTATTGCTCCTGTCGGGCTGCCAGACGGCTCGAACCATTGGGGACGACTTCTCACGCGCCCTGTCATCCCAGCCCACGTCCCAGAGCCGAAGCACCACAGCGAAGCAGTCGGTGGCCAGCCGCGGCACCACTTCCAGCCCGGCGGCCTCCCCTTCGACCCAGGCTACCGCCTCGAACGATTCGAGCCCTTCCCCCCCGTCGAGCACATCGGCATCGGATGGCCCAACGGTTGCACTCGCCGGCAAGAGCGAGAAAGAGCTCCGAGCGTTGCTCGGCGCACCGACAAGCGAGGAGGAACGCCCCCCCGGCAAAAGATGGCGGTATCGAGACGGGCAATGCACGCTGGACGTCCAGCTCTATCCGGACGTCCAGACCAAGCAGTTCGGAACCCTTGCGTACGAGGTAAAGAGCGATGACAACACCAATGAAGGAAAGCGTCTCTGCTTGGCCCAACTCCAGTCCCGCGTTCAGGCCCGACGCTAGTTCTGACGTGGACAGGAAGATTCGCGTCGCATTCGTCGAGGACGACGACGACTACCGGGAAGCCGTAAGCGGCGAGCTCGCCGACCACGGCTTCGAGGTGACGGCCTTCAGCGAAGGCAACGCGCTTCTTGCTGCTTTCGCCGATGGTGTCGAGGCGGAGATCATCCTCCTCGATTGGAGCCTGCCTAGCGTGTCAGGCATCGATCTTCTGCCGCGGCTGCGCCGTGCAGGCATCTCGTTGCCGGTGGTGTTCTTGACCGGGCGTACGCAGCCGGCGTACGAAAAACTGGCCTTCGATCGGGGCGCGCTCGACTTCGTCGACAAGGCGCGCGGCGTTCCCATCCTGGCACATCGTCTGCGTTTGATTGCAGACTCAGTGAAAAAGCCAAGCGAGCCCGAGCTTGTTGACAACTTCCACTGCGGCAGGCTGATGCTGAAGCCGCGCGTCAGCCGCGCCTTCTGGGATGACGTCGACATCGGCCTCACTCTTACCGAGTTCAAGATCGTTCACCTGCTGGCTTCCAATGTCGGCAGCTACGTGACCTACCGCGCTGTCTACGATTGCATGCACTATGTGGGCTTCATCGCGGGGAGCGGAGAAAATGGCTACCGAACAAACGTCCGCTCTTGCATCAAACGAATTAGAAACAAGTTCCGCGCCGTCGATCCCGACTTCTCAGAGATCGACAACTATCAGTCCTTCGGTTACCGCTGGGGAAAGGCCTAAGCCGCAGACGCAGGCGAACTGGCGGCAGAGGCTGCACCGCCTCGCCGCCTCGCTTACTCTTAAGCTCTTGATTCTGGTCGGCGTGTTCGTCGCGCTGCCCATCATTCTGTACGGGCAGTTCGAAAGTGCCGACCGCCAGATGCGCGAGCTGGTCATCCGCGCGATTCAGGATCGCAGCTCGCTGATCGCCGATGCCCTGACCTCGACGCTCAGGAGCATCGATCCGACGAGCCAGGTGGCGCTCAACGCGGATCTCGCGAAATACAGCAGTGACGGCACAATCCTGAAGCTGATGTTCCAGCCCGGCGGCGAACGCGATCCCGGGCGCTTCTATTTCGTGGCCTCTGCACCGCAGATCCGGGCCGACGATATCACCGCCGAGCTGGACCAGCTGCGACAGCGCGGCATCCTGCAGCGCCTGTCCGACGCCTGCATGTGGGATGCCAGCAATGAGATCCGCTACAAGCAGGCCGACGGCACAGTCGAGCTCCTGACATCGATCATGCCGATCCGTACCGCGGCCGGATGCTGGGTGCTGACCTCGACCCATGCAACGTCGGAATTCCTCAACACGTCGATCGGACGCCCCTATTGGGAGACGCGCGAGATCCGCTTTGCCGCCGTGATTTACCTGGTGCTGGCGGTCGTCGCGCTGCTGGTCGCCGTCAGCATCCGTCTCAGCCTGCGCCGTTTTCGTGACGTTGCTGCGGAGATCAGCCAAGGCCGCATCGGCGACTACGCCTTCACCCAGCGCAATGTCGTGCCCGAGCTGTCGAGCGTCGCGCGGGACTTCGACAAGCTGGTGCAGGAGCTGTGGCGCGTGTCGCAGCAGATCCGCCAGTCCGCCGAGGACAAGGCTCATTCCTTCAAGACACCGCTGGCCGCGATTCGCTCGGCGCTGGAACCGGTGCGCCGTGTCGTACCCCAGGACAATCCGCGTGCGCGGCGAGCCCTCGACATCATCGATTCCTCGCTCGCCCGGCTCCTCGATCTCGTGATCGCCGCCCAGCGTCACGACATCAGCACCGCCGAGCTCATCGAGGCGCCGCGCGTGCCGACCGATTTCACGCAGCTCGTGGGCGATGCGGCCCTGCATTTCCGCGAGATCCTCGCCAGCAAGGACATCCGGCTGATCCGCCGCCTCGACGAGCACGCCATCGTGCGCGCGGGCCATGGCATGCTCGAGGTGGTGCTGCAGAACGTGCTGGAAAATGCCATCAGCTTCTCACCGAGCGGCAGCACGATCGTGGTGACCCTGACGGCTCGCGGCGAAACAGTCGAACTGCAGATCGACGACGAAGGCCCGGGCGTCGAGCCTGCCAAGCTCGAGCATATGTTCGAGCGCTATTTTTCCTCGCGTCCGCGCAACGGTGTCCAGGCAATTGGCCAGTCGGACGGTCATGCCGGGCTTGGGCTTTGGATCGTGCAACGCAACGTCGAAGCTCTGGGCGGCCGAGTCACCGCCGTCAATCGCATCGGCGGCGGCCTTTCAGTGACGATAATCTTGCCACGTAGTGGCCAATAGTCACGCTCCGATGGACCACAACTTGATCACTGGTTGACCTGTCAGGAGTTGCCTAGCCTCGCATGGGTTCTACCATCAGCGGAGCGTACGCAACTCATGGACACGGTCGGCTCTCCGGCAAAGTTCCAGGAAGAGGGGTCTGCCCAGATCCATCCCGTGATCCTGTCGGGTGGCTCTGGGACACGCCTGTGGCCGCTGTCGCGCGCGTCCTATCCCAAGCAGCTCCTGAAGCTTGCGTCGGAGCGGACCATGCTTCAGGACACCGCCGCGCGTGGCTTGAGTGATGTCGGATTTGCCCCGCCCCTGCTGGTCTGCAACGAGGACCATCGCTTCCTGGTCGAAGACCAGCTTCAACAGGTCGGCATCAAGCCGCAGGCCATCCTGCTCGAGCCGCTGGCGCGCAATACCGGGCCGGCGATCGCCGCCGCCGCCTTGTGGCTGCTGGCGCGCGACTCCGATGCGTTGCTGCTCGTCCAGCCTTCGGACCACATCATCGCCTCGCTAACCGAGTTCCATGGCGCTGTCATGCGGGGCGTCGCGGCGGCGCAAGAAGGCCGGCTGGTTACATTCGGCGTCAAACCGAACCGGCCCGACACCGGCTATGGCTATATTCAGAGCGGCGAGCCGGTGGGCGGCACTGACGGCGTACTCACCGTGGATCGCTTCGTGGAGAAACCCGACCGATCGACGGCTCAGCGCTTCATCGACAGCGGCGCTTTCTTCTGGAACAGCGGCATCTTCCTGTTGAGCGCGCGCGCCTTTCTCGGCGAGCTTTCACGCATCAACCCCACGATGCTCAGGGCCTGCGAGCGTGCCGTGCAGGACGGCAAGGAAGATCTCACCTTCTTCCGCCTGGCCGCAGACTCCTTCGCCGAGGCGCCCGATCTTTCGATCGACCACGCCGTCATGGAGCACACCAGCCGCGCCGCCGTTGTCCCCGTCGACATGGCCTGGAGCGACGTCGGGTCCTGGCCCGCCCTGCGCAGCGTCGGCGCACTGGACGACAACGGCAACATCCTTCACGGCGACGTTCTCGCCGATCGTGTCCGCAACTCCTACATCCGCAGCGAAAGCGGCCTCGTCGCCGCGGTCGGGCTGGAGAACGTCGTCGTCGTGGCGACCGACGACGCCGTGCTGGTCGCCGATGCGGACTCGGCCGGCGAAATCTCCCGTATAGTCACCGAGCTGCGTGGCCAGAACCGGCCCGAGTCGCAGCAGCATCTCACATGCCACCGCCCCTGGGGTCACTATCGCACGGTCGATGCCGGCGATAGATTCCAGGTCAAGCGCATCACCGTAAAGCCTGGGGCGAAGCTCAGCCTGCAGAAGCACTACCATCGCGCCGAGCATTGGGTCGTGGTGCACGGCACAGCGATCGTGCAACGCGGTGAAGAGCGCATGCTCGTGCGCGAGAACGAGTCCGTCTACATCCCGATCGGCACCGAGCACCGACTGGAGAATCCGGGAAAGCTCCCCTTGCAGCTCATCGAGGTGCAGTCGGGGCCATATCTGGGTGAAGACGACATCGTACGCGTTTCCGACAACTACGGCCGGGCCTGAAAGAGCTTGGGTCACAACGATGTCGCATGATCGCAAGGCCCTGGCGAACGTTATGCGGGGGCTCACCTTCCTACCTACGGGTGATGACATGTCTGCCGAACCATCAATCGCCTCTCTGCGTCGTCGAGGATTGTTCATCGCGATGTTCGCTCTCGCCGCCTGCGACACCGACACCACCCCCATTGTCCAGAGCACGGAAGACGGCCAAGCCCTGCAGCTCGCGCCGACCAATGTGCCCGGCGGACGCAGCCGCGGCGCGACCAGCATCGGCCGCGATCCAGACTACAAGCTTGGTGCCAACGATCGGGTGCGCATCATCGTCTTCGGACAGCCTACCCTCACCGGCGAGTATACGCTCGACGGCAGTGGCGTGTTGTCCTTCCCCCTGATCGGCAACGTTCCGGCCGCAGGCATGACGACTTCCGAGCTCCAGAAGACGATCGCCTCCAAGCTCGAGCCAGACTACCTGGTCAATCCCAGCGTCAGTGCCGAAGTCGTAACCCGCCGGCCCTTCTACGTGATCGGCGAGGTCCAGAAGCCGGGCAACTATCCCTATGTGACCGGCATGACCGTGCTGAACGCCGTGGCCATTGCCGGCGGCTACACCTATCGGGCGCGAAAGAACGAGGTCTACATCAAGCGGGTCGACAACGATGGCCGCTTGGTTCGCGTCGCAGCCAATCCGGGAACGGTGCTCCAGCCGGGCGACACGCTCGAAGTCCGAGAACGGTATTTCTGATGGCCTATGCCTCCGATAACTACTCTCCGCTGGTCCGCCGACGCACCACCTTGAGGGCGGTACCGCCGCCGTCACGCGCCCTCTCTGCCGAGCCGCTCATACGCGTGGCGTCGCCTGCCGAGGAGGAAGGTCTCCTCGAAACGCTCCGCAAGCTCTGGCGACGGCGTGGGCTGATCGCCCTCTGCACGGTGGTTCTCGGCGGCTCGGCTGTCATGGCCGCCTGGCTTCTGCCCTCGTACTACGTGTCTGAGGCGAGGGTGCTGGTCGGCGTGCCGAACGTGCGCCTGCCCAACGTCGAATCGATCATGGCGGATGTCAGCCCTGACGCCGAGCGCGTCCAGAACGAGGGCTTCATCATCCAATCGCGCAGCATCGCCAAGCAGGTGATCGACCAGCTGAAGCTGCAAGACGATCCGGAATTCAATCCCGCGCTTTGGAAGCCGTCGTTGTGGTCGCGACTCGATGTGGGGCGGCTCGTGCCGCCTGCGATCCAGACATGGATAGACCGGCTGATGCCGGCCAAACCGGACAAGGCCCCCGAGACCGCAGGCCCAGCCGCCAGCCTCGAGGACAGGATGGTCGACATCCTGCTGTCCCGCGTCGATGTCTCGACACTCGGCCGTTCACATGTGTTGAGCGTCAAGGCGGAGTCGCAGAATCCTATTACCGCCGCCGGGATCGCCAACAGCCTGGCCGAGCGCTATCTCGACTACCAGCGTCGCGACAAGATCGAGTCGATGGACCGCGTCGACAAGTTCCTGCTCGGCCGGATCGCCGAGTTGCGCCAGCAGGTGGCCAAGTCCGACCAGGCGGTGGAGGACTACCGGAGACGCCACGGCCTGTACAAGAGCGGCAGCAGCAGCGTGACCTCCCAGCAGCTCAGCGAGCTCAACAGCCAGCTTCTGGCAGCGCAGACCGCCAAGGCCGAGGCCGAATCGCGGCTGAAGGAGGCCCAGGAGGTGAGCAAAGGCGGCCTCAACAATGAGAGCGTGCCGGAGGTCCTGAGGTCGCCCTTGATCGCCGGGCTCAAGCAGCAGCTCGCGGAGTCCGAACGCAAGGCGGCCGAGCTCGGCGCTTCCTACGGGCCGCGCCATCCATCAATGGTCAACGCGCGGGCCGAAGCCGGCAATATCCAACGCCGGGTCAACGCCGAGGTCGCCAAGATCATCGACGGCCTGGCGCGCGAAGCACGGACGGCAGACGCGCGCTACGAAGCGCTCAAGGCCAATTTCGAGACCCTCAAGCAGCAGATGGGTGCGGTCAACGATCAGTCGATCGGGCTCGAGTCGCTCGAGCGAGATGCGACGGTCAACCGCAACCTGCTGGAGGCAATGCTGCTGCGCGCCAAGCAGAGCACTGGCGCAGAGACCATCCTGCAGGCCAACGCCAAGCTCGTCTCGCCTGCGGCGCCCGCCGGTGGGCCGACCTATCCGCCCAAGACGCTGATTGCGTTTCTCGGTGTTGCTGGCGGCATGATGGTTGGCGCAGCGATCGCCCTGCTGCGCGAGGGCGGCGATCACACGTTCCGCCGCGCCGAGCAAATCGAATCGACGACCGGCCTGCCCGTCATGGCAATGGTGCCTCAAGTCGCCGGCCGGACGCCGCCCGCCATGCAGGTGCTGCGGCAGCCGACATCGGCCTACAGCGAAGCGCTGCGACGCCTCCACATAGGCGTCGAGCTCTCGGAAGCCGCCACGTCGCCCAAGACCATCCTGTTCAGCTCGGCGACGCCGTCGGAGGGCAAGTCGGTGATGGTCGCCTCGCTGGGCCGCCTGCTCGGCAGCAATGGCAAGCGCGTCCTGCTGATCGACTGCGATTGGCGCAGCCCGCGCCTGCACCAGATCTTCCGCATCAGCAACCGCGACGGTCTCGCCAACCTGCTGATCGACAAGGAAGCCCGGCTCGAAGATGTCGTGCATCACGATGCCCTGTCGGGCGTCGACGTCATGCCGGCCGGCCCCTGGAGCCCACGTTCCGCGCATCTCCTCGGCTCGGAGCACATGCGCCATCTGCTCGAAGCACTCGAGCCGCATTACGAGTTCATCATCCTCGACACACCGCCAACACTGGTCACGGCCGACGTGCTGGCCCTGTCGCGTCTGGTCGAGAAGGTCGTGTTCGTCGTCCGTTGGGGCCATACGCGTCAGGAAGCAGTGCTCGAGGCCCTGAAGCAGATCATCGATGCACAAGGCGATGTCGCCGGTGTCGTGATGTCCCGGGTGGTGTCCAAGCAGTACCGCCAATACTCCTACGGCGACCCGTTCTTCGAGGGCAGCCGGTCCACGATGACCAGCCGTTCGTCCTAGTCCGATGCACGTTCCTTCGCGCGTCCTGTTTGTCTCGCGCTACTACTGGCCGGAGCTGATCGGATCGGCGCCGTTCAGCACGGACATCGCCGAGTGGCTGGCCAGCCACGATCGCCCGACCACGGTGGTCAGTGGTCTGCCGCACTATCCCGGCCCAACCGTCTTTCCCGCTTATCGCGACACCCGCTACCATCGGGAAACGGTCCGCAACGTCGACGTCGAGCGCCTGCGTTGCGGCCCACCCCGCTCGGCATCGGCGCTGTCTCGGATCGCCAACGAAGCCGAGTTCCTGTTGCGCGGTCTCGCGGCTCTGGCGACCGGCCGGCTGCGCCGACATTCGGTCGTGCTGGCGCTCTGCCCATCGATCCTTTGCGTGGCGCTGGGCGTCGCCGCTCGCCGCCCCAATGGCGTCTGCATCGCCATCGTCCACGATATCCAATCCGGACTGGCCGAGAAGCTCGGGATGGTGGGGGGTGGCAGCCGCCTCTCCGCCTTCATGCGGATGTGCGAGCGGACGATCCTGAACCGGACGGACCTTGTCGCCGTGTTGTCCGCAGAAATGAAGGATCAGCTGCGCCGCATCGGCGTCACTGCTCCGATCGAGGTGGTGCCGCTCTGGGTCGACACGGACCATATCCGGCCAGCGCCTGCCGTCGTGAGGTCCAGCGTCAGGGTCCTCTACAGCGGCAATCTCGGCCGCAAGCAGGGATTGGAGCAGGTCGTCGAGCTGGCGCGCGAGCTCGCCACGCGGCGGACGGATATCGAGATCGTGATACGCGGCAGCGGCAGCCAGGCGTCGGAGCTGACGGCAGACATCGGACGATTGGGCCTCACGAACATCCACATGGTCGACCTCCAGCCGAACGAGGCGCTCGGCACCGCGCTGGCCGTCGGCGACATCCATTTGGTGCCGCAACGCCCCGACGCTGCGGCATTTGCCGTGCCGTCGAAAGTCTTCAACATCATGGCGGTCGGACGTCCGTTCGTGGCGACGGCGCTGCCCAACAGCGTGCTCTGGCGATTGCAACGTCAAAGCGGCGCCTTCTTGTGCGTGCCGCCGGATGATCCATCCAGCTTCGCGGAAGCGGTCATCCGGCTGGCCGACGACAGCCGCCTCCGCCAGGAGCTCGGTCGTCGCGGACGCGAGTTCGTCGAAACTCACTACGCCAAGCCGCGCATCCTTGGTCATCTCATGAGTCGTCTCGATGCTTTCGCCGTGGCCGGCTGACGCATCCCCGCGCGAAGTCCTGATCTTCGAACCTGACGCCGAAGGCCATTCGCAGGAATGGCTGCAGCATCTGGTCGAGTTCGTCGCTTCCAATCCAGCCGTCGCGGCGATCTCGATCGCCGCCCCGTCACCACTCTGCACAACCCTGTCTCGGTCGTTGCCGGACGTCGTCGACGGACGCATTCGCTTCATCGCATTGAAACCACGCGAGCTCAGACTCTGCACTCATCGTGTCCTGTCGATCGCGGCATTCGCCCGCTGGTGGACCATGCGCCGCTATCTCGACCGCAGCGGCGCCGATGCAGGCTTCTTCCTTTCCATTGATCTCCTCTGCCTGCCCCTGGCGGTCGGGTTGCGCCTGCTGGGTAGACCGATCGCGGGCATCCTGTTTCGGCCTTCCGTGCACTACGGGACGATGGGCGCATATCGCCCGAGCCCGACCGAAAGACTACGCGATCTGCGCAAGGATCTGCTCTACAGGCTGATGCTGCGCAATCCCAGCGTGCGCGCGCTCCTGTCGCTCGATCCGTTCTTTCCGACCCATGCGATCTCGCACTACCCCCATGGCGCCAAGGTGCGGGCGGTCCCCGATCCGGCACAGCCGGCGCGAGCGACGTCAGATGCCGCTGCCGCCGCCGTCGACTTCGTTCCCGCCGGCCGCGTAAGCCTTCTCTTGTTCGGTTATCTGACGGAACGTAAAGGCCCGTTGGCAGTGCTCGATGCACTGCGACTGTTGCCTTCGCATGTTGCCAGCCGTGTGGCCGTCCTTTTCGCCGGCCGCATTGACCCGGTCATTCGCGAGGCCATCGACGATCGCCAGCGCGCGCTGGCGACGGATCGTCCGGAATTGTGGCTGCGCATCGACGACCGGCGACTTGATCACGTCGAGCTGGAAGCGCTGGTGGCGCAATGCGACGTCGTGCTGGCGCCCTATCAGCGCTTTGTCGGCTCGAGTGGCGTGCTGCTGTGGGCCGCACGGGCCGGCCGCCCCGTGCTGGCGCAGGAATTCGGGCTGGTTGGCCGCCTGACCCGCGATCACCATTTGGGGGCAGTCGCAGACTCGTCTGATCCGGCCCGCCTTGCGTGCGAGATCGAACGCATGGTCATGCAAGGGCCACAAACGTTCATCGATCTTTCATCCGCAAGGAGCTTTGCATCGTCTCGCACGCCCCAGCATTTCGCCTCGACCGTGCTTTCCAGCGTCGCTGTCACCACTGCCTGACGGGCTTCAACACGGCGTGATCTTGGGCCTTCTCCAGCCACTGGGCGGCCTCAACATGATCACAACATCACGGGCAAACACCGTGGAGAATCGAACCACGTAGTTCGACGGTCGCCTGCTCAAGCCGGGCCGGCCGTAGGGAATAGCAGCATGAAGCACAGCAGAATCGGTCGAGCGACAATGATGCGTCTCGAGTCGGCGGCTCACGGTGTCCGCCACGCGCCGGCCGCGACGTCGATGAGGATGAGCTCTCCTCCTCCACGGCAAGGTCCCACCATCTCGGAGAAGATCGTGGGCCGTGTTGTTGCGACCTCCGACGCGCTTGCCATCCTTGTCGCGGGCGCGGTGGCAATGCGATGGGATTCGTCCGGTGCCGATTGGCACCTCGAAGGTCTCGTCGTGCTCCTGGGCATGCTGCTCGGATTGAATCTGCTGCGCCTCGCAGGTGCTCATCGTTTCGCCCCGCTGGGCGACCTGGGCTCCTCCATGGGCCGCACGCTGCTCGGCTGGCTCATGACCTTGGGCGCGCTGCTCGTCGCGACCTTTGTCATCGAGCCCATCAACAGCGCCGACGGCCCATGGATTGCCGTGTGGTTCTCCTGTGGTGTCGCCCTCCTGGTGACGAGCCGTGTCGTGCTGCATCATCAGATCAAGCGCTGGAGCCGCGCCGGGCGAATCGGCGAAATCGTTGCCGTCGTCGGTGCCGGTCCCCTTGCGCAACGGCTGCTGCGCAGCCTGAATGCCTCTCCCGGAGGGTTGCGCATCTTCGGAGTCTACGACCATCAGGCCTCGGCCCTGCCCACACGCTGCATGGGCTATCCCATCCTGGGGTCAATCGAGACGCTCGTGAACGATGTGCGAGAGCATGGCATCGATACCGTCATCGTCGCCCTGCCCTTCGACGCCGAGCACCTGGTCGTCGACACGCTGAACAAGCTCAGCCTGCTTCCAGTCGATGTCCGGCTATGCCCAGGCGCGCTGACCTTGCGGCTCGGCACGGTTCAGGCGAGCCATGTCGGTGGGCTGACGTTCCTCAACGTCATCGACCGCCCGCTGCGCGACCGGACATGGATCCTGAAATCCATCGAGGACCGGATCCTTGCCTTGCTTATCGTGACGCTCATATCGCCGCTCATGATGGCGATCGCACTGCTGATCAAGCTCGACAGCCCGGGACCGGTGCTGTTCCGGCAGAAGCGCTACGGCTTCAACAACCAGCTCATCGAGATCCTCAAGTTTCGAACCATGTATCATGAGCTCAGCGACGCCAAAGCCGAGCGCCTGACCCAACGCGACGACCCACGGATCACGCGGCTCGGCGCCTTCCTGCGACGTACCAGCCTGGATGAGCTGCCGCAGTTCCTGAATGTCTTGCGCGGCGACATGTCGATCGTCGGCCCTCGCCCGCATGCCCTTTCCGCCAAGGCCGGCACTCTCCTCTACCCCGAGGCCGTCAAGCACTACGACGCGCGTCACCGTATGAAACCGGGCATCACCGGCTGGGCCCAGGTCAACGGGTGGCGCGGTGAGACCGAGACCCTTGAACAAATACGCAAGCGTGTGGAGCATGACCTCTACTACATCGAGCATTGGTCGCTCGCCCTCGACCTCAGGATCATCCTGCGCACCGTCCTGGGCGGCTTCACCGGTCGCAACGCGTTCTAGCGGGCGGCCGCAGTGGCCGGTGCGCTGCTTGTGGCTGACGCTCGCCGACCCGGAGCCGCGCTACAATGGCCAGTTCGTCTACTCGGGCGGGCTGATCGATTCGGTCGCCCAGGCCGGCGGCGACGTCGAGGTGCTGGGTCTTGGTCGCTCCGATTCGGCCGACGCGAACGCCAAGCGCGGGCAGCACATCGTCTGGTGGCTGCCGTCGGACTCTGCTCATTCGCACTGGGGCAGCCTGGCCTCGACCCTGCCGCACACCGCCTACCGTTGCAGCACGTCCGGCATGCGCCGGCTTCTCGACAAGCTGCTGAAGCGCGGCGGCTGGGACGGCATTGTCTTCGACGGCATCTCGACCGGATGGGCGCTGCCGCGCGTGCTCGACCACTATGCCGGCCGCCCCGATCGGCCGCGGCTGATCTATGTCTCGCACAATCATGAGGAAAGCCTGCGCGCCCAGATCGCCGAGAGCCAGCCGTTGTTCCTCAAGCGCCAGGCGGTGCGTCTCGATGCGCTCAAGGTATCGCGCCTGGAGCGCGAGCTGGTCGACGCCGTAGACTTCGTGACGGCGATCACGCAGGAGGACCTCGAGCTCTACCAGCGGCGACGTTGCGACAAGCCGATGGATGTGCTGACGCCGGGGTACTGTGGGCGCCGCATCGTCAAGCGCAGGATCTCGGGTGACCTGCCGCGGCGTGCCGTGATCGTCGGCAGCTTCGACTGGATCGCCAAGCGCATGAATCTCGCCGAATTCGTCGACACCGCCGACCCGTTGTTTGCGGAAGCCGGCGTCGAGCTACAGGCGGTCGGCAGCGCCGACGAAGCGTTCCTGGCGCAGCTTCGCCAGCGGACCGTGGCCACCCAGTTCACCGGTACGGTTCCCGACATCGAGCCTTATCTCGATCAAGCGCGCATTGCGATCGTGCCCGAGCGCAACGGCGGCGGCTTCAAGCTCAAGGTCCTGGAGTACGTGTTCAATCGTGTGCCCATCTTCGCCCTGAACGGATCCTTCGCCGGCGTGCCGCTCACCCATAACGACAGCGTCATGCTCTATCCAGACCATGCCGCCTTGGCGCATGGCGTGCTCGAGGCGATCGACGATCTGGAGCTGCTCAACCGGCTCCAGGAACGCGCCTGTGCCGCTTGCGGCGGGCGGTTCGACTGGCTCAGCCGTGGTCGGCAGATCGTCTCGGCGATCGCGTCATGATATCATCGCCATCGCCTGTCGGGGCGCCCCGGCGCCTCGACCTTCTCGATTCGATTCTCGTCGCACTCTTCCTTCTCGGTCTCTACCTGGGCGTGGCCCTGCAGATCACGGAAAAGGTCCCCCTGACCTGCGCGCCCTCCGGCTTCGCCGGGCTGATCATGCTGTGGCGCCGGCGTAACCAGATCAACCCACGGCATCTTGCCGGCTTGCTCGCCGTCGTCACCCTCTATCTCTGCTCGATCCTCTCGGCGTCCGACTACGCCTTTCTCAGCAAGCGCTTCACCGGCCTGCTCCAGCTCACCTATTCGCTGGTCATCGGCTATGCGATGTTCCTGACCCTGGTTCACGGCGAGCGCCGGCAGATCGCGCGGATCCTGCTGGGCTTCTGCCTGTTCATCATTGTCGGCTGCCTGCTCGAGACCTATGGCGGGCTGCGCCCGATCAGCAACGCGATTCGCGAGCGCATCTACGATGCAGGCGTCGTGTACGACGCCGATCTGCGCGACCAGGTCCTCTACGGGCGTATTCGCCCCAAGCTTTTCACGTCGGAACCCTCGGCAGTCACCTTTGCCTATACGCACTTCTCCTCGGTCTGGCTGGTGGTCAGCCCGTGGCGGTGGAAGTTGCTCGTCTACCTCGGCCTGATCGCAATGGCATTGATCGTCCTGCCCGGCCCGACCTTGGTGCTGATGTTTCTGCTGATGGTGCCCTATGTGATCTTCCTCGCCGCGGCGCGCGCAGGAGGCAAACCGTCGGCCAGCCGATTGACCGGTTCGATCGCGATCTCGCTGGTCCTGGTCGGTGTCGCGATCGTGCTCGGCAAGATCTTCTTCGCCGAGCGCCTGAACGAGCTCGCAAACGGCAAGGATGCCAGCTTCTTCTATCGCTTCACCGGCCCGATGCTCGTTGCCTTCGACATGTTCCGCAACCATCCCTGGGCGGGAGCCGGCCTGACCGGTGAGCCCTTCATCGCGGACAAGGTCATCGACATCTTCATGAATTCGCCGTCCTTCCAGTCGGCTTGGCAGATCTCACGCGTCGCCGACGTGCTCACCAACTATTTCTGGCTGCACTGGATCTATCTCGGCCTTGTCTGGGGCGTGATCTGCTTCGTTGCCGTCTCGCTGTGGCTACGCATGCTGGGTGCGCCAAGCGTGCCCTACTGCTGGAGCATCTGGCTGATCCTGGGCCAAGCGTCGGGTTCCTATGTCGGTCCGAAGACCTGGGCTGTGCTGCTGATCGCGGCAGCTGCTTCGATCCTGCGGGTGGGCGCCCGCCAGCGTGGCGCGGAAAGTCCGGCGCCTGCCTACAGCCTCAGTCAGCAAGCTCGATTCATCAATCCCGCGGGGTACCTGAGATGATGACCTCCGCCGATGCCGGCCGACGATATCTGCTCGCAGCGGGTGCCGTTGGCCTCGCTGCCTTGCCATCGATCGCCTCCGCTCAACCTTCGCCCTCGCGCAAGCCCGAGGGCAAGGACATGCTCTCGACCGCCGCGTTCGGCGCGCGTGGCGATGGTCAGTCCGACGACACGGCGGCACTGCAGGCAGCGCTGGATGCTGCCTTCGCGTCCAACGGCCCACGCTTCCTCAGCATTCCACCGGGAAACTACCGGGTGACCAAGCCTCTGCGCGTCGTGACGGCCACGGGAGAAAAGGGCGACATCACCCGCAATCACGGTATCCTGGCGCATGGAGCGCGCCTGGTCTCGACGATCGCCGACGGCGGCAACGTCCTCGAGTTCATCAGCAACGCCACGGTGCGCTTCCTGCTGATCGAAGGCCTCGACATACTGGGCAAGGGACACGAAGGTCACGGCATCTCGCTCGAGTGCGAGCACAAGGAACATTACCTCTATAACTTCTGCCTGCGCGACGTCACGGTGCAGGGGTGCGGCGGCGACGGCTGCCGCATGATGGGCAATGTCTTCGAAGGCCAGGTGATCAACACCTATCTGCGCGACAACCGGAAGAACGGCATGACACTGGGCCACGGCGCGCGCGCCGGGATCCTGTCGGCGATCCACGTGTTTGGCTGCGTGTTTGGCCAGAACGGACAGTATGGCGTCGAGATGGTCAACGGCTGCTACGATGCCGCCTACCACGGTTGCTACTTCCTGCTGAACGGCAAGCACGGCCTGGCCGCGCTGAACGGCTGCACCCTGCTGTCCAACTGCGGGTTCGAGAACAACCATGAGGCCGCACCAGACTTCGACAAAGGCGGTTCGGGCATCTATCTGCAGGGATTCGGCACGCTGGTTGGCTGCACCGCTTACTCGATGTTCAATCAGAAGCGTCTGATCGACGCCTATGTCGTGGGCCAGCTGGTGATGGTGGGCTGCTCCGGCAGTGGCGACGCCCGCGCCCGCGCGGCCGGGCTCGCGCGCATCGATGGCGAGAAAAAGGGCCGCGCCACCATCATCGGGCCAAGCGGCGCGATCGAATACGTCAAGGGCTTCGAAGGCGTGGAGATCGCTGGCAACGATGGCGGCGCCCGGTTCGGCTCGGACTGGCAAAGCCCGAACCTCGCCCAGCTCGGCAACTACCGCCTGTGGATCGACCGCCGAGGCCGCCTGCGCCTCAAGAATGGCGTGCCGACATCAGACGAAGACGGCACGGTCGTCGGCACCTAAGTTTGCGGTCGTGCCATGGCACCCGGCCAGCGGACCATGCCGAGAAGCTCACGGCGTGTCTCCGGCCATGACAGCACTGCCAAAAGCATGGCCAGCATACCGGCAGCACCGACTGTCAGGATGCCGGTGATCGTGGGATCGCTGCCTGGAAAAGCGTAGTGTCGCAGCAGCCATGCGGTGGCAGCGGCGGCCAACGCGGCGCAGGCTGCCGGCGCGATCGAAGTGCTGATATGGCCCATCGACACCGGCCCGCGGCGCGTCGCCAGCCAGAAGGCGACAGGCAAGCGGACGAGCAGTGCGACCAGCGCAATCGAGGCGGCGACACCGACGACATTCCACGGCAAACCAGCCACGATGGAGGCAACGCACAGCCCACCATCGATCAGCGTGGCGCGCACCATCTCTCCCGTCCGGCCATGCGTCATGTAGAGAAGACCGACCGCCAGCAGCACCGGCAGGCACGCCGCCACGATGCAGAACAGTGCTACCAGCGGCGTGGCCTCCGCCCATGCCGGACCGAACAGAATGCGGACCAGCCAGTCGGCGACGACCGCTGCCAGGGCGAAAGGCGGCATGGTGAGCAAGGCGAGCTTCTGCATGATCTGCCGGAACATGGAGCGATAGCGCTCCGGCCGTTCGACCAGACGGCTGAGCGCAGGCATGGCGGCGGCATAGACAGGCGCGTTGATCGTGTTGACGGGCAGCAGCACCAGCCGCGTGGTGCGTTCGTAGAGGCCGAGCACCACGGGCCCCCACAGCCAACCGATCAGGATCTGATCGACACTGCGGGCAAAGGCGCTGGCGAGCCCGCTGGCCGTCACCGCGCCGCCATAGTGCAACAACTCCCGCAAACCTTCCGCGGCGGCCGGACGCCCCGGACGCCAGCGGCAAATGAGCCAGCTTCCGCCCATCAGCAGGGCCGGCATGAGCAGACGCTGCACAACAAGGGCCCAATAGCCCGCGCCGGTCACGGCAAGAAGGATGGCCGCAGCGAACCCAGCCAGATCGGCTGTGGTCTCCAGGCCGGCGATGGCGCCAAAGCGCATCTGCCGGCGCAGCAGTGCCCAATGCTGAACCGTGAGGCCACTCAGGACGAAGCCCAAGGCCAGCCATTTGGCCACCGGCTCGAGGTCGGGCTGGCCGTAGAAACGCGCCAGCGCCGGCGCGCCCGTGAACAGGCCCGCCGCCAGCAAGCCGCCGACGGCGGCATTGATCCAGAACAGGGACGAGACCTGGGCGTGGGAAATGTTCTGTTTCTGGATCGTAGCGGCGGAGAGTCCGAATTCCTTGACCAGGTCGAGAATGACGCCCAGCGAGGCGACCATGGCGAGCAGGCCGAACGCCGAGGGCGGCAGCAGCCTGACCAGCACGACCATTGTCACGAGCTGGCCGGTCACGCGCACCGCCTGAGCCGCCAGAAGGACGGTTCCGCCGCGCCGGGATCTGCGTCCGATATCCTCGATCAGATGATCGGTGGCCAGATGATCGGTGGCAGGCGCCGCCTCAGGCGACGGCGCGCGCTTTTTCCGCCGCGACGTGGTCAAGGTACCACCGGTAGGTCGCCGCCAGGCCCTCGGGCAGCGGTGTACGCGCCTTCCAGCCGAGCGACGCTGCGAAGGTCGTATCCACCATCTTGCGCGGCGCGCCGTCGGGCCGGCTGGTATCGAAGCGGATGCCGCCCTTGTAACCCACGACCTTGCAGATCAAACCGACGAGATCGATGATCGGCACATCGGAGCCCGGGCCAAGATTGACGATCCCGTCGCCCGAATAGTTCTTCATCAGGAAGACCATGCCGTCTGCGGCATCGTCGACATAGAGAAACTCCCGGCGAACGGCGCCCGTCCCCCAGACCTCGATGGCCGGTGCGCGTGCCAGCATGGCGGCATGCGCCTTGACCAGCAGCGCAGGCACGACGTGGCTCTGCATCAGGTCGAAATTGTCGCCCGGACCATAAAGATTGGTCGGCATCACGGAGATGAAGTCGCAGCCATGCTGCCGGCGATAGGCCTGGCCAAGCTTGATGCCGGCGATCTTGGCGATCGCGTACCACTGGTTGGTGGGCTCGAGCGGCCCGGTCAGCAACGCCGACTCGGGGATTGGCTGAGGTGCCAATCGCGGATAGATGCACGAGGAGCCCAGCAGCATCAGCTTCTCGACACCAACCCGCCAGGAGGCCTCCACGACATTGGCCTGGATCATCAGGTTGTCGTAGATGAACTCCGCAGGCCGCGTGTCGTTGGCATAGATTCCACCGACCCGCGCCGCGGCGAGGAACACGGCCTGTGGCTTGGCATCGGCCATCCAGCGTTCGACCTGGTCGGGTCTGCGCAGATCCACGCTGTCGCGCGGCGCGGTCAGGATCTCGCAACCTTCGCTCTGCAGGCGGCGCACCAGGGCGCTGCCGACCAGGCCGCGATGCCCTGCAACCCATACTCTCTTATTGCGCAGCGTGTAGCTTGGGCTCGTAGGCATTATTGGCTCCCATCCTCTTCATCACCAGCCGGTCTGCTTCCACCATCTCGGCCACGAGCTCGGGGAAGGTCGTACGATGCCGCCAACCAAGCTTGCTCAAGGCCTTGGCGGGGTTGCCGAGCAACAAGTCGACCTCGGTCGGGCGCATGTAGGCCGGATCGACCGCGACCAGCACTCGGCCGGAACGGCGGCAGCAACCCTGCTCGTTGTCGCCGCTACCACGCCATTCGATGGGGTGGCCGACATGCTGGAAGGCGAGCTCCACAAACTCCCGCACGGTGTGCGTCTCGCCTGTCGCCAGCACGTAGTCATCGGGTTCGTCTTGCTGAAGGATCCGCCACATCCCTTCGACATAGTCGCGGGCGTGACCCCAGTCTCGCTTGGCATCGAGATTACCAAGATAGAGGCATTGCTGGTAACCGCGCTCGATTGCCGCAACAGCGCGCGTGATCTTGCGCGTCACGAAAGTTTCACCGCGGATGGGTGATTCGTGATTGAACAGGATGCCGTTGGACGCGTGCATGCCATAAGCTTCGCGATAATTGACCGTGATCCAGTAGGCATAGAGCTTCGCGACCGCATAGGGGCTGCGCGGATAAAAGGGAGTGAGCTCGCGCTGCGGTGTCTCCTGCACCTTGCCGAACAGCTCCGATGTCGAAGCCTGATAGAAACGCACATCGTCATGCATTCGCAGGATCCGGATCGCCTCGAGCAGCCGCAGCGTTCCCAGCGCATCGGTATTGGCCGTGTACTCCGGCGTCTCGAAGCTCACCTGCACGTGGCTCTGGGCGGCGAGGTTGTAGACCTCGGTCGGCTTGACCTCCCCCAGCAACCTGAGGAGGTTGGTCGAGTCGGTCATGTCGCCGTAGTGCAGGAAGAGCCTGACGTCGGCATCGTGACGATCGCGATACAGATAATCGATGCGTTCCGTGTTGAGCAGCGAAGCACGGCGCTTGACGCCATGGACGATATAGCCCTTCGACAATAGGAAATCGGCGAGATAAGCGCCATCCTGCCCGGTGATTCCGGTGATGAACGCGACCTTGTTCGACATATGCGACCTTTCGCTTAGTGCGGGCCGTCAGGAATAGGCGATCCGTTCGGCGACCTGTCTCCACGAATAGTTCTCCAGCACATGACGCTGGGCGGCCGTGGCCATCCGCTCCAGCCGCTGCGGGTCCGAGACGGCACACACGATGGCCTCGGCCAACGCCGACGGTTCCGCGCGATCAACCAGGAAGCCATGACGGCCGCCATCAACGATCTCGGGCAAGCCGTGGCGATTGAGCCCCATGACCGGGGTACGCGACGCCATGGCCTCGAGATAGACCTGCCCCCACGGGTCGTTGAGCATCGGCTGAACCAGCAGGCTGGCGTCGCGATAGAGCTGCTGCAACGCCGGCCATGGCAGGAAAGCATGAAATGTGATGCCCGGGCGCTCGTCGACGAAGCGCCGGCTGCGCTCGTCGCCGACAATGGTGAGCTTGAGATCGGGTCGTCGCCGCCGGGCGCGATCGAAGGCTTCGAGCAGCAGGAACCCGCCTTTGGCCTGGAACAGATGCTTGGCGACGAACAGCAACCGAGGCTCGGCATAGCTCTTCGGACCGTCATAAGGCTCGATCGAACCCATGCCTGATCCAACGGCGGTGACGCGATCAGGTGACAGGCCATAGTGGCGGATCAGATTGTCGCGGACATAGGCGCCGAAGGTGAACACGTGAGCAAGCCCGCCCAACGCTTCGCGTTCGGCCCGCTCGAACGCTTCCATCGCCTTTCCGCCAAAGCGATGCGCATGGATATGATGGATCCGGGCCAAGGCCCAGCTGTGGTCGCAGTAGAGGTAGTGACGGACACTGCCGCTGCGGTCGGGCGCCGGCAGGTCGAAGGTTCCAGTGTGAATCACATGCCGTGCGCCCAAGCGGTCGGCGGCTTCAGCGACTTGCTCACCAAGCTTCCGCCGCGAGCGGGAGCTGCGCAGGATCTGCTCGCTGCTGAGAGGTCTACCCAGCCCCGCGATCATATCGCATGCCGCCACACCGAGCTTGGCAAGCCGGCTCATCTGCGGGCGAATGGCTTCCACGACAACGCCGAGCTTCTCGAGTGCCGTCGCGAGGTTGGCCGGCGCCCCCGACCACGAGCGCACGTCGCGCGGATCGCCGAACACGCAGGTGATGGCCACGCGATCGAAGCGCAGCGCGCCAGCCGCAGCATTGGCAGCGATGTTGGAGAGGCCGTTCATCGCGGGCATGGAAACATCGCGTCCTATCGAGCGGCCAGTGATTAACCTGTGACTGTTTTTTGCGGCGCACAACGCCACAAATTAATCACGTATCGTCCCTCCGCTGCTCGTCGATACTGCGCTCCGGGAGAAGAGGCCCCATGCACGGATCAATCGATGCGAGAGACGCGACCGACATCGCTGTCAGGTCCGCCGACCGGCGCGTTGCCGAGACGACGCCGTACGCGCACGGTTGTGAGCTCTCGTTCTTCTGCCCGGATGTAACGGACGCCAGCACGCTGAAGCGCGTCCAGCAGTTCATCGATTTCGGCTACCGGGTCACCGTCTTTGGATTTCGCCGCTTCCGCTACAACACCGCTTACCAACCATCCTGGCCGAACGTCCCGCTGGGTTTCACCAACGACGCACGCTACTGGCATCGGGTTCGCGCGCTCATCCGCGCCCTGCCCGTGCTGTTCTCACACCGTGGCTCGCTGAGCCGTGCCTCAGCCTTTTATGCCCGCAACATCGATCAGCTGCTGCTGACCCTGTTCGCCCGCTTCATCACGTCGTCGCGTGCGCCCATCGCCTACGAGGTCCTGGATATTCCACCCATCCTCATGCGGCGCACGCCGCTGGCGATGCTCCTGCGGGCGATCGAGAGGCTATGCTTGCGGCGGGTCGATCTTCTGGTGGTGTCCTCGCCCGCCTTCCATCGCAACTACTTCGCCGCGGTTCAAAATTATCGCGGTGCCTGGTTCCTGCTCGAGAACAAGCTGCATCCATCCATCTCATCTCTGCCGGTGCCGTCGCGGCTGGACGTCAATAGCAACCGGCCGTGGGTTGTCGGATACTTTGGTTTGATCAGAGGGGAAGCCACGGTCGCCCTCATTGCACGGCTGGCCGAACGACTCAAAGGGCGGGTCGTGTTCAAGTTCCGCGGCATCCTGACGACCGTCGATCAGGCAGGCTTCGACGAGGTGCTGCGACGTTGTCCCAACATCATCTATGGCGGCCCCTACCTGCCGCAACAGGATCTCGCAGAACTCTACTGCGGCGTCGACTTTGCGTGGGCGCTCGACCTCGAGCATACCGACCACAACTCGCGTTGGCTGATGCCCTGCCGCTTCTACGAAGCCGGCTACTTCGGCATTCCATGTCTTGCCGTGCACGGCTTCGAGGTTGGAAACATCATCGAAAGCCGCAGGGTCGGGTGGACCTTCGGCGAGCCACTGGAGGATGCCCTGGTGCGTTTTTTCGAAAGACTGACCGTGACCGACTATCAGGCCGTCCGTCGACGGCTCGGGACCGCGCCACGCGGCATGTTCGTCGCCGGGAACGATGTCACTCGACTCTGCCGGATGCTGACCGGCCCCTCGCTCAAGCGGCCGCGGCGGCGGCAGAGCGGTTGATCATGACGCAATCGAACTCGACCAGACGAAGCGCATTGTCACGGCTCACCGGATAGAGGCCTGTGATGTCGAAGCCGCGCTCGTCGAGATAGCGGATGGTGTCCATATATTGCGGCATGCCCTTGTAGATGCCGATCACCGATGCCTCGGTCTGCAACGCCTTGACCGCTGGCAGGCTGGTGGTGGCACCCCGCAGGACTTCGATGTCGAAGCCCTGGGTGTCGATCTTCAGGTAAGGCCGATCGAAGCCGATGCGTTCTTGCAGGGGAGGCAGCACAACGTCGAGAGTGCGCACTGTCACCGTCTCGGTATGGCAAGGCACGTTCAGCTCGGCATAGTCCTTCACCCGCGCATGGTCCGGCTCGAGGAACGAGCTGAATTGATCGGAAGCCATCACATTGATGGGCATCGCACCGTCACTGCTGCCGAGGGCATAGCCTTCGATATGCCAATTGCGGTCGCTGCGAGCCCGCTCGCGCAGCGCCTCGACATGCCGGCCGACCGGCTCGAAGGAGACGATGGGCCCATCGTAGAAGACCTTGTCGCGCAGGAAATCACGGTACTGGCCGGCGTTGGCGCCGACATCGAGCACGCAATCGATGTGCAGACGGGCGAGCAGCTCGCGCAGATGCAGCGCAAAGTCGCGCTCCTTCATCTCGCGCAAGGGCACGATGTCGTAACCGAACGACCGGCTGATCTTGAGCACCGAGTCCTTGACGATCTTGAGCATGACGGTCTCCGAACGCGCTCGCTCCTATTGGCTTATCGGATCGGCAGCGTTTCCTTGGTGATCAGTCTGTGATCGACTGCACCGAAGATTGAGCAGTCAAGCCGACATGGTCATTTAAGACGGGCCAATCAACGGCAGAGGCGTGCGGGTTGCGCAGGGAGATCGTTCATTGCTGGCACATTCGATTCCGGAGCCGGTGCTCGTCACCGGCGGCGCAGGTTATATCGGCAGCCACGTGTGCAAGGCTCTGGCCGATGCCGGCGCGCGACCGATCTGCCTCGACACGCTGGAAAAAGGTCACGAATGGGCGGTGCGCTGGGGCCTCCTAGAACGCGGCGACGTGGGCGATGGACGCTTCATCGAGGAAGTGTTCCAGCGCCACCGGCCGAAGGTCGTCATCCATCTGGCGGGCTATATCGAGGTTGGCGAGTCCGTCGCTCGACCGGAACGCTATCTTTCCAACAATGCCGCCAAGAGCCGTGTGCTGATCGGCGCCGCCGTTCGCTACAAGGTCGAGGCCTTCGTATTCTCGAGCACCTGCGCGGTCTATGGGCTGCCGCAGTCGCCGCGTCTGAGCGAAGAGCACAAGATCGCGCCCATCAATCCCTACGCCTCCTCCAAGGCAAGCGTGGAGCGCGCCCTGGATGCAGCGGCATTCAACGGGCTGCGTGCGGTATCCCTGCGCTATTTCAATGCTACGGGCGCCGATGCCGCTGGCGAGATCGGCGAAGCTCACAATCCCGAGACCCATCTTCTGCCGCTGGCGGTCGACGCCGCGCTCGGGTTGCGTCCCTCCCTCGTGGTGCACGGCACCGATTATCCCACCGAGGATGGCTTCTGCGTGCGCGACTACGTCCATGTCACCGATCTGGCCGACGCCCACCTTCGGGCCGTGCGATGGCTGATCGGCCAGAAGCCCGGCCGTGGCCGTCACAGCACGTTCAATCTCGGCTCCGGCACCGGATACAGTGTGCGACAAGTGATCGATGCCATTGGAAACGTCGTCGGGCATCCGGTGCCCCACGTCCATGGCGCCCGCCGGGCAGGCGACTCGCCGCACCTGGTGGGATGCATCGACAAGGCGCAACGCGAGCTTGGCTGGCGTCCTGTCCGCGGCCTCGAGACGCAGATCGAGGACACGCTGCGCTGGCGACGGTCGATGCCGCGCTGACGCGGTCAGGAAGCGCCTCGTGTCCCTCGCCCGCCCGCGAGACGCTCCCGCTCGATTAGCTCGGCACGTTGCTTGGGCAAGGCCGTGGGGTATTCGGACTGCAGGAAGGCGATCAGCTTCTCGCGGACCTCGCAGCGCAAGTCCCATGCTTCCGGCGCGGTGCGCGCACTGACCAGGACACGCAGCTGCACGGCGCGCTCATTCGTGTCGACGACCTGCAGATTGACCACCTGTCCGTCCCAAAGCCTGCTCGTTTTGGCGATCTCTTCAAGCTCACTGCGGATGGGCGCCACCGGGACGGTATAGTCGACCCACAGCAAGACGACGCCGATCAGGTCGGTCGATTGAAGCGTCCAGTTCTGGAAAGGCTTCTCCAGGAAATAGGACAACGGAAGGATCATGCGGCGCCAATCCCAGATCTTGACCACGACATAGGTTCCGGTGATCTCCTCCACCTCGCCCCATTCGTTCTCGACGATCACCGCATCGCCGATCCGGATGGGTTGGCTGATCGCGATCTGAATGCCGGCGAACAGGTTGGTGAGCAGCGGCCGTGCCGCCAGACCAACCACCAGGCCGGCCGCTCCGGCCGAGGCAATGAGGCTGACGCCGTACTGCCTGACCGAGTCGAAGGTCATCAGTGCACCCGCAACAGTGAAAAGGACGACGACCGTCGCCGCCACGCGGCGCAGCACGCGGACCTGTGTCAGATGCTTGCGCGCCAGCGGATCGAACGCTGTCGCTATGCTGGAGCGGCGGAGATAGAGATCCGAGGCAAGCGAGATGGCAGCTGTTGCGCTCCAGCCCAGCAGGAGAACGAAGGCCACGATCAGCCCATGGCCGACCGCCATCCGCGCCTCGTGCGGCAGAGGGGTTGCCGGCAGCACGATTGCAACAGCGACAATGACCAACGCCAGACGAATAAGGCCGTCGATCGAGGTGATCAGCGACTGAAGAAATTCGTGGCGGCCGGAGATCAGACGCCGACCCAGTCGTACCACTGTCCGGTGGACGAGCAACGCGATGACAGCCGACGCGATGAGCATCAAGGTCGCCGCCAGCCCGTCCGGAAGCCAAGTCATATGGAACATGGCCCCCAAACGGTCGCACCGGTCGACAAGTTGCCGCAGCACTTGCCTGCGACGAAGACGGTGCGACAGTATTCACCGTGGCGAAACGTCCAACCAGGCCGGTTGAATGCCTACAGAAAGTGCCGGGGTCTTGATGTTCAAGCGCCAGCACGGACAGATCTTCGTCCTGCTGGTCCATCCGGGCGGTCCGTTCTGGCGCCGCAAGGATCTCGGCGCGTGGTCCATTCCCAAAGGGGAGCGAAGTGCCGGCGAGGACGCCGAGGCGACGGCTCGACGCGAGTTCGCCGAAGAGCTGGGCGGCACGCTCGCCGGCCCGCTGTTGCCGCTCGGGCGCATCAAGCAGCGCGGCGGCAAGCAGGTCGAGGCCTTCGCCGTGGAAGGCGACTTCGATGTGGACCGCCTCGCAGGCAATTCATTCGAGATCGAGTGGCCACCACGTAGCGGTCGTCTGCAATCCTTCCCCGAAGTCGATAGCGCCGCCTGGTTCCCGCTTGGCCTTGCGCGCGAGAAGATCAACGTCGCCCAACGAGAGCTGCTCGATCGGCTGGAAGCGCTCTACGCCAGCGCGACGTGAATGGTCACGCGAACTTCGGCATCACCTTGGTCGCCATCAACTCCAGCGAGGTCAGGATCTGCTGGCGATCGTGGATGCCCTGCGGGATGAGCAGGATCACCTCGTCCTGATCAGGGATCACCTTCTGGACCTGCTCCAGCCGGCGGCTGATCGTGTCGGGCGAGCCGACCAGCAGCTCGGGTACTCCCTGTCCGAAGGGTGTGGCCCAGCTTTGCCAGAACCACATCATGTCCTTGGCCCATTCCTGGGCCTGGGCATCAGTCGGCGCACAGACGAAAATGCCTCCCCAGCCCGCCTGCTGGCCATCCTTGACCGTGCGGCCATGCTTGGCGGCTTCCTCGGTATAGCCGCGGCAAAGCTGGTCGTAGAATTTCAGGTTGTCGGTGAGCACGATCGGCTTGCCGCCGTAGCGCGCCCAGAATAGCGCCGTGCGCATGGAAGCGGCGAATCCGCCATAGAGGGGCGGATGCGGGCTCTGCAGCGGACGCGGCGCGATGCCGACCTGCTCGACCTTCATCGCCGGCGTCACGCCCTGGCCGTACTTCACATAGACCGGATGCTCGTGCGGATTGACCATGCCTTCAGGCGGAAATGTCCAGTACTTGCCGCGATGACAGAACGTCTCGTTGCTGAGCGCCTTGACCACGACGTCGACGAACTCGGTGAAATACTCGCGATTGGCTGTGTCGGCGGCCGAGTCCTTGTTCCAGGGGCCAACCGCGTTCAGCTCGTCACGGACCTTGAAGTTCTCGACCCAGCGCGCCTGGTAGCCGCGCACCAGGCCGACGCCGAAGCGGCCGCCCAGCATATGGTCCATCGTGGCAATGTCCTCGGCCACGCGCAGCGGATTGTGCGTCGTCGAGACGAAGCCGCAGGTGATGACCCGCAGGCGCCTGGAGTGCTTGCCGAGCCACATCGACATCAGCCTGGGATCGTTGGAGATCTCGAAACCTTCGATCTGCAGATGATGCTCTGGATGGCCGAAGCCGAAATAGCCCGCATCGTCGGCGAAGCGCACATACTCGGCGATCTCATCCAGCATGCGCTGGTAGAGCTCGGGCTTGCGGCCGGCCATGCCAGCCTCGAGCTCAGGCCGCCGGCCGACCGTGCAATACATGAACAGGCTGAAGCGCATGCGACCTCACGCTGCCAGTCCGTAAAGCTCCGCCACATTGTCGCGCAGGATGCGCTTCTTCAGCTCGGGCGACAGATGCGCCGTCTGCTCGGCGATCACATCCTGGCTCCACGGCCAGGTCGAATCGCTGTGCGGGAAGTCGGAGGCCCACATCAGCTGATGAGGATCGAGCCGGTCGGCGAACTGGAAGGCCGTCCAGTCGTCCTGGAAGGTGAGCGCGATGTGCTCGCGGAAATATTCCGACGGCAGACGGGCGAGCTCCTTGCCCTTCATCCAGTAGCGATGGCGCTTGTAGGCGTGGTCCATGCGATACATGAAGTGGGGCGCCCAGCCGGCATCGGCCTCGACGCAGACTACCCGCAGCTTCGGATGGCGCTCGAACACGCCGGAGAAGACCAGCATGCCCATGATGTCTTGGCAGCCGCGGATGATCGACAGGAAGCTGTTTATCTTGGGCCCGCGCGGCTTGATCATCGTGTTGTCGCCGCTCGACGTCAGGATATGGAACGACAGCGGCATCTCGAGCGCGACGGCGGCCTCCCAGAAAGGATCGAAGGCCGGATCGTCGTAATCCTTCTCACCCGGGTTGCCCGGCATCATGACGCCGCGAAAGCCCATCGCCTTGATGCGTCCCAGGTCCTCGATGCCCTCCTTGATGGTCCGCAGGGCCGTCTGGCCGAGCCCGATCAGCCGATCGGGAGCGTGCGCACAATAGGACTGGAGCCAGCGGTTGTAAGCGTCGAAGCAGGCCTTCTTGTAGTCGACGTCGGGATGATTGCAGAGCAGCATGCCGACGGACGGGTAGATGACCTCCGCCGCGACGCCGTCCTTGTCCTGATCGGCGAGCCGGGCGGTGGGATCCCAGCCGCTGCGGTGAAGGTCGTCGAATTTCGCGCCCCCTATGCGAATCTCCTTGGGGTCGACGCCGGCCGCCGCGATCAGGCCCATCGGCACGGGCGTCTTCATGCCCTCGACGACGTAGATGTCGCCCATCCCCTCCTTGTATACGACATGCGGGGCCTTCTCGCGCCATGCTGGGTCGATGTTCTCGACGTAGCAGTTCGGCGGCTCGGTGATGTGCGAATCAGCCGAAATCGGGCGCCAGTCCATGCCGTTCCTCCTTGCCTTATCGGCAAATGGTAGGCAGAGCGAAACCGCCGCGGCAAGGCACGCCGGAACGTCCGTTTCGGCGAGCGGCAGCAGTTGAACGGCCCCCGCCCGTATGGCATACCCCGCCGCGCGAGAGCTTAAGCTGCCGTAGCTCAGTGGTAGAGCACTCCCTTGGTAAGGGAGAGGTCGACAGTTCAATCCTGTCCGGCAGCACCAGCGCCCACGGATCCTCAGTTGCGCATGAAGCCTTCGAGCTCGTTCTCGGCCCAGGCCAGCGTCTTTTCCAGCGCCTCGCCGCGCATGTAGCGCACCACCATCTGCGTCTGCAGGGCTTGCACGGAGATCTGCTCGCCCAGCTTGTGCGGGGCCGGAAAGGCCGGGACGGACAGGATCTGGTGATTGTGCGGGTTGGGGTAGTGGTAGAGCGTGCCCTTGGGTGGCGCCTCCTCAGCCCACGTCTTGAAGGTCGTGAACGAGTCAAACGGCGGCAGGTCGTAGCCGCCGCTTGCCTCGACCATCTTCTCGGCGGAGGCCCGCTTCGAGAGATGGACCAGCAGGCTCTTTGCCGCCGACTGATTCTTGCTGAAGCTCCAGACGCTCCAGAAGAACTGCCCGAACGGCGCGAAGCGTCCCTTCGGTCCGGCCGCAAAGCCGTGCGTCCAAAGCTGCTCGGCGATCTGCGGCGCATCGCGCTTGGCCACCGCCCAGGCGCTGGGTGGATTCATGATCAGGGCGCCACGGCCGGAGATCAGCCACTTGTTGTTGGAAGCATCGTCCCACGACGGTGCGTCGGACGGCAGGAACGCCGCCAGCCGCTTGTAGTAGTCGAGCGCTTGGCGCACGGCATCGTTCTTGACCACGATGTCGCCCTTGGCGTTGACGAGCATGGCGCCGAAGCTGTTGAAGATGGCGCCCGCCGTGTCGACATTGTCGGCCGTCGTGCCGAGCCCGATGCCGAACGGATAGCCGCCCTTGTGGCAAGCCTCGGCCGCCTTGAGGAAAGCGTCGAGCGTCCAAGCATCCGCCTTGGGCGGAGCGCCTGCCGGATACATGGCCTGCACGTCGACACCGGCCAGCTGCTTCATGAGGTCGATGCGAGAGCACGGCCCCTTGATCTGACTTCCCACCGTCGCCGGCACGCCCAGCCACTTGCCGTCGACCTTGCCGAGATATTCGATGGTGCTGTTGACCGCGCCGTTCTCCTTGAGCAAACCCTCCATGATGTCGTTCACGGGCACCAGCACGTTGGCGTAGCGTGATGGAAGCCAGCCCGAGAGGGCAAAGATGTCGTGGCCGGACTTGGCCTGCGCCTCGGCCGCGCCGGTCAGCAGCAGCTTGTTGCCCTGCGAGGTGATGAAGTCGATCTGCACCTCGACCTTCTCCTTGGCCGCCCACTCCTCGACCAAGGCCTTGGTCGCATCGTTGGCGTTGGGCACCCAATGGTCCCACAGCCCGAGTGTCAGCTTGCCGGCTGCATGCGCGCCGCGCACGAACGGCGCGGCAACAAACGCCGTCGAAGCCACGGCGGTATTCGTCACGAATCGACGACGCGTGATCCTGGATGAAGCCATGTTTTCCTCCCGAATGGCGATGGTTCGCCTGGCCCTTCCTGCGACCTTGAGAGAACGCTACGGGCCTCGGCTGACCCGGGCAACGGAATTCCGACTGCCGAGATACACAAAATCGAGTGCGAGCTATGATGCAGCTGCGAAAGAGGAGGAAACGATGCGCCTGTTGATCGAGCGGGCCTTGGTCTGGACCGGAACCGGGGCTCCGCCTTTTTCCGGAACGGTGCTGGTCGAGGGTGAGCGCATCACCGCCGTGGCGCCGCAATCGGAGACCGTTGCTGCCGACGGCGCCGAGCGTATCGACGCTGCCGGCAAGTTCCTGATGCCCGGCATGATCGAAGGTCATGCCCATCTTTCCTTCGTCGACACGCCACGCGGCACGGCATTGGGCGAACTGCCGCCCGAGGACCATGCGCTATTGGCGATGGACGCAGCGCGCAAGCTGCTAGCCGCGGGCTTCACCAGCGCCTGCTCGGCCGCAGCGGCCAAGATCCGGCTCGACGTCGCGGTGCGCGATGCGATCGCACAGGGGCTCATCGACGGGCCGCGCCTGCTTGCAGCGAGCCCGGAACTGACCGTGACCGGCGGCCTGGGCGACGGACGCCGGCTGCATCTTCATCAGGAGAGCTTCGGCGTTCCGGTCGACGGTCCCGACGAGGTCCGCCGCATGGCGAGGCTCTGCCTGCGCGAAGGCGTCGATACCATCAAGCTCAACATCTCGGGTGACTTCGGCACCGAATCGGCACCGGCCGCCGTGGCGGTGATGACCGACGAGGAGGTCGCAGCGGGTGTCGAGGCCGCTCATGTGATCGGACGCCGTGTCGCCGCCCATGCGCGGGCGTCATCGTCGGTCAAGCGTGCGGTGAAGCATGGAGTCGACGTGATTTATCACTGTGACTTCGCCGACGAGGAGGCCCTGGACCAGCTCGAGGCGGCAAAGGACCGCGTCTTCACGGGGCCAGCCATCGGCTTGGTGGTGACGCGGCTGGAAAGGCTGCGGGGCGACAACTCGGCTCAGGGACGCCGCCATCTCGAACGGCTGAAGCCGTTGTACGAGGCGAGCTGCCGCACGCATGAAGAGATGCGAAAGCGCGGCATCCGCATCGTTCTGGGCGGCGACTATGGCTTCGCCGACAATCCGCAGGGCAGCAACGCGCGCGACCTCGACCACTTCGTGAAACACTTCGGCTTCAGCCCCAGTGAGGCGCTTCAGGCGGCAACGCGCATCGGCGGCCAGATCATGATGCGCGGTCACGAGCTCGGCCTGGTCAAGGAGGGCTATCTCGCCGATCTCCTGCTGGTGGATGGTGATCCGTTGAAGGACGTCCGTGTGCTGCAGGACAAGAAGCGCTTCGCTTTCGTCATGAAGGGCGGCGTGCGCTATCTGCCCTGCGATGGGCCGCAGCACCTGCGACGACTGCACTAGATGGCCAAACGCTCAGGCGAAGCCCCTTCGCAGCTGCTTTGCGGTGACAGGAGCCAGTTGCGACGAGTCCAGGAATTCGTCGGCCCCGATGCCGGCCGAACTTTTCACGTCCACAATCGTCGGCATGCCGCTTCGACGGCTCACATAGATCGCGGGGTCGATGTGCTCGGGCGAAGCTGCAGCGCGTGCCATGGCGCGGACTTCCAGGCTGAAGCGATCGGACAGCGTGCCAAAGCCGGTGGTGAAATGGGGCGACAAGCGCGAATGGATGGTGAGGTCACCCAACGCGTATCGCGGGATCCACAGGCTGCGCAGATCTCTCAGGACGCATTCGGCACCGATGTCGTTGTGAGGCAATGTCGGCAGGACGCGATCGGGATGCGGCACGACGAAACCGAGGCCGGAATGGTGGCCCGGGACGATGTCTTGCAGAGGAATCCACATCGACAACGGCACATCGGACGCCACGACCTTCGCATCCTGATGTCCACCAACGCCGAGCGATCTGTCGATGCTGTGCCGCGCGGTGCAGAATTTCAGCAGCACGACGATATTCGAGGACTGACAGATCTGCTCGATGACGTCCCACGCCCAGGACCTGATGATCGCAGCCAGCACGGAAGCGGCTGGGAGCTGGTTACCATGCCGAACCATCCAGGGGCTGTGCCAACTTCCTGAATCGTTCTCGCCTCTGCCAGGTGCATGCTCCCCCTCAAAGGAGCTTTGATCCGATGGTTGCGACTGAAGATAGAGGCGGAACGCCTCCGCGCCAGCCATCAACGTGCTTGGCGGCAGCGCATTCTTCAACATCACCACGCCGAAGTGCGAGAACGCACCAGCAATGCGATGCGGCAGGACCTGCTTGGAAAACGTAAGGGCGTAGCGGTCTTCAAGAATTTCCGGCTGGGTTTGAATGAGCGTTCTGAAATCCATGCAGCCTGTCTTTCCAGTCCAGAGTCGCCATCAGCTAGCGCAAGAGGCGATGGTCGGCAACGCGCTCGCAAGGACGGCGTTCAGGATTGATGGATGATCCCAAAACCAAGCCGCGCTGGGGTACATGGACGATCCTAACGGTGCTGCTCGGCTTTCTCGGCCTCGCGATCGTCTTTCTTTATGTGGGTTGGGGTCGCGGCGAAGATGATCTCGGATCCGACATATCGGGATCGGGATACGTGGCCATGGCTCTCGGCATCGTCGCGACCATGGCGCTGGGGATAGGCCTCATGACGCTGGTTTTCGTGGGCAATCGCAGGAGACGGGACTGACGCAGACGCGCGCAGATAAGCATCGATCGCAGCGGGCAGGTCGTCATGAACGACAGCGCGGAGGCAGTGCGGGATGCCATTGCGAATCGTTCTGCTGCCGAGCCCGGTCCGAACCAGGACAGGTCGGCAACCTGCCCGATGCGCGGCCTCGAGATCGGAGAGCTGATCGCCGATGAAAGGCGTACGGGCCGGCAGAGCTCCAAACCGCCGCAGAGCCTGCAGGAGCATGCCGGGTTCAGGCTTGCGCGCCGGTGAGGGGCAATCATCGACGCAGGAAATCACGAGGTCGATCCGGGCGCCCAAAGCCACGGACTGCGCCACCATCCTGCGGTGAATGGTCGTCAACATCCGCCGGTCGATCACGCCCTTGGCGACTTCAGGCTGGTTCGTGCAGATGGCCACATGGACACCTGCGCGCGAAAGCCTGGCGATGGCCGCGATGGCTCCCGCGACGAACACAAGCTCAGCGGGCGACTTGATGTGGTCTTTCCGATTGACGGTGACCACACCATCGCGGTCGAGAAGAACCACGCGCATCACCCGAAACGATTCCGCAACAATCTAGTTCCCTTGCGCGCACGCCACCGCAGGATGCAACGGCATAGCCCGCTGCCTCGTTTTGCTAGCACAAGGAGGGCGGCATGGAGGACACCTCTAACATCGCTCCTGGCACACTGGCGAAGTTCCATCTTGGCCTGACGGCCGATGGTGCAAGCTGCGCCATGGTCTTCGTCGACGATCAACAACACTCCATCGCCTGTATCGCGGGTTTTGCCGATCTCGAAGGCTTCATCAGCTCCCTCGCGCAAGCTGCGACGGAGATGGCCCGACGCCGCGCCGCTCAGGCCGGCAACGAGGCCGGCGAGGAAATACAGAGCGCTTCCGGCACCATCAACGTTACTGCATCAAGTTTCGAAGCAGATGAAAGCGATGGCACGATTCGAGGCTTGCTGATCGGCGACGGCGGCGAGGTCATCCCCGTCCAGATGAGGCCACAGGTCGCCAACGAGATCACCCGCAACATGTTGCGGGCCGCCCACGTCGCCAGCAGCTGCTGAAACGCCATAGCCTCGCGCGGGTGGCCTTGCCGGCCCCCTCATGGTGGCGCAGGATGCCGGCATGGAAGCGCAACCCAGCCTCATCATGATCCAGTTCCTGGAATGGGTCGCCGACCGTCCGAGACGCCACGCGGACGTGATGGACGCGTGGCGCAGCTCATGCCCGCGGTTCCCGGTCTGGGAAGATGCCCGTGCAGACGGCTTGGTCCGCCAATATGGCGGCGATAAAGGCGAGCGCCGGGTGGAGCTGACCGAACGCGGGCGCGTGGCGCTCGAGCGGGCCAGGGACCGGCTGTAGCCCGACTCCTGTTTCCCACGGTGCCGCCGGCCCTCGTTTGGTTACTATGGGCCGATCATGACTCTTCAGCGCGCCGCTTTGTGGGCAATCGTCATCGCAGCCGGCCTGTACTTGCTCGTCGCGGGACGAGGCCTGCTGCTTCCCTTCGTGCTCGGTATCGTGCTCTGGTACATGGTCGACGCGTTGGCGGACGCCTTCGAGCACCCGAAGTTTGGGCAATGGCGGCTGCCACGACCGATCGCGCTGGTCGCGGCGGTCTGCGTGATGGGAGGATTGTTGTGGGTCGTCGGCCGCACCATCGGTCGCAATGTCACCGCCGTCGTCGAGGCGGCCCCCAACTACGAACGACGGCTGCAGATCCTGATCAACGAAGCAGCGACCCTGCTCGGGTTGGAGCAGGCGCCGACCCTCGGCGAATTGTTCGACCGCATCAGCCTCACCGACACCTTGAGCAGCGTCGCCGCGGCGGCGGCCTCGGTCGTGAGCGTCGCGGGCATCGTGTTGATCTATGCCGGCTTCCTGTTCGTCGAGCAGGTCCGCTTTCGGCGAAAGCTCGCCATCATCCTGGGTTCCAGCGTTCAGCAGGCGCGCATACAGGCCGTCCTCGACCGGGTAGACCGTGACATCCGCGTTTATATTCGTATCAAGACCACTCTGGCCGTCGCGACGTCAGTGGTGGCCTACGCCGTGCTGGCCTGGGTCGGCTTGGACTTTGCCGCTTTCTGGGCCGTCATGGTCTTCTTCTTCTACTATATCCCGACCGTGGGCTCGATTCTCGCCATAGCAGCACCGACAGTGCTCACATTGGTGCAGTTTGACCATTTCACGCCGTTCCTGGTCGTGCTGTTCGTCTTCGGCAGTGTCCAGATCGTGACCGCCAATGTGATCGAGCCCACCATCATGGGCCGGTCTCTCAATCTCTCGCCACTGGTCGTGATCGTCTCATTGGTCGTGTGGGGCACGATCTGGGGCGTGGTCGGAATGTTCCTGTGCGTGCCCATCATGGTGGTCGGGCTGATCGTCTTGGCGCAGTTCGACACGACACGTCCGCTTGCCGTGTTGTTATCGGCGGACGGTGAGATCCCCGAATCGGAGAACGTGGCCGCGTCATGAAGCAATGGATACCCCTGCTGCTCCTCGCACTTGTAAGCGGAGCCGACGCACAGACACCGCCACAGCAGACGCCGACGGAGCAGGCGCCCTCGAATACGCAGCCACCGGGCCTCGACGTGATGTATGCTTGTCCCGGTGGGACCGACTTTTCCGCGGTTTTTTCGAAGGACCGCGAGCTTGTGACGCTGAGCGTGCCGGGTCAGCCGGATATCGAGCTGTCTCGCATGCGTTCCGGCTCGGGCTTCGCCTACAGCGATTCCTACTACGAGCTGAGTGGCCGAGGTCGCGAGGCGACGCTCACGGCACCTGGGCGCTCCATGCGCTGCCACGCCGTCGGTCGGCCCGGCGAGCCGCCACGTACGTACCAGGGCGGCCGTCTTACCATCACGCTCTTCCCCGACGGCGTCTTCCGGCTGCGCGAGCTCCGGGATGACGGCGAGCCCCGCCTCGATCTCGGCCAGTGGGCGCAAGAAGTCGACGGCGGAGTGCGCATGGTCTTGCGGGGAGGCGCCGTCGCACGGCGCGCGTTCCGCGAAGCGTCGGGCGATCGGCTGATTGCCGAGGACGGCACGGAGCTTTCTCGCGCCAGCAAGCCCGACCAGATCGATGGCAGCTTCCGGCTCAGCGGCCTCTACCGCGACACGCAGAACGGTGGCTTGTTCGCCGAATGCCTGACGGGCCGCACCTATCAGGTGGCGCCCAAAGGCGCCGAATCCGATCTCGAACGGGCCTGGACCGAGGTCACGCCTTCCCGGGAAGCGCAGCTCTACGTCGAGATCGTCGGCCGCTTCATTGATGGCGAGATCGAGGTCGACCGATTTCTCAGCCTCAAACGCGACGGCGCCTGCCCATCGTTGTCGCCGCGCAGCTCGGCCCTGAGGGGCACCGAATGGAGAGTTCTTGAGATCGACGGGGAACGGCCGGTCTTCGACAATTGGCGTCAGCGTCCGACGCTCAAGCTCGACGACGACGGAAAGTACAATGCCTCCACCGGCTGCAATTCGCTGACCGGCACTTATCAGCTCGATCCAGATGGCCTGCGTTTCCTGCTGCCGGCGGCAACCCTCGCGGCCTGCGTGCCGCCTGGCAACAGCGACATCGAACGCCGCTTCCTCAATGCACTGAGCGCGGTACGCCAAGCCCAGGTCGCCAGCATCACACTCGACCTGACGGATGGCGACGGCAAGCGGCGCCTGCGTTTCGAGGCGCGCGGACGCTGAAGTTCGACGGCAGTTTCGTCAGTATGAGAACAGCACCGGCAGCGTCGAATTCAGAATCAGATGACGCGTCACGCCGCCAAAGATCATCTGGCGCAACCGGCTTTGGGTATAGGCACCCTTCACGATCAAGTCGGAACCCAGCGAGAGAGCACGGTCCACGATGGCTTGGCCGGCCGACCTGTTGCCGGGCTTGATGTGCTGGCTGGTCACGTTCAGCCCGTGGCTGCGCAGCGACTCGGCAATTTCCGCCGCGGTCGGTCCGGGCACCATTGCGCCTTCAACACTCAGCACCTCGATCGCCTCGGCGCCGCCCAGAACCGGCAATGCCAGCGAGATCGCACGGGCACTTTCGGTCGAGCCGTTCCATGCGAACAAGATCCGCTTGCCGACCATGCCGTCGAAGCGGGGCGGCACGACCAGCACCGGCCGGCCCGAATCGAAAAGCGCCGTTTCGAAGATACTTTCCGGCATCTTCGGGAGAGGGCCGGGCTGTGGCATGACGATGAGATCGTAGGCGCGACCGATCGTGCCGATCGCCGTAGGTCCACTATCGTCGGCCGAGCGCCACTCTGAGATGAGTCCCGCCGTTCGCTGATCGAAAGCCTGTTTCACGGCAGCTACACGTTGGCGTTCCTCGGCATCCTCCGCGAGCCCGCCGCCAATTGGCGCGCCCATGCCGGCGTCAGCCCAGGCCATGCTCATCACGCCATAAGACGGCGGCTCGAGCCCCACGACGCGCGCATCGAAAGCTCGAGCAATCTTCGCTGCCAGATCGAATGCGGACGGATCTTCCGCCGTCCAGGCCATTGTCAGAATTGACTTCATGACATGCCTCCCCTGTTATCCAAGGATACCATGGCGACAGGCAAAGGCCCGACCTCAAAGTGTCGGCTCAGGAGATCAATTGTTTCAGTGCTGATTATATATTTTTATCAATAGATTAGAGCATCTCGCTTAGACATCAGACGATGAATTCAGCCGATCTTATTGGCTGTCGGTACGATCCAAGCAAAGCGATCGGAAAGCGCGGCGAGGGTGATGCGATTGATCGCATCGGCGCTGATGGTTGGCCCGCCGGTCGCATCCGGCAGGTCGCGCGTGGCCACGGTATCTGCCGCGATCGTGCTCATGAAACCATTGTCGGTCGCCGAGCGGACGGTCGCCGACACACACATGTGCGTCATGAATCCGCCCACGATCAGGTTCTTGCGACCGCTTACCGCGAGCTGCTTGGCAAGATCGGTTCCGGCAAACGCGTTCGGCAGGCCCTTGTCGATGATTGCTTCGCCATCACGTGGCGTCAGCGCCGCCACGATCTCGTAGCCGGTCGAAGAGGGGTTAAAGGCCTTGCCCTTGGATTGGTGACGGACATGCACAATGGGTGCACCGGCATGGCGCGCCTTCTCGAGCAGGGTTGCCAGAGCTTCGATCGCCGATTGCACACCAGGAAGAGGCAGCAAGCCATCGGTATACTCCCGCTGCGCGTCGATGATCAGCAAGGTGCCGTCAGCCATGGTTGCCGGGCTGGGCGCGGCGCCCGCCATCTGCAGCATCGTCATTGCCATGGTTTTCCCCTCGACTGCGCGGTTGTGGAAGATTGGGCCGTATCAACGCCCAAGGCGCTCTATTTTGCAAGAATTGATGTCCAAAGCTCAGCGACTCCCATGCATATCTCGGTGCCCCATTCCATCGACATCAGGCGCCAACAGCTCTCGAACAGAAAACAGTTGGAAATTGACCGTAGTTTGACTGATAGAGCGCCCCATGAAGACGATCATCGTTGGCGGCGGCATCATGGGTCTGGCCACCGCGTGGGCTCTCGCGCGCGACGGCCATGACGTTGCCCTGTTCGAGCAGGGGCCGCTGCCAAATCCCCTCGCCTCGTCGTATGACGAGCATCGTCTCATTCGCCATCCTTACGGTGACCAGGTCGGCTACGCCCGGATGATCGACCAGGCCTTCGCCGCCTGGGAGCTGATGTGGCGCGAGATCGGCCAATGTCTTTACGCGCCGACCGGGACGCTGGCGCTCACTGGCAACGGCGAGACCTGGGCCGAGCGTTCGGCCGGAGTCTTAGCGGCAATCGGCAAGCCAATGACGGAGCTCAAGGTCACGGACCTGCCGGGCCGCTTCCCGCAGCTCGACATCAAAGGCGTCGAACGCGCCTTCTGGATGGATACGGGCGGCGTATTGTTCGCTCAGGATATCGTCGCGGCGCTCGCCAAGCACCTTGCACGACAGTCCAACGTCAAGCTGCTTCCGGGAATCGCGGTACGCAGCGTCGATGTCGAGCACGGCCGCATCGTTGTCGAGTCCGGCGCTACACACACCGCCGATACCATCGTGATATCAGCCGGGGCTTGGGCAGGTCGTCTTCTGCCTTCCCTGCGCGATCGTCTGGTGCCTTCGCGGCAGATCGTTGTCTATTTCGATCTGCCGGACGACCAGCGCGCGGCGTGGAGCAAAGGTCCCATGGTCATCGAGAAGACCGGCGACGTGGGTCTCTACCTGGTGCCGCCCATGCAAGGACGCGGCTTCAAGGTAGGCGATCACGAATTCAGCCGAGTCGGCGATCCGACCGGCGCGCGCGACGCCAAGGAAGCGGAGGTCGCTCCGCTGCTGGCTCGGTGCCGCGCGCTTCTCAAAGGCTTCGCGCACTGGCGCATCAACCGGCTGAAGGTCTGTTATTACACCGTGACGAACGACGAGCGCTTCGTTGTCGAGAAACTGGGCCGCAACGGATGGGTGATGTCCCCGTGCTCCGGCCACGGCTTCAAGTTCGGCGCGCTGATGGGGCTGGAGCTCGCGCGCACCATCACCGAGGCGCGCGATCCCGGCGCCCATGCGCGCTGGGCGGCCGGCCTGGAAGGCAATCGACCAACCTGACACAATGAGTTGACCTCAGGAGACAGACGGCCATGGCTTCCCGCAAACGACGCGTCCCCGGCGCGCCCACCGCCACTGGACTGCGTCAGGGGCTCGCCACTTATGGTGATGCGGGCTTTTCGCTGTTCTTGCGGAAGGCGTTCATCAAGGCCGGCGGCTATTCAGACGATGCGCTGGATCGGCCGATCGTCGGCATCACCAATACCTTCAGCGACTACAATCCCTGCCACGGCAACGTGCCCGACCTGATCGAGGCAGTGAAACGCGGCGTCATGCTGGCCGGCGCTCTGCCCATGGTGTTCCCGACGATATCGATTCACGAGAGCTTCTCGCACCCGACCAGCATGTTCCTGCGCAACCTCATGTCGGTCGACACCGAGGAGATGATCCGCGCGCAGCCCATGGATTCGGTCGTGCTGATCGGCGGCTGCGACAAGACGTTGCCAGCCCAGCTCATGGCCGCCGCCAGCGCCGACCGGCCCGCCGTGGTGCTGCCGGTCGGACCGATGCTGGTCGGCCACTACAAGGGCGAGGTGCTGGGTGCCTGCACGGACTGCCGCCGCCTCTGGGGGCAGTATCGCGCCGGCACCTTTTCCGAGAACGACATCGAGCAGGTGAGCGAGCGACTGGCGCCGACCAAAGGGACCTGCATGGTGATGGGCACTGCCAGCACCATGGGCTGCCTTGTCGAGACTCTGGGCATGGGCCTCCCCGGCAGCGGCTCCATCCCCGCCACACATTCGGACCGTCTGCGGGTGGCCGAGGCCAGCGGCCGGCTAGCTGCCGAAATGGCCCGCAATCAGGGGCCCCTGCCTTCCGAGATCATGACCGAATCTGCGTTCCGCAACGCGCTCACGGTGCTGCAGGCCATCGGCGGCTCGACCAATGGGCTGGTCCACTTGACGGCCGTGGCGCGTCGGCTGGGCATCGCGCTCTCGCTCGAGGAGTTCGACGCGATCGGGCGCAAGGTGCCGGTGCTGGTCGACCTCAAGCCATCGGGCGACCACTACATGGAGCATTTCCACTGGGCCGGCGGCAATTCGCGGCTGATGCAGGAAATCCGCAATCACCTCGACGAGAGGTGCACGACGGTCTCGGGGCGCAGCTTGAAGGAGGTGATCGACGCCGCCGAGATCGTTCCGAACCAGACGGTCATCCGCACGCCCAAGAATCCCATCAAGCCTCAAGGCGGCATGGCCGTGCTGCGTGGAAACCTCGCCCCACGCGGGGCCGTCATCAAGCATGCGGCCGCTTCCCCGGCGCTGCTGACGCACACCGGCCGTGCCGTGGTTTTCGATTCCCTCGAGGATCTCGCCAAGCGAGGCGACGACCCGGCGCTGGACGTGAATGTCGATGACATCCTGGTGTTGCGCAACGCCGGCCCCAAGGGTGCGCCCGGCATGCCCGAGGCGGGCTCCTTCCCCATCCCGATGAAACTGGCACGAGCCGGCGTGAAGGACATGGTGCGCATTTCCGATGCGCGCATGAGCGGCACGGCGTTCGGCACCATCGTGCTGCACGTCGCTCCGGAAGCGGCGGTCGGAGGTCCGCTCGCCGTGGTGAGGACGGGCGATCGCATCAGCCTCGATGTCGCCAAGCGCCGGCTCGAGCTGCTGGTCGACGAAGAAGAGCTCGACCGGCGTCGCAAGGCGTGGACACCGCCGGCTCCGCCCGCCGACAGCGGCCGCGGCTATGCCGGCCTGTTCCAGAGGGAAGTGCTTCAGGCCGATGAAGGCGTCGATTTCGATTTTCTCGGTCCGGCAAAACCGTGACCGACACCAGGCTTCCCGGCATCTCCGTCATCGTCACCTGCTACAACTGCCGGGACTATATCGCCGATGCGATCCGGTCGGTCGCGCGCCAGACGTTCCGCGATTTCGAGTGCGTCGTCGTCGACGACGCCTCGACCGACGACTCGGCCGAAGTCGTGCGTCGGACCTTGGAGGAACTTGCCGATCCACGCTTTTCGTTGGTCCGGCTGTCGAAGAATGTCGGCCAGACGGGAGCGACCCGCGCCGGCCTGGCAGCGACCAGGGCGACCTTCGTCTGTTTCCTCGACTCGGACGATCTCTGGCACTCGGATTTTCTCGAACGCCATCTCGCCGCCCACTTGAACGAGACCTATGCTGTCGGCTTCACCGCCTGCAACGCACGCCTGATCGATGGCCAGGGGAGCCTGATCGCGGGTTGTGTCTATTGGTTCGGGCAGGACCGGGCCGCCGCCGACCGCGACCGTGCTTTCATGCCCATCGACCCTGCCCGGGTGCCCAAGCTGGACATCGCCAACAACACGGCCCTTTGGCAGAAGCATCGGCCTTATCGGCTCTACACCAAGCGAGTGGTGCACTGGGTCTGGGTCAGCACTTCCTCGATGATGTTCCGCCGCTCGCTGATCGACCTGGTCTTCCCTGAGGACGACGAGGCCTTCCGCCTGCATATGGATTTCTACGTCGTCGTGATGGCACAGATGGTGGCGGGCTCCCTCCTGATCGACGAGGCGCTCTATTCCTATCGCCTGCATGGCCGCAACGGCGCCGCCGACAACCCCGTGCTGGGCGGCCGGCTGCACCTGTCGAGCCGCAACTGGGGCAACACCTATGCCGAGATGCTCGACCGGATGCTCAGCGTGCTGCAGCGACAGAGCGAGCGCTTCGTGACGGCCCTGGGCGATCGCCAGTACCGGCGGTTGCGTCTTCGGATGCGGGCAGCACGCGTCGGTTGGCCAAGCTCGTGGCTCCTGGTGGCGCGCAGCTGGCTCGTGTGAGGAAAGCCACACACCTTTGCTTCCTGCTAACCTATTGTAGGTACCGACGTTTCCGCATTTATTGTATAAATGGTGAAACTCGGGAGGTCCGCGAGGAGACGGGCCGGGGGAGTCGGGGCTTTGGGTCTGATTTCGCGGTTTTGCCGTGCTTTCGTTCTCGTGATCGGCGCCTGCGCCATAGCCGCCAGCCATGAAGCTGGCGCGCAAACGCCGGCCGAGCCGCCGGCTGAGCTGAAGCGTCAGTACGACGACGCCTTCCAGGAGACGTTGCGCAAGCCCAGCGATCTCGACGTGCTTTTCCGCTTTGCCTCCCTGGCAACGCAGGTCGGCGACCTGGAGGGCGCCGTCTCTGCGTTGGAGCGCATGCTCCTGATCAATCCCGATCTTCCGCGGGTAAGGCTGGAGCTGGGTGTCCTGTACTACCGGCTGGGATCCTACGAAGCGGCGCGGACCTACCTGGAAACAGCGCTGCAGTCGCCGGGCCTGCCGCCCGACGTGCGGGCCAAGGCGGAGGAATATCTGGCGCAGGTCGTCGCCAAGTCGAGCCCCTCCCACTTCGCCGGAGAGGTTTTCCTGGGCTGGCGGTATCAGTCCAACGCCAATCTTGGTCCGGCAACCTCGCGGGTCCTGCTGTTCGGTCAGCCCGCCAACCTCAACCAGGTCGGCCTGGGCAAGCCCGACTGGGGCGTCGTGAGCTCACTGCGGGTGCGACACAGATACGACTTCGGCAACCAGGACAATGGCGCTCTCGAGACCGAATTCAGCGCCTATGGCAACCGCCAGTTCCAGGTGTCAGCGGCGAACGTCTGGCTGCTCGACCTCACGACCGGCCCCCGATTCAAGGTCTTCAACGGCATTTTCGAGGACTTCACCCTGAAGCCCTTCGTAACCGGCGGTTATGTCTGGGTCGCCGACACGCCCTACTACGGCAGCTGGGGCGGCGGCCTCGAGTCGAACGTGTTGCTGGCCAACGGCCTGCGCAACATCTCGCTGGCGATATTCCGCCGCCAGGACAATCAGGACACCAGCTACTTGCCGACCAACAGCCAGTATCGCGGCAACTCGCTGACCTTCAACACAGCCTTCCAGTATGAGATCGGGCCCACTCTCATGCTGTTTGCCACCGGCAGCGCCCAGCGCTTCCTTGCCGATATCGCACCCTGGCAGAGCTACACCCTCTGGGGCATCGGCGGCGGCATGGCTTTCCGCTTTCCCGACCCCTTGTTCAAGACCGGCCTGCCCTGGACGATCAATTTCACCGCCAGCGAGCAATGGTGGACGTACGATCAACCGGACGTCGTTGTCGACCCCGGCATAATGCGCTATCAGAATGACACGATTCTGAATATCGTGCTCACCATACCGTTCGACGAGCGCACGACATTCAGTCTTTCGGGTGGGCGTTTCGTGCGCGGCGCGACGATACCAAACTACGCGTTCGAGAATAACAGCTTCATGTTCGGGGTGAGCTGGCGCTTCTAGCATGGGCGTCGGCGAGGAGACGGAGAATGGCTACCTACATTGGCAGCAGCAGCGCGTTGCTGCGCAGAATCCTGCTCGTCACCGCAGCCCTCGTTCTGCTTGCAGACGGTGCCGCTTCCGCGCCTGTCGGCGTCACCTCCGGGGCGGACGGCGATCCGCTGGGCAAGCCGCCGAACGAGAACGAGCGCATCCTGCGCATTGGCATCGATGTGCAGGCCAACGAGCTGGTCACCACTAGCGCCAACGACCGCGCGCATCTGGTCTTCCTCGATGGCAGCTCGCTGACCGTCGGGCCGAACGCGCGACTCACCATCGACAAGTTCGTCTATGACCCGAACAGCCAGAAAGGCGAGCTTGCGGTCAACGCCAGCAAGGGCGTGTTCCGCCTGGTCGGCGGCAAGATCAGCAAGAGCAACCCGATCACCATCACGACGCCGTCAGCCACGATCGGTATCCGTGGCGGCATCACGATCGTTACCGCGACCGAGCAGCAGACGATCGCTGATTTCATCTTCGGCACCAAGATGACCGTGTTCGCCGCTGGCGTGACCGAGGTTTTGACGCGAGCAGGGTCGCAAAGCACCATCAATCGCGGCGCCCCGCCGGGCCCACCCACGCTCCTGAAGCCGGGCAGCCTGAACGCTGCCTTGAACCAGCTCGAGGGCGGCAAATCCAATAACAACAAGAACCCGGACCAGACGGCCCAGAGCTCGGGTTTCTCTAAGGGAAACTCCGGCCAGCCGCCCAACGTGCCGAACGTCAACCAGAACCTGCCGCCGAACACGAACAACAATATTCTGACGACAGCCATCAGCGACTCCGGCCCAGCAAACAACCCAGCAGCGAAAGGCAATACGACCCCTGTCGCAACACCGAGCACGCCACCGCCGCCACCTCCACCACCTCAAAGCCAGACCTTCACCGGCTTTGCGAGCGGCCTGGTGGTGAAAACGCACAACAATTCCGTGCAAGTCAGCCCGCTGGCAGGGGGCGAAGTCTCGATCACGACGGACCCGGCCAATAGCCAAGTCAAAGGCACCATCGTGGTGCCGCTCAATACATCGACAACGGCTGTCCTGGAGCTTGGCGGCGTGAACGGCAAGGGAGCGTCGAACAGTACGTTCATCAACAACCAGACCTACGCGATGGTCACGCAGACCAACGATCCGTCGCGTCCGTCCACCTTCCACCAGGGCGAAGCCATCTATCCGCTCCCCAATGCCACCGCGTTGGCGACCAACAGTGTCGCTAGCGCCCTCAACATCCCGTTCCACGGGCAACTGGGCGCCTGCACGTGCGAATATTTGACATGGGGTTGGTGGGCCACCGCATTCTCCGATCCGCAGCCGGATGTCCACAAGGCCTATGCCGTGATCGGGAATTTTGTCGGTGGCACGCCGACGACATCCGTGCAGCTGCCGCAGACCGGCAGCGCCACTTACAAGGGCTTCATGGCCGGCACCGTGCAGAACGGCAACAATGTCTATGGCGCGGGCGGGAGCTATCAAGCGGATTGGAGCTTCGCCCAGCGTCGCGGCAGCTTCAACGGCAGTTTCGACGGCAGAGGCTATAGCGGCTCGATCGCCGCCTCATCGAGCGGCGCAAGCTTTTCCGGCAACTTCAGCGGCGGCGATCGTAGTGGCAACCTCAACGGCGCTTTCTTTAGCTCGCCCACAGATGCCGCCAAATATCAGGCGGGAACCTTCTCGATCGGCGGTTCTTCGTACAACGCGTCGGGTGTGTTTGCGGGCCAGCGCTAAAGTCGGCTGGCGATGAAGTCGGCGATGGCGGCGATGTCGTCTCGCCGGAACCACGGCAAGCTGGCATCGGCCGGCTTTTCGTCGGCAGCGACGGCGGCAATGGTGCGGTCTTTCGGCGCCATCGGCTCGCCAGTCCCGCCGCGGATCTCGATCTTGGGATGCGGCTCGCGCTTGTAGCCTTCGATCAGGACAAGGTCGGCCGGGGCGAGGCGCGCCAGAACCTCGGCCAATGTCGGTTCCTCCTGCTCGCGCATGATGGCGTAGCGATGGCCGCCGACGACCGCCACCTCCTTGGCGCCCGCCGCACGATGGCGATAGGAATCGCGACCCGGTTGGTCGACATCGACGTCATGATGGGCATGCTTGATCGTGTTGACCGTCCAGCCGCGGCGCACGAACTCGGCGACCAGGCGCTCGACCAGCGTCGTCTTGCCGGCATTCTTCCAGCCCGTCACGCCGAATACGCGATGGCTCACGAAACGATCCTCCCGGCGTTGGCATAAGCGGTGAGCCGGCCATCACGGACGAAGGCCGCCAGGGCAATGCCCGCCTGCTCCGCGGTCTCGATGGCGAGCGAAGTCGGCGCCGAAACCGCGGCGATCGCCACGGCATTGAGCGCGGCCGCTTTGTGCACCATCTCGTAGGAGCAGCGGCTGGTCACAACGACGAAGCCGGGCTCGCGGGCGGCGCCTTCCAGACGCGTCAGCGCGCCGCCCAGTTTGTCGAGCGCGTTGTGGCGGCCGATATCCTCGCGCACCGCCAGCAACGTTCCGTCGATTGCCGCCCAACCGGCGGCATGCGTGGCGCCGTTCAGCCGGTTGATGCGTTGCAGCCCGGGCAGTGCCGCCATGGCGCGCTCGACGGCGCGCCGCGACACGCTGGTATGGCCAGTCGATACTCTGACGGGGCGCATCGCCGCCTCGAGGCTGTCCACGCCGCACAGCCCGCAGCCGGTGCGGCCGGCCAGGCTGCGGCGGCGCTCCTGCAGGCGTACCATGCGCTGCGAAGCAATCCGGAGGCGCACCTCGAAGCCGCGCGCCGCTGGCTCAACCTCGATGTCATAGATCTCCGATGGCTTCTCGACGATGCCCTCGGTCAGCGAGAAGCCGCGCGCCAAATCCTCAAGATCGCAAGGCGTGGACATCATCACGGCGTGGCTGATGCCGTTGTAGACCAGCGCCACCGCGACTTCCTCGGCGACGATCTCGTCGAGAGCCTCGTCGCCGCCGGCTGTCAGCCTGTGAGCGGCGCGGTGGATGGATCCCTCATCCGTCATCACGCACCTCGTCGATGCGCAGCTGCCGTCCTTCGCGATCGACCAGCAGTCCGCGGTTGAGGGCGAGCCTGTCGTCCCTCACGTCGGCCTCAACGCGCTTCAACGTGTGCGCAGCCGCGTCGTCGGGCAGAGGGCCGCCCGTGTGATCAAGACCGACAAAGAAGGCCACGCCGTTCCACGGGGCGCCGGCGCGATCGAGCAGGGTGCGCATCTCGGTCCATGAAAGGTCGGTGCCGATCATATGGGCATAGCTCGACCTCAAGGGAACCACGTCCTCGCCGGCAATCCGCAAAAGAATGATGAAGACCGTGAAAGGCCCGGTTTCCGTGAACTGGGCGGCAAGCCACTGATCGAAGTCCGCCGGCATCCTAGAACTCGACGAGCGGCGTGGGCGGCACGTAACGCTCGAATACCTGCAGGAACGGCTGGCCGCGATCGGCTTCGTACCAAGCCTCGAAGGCGCGAAATGTCTCGATCGGATCTCGGAGCGGTAACTGCTCCGCCTCCCCTTCAGGCTTGTCCGGATGCAACCCTGCATGCAGGGCCTGGGCAACCGGGCGCAGGCGATCAACGAGAGGCCTCGCACCCTCGCCCAACTCATCCAGGCTGTTCTCGATCCAGCCGATATCGCGAAACAGAGCCACCAGCTGCCGTTCAACGGCAATCTCGCGGTCGGGCTCGAGCGCAGCAATGCGCGCCATGTCTCCCAAGGCGCTCAAGCGGCGCCAGGCAAAGGCGCGCACCTTCTCGGCCTCCTTGAGCTGAACTTCGACGTTGGCCCGCACGGCGCGCTCGGCCGCTTCCGCGGCCGCACAATCGGCCTGCAGGCGGGCGAGGAGGGCATCCGCAGCAGTTGGCATGAAGCCACGTTGGCGCGACAGGCCCACCCCTGCAAGCGCCTCGGGCGCCTACTTCTTGACGTAGGTGAGCTCGACCTCGCCGATGCCGGCGGCGACATTCAGGCCGACACTGCCCTCGACGCTCACTGGCTGCAGGGTGATTTGCTTATTGCTGCCGCCCACCAGGACATTGGCGCCGGCGCCGACGCCCACGGTTGCCGATGCGGTCGCCCCTCCGTAGCCCCCTGTCAGTGCGCCAGGCGCGATGCTGCCTGGAGCAAAGACCAACCATACGATCTGGGCTTCCTTGGTGAAGCCGATGTCGACGCCGAACTTCCTGACCCTTCCGGTATAGCGTTCGGCGATCCCATCGGTGCGTGCGAACAGACAGCTCAAGTCCTTGGATGAGCCAAAAATGAAGCCGACGCCACCGGCAACATTGCAGGTAAGGGTCCCGACATTCACCCCGGACCGGCCGGCAGCCTGGGACGTGCCCGGCGTCGCAGGCGTTTGCGACAAGGCCGAGCTCGCAGCTCCCGCCAACGCTGCCGCAACACCCGTGGCAACAAGGACAGATCGCAACATGAACACCCTCCTGACATTGGCACAGCACATCCCGGACGACGGAACGGGACGCTTACCATGTAATGATAGCTCGTTGCCTTCCCTCGTCTTCCCAATTCACCCTGTGGGCCGTTTTCACGCCGGCAGTAAGGTCTCCGTAAGGCGGGCGGGTCACAGTTTCATGGTAACCGGGGATCCCCTCTTAACCTGGTTCGGCCGCCCCTCCTCCCTGAAGCATACCTGAGGCGGTCGCAGCGGCGCGGGATTTCGATCTCGCGCCGTTTGCATTGGGGTAGCAGAACCGGAAGGACTGTCAGTTGGTGACTTGTCCACGCGCACGCAGCACATAGCCCATGGCACGGAACTCCGAGTCGTTGCGGATGGCTTCAGCCACCCGCGGATCGCCGTCCCGATTGCTTACCTCGACCAGCGACTCGGTTTCAGGGATGCAGGCCAAGGCAACTGCTCGCGCGGCGGCAGCCGAATCAAGGCTCGCGGCGGTTTCGCCTGCGGCGTTTGTCGCCAAGCAGGTATCACGAGCCTTATACGCCGTGTCGATCCGGGTCTTCAGCCGGCCGTCGCTTGGCGTGGGATAAGCGCCGACGCACGCGCCAAGCGGCAAAGCGAGCAGCACGACAGCGATACGCATCTAGGGCCTCGAACGATTTAGGGAAAAAGCAAGGAAATGCTGGCCGAATCATCAACACAATTCCGTTTTACAGGCAGATTTCCGCAAGCTACAGCAAAACTTGAATTCATGCGGGTTAGCTCACAACGAAGGTCGCGAATGCGATTCGCTGTCGTTCCATTCATTCTGCTTCTGGGCGCCTGCGAAGGAAGCTTCGTCAGCGTTGGCGATCGCTGGCACACGCCCCAAATCGAGCAAGCATATGTTGCGCGCGATGTATGCTTGGCGAGAAATGCAGCGACGGAAGCCCCAGTCAACATTGACGCTGCCGTCGCCGCCCGATCCGTCGCCCAAGCCTGTTCTTCCCAAACTGAGAAGCTGGTTGCGATTGCCAATCGCGACGGCGATTCCAAGGTCGCCACCAACATTCGCCAGAATTCGCAGTTCAGGGCCATGGGCTACGTGCTGCGGGCGCGCGGCCAAGTCAATCCCAGCGAAGTGATGGAGCAGGCCGCAGCAGGTCGGACGCCGCTAGGCGTCGAGTGAGCCGCCCCTGTAGCCGCCGATTGGCGCTCGATCAACCTCGTTCAAGAGACGAAGAAATCGTTATTGGTGAGACCGAGACCCGGAGTTAGGGTGGCAAAACGCGTCGCTGCCGCAGCGCCCGAGCCGTCCGAGTCGTAGCTCAGAGCTCCCGTCACGCTGTCGTAGATGATACGGTCGTTCGCGTCTTGCGCTGCATCGCCGATGACGAACGCGTCCGCAGACAGCGCCCCCGCAACCAGCTGGCTGAAGACTGCGTGCGACAGTCCGATCGTATCGTCAGGCACGCTGAAATCGGCGATGAGATCGACGTTGCTTGCCGCATTCAGGGCGGAGTCGAATAGGTAGATATCGTGACCGCTACCGCCCATCAGCGTGTCGCTGCCGGCGCCGCCGTGCAAGCTGTCATTACCGTCCCCACCCGTAAGATTGTCGATGCCGGCGCCGCCGACGATGACGTTGTTTAGCGCATTGCCGGTTCCAGCGAAGTTGCCCGCGCCGGTGAACACCAGCCGCTCGACATTGGCACCGAGCGTGTAGGTCACCAGGGTCGTCTTCACGGCGTCGTTGCCCTCGCCGGCGTTCTCGGTCACGACATCGCCGACATTGTCGACGAGGTAGAAGTCGTCGCCCGCACCACCCGCCAGCGTGTCGGTGCCGACACCGCCGTCCAGCCTGTCGTTGCCAGCCCCACCCGTCAGGGTGTCGCTGCCGGTGCCGCCCACGAGGAGGTTGTCAAGCGCGTTGCCGGTCCCGGCGAAATTACCAGTGCCAATGAACATCAACCGCTCGACGTTGTTGCCCAGCGTGTAGCTCGCCAGGCTCGTCTTCACGGTGTCGATGCCCTCGTTGGCATTCTCGGTCACGACATCGCCGGCATTGTCGACGAAGTAGAAGTCGTTGCCCGCTCCGCCGGTCATGGTGTCGGTGCCGGCACCGCCGTGCAGGCTGTCGTTGCCGTCCGCCCCCATCAGCGTGTCGTTGCCGGCACCGCCGACGAGAACATTGTTGAGCGCATTGCCTGTTCCGGTAAAGTTGCCTGTCCCGGTGAACGCCAACCGCTCGACATTGGCACCGAGCGTGTAGGTGACCAGGCTCGTCCTCACGACGTCGTTGCCCTCGCTGGCATTCTCAGTCACGACATCACCGGCATTGTCGACGAAGTAGAAGTCGTCGCCTGCACCGCCGACCAGCGTGTCCGCACCGGCGCCGCCATTCAACCCGTCTTTGCCGGCACCGCCCGTCAGCGTGTCGCTGCCGGCGCCGCTCACGAGGAGGTTGTCGAGCGCGTTGCCGGTCCCGGCGAAATTGCCGGTGCCAATGAACACCAACCTCTCGACGTTGTTGCCCAGCGTATAGCTCGCCAGGCTCGTCTTCACGGTGTCGATGCCCTCGCTGGCATTCTCGGTCACGACATCGGCGGCGTTATCGACAAAGTAAAAGTCGTTACCGGCTCCGCCCGTCATGGTGTCCGTGCCGGCACCGCCGTGCAGGCTGTCATCGCCTGCGCCGCCCGCCAGCGTGTCGTTGCCGGTACCACCAACCAGGACGTTATCCAGGCCGTTGCCGGTTCCGGCGAAGTTGCCTGTCCCGGTGAATACCAGCCGCTCGACATTGGCACCGAGCGTGAAGCTCGCCAGGCTTGTCTTGACGACATCACTGCCTTCGCCAGAGTTCTCGGTCACCACATCGCCGACATTGTCGACGATATAGGCGTCATTGCCGGTGCCGCCGACCATGGTATCCGCACCGGTTCCCCCCTCAAGCCGATCATCGCCAGCGAGCCCGCGGAGCGTATCGTTGCCGGCGCCGCCCCGCAGGACGTCGTCACCGGCCGTCCCGTTTATGGTATCGGCGGCAGCACTGTCCCCCGGAGTTGTAATGCCGCGCGCCATGATTGCCCCCTAGACTGCTTGTGTAACCATAAGTTTAGACCGGCATCTTGCCGACTACAATACACATCACCATGCGGCCGTTGCGAACTGATGTCGCAAAGTCGGAGCGAAATCGCAGAGCAGTCGAACTCTTTTGAGGTAAGCAGATTGTGATGTGGCCATGACGTTCGTACTCCAGACTGTCCTCTATGGAGCAGCACGCAGCTGGCCCAGTGCCTTGACCAGCTCGCGGATCCGTTGGCGCACTCGTCTCTCCCCAATCGCACAGTAAGCTTCCACGAGCTTGCGCGCCTCGCGTTGCACTTGTGGATTGTTGTCCTGGCCAACAGGCGCACCGGCCTTATCAAGGCCGCTGCCGCTCCGAACCGGCATCAGACCGCGCGCACCGGCATCGGACTGCACACCTTCGAAGAAATAGGATATCGGGACGTCAAGCGCCTTGGCGAGCTCGTACAGCCAGCTCGAGCCGATGCGATCCAGACCGTGTTCGTACTTGTGGACTTGCTGACCAGTCAGGCCGACTGCCCGCCCAAGCCGGCGTTGGCTCAGCCTCGCTGCGACTCGGCGAAGTCGCAGACGCGCACCTACATGAGCATCGATATCACGCGACTTCACCATAATAGAAATGGCGGGCCGAAGGATACTCGACCCGCCATGTCAGGTCTGCTCTACAGGACGAAATCAGTCGAGTTCAGGCTGATATTTCCATTGAGTTGGATCGAGAAGTCCCTGACGGCGTCGCCATTGACGTCGCCTTCGACGAAGGTGTTGGTGCCGATATGGACGGAGTGGAGCTGGCCCGCGACGCCGGTGAAAGCCGCCGTGCCGATGAAGGTGAAGGCCTGGTTGCCGGCGACACCGGTGTTGGCGTCGATGGCCGCAAGGTCGAGCTTGTCCGCGCCGGCGGTGAAGTCGGTGATCTTGTCGCGCGTGGTGGAGGTGATCCCGCTGTCGGCCACGGACGTGTAGACGAACCGGTCGGCACTGGTGCCGCCGACCAGCGTATCGCCGCCACCGAGCCCGGTGAGCACATCGCTGCCGCCGCCGCCGCTGAGCGTGTTCCTGCCCGAATTTCCGGTCAGCGTATCGCCAACACTGCCGCCGGTTATGTTGTCCATCGCGATCAGCGTGTCGACACCGCCGCCGCCGGTATTCTGCGGACCCGTCAGGGACAGGTTGACGGTGACGGCGGCGGCGATGCCGGAATAGGTCGCGGTATCGGCCGCGGCCCCGCCATTCAGAACATCGTTGCCGGCGCCGCCGTTCAACACATCCCTGCCGCCCAGACCGAACAGCTGATCGTTGCCGGCGCCACCGATGAGATTGTCGTCGTTGGCTCCGCCTTTCAGGACATCGTCACCGCCGAGGCCGGCGACGACGTTGACGGCATCATCTCCGACGAAGCTGTCCGCGCTGGTTGTGCCGGTCACGTGGCGTGTCACCTGGAAGGTCGCGACATCGACCTGGCCGGTGGTCGAATTCGTATAGCTGACGGCGAAACGGGCGAGGCCGAGGGCCGAAACCGACGAGTCCGACGTGACGTCTGTCGTGAAATCGAGATGCACCGGATCGGTCGAGCTGGTCAGCGAGGTCCCGGTCGCCGGATCGATCAGCGTGCCGAGGATGTCGAGATCGCCACCGCCGTTGAAGTTGTTGGCGAAAGTCGTCATGACCATGCCGTTCGACAAGGTCGTGGTGGCAGCCTCGCTGTCGTCCGAGGCCAGCTCGCTGGTGTGGTTGAAGCTCAGGAACGTCCCGTTCGAATCGAAGGTGGCAGTCGTGATGTCGGTTTGCCCCCAGCCGTTGTCCTGGTAAGCGACGGAAAAGCCGCCCGACTTGAGCGACGTCACGTTCATGCCGTGATTGATCGTGCCGGCGCCGTCGAACTCCGTCGGACCCAGGCGCGTCGAGCCGTCGGCGTTGTAGACAGCGACCCAGGCGGTGCTGTTGCCGCTGCCGTCGATGCGCTCCCAGGCGACGGCGAAGCCACCATCCTTCAGCCCTGCCACGCTGGCGTTCTGGTCGTTGTCGAGACTCGAGGAAACGGCAAAGTCTGTCACCGCGTTGCCCAGAGCGTCGCGAACATGCACCTCGATGTCATTGTCGGTGGCCGAGAAGTTTCTCTGGTCGACCACGACGAAGCCGCCGCCGGCCAGCGCCGCGACGTCCGCGTTCGTCTCCGTGGTCACTGTGCTGATGGTGCCCGAGGTCACGCCCCCGCCGGTCGACGTATCGATATCGAAGCTGATGCCGCCGCCCACCGTCGTGCCGACGGCAACGACGTTGCCGTTGGTCAATTGCGCGAGCGTGCCGTGTGTCACCTGGAAGCCGGTATCCGTCGCAACCACGGTTCCGGCTGCGTTGTAGAACGTGGTGTCGGAAAAGCCGTCGGTGTCCTGCACCGTCGTCGCCCATCCGCCATTGCTGAAGCCGACGGTGTCCGAATCAGAGCCTGCCTCGTTGTTGAAGGTCGGCACCTGGGTCTTCGGGAAAACCGTGTCGATCGAATAGGTGATGGTCAGCGCCATTGAATTGACTCCTCGATGTGTATGCAGTGGGACATCACTTCTTAACGCTCATCAACTTTAGGTTGATGCTCGTAAAGAGTCAATTTTATACAAAAATACAACCTATGATTCAGTGACTATGAAAAGCCGTGCACTCTCTTCAGGTCGCCGGGCATAACCTCGATTCAGTGCAAATGCGTACACGCATTGCGCGCCGACGGACCTGAAAGAGTCGTGCTCTCGAAGTTCGGAAGAGCATCGATGAACAATTGGGCGTCACGGCTAAGTATATTCGCATTGATCGCAGGAGACCTGAGAAGATCGCGATTCGCTTGGACGCGCAGAGTATCGATGCGACATGAAGCGCAGGATTGCGGCGCATCTGCATCAAGCGCAGACGATATGAAGAGATCCTGCCTCTTCTGAACGTGTATCACAATCACGTGTACACGTATCAGTACGTAAGATATGAAGAGGTCTCGACCTTCAATGTGGCGACTGATTGACATCACTCTGCAATCCAATGCCACGATCGCGTGTAGTGATTGCGCGCAGAGGATGTGAACTGAAGGACCGCGAGTCAGGCAATCTCGCATCGCGTCGCGTCATCATCGGGATTGGAATTGGCGGAAGAGAGTGGGAGTCGAACCCACTAAGAACCGGCTAACGGCCCTCTCTGGCTTTGAAGGCCAGCCGCCCCACCGGGAGCGCTTCTCCTCCGTGACTGATGATTCCCGAAAATTGATGCGTTGTCATCGCTCCGAGTCGATGTCAGGAACCGGACCGAACTGCCCAAGCTTCTGCGGCACCGTGCGCCGCAGGTCGCCGCGACGGATGGTGATGCCGTGACGGTCGAAGAACTCCAGGATCAGGATCGCCACCTTGCGGCCATTGTCGAGCTTGTCGCGAAACTGCGCAGCGGTGAAATCCGGGCTGAGCCCATGGGCGATGCCGATCATCTCCGCGACGACGGGCCGCAGGAAGTATTGATCGGGCGCCACCTCGACGACCCGGCCGACCTTTGCCAGCCGCTGCAGCAGCTTGCGCATGTCGGTCTCGGGCACGGTATAGGCGTTGGCGAAGTCACGTACGCGCGGCGGCTTGAAGCGATCACGGATCAGCTCGGCCGAGATCTTCTTCCACAAAGCCTCGTCTCGCGCACCGAGCTTCAAGGAATGACCGGGCAGGCGCAGAAAGGCGCCATCGACCATCACGGTCTTGCCGCGCACCTCCTGGTCGATCAGCGCCTTGAAGACGGGCACCGGCCAGCGCTTGCGCAACGCCAGGCGCAGACGTTCGGGCTGCAGCCCGGGGGCGTCCGGCCTTTCCTGATGGTGGGCTTTCAACGTTTCGGCGATGTCCAGCCGCGCCGCGGCCATCGTGTCCGCAAGGAAGCCAAAGCTCTCGAGCTTGAGGCCGCCGGCGGCCTGCAGCAGCTCCTCGACATCGACCGGTCGCAGGTTGCGCGATTGCCCAAAGCGGCCGATCTCGACAAAGCCCGATTCCAGCCGCAGCAGCCTGGGCAGGACGTCGGCGTCGGACTGAGCCAGGGCGGCGAGCTCGGCGAGCCGGCGCTGCGAACGGCGATTGCGCGGCGGACCGAACGGATCGATCACCGTGGCGCCGGCGATGGTGCGCGTTGCCGAAGGGTTGCGCAGAATGACCCGGTCGCCCGACAGGGCTCCCACCTTCTCCTCGAGCACGAGCTGAGCCAGGGCTGTTTGGCCCGGGAGGAGGCTGTCGCCTTCGAGCAGAGCAACACGTCCCATGACATGCGCCGAGCCGATGTGAACATGGACCGGCGACCAGTGCTTTAGCGGCTGGCTTTCCGAGCCGAGCAGCGTCAACCGCACGTCGGGCCGGTCGGTCGGTGCGTGCAGCTCGGGGCTTACCACCCAGTCGCCACGGCGAATCGTGTCCTTCGACAGGCGTGGGCCGGTGAGATTGAGCGCGCAGCGCTCTCCCGCACGGCCGACATCGGCAGCCTGGTTCTGCGCATGCAGGGACCGTACGCGCACCTCGAGGCCCGACGGCGTGAGCAGCAGCCGGTCGTCCACCTTGATCTCCCCAGCATGGATGGTGCCGGTCACCACCACCCCCGCGCCGGACAGCACGAAGCAGCGATCGACCGCCAAGCGAGCGAAGCCCGTGGTCCCCTTGCCGCTTTCACCCAGGTCCAGCAGCTTGGCCTTCAGGTCATCGATGCCCTGGCCGGTGATCGACGACACGGGCACGATCTCGGCGCCTTTGAGCGAGGTCGCCGAGAGCAGGGTCTCGATCTCGGCCATGCGTTCCAGGAGCTGATCGTCGTCGGCGAGGTCGGCCTTGGTCAAAGCGACAATGCCGCGGTCGAGCCCGAGCAGGTCGACGATCTGCAGATGCTCGACCGTCTGAGGCTTGATGCCCTCCGCCGCCGATACAACCAGCAAGGCGACGTCGATGCCCGTGGCGCCGGCGAGCATGTTGTGCACAAAGCGCTCATGCCCGGGCACGTCGACGAAGCCGAGCTGCCGTCCGTCGCCCAGGTCGCTGTAGGCATAGCCGAGATCAATGGTGATGCCGCGCGCCTTCTCCTCTTTCAGACGATCGGCGTCGATGCCGGTCAGCGCTTTGACCAGGGCTGTCTTGCCGTGGTCGATATGGCCCGCCGTGCCCACGATCATGATGCGGGCCTTGCCAAACGAAGAAAGCCCGCCGCCAATTCGCCTGCACCGCCTGCCTCGGCCTTCTCGAGCCAATGCAACGCCTCGACGCGATCGCACGCGACGCCTTTGCCGGAAAGATAGGCCGCACCCAGCATCGCCTGCGCCTCCGCGTGACCAAGCATGGCGGCTCGCCTCCACCACTCCGCCGCCTTCGCCGCATCGCGCTCGACACCCAAGGCGTTGTGATAGAGGTCGCCCAGTCGCGCCATCGCGGCGGCTCGCCCTTGAGCGGCTGCTCTTTCTGCCCACCGCCGCGCGCCCGCATAATCCTGCGGGCAGCCACCGCCCAAAAGCTTCATCCACGACACCATGTCCTGGGCCTCAGCGTCGCCCTGCTCTGCCGCCTTCTCGTACAAGAGCGCGGCCTCGGCATGGTCCTGCGGCACGCCCCAGCCCTCGTAGTAGCAGCGCGCAAGGTTGCGCTGGCCACCCCCATCGCCTTGTTCGGCGGCGCGCCTCAGCCAGTCGACGGCCTTTGCGGGATCGCGCTCGACGCCGCAACCTTCGAGGAAGGCGGCTCCCATGTTGCTTTGCGCGCGCGGATGGCCGCGATGAGCGAGCGGTGCCCAGAGATCTAGCGCCGTGCCGTAGTCGGCGGCGTTCCAGGCGGCGAGCGCCTGGGCGAGCCGACGCTCGGCACCGAATATCCTACCCAGCCAGGACATCGAGCTTGTCGAGTTGGCTGACGAACGCATCTTCGTCGTCGAGAGTGCGCAAATCGAAATATAGTCCGCCGTCCTTCATGCGGCCGATCACCGGGATCGGCAGTCGGCGAAAGGCGTCCGCCAGGCGATCGAGGCCCCCGGCACGGATTGCCAGGGCAAACGACGGCAGGAGGTCCACCGGCAGGGCGCCGGATCCGATCTGGCCACGCACCGGCTCGATGCTGACTTTCGCCGCACCGCCCAGCGCGTCGACGACGGCCGGCAAGATGCGTTCGCCGAGCTCGCGGATCTCCAATGTGGGCCGCGCCAGCGCGCGAATGGTCGGCAGCCTCTCCGCCAACCGGGCCGGATCGGCATACAGACGCAGGGTCGCCTCCAACGCGGCCAACCGGACCTTGTCCAGGCGCAACGCGCGCTTCATGGGATTGCGGGCGACACGCTCGACCAGAGGCCTGCGGCCGACAATGAGACCGGCTTGCGGGCCGCCCAGAAGCTTGTCGCCGGAAAAGGTCACGAGATCGACGCCCGCCTCGATCGCTTCACGAGCCGTGGGCTCGTGCGGCAGCCCCCAGGTTTCCAGATCGGCGAGCGTGCCACTGCCTAGGTCCTCGATCAGCGGCAAGTCTTTCTCTCTGGCCAGGGGAACGAGCTCGGCCGCCGACACCGATTTGGTGAAACCCGAGATGGCGTAGTTCGACGGATGCACCTTCATGATGGCTGCCGTTTCAGGGCCAATGGCGGCGGCATAGTCGGCGAGATGGGTGCGGTTGGTGGTGCCGACCTCGACCAGGCGGCAGCCGGCGCGGGTCATGATGTCCGGAATGCGGAAGGCACCGCCGATCTCGATCAGCTCGCCACGCGACACGATGACCTCGCGACCGGCTGCCAAGGCGCTCAGCACCAGCAGCACCGCGGCGGCATTGTTGTTCACCGCAGTCGCCGCCTCGGCGCCGGTGAGGCGTGTCAGCCACGGTGCGATATGCTGGTCGCGCTCGCCGCGCGCACCGCCGGTGAGATCGTACTCGAGGGTCGTCGGCGAGCGCATGGCCTCGACAGCCGCCTGGATGGCCTCCTCCGCCAGCAGGGCGCGGCCGAGGTTGGTGTGCAGCACCGTGCCGGTGAGATTGAAGACCCGCCGCTGCGAGGGCTGCATGACAGGCGCCAGCCTCGCCTCGCACCATCGCGCGCAGGCCGCCTCGTCGCTCACATCGGCAGTGCCACGCTTGGCGTCGGCCCACGCTCGCAGGGACTCGATGACCAGCGGCCGGCCGACGCGGGTAATCAACGGCTGCAGCGCCGACCAGCCGGCCATACGATCGATCGATGGTGGGCGGAGAATGGCGCTCAGGGCGCGGTCGGCACGCGACACGGGTCTACCTCTACGACGGCTGCTTGCGCAGATTGGCCCAGCTGAACGGGCCGATCAATCCTGCCGGCTCATGACACCCAGCACGAACGGGTTGGGCACACGGGAAAAGCCTTCTTCGCCCACCAGCACGTCAAGCCCCAGCGATGCGAGGTCATCGGCCAGCGGCTCACAATTCTTGACACTATCAAGATACAGAACTTTCGAGTAACCCTGGCAATTCTCACAACATTCGGCGCGCAAGTAGGAAGCGCCCGACAGCTGTCGATAGGAGATCTTGTCGGTGCTTCCGCAATGGACGCAGCGTACGCGCACATAATGCCAAGCGGTCGCGCACAACGAGCAGTGCAGATGGCGGCGGCCGAACTTGGTGCCGCCAGGGGCAATCAAACCAGCGAGTGACGGCGAGCCGCAGGCGGGACACTGGCCACGATCTGCGGGATCGAGGTCGGAAGCATCCAGAAGAGCCGCCATGCGCGTCCAGGCGACCTGAAGGGCAGCCGCCGCGAAAACGGCCTGGCCCGCCTCCTGGACGGACACGTCGCCCTCCAGGAAGTGGTCGGCCAGGGACTCCAGATCCGTCGAAGGGGCGTCGAGCAGGGCCTGCCGGGCCTCCTGCGCCTGCCGGGGCAGCAGCGCGGTATCGATATTCTCCAGGATCCGCCGCAGGGCCACACGCCAGCTCTCATCGCGATGCCATGTCGCCGGGTCGAGCGGTGCCCGCTTGGCGAGCCTTGCCTTGGCAATCTCCGCCTGGCCTGGCAGACGGCCAGGCAGCAGATGCAGGAGGGCCTCATGCTGAACCGCTACCAGCGCGGCTATCATCCGAAGGAAGCCTTCGAGCTCATGGCCTTGGGCGAGGCCCTTCAAGCGCTCGGCACGGCGGACGAACACCGTAGTGAGCTCGGGCAGGCGAACGGTATCGCCCTGGGCGAACTCGCCCAGGGTACCCTCGCCAAAGCCGGTCGGTGGGAGCTTGGGCTCGTTGCTCAGGGCTTGCCGACTTCCTGCCGGAACCACTTGCGATGGTGCTTCCAGCTCCAGCCGCGGGTGACGGATCCGCGGGTCATGGCACGCAGCGTGCCCCTCACCCAGATGACGGCATAAACATGCACGATCCAGATCAGGATGGCACCGATGGCGCACAGTGCATGAACGACAGCCGCCAGCCGCTTCTGGTCAATGGTGGTGTAATCCTCGAAATAGACGTCCCACAGCACCAGGCCGCTGCAGAACAGCAGCAGGATCAGGATCGACTGACCCCAGAAGACGAGCTTCTGGCCGGCGTTGTACTTGCCGAGCTCGGGCAGCCCCTCGTCCTCGTTGTTGATGACCTTGCCCAGGTTCTTCATCCACACAGTGTCTTCGGGCTTCCAGAGATTGAGAGAGAAGAAGCGGAAGAAGAGGCCGAGGAAGCTCAGTGCCAGGATCACGCCGATCCAGGGGTGGATGGCGCGGGTCATCTGGCCGCCGCCGAACAGGTTGGTGAGGAAGAACAGCGAGGGATGGAACAGGGCGAGCCCGCTCAGTGCGAGCAGGATCAGCGACGCTGCCGTGATCCAGTGGTTGATACGGGCGCCCGTCGTGTAGCGCGAGACGGCGTTCTTCTGCACGCTCATGTACGTTTACCTCCCGCGACCTCGTCGTCGGCCCGCCGCTCGTCGCTCTCGGACACCTCGTTGGGGCCCTTGGTGACGTAGTGTAGGAAGCCGAACACCCCGGCGAACGCCACGACGGCGAGCGAGACCGGCTTCAGCAGCCCCTTCCAGAAGCTCACCATCGGGCTGATGTGCGGGTCGTCGGGCAATCCCGCATAGAGCGACGGCTTGTCGGCGTGATGCAGCACGTACATCACATGCGTGCCGCCGACGCCGGGCGGATTGTACAAGCCGGCATTCTTGAAGCCGCGCGACTTCAGGTCCGCAATGCGATGGTCGGCATGGACGATCATGTCGTCCTTCGAGCCGAAGTAGATGGCCTGGGTCGGGCAGGCCTTGGCGCAGGCCGGCGCCTGGCCGACCGAGACGCGGTCGGAGCAGAGTGTGCACTTGTAGGCCTTGCGATCGACCTTGGAGATGCGTGGGATGTTGAAGGGGCAGCCCTTCACGCAATAGCCGCAGCCGATGCAGTTCTCCGACACGAAGTCGACGATGCCGTTGGTGTACTGCACGAT
>Ga0081455_10000339_pt1 | contig 61416 bp, 41 predicted proteins | sample TabmetS3T2R1_FD_70207 | JGI IMG/M metagenome (GOLD analysis project Ga0081455, IMG submission 70207) | Tabebuia heterophylla rhizosphere microbial communities from the University of Puerto Rico - S3T2R1 | ecosystem: Host-associated > Plants > Roots > Rhizosphere ...
TTGTGATCAATGGACGCGCCTAGGCCATCTGAACACGATCACACTCCCCGGTGACCGAGAATATTGCTACAGGGGCGCCGTGGAATTGAACTGAGGGCCGGCTGGTCGCTACTCCCATTGGGCCCGGGCTGAAATCGGGCCATGGCAATCCAAGATAAGACGATCGTCGTCCCTGTCGTCGAGAGCGATTCACGGCGAAAGCTTGTGCAGGCGTGACCCCCGCTTTTCAACGCGGGTTAGCACGGCGGGAACCTTAGAAGCCGCTCACCTATTCAATCCAGTAGAGTGGCGTGTGCACCCTCACCGTGAGCCATCACGCCGCTGGTGCGCCTATCATCACAATCACGGTGCGGCGCGGTGGATGGCCCTGAGCACTGATCCATCTGAATGCGCCCCCGAGACCGGCAGCCGAATGCCAGTCTAACCGGCGGTACCTCTAGAGCACGTTGCGATTGCCACCGCTGTTATCGAACGGTCGTGACCATGGCCAGCTGGGCGATGATCACATTGTTGCAGCGGCTGCGTGGCCCCGCCTAGCCATGGGAGAACGTCATGGCCTACTATGATGCTGTCTGGCGGACCGCCTGACTCGTTGTTGCCTCTCAATCTTCGCCAAGCCTTTGCGAGGAGCTCTCCAATGCCGCTCACGAGGTTCGAGGTCGCATCGCGCCTGCCCTACGCCGGGAACCGGTGCTTCGGCCCCGTGGGCGCCTACGAACAGGTGGACGGAACGGCGCATTTCGCGGTCGATCCCCTGCACCCCGCGAATGCAGCCATTTGCGACTTGCAGCTGGCGCCACGCAATCCGGCGGGGCTGGTCGAGTTCTCGAGCGACTTATCCCTCGTCCTGCCGCTGGACGGCGAGCGGGGGAACGGCCGTTGCATCGTCGAACTGCCGAACCGTGGCCGCCGCCGCGTCGTCGCCATGATGAATTGCGCACCGCCCGATGCGCCCGTCGGGCCGCAGGCACATCCAGGGGACGGCTTCCTGTTTGCTCGCGGGTACACAGTCGCCTCCATCGGCTGGCAATGGGACGTCTATCCCAACCCGGAGCTGCTGGCCCTGGCTCCACCGTCGGCCATGCAGGGTGGCAAGCCCATCGGTGGCGAAACCATGGTCGAGATCCGACCCAACGAGCGGGGAACGACGCGCCTCCTCGCCGACCGCATCCATCGCCCGCTCCCGGCCGCGCCAGGGGATCAGCCCAGCGCGCGTCTCTTGGTGCGCGATTGGGAGGACGGAGAAGACACGCTGATTCCGCGCTCGCGCTGGCGCTTTGCGCGCCAGACGCCCGCCGGCGCCGTGGAGCCGTCGCCCGAGCACGTCTGGCTCGAGGGCGGCTTCGAGCCCGGACGCATCTACCAGCTCGTCTACGAGACCGATCGGGCGCCGGTGGTCGGGCTTGGCCTGCTGGCTGCGCGCGACGTGGCCCAGTTCCTGCGCACGCCTTCGGCGGCCAATCCCTGCGTCGAGGGCCTGCGAGCGCTCATCCTCTACGGCATCTCGCAGACAGGACGGATGCAGCGCCATTTCTTGAGCCTCGGCCTCAATCGCTGCGAGGACGGCAGCCGTGCCTACGATGGCTTCCACGTTCACATCGCAGGGGCGCGCCGCGGTGCCTTCAATCACCGCTTTGCGCAGCCCTCCAACCAGACGACACCGTTGTGGGGCCACGTTTTTCCATTTGCCGACGTCGAGACCACCGATCCGCTAACAGGGCGCGCTGCCGGGCTTCTCGACGGCCTCGCCGCCGCTGGCGACCTGCCGAAGGTTATCTCGACCGACAGCGCGGCGGAGTATTGGCGGGGTGACGCGGCGCTTGCCCACATCGCCACAGACTGCGATCTGCCCGAGCATCCCTCGACCCGAAGGTACCTGTTCGCCGGCACGCAGCACACACCGGGCTACCTGGGTCAGTCGCGCACGAATCCCGGGACGGGCACGATCGCCCGCTATCCGCTCAACGTGCTCGACTACCGGCCGCTGCACCGTGCGGCGCTGATCAACCTCGATCGCTGGATCACCGAGGGTACCGATCCTCCGCCGAGCCAGCATCCGCGTCTTTCTGATGCTACCGCGGTCGACCGTGAAAAGGTGGTCGCTACCTTCGCGCGCTTGCCTGGTTTGATGCCGCCGGACCCGCAACGGCTGCCCTTCATCCGGACCGTCAATATGGGTGGCGATGAGGCGACGGGCATTGCCCGCTATCCGGCGCGCGAAGGCGCGTATTATCCCGCCATCGTCTCCGCCGTCGATGCCGACGGCAATGAAACAGCGGGCATTCGCCTGCCCGACATCACGGTGCCGGTCGGCACGCACACGGGCTGGAACCCACGCGATCCAGTCACGGGATCGCCTGAGCAGATCGTTCCGATGAACGGGCTCACACTCTTCTTCGCGCCAGACGAGACGACGCGCGTCGCGAAGGGCGACCCTCGCAGGTCCCTTGCCGAGCGCTACCGGAATGAGGACGACTACGCGGCGAAGGTCCGCGCGGCGGCGCTGCGGTTGGTCGCGGAGCGCTACCTGCTTGACGAGGACGTTGAAGGTATCGTCGAGGCGGCGCTTGCACGATATCGGGCGGCGATCTCTCAGCAATAGAGGCCAAAGCCATCTCGAGACCCGCATCAGCAGCGTTGCGGATTCGCGCGCCTCCGCTGCCGAAAAAAATGATTGCCGCGAAAGCATGGCGCCTGGTGCGTGGCGCCAGCCACTCGCGGAGGTCAATGTTCGCGGGAAATGCGGGATCGGCGAGAGGACCAAGGCCATCACGCGATCGGTCGATGCAGGATCGGATTCAAGTCGGTCACCGGCTCACCAATCGGCCGCCGACAAATCTGTCCCCCCTCAAGCCTAAGTCCGAAATAGCGGTAATGATCAGCGGAACCACAGAGAAAATTGAGGTTGGCGGTTGGCCGGTGAGATCCAGCGAAATCAAAGCTTGTGGCAAATGGGAGACAGTCCAGTGAACCCAAACGTCTTAGCAAGAGTGCGCCACCAATCATCAATGCGGCGTCAACTGAGCATCTTGCACTGTCTCCGAAACCAGAAGGGAGTCTCTCGCCAGTCGGCTACGTCGTTGCCTTCCCTTGTGCCCTGATCGCCTCGATCCTCAAGCACGCCGCTGGGCCTTGCTTCGGTGAACAAACGCCGTTCAGCGTGTGACCAGAAATCAATCCGTGTGTGGTAATTCCATGTACGGAGCGATGACCGCTCTGTGGTAATGCCGCAAACTGCTCGCTCCCTTGAACTTTCGTGCGTTTACGTACCAACTTTTTAGGGAACGTAACGCGTGGATTGCCGGTTGATGGTTCCAAGCGCGATCTTCAACGGCGGGCCCTGGGGCGAGCACTTCAGCGATAACAGCAATCACGTCAAAGACGCCGAGAGCGTTTGGCCCAACGCACTTACGTCGAGCGGCTGCGTTGATCAGCCAAAGATACTAAGTCCGCCGAGGCAGCATTGGACGTCATGACGGAATCTTGGTGGGCGTTAAATCAGCGCTCGCCAGTCGCGGCGAAGACTCGGGAGCCAAAGACGAACGGTTCAAGAGATATCCGTCCCGCTCACCATCATCGGGCTAATGCGCGTTCCCACATGCAAGGCACGCGCCTCGCCAGGAGCGCTCGGGTGGTTGCGCGCAACGACGGAACCTGCGCCCTCCAACCAACCGTGAACATCTCTCAGTTCAAGGAGGAAAGCAGAGCGAACCTCTAACTGTCTCAGAAACTGCGTACGCTAACCCAACTTGCTTGTCCCGGCTGTTTTCAGTTCACCAGTGAGGAGTTCTCCATGGCTCAGATCAACGGCACAGACGGAAACGACAACATCATCGGCACTGATGCGGCGGACACAATCTCTGCTCTCGGCGGCCTTGACACGGTTTCCGGCGGCCTCGGCAACGACACGGTCGACGGCGGCACCGGCAACGACACATTGAATGGTGACGCTGGCAGTGACCTGATCAACGCGAGGGATGGCAACGACATCGTTAATGGTGGTGTGGGCAATGACGTGCTGAACGGCAATGCCGGAAATGACGCTCTCTTCGGCGGCGATGGAACTGACCGCATCACGGGTGGGGACGGCAACGACACCATCGACGGCGGCGCCGGCCGCGATACGGTACTTGCTGGCGGCAACGGCAGCGACGTTGTCTCCGGCGGGGAAGGCAACGACACGCTCGACGGCGATGCCGGCAATGACCAGCTGTTCGGCGGGACTGGCAACGACGACCTGTTCGGTGGCGACGGTAATGACGTCCTTTTCGGTGAGGAGGGCGACGACTTCGTCGAAGGTCTCGACGGCAACGACGAGATGTTCGGCGGAGCAGGCAACGATGAGTTCATCGGCGACGCAGGCGCCGACACCCAGACTGGCGGTGCTGGCGATGACGAATTCGTCTTCTTTATCAGCAGCTTCAATCCGAGCTCACCCTTCTCTGGGCCCGATGAGATCGTCGATTTCGAGGGCGCAGGTGTGGCCGGTGGCGACGAGATCTCGGTTCGCAGGGACGTCGTGTTCCACGGCGAGCAGTCCGTCAATCCTGTGCAGGGCGCGGCCTTGCCGGGCGCCGGCAACGGCCTGGTCGACCTGTTCTACACGATCCGGGGTGGCACGACCTGGTTGATCGCCGATGATAACGATGATGGTCTTTTGGGTAACGCCGACTTCGCCGTCAAATTCGACGGAACCCACCACTTCTCGCCGGACGACTTCCCCGATACGACATTCATTATCGCCGGGACCAACGGCGACGACATTCTCGTTGGCACCAACGAGGGCGACGTTATGGTCGGCCTGGACGGCAACGACCAAATGTTCGGGATCGACACCGAGCTCGGCGGCACGGACGAGTTGCATGGTGGCCTGGGGGACGACACGCTCGATAGTGGATTGGGGTTTGCTAACCTTTTCGGCGAAGACGGTAACGACACCCTCAGCCTGCAAAACAGCAATTTCGGGGGTACTGCCGAAGGTGGTGCTGGCAATGATTTGCTGATCGGCAGTGATTCCTTGTTTGCCTTAACCGATCTGAGAGGTGGCGCCGGGGACGACACCATGATCGCCGGCGAGGGCGGCGCCTCCATGGCCGACTTTGACGGTGGCGACGACCGCATGGTCGGCAGCGCGGCCGACGACCAGTTCTTCGGCGGCGCTGGAGTCGATCAATTCGTGTTCGGCGCGATCTGGAACACCCCCGAGACCGGCTTCCAGGACATCATCTTCGATCTGGAGAATGGGGTGGAATTGATCGATCTCAGTGGCAGTGGCCTGCAGTTCGAAGATCTTACCATTAGTGAAAATTTTTCCTCTGCAGTCATCACATCGTCAGCAGGCCAAATCGAGGTGAGTGGGCTCGCCGGACAAATCAATGAAGAGGACTTCGTATTCGCCTGAAGCATCGCCGACTTCGCCCGGCACCGAGCCAAGGTGCCCGCGGGGACGGCGACCGTGTCACCTTGTGCAATGAGTGGCCCCGCTGGGGCCACCCTTTGTTCGTCGAGTAGCACAGATGGCTGATGAGGACTCGCCTGCATACGGCGACGACCAGACAGGGCACGCCAGGGGGCGTTCGCGATCGATATTCGCCCACTGCCGGACGGGCTTGTTGATGGTCGGCATCTTCTCCGGTGTCATCAACGTTCTCGCCCTGACCGGCTCGATCTACATGCTACAGCTGTACGACCGCGTGCTCCCCTCGCACAGCGTTGCCACGCTCGTGGGACTGACGATCATCATGCTGGGGTTGTATGCCGGTTTTGGCGTCTTCAACTTCCTGCGGACGCGCATCATGACCCGCATCGGCGTTAAAATCGAACGCAATTTGCGCGAGCGAGTGCTTGAGGCCGTCATGCTGCTGCCGCTGCGCGCCAGGCGCGGTGGCGACGGCCTGCAACCCATTCGCGATCTCGACGAAGTGCGGGGCTTTCTCTCGGGCATGGGACCCACGGCCTTGTTCGATGTCCCATGGGCGCCGTTCTATCTGGGTCTCGTCTATTTACTTCATCCCTGGCTCGGTCTGCTCGGGATCTCAGGGGCAATGGTCTTGCTGGTTTTGACGGTCCTGACCGAGGCGAGGAGCCGCAGATCGCTGCGTGAGGGCGCGCTCGCAAGCAGCGCTCGCCTGGCCTTCGGTGACACGCTCCGTCGCAACGCCGAGACCGTCCGCGCACTCGGCATGACCCAACGTGTCTCTCAGCTTTGGACCACTCTCGACGAGAGGCACATCACGCAGCAGGTGGCGGTAGCCAATGTCGTGGGCACCTACAGTTCAATATCGAAAACACTGCGCATTGCGCTGCAGTCAACGGTACTAGGGCTTGGCGCGTATCTCGTGCTGCAAGGGGAGGCAACGGGGGGTGTAATGATTGCCGCTTCGATCCTCGTGTCGCGCGCGCTGGCGCCCATTGAGCTCGCGATTGCAAATTGGCGGGGCTTCGTCGCATTCCGTCAGAGCTCGCAGCGACTGTCGAAGCTGCTGGCACTCGTTCCCGAGAGATCGCGGGTTATAGCGCTGCCGAAGCCAAGCCGCAGTCTTGAGGTCCAGGGACTTTGGGTGTCTGCGCCTGGCCAGCGCGATACAATTCTGCAGAACGTCTCATTCGCGCTCAAGGCCGGTGACGGCCTTGGCGTGATTGGACCTTCAGCCGCTGGAAAGTCATCCTTGGCCCGCACACTGGTCGGGGCCTGGTTACCCCGGCGAGGCACGGTGCGGCTCGACGGCGCGGCTATCGACCAATGGTCACACGACGCCTTGGGAAGCCACTTGGGCTACCTACCGCAGGATATTGAGTTGTTTGCGGGCAGCGTCGCCCAGAACATTTGCCGTTTCGATCCTGCCGCTGCAAGTGAAGCGATCATCGCCGCAGCCATTCACGCCGACGTGCATGACATGATCCTGCGGCTGCCCAAGGGGTACCAGACCCAAGTTGGAGAGGGCGGCACGGCGTTATCGGGCGGACAGCGCCAACGTGTGGCATTGGCGCGCGCGCTGTTTGGCGAACCGTCGCTGGTCGTTCTCGATGAGCCAAATTCCAATCTCGACGCGGAGGGCGATACCGCGCTCGCGTCGGCCATCGCCGCTGTTCGCAAACGTCGGGGCATCATTGTCGTCTTTGCCCACCGGCCCTCGGCGCTGGCCGGGCTCGATCTTCTGATGGTGCTGGCTAAAGGACAGGTGCAGGCATTTGGCCCGAAGGACGAGATTCTACGGCAAGCCAGGTACACGGTGTCGGCCGGAGGCCGGCTGAAAGCCATCAATGAAGGACAGCAAACCAGTGGCTAAATTGGCTGCAACATTGAGCACCACCGGAGCTTCGCAGGCCGACGCTGGGGCCCTCAGCCGAGTTTCTGACAAGCTCAGCGGTTACATGGCCATCGGCCTGCTCGCGCTTCTCGTGTTGGCGGGCGGTCTCGGCGGATGGGCGGCCACCTCCGAGCTCGCCGGAGCGGTCATCGCCCAGGGGACCGTCGTCGTCGATTCCAACGTGAAGAAAGTACAACATCCAACCGGTGGCATCGTCGGCAGGATCTTCGTTCGTGATGGTGACAGAGTGCGGGAGGGTGACCTGCTGTTGCGTCTCGATGACACGATTACGCGTGCCAACTTGCAGATTGTAACGGGTCAGCTCGATGAACTCGAAATTCGCGGGGCCCGGCTGGTGGCCGAACGCGATGGCAAGCTTGCCCTCGAGGTTCCAACAACGCTCATTTCGCGCATGACGGAGCCAGGCCTGCTCGAGAACATTCATGGGGAGCAGGCACTGTTCGAGAGCAGGTCTTCGGCACGCGCCGGCCAAAAAGCACAGCTCGCCGAACGCATGGTACAGTTGCATAAGGAAGTCGAAGGGATCGAGGCGCAACAGGGCGCGAAAGACCAGGAAATCGAGCTGCTGCAGAAGGAATTGCTTGGCCTGTTTGAATTGGAAAAGAAAAATCTCGTGCCCTCGCTCAAAATGACGAACATGCAACGCGAGAGCGCACGGCTCAAAGGCGCGCGCGCTCAGCTCGTTGCATCCGCGGCCCAGACTCGAGGCAAGATTGCTGAGACTGAACTACAGGTCCTCCAGATCGATCAAGACCTTAAGACCGAAGTCATGAAGGAGCTGCGCGAGATCCAGACCAAGCGCGCCGAACTCAATGAGCGGCGCGTGACCGCCGAAGACCAGCTGCGCCGGATCCACCTTCGCGCGCCTCAGGCCGGCATCGTGCACCAGATGAGCGTGCACACCATTGGCGGTGTGATCACCTCCAGCGAGCCGGTGATGCTCATTGTTCCGGAAGCAGACGCTCTCGTCATCGAGGCAAAGATTGTGCCGCAGAACATCGATCACGTGCGCTCTGGCCAGACTGCTTTCATTCGCTTTCCCGCGTTCAACCAGCGGACCACCCCGGAATTCCTGGGGACCGTGCACCGCGTCGCGGCTGACCTCAGCAAAGAGCCGGACGCCACTCAGGCCTACTTTGTCACGCGCATCTCACTCTCCCCGGAGGAATTAATGCGGATGGGAACGCTCAAGCTCGTTCCTGGCATGCCGGCCGAGGTCCACATCAAAACGCCCGAGCGCACGGCGCTCTCTTATTTCATGAAGCCGCTGACGGATCAGATCGCCCGGGCATTCACGGAGCAGTAGGCGCGATCAAGACCCAAGCCCGTGGTTGGACCCAGCCGCGCGCGCGCCATGTTCCATGCAGTGGGCAGCAACAAGCGATCGAGGAAAAACAACGAAAGACATTAAGGGTGGCGGTCCCGCCACGGCATCTTCCAGCCTCCCGGGTTTCTCAGAGTACTGCAGCCGGCACGCTGACGGCCTTAGCCGCGAGCTGACGCGGGGGGTTGCGCCATGCAAACCTCTAAGGCGATCGTTGCCCGAGCTGTGCTCCGTTAGGGGTCGCGGTGTTCACCGCGCGCGACACCGAAAAGACCCGAGAAGAGTTAGCGACACGTGGTGCGGTGCCGCACGCCATATGCAATAATATGCCGGACATCCCGACAGATGCTACGTCTCGTGCCGTGCGAGACGTTGTGGCAAATTGGTCGCAAATGGTCTTTGCGAAGCGCACACAATGAAAGTGCAAAATAAATGATCAGCAAATTCGTGACCGTCTACCCCGGCCACATCGATCTCCCCGATATGGGCCAGAATGCTACGCCCGCCAACGAGCGCCGCTACTCCAATGAGGAGCTAGCATCCGTGTTCGAGAAGACAGAGGCTGTCGCGAAGACGATGGATGCACTGGGGTTCGACACACTCTGGCTCGCCGAGCACCATTTCCAGCATGAAGGCTATGAATGCATTCCCAACATCCTGATGCTGGCGGTGCATCTGGCGCATGTGACGAAACGCTTACGCATCGGCTGCGGATTCAACATTGCTCCAATGTGGCACCCGCTGCGTCTGGCCGAGGACTTCGCTGTGGCTGACATCTTGACCAAAGGACGAACCGTCTTCGGGGTTGGCCGCGGTTATCACACGCGCGAGGTTGAGACGTTCGGCGCACCGATGCAGGATGCCAATGCCAACCGGGAGCTGTTCGAGGAGCAGGTTGAGATTATCTTCAAGGCCTTTAACAATGAATCCTTCTCACATAGGGGTAAACACTACACGCTGCCGCCATCCGTGCCCTATCGCGGCTATGATCTCAAAGAGCTCACTCTCGTGCCACGCCCGGTCAACCGGCCGGTCGAATGCTGGCAGCCCATAGTCAGCGCCAACGCTCGCGGGCTCGACTTCATGGTGCGGCACGGCATTAAGGGGGCCGTTGGCGGTGGGGCTGCTACCATGGCGGAGGGACCGATCCAGGCCTATCGCGAGGCAGCTGCCCGTGCGGGCAAGGAGCTTAAGCTCGGGGAGAATCTGACCGTCGGGGTCTTCTTTTATATTGCCGACAGCCGCGAGAAGGCAGTCCGCGAGCTCACCCCATACTACGAAGAACACGTAAAGATGTTTGCCCCGCTCGGGTTTGTACCGGGCATCACTCCACCGCAGGTAGCAGCTGCCGCAACTCGGGGCGGCTGGTCTGACGCCGGGGTGCCGACGCTCGACCATTATATGCAGCTAGGGTCCTGGTTTGCGGGCACGTCCGAGCAACTCGTCGAGCATCTCAAAAAGCTGGAGACCCGCTTCCCGGGCATGGAGCACATCAACCTGAGCACCAGCCTGTGCACGCCTAAGGTCATCATGCTCGAGCAATTCCAGCGCGTTGCCGAGGAGGTCATGCCGGCGTTCCGCTGAGTGTGGCTGCGCCCTTCCAATCAACAGCTGCGAATGATGTCTAGGCGCAAATTCGGCGCTCATGCATCGCCAATTCGGCGTTCCCCCCATGGAGATGCTGGTGCTTTGGCAAGACCCCGATGCAAATAGTCCTTGTCGCCATGCCATGCCATCACTTTTCCTACGTGTAGGTCGCGTCACCGCATTGACGGCCACCCCGGCAACGCGAAGGGAAAATCACAGAAAATCAAGAAGCGATAACGGCTGTCCGAACGCAATATCCAGTCCAAGGCTGGCTCACCACCGGAACAGCTCTTGAGTTCACGGACTAACTCGTCTCGACTGCCTGCGACGACAATGCCCTTGGGTTCGTGAACTCGGCACAGAAGCTGTGGGTCGCAGCCGCGATGCGCGCGACGGTGAACCGCCCCAACACAAGCATCCGAAGCGTCGCCCCTCCCTTTCCCCCGTGTCTCTATCGCTGCTTGACGTACGCACTCCTGGACGCGTCTGCGACCCCCACAGCTCGGCCCCAACCATTTTTCAAGTGGCGGCCTTCTGTTGACCACTCTAGTCCACGACTGCGGCGACCTCGTAAGTGCTGGGTATTGGTGCGCCCGTGAGATGCTTCATGAACTCTGCGCGACCGTGAACCTGCTCGGGGCTCGTCGCGTTGCGTTTTTGCGCCTCTTCGCTTTCCCAGATCGTGATCGATAGGAACTGATTGGCGCTGCGATCGAAGAACAGGTAGCCGGCAATCAGCCCCTTGCCCTTAAAGGCGCGGATGTGCTGCGGCCATTCGGCAATCGCTGCCTCTGCTGAGCCTGGCGTGGGGCTCGAAGTCATCACGCGCGCATACATTGTGTAAACTCCTGTCGCCATGCTGCTTGTCCACAAGACTGGCGGTTGGCGCCTGGCCGGGCAAGCGCTTGTTCGCCGCACCAGCAAGCTTCTATCATTCGCGACGTGTCCCCTGCCGTCCCCAGAGGAATACCTGCCATGGCCGACTTCACGACGTTACAGGAGATGCTGCTGATCGCGCACGGCGAGATGGAGCCCGCCCTGTGGGACTACATCAACGGTGGAACCGAGTCAGAGGTCACACTGAGGCGCAATCGCCACGGCCTTGATCGCCTAGCGTTCCGGCCGCGCGTGTTGAACGACGTCGCCCGTATCGATACCTCCACCACGTTTCTAGGCCACAAGCTTAGCCTGCCCGTGATGATGGCACCGGTCGGGTCTCTGGCCCTCATCGATCCGCTAGCGGCCGTGAGTGTGGCCGGCGCCTGCAAGACTTGCGGCTCGCTGCTCATTTACAGCACATTCGCCGATCCTCCGCTCGACGTGGTGCGCGCCAAGGTTGATCATCCCCTGATCCTCGGGCTTTACGTACGCGGCGATCAGGCCTGGCTCGATGATGCAGTCGATCGGGCCGTGTCGGCAGATTGTTTGGCCATCACGGTAGTCACGGAGGCGCCCTATTATTCGAGGCGCGAGCGCGACCTCATCAACCGGTTCCGCTCGCGCGGCAGCAAATCCGGCACATATGCCGCAACGCAGAAGGTGCTGCGCGAAGGCGGCGCGGATGAGACCGTCGCCGCCGCCGAGTCACGTATGGTCAGTGCGCGACTGACATGGAAGACAATCGAGCGCATCCGCCAGCGTTCGTCACTTCCGGTGATTCTGAAGGGCATCTCGACCGCGGAAGATGCCCGGCTTGCCGTCGAACATGGCGCGAGCGCCGTATATATTTCCAACCATGGAGGTCGACAGCTCGATTGTGCACGCGGCTCAATCGAAGTGTTACCGGAAATCGTCGACGTCATTGCCGGCCGCGCCGAGGTCATCATGGACGGCGGCATCTATCGCGGCACGGACGTGCTTAAGGCCATTGCGCTCGGCGCCCGGGCCGTCTGCATCGGACGTCTTCAGTGTTGGGCGCTGGCGGCAGGCGGCGAGACGGGTCTCGTGCAGATGATGGAGATCCTCGAAGAGGAGATCATCATCGCCATGGGATTGCTTGGCATCACGAAGCTATCCGATCTCGGTCGCGGCTACGTGTTCGAGACGGACGCAATCGAGCCGCCCCATCTCTTCAATCCATTCCCGGTGGTCAAGGAACGCTTGGCGGCGCGGCTGCCATTCGGTGTCGCCAGTGCAGGGAGCTAAAGTTGCATCTTTTAGGCTGGCAGCAGCGTACCGACTTTCTTCTGACGCGCGCGTCTCAAGATCTCCACGCCGGTCGCAAGATCCTCGAGCGCGATGCCGAGATTGAACACCATGATGCGCTGATCCTCGCTCGTTCGCCGACCCTGACCTGTGCTGAGTAGGTCGGCCAGCTCCGCATCGACGCGCGTGACGCCTGTGAACTTGCCCTCGCGCTGCCTGGCATCTTCGATCTGTCCGCGATCGTCGGTAAGGACCAGATCGGCGGCGGCAATGGCCGCATCGGTGACGTAGGAGTCGTAGTCAAGCGTGATCGTGAGGGAACCTGGAGCCAACCATTCCGGAACCAGTGTTGCCCGGCGAATCTCCTCGATTGGCCCCGCAGTAATGACGAGGTCCGCGCCGCGCACAGCGCGCTCCGCGCTGCCAGTTCCTAGCACCGATACACCCCATCGGCCGTGCATCTCGCGCACGAACGCGGCCTCGCGCTCCGGAACCACATCATAGGCCTGGCAACGCGCCAGGCTCGGCACAACGGCTTTCAGAGCCTCCAGATTTTTTCGCCCCTGCAGGCCACATCCAAGGATTGCCAGCGTTTGCGCGCCTTTGCGTGCCAGGTGTTTGGCGGCTAATGCCGACGCCGCTGCCGTGCGGTTACCGGTCACCCATTTGGAATCCATGATCACCACAGGTTGCCCGGTCGCATCTTCCGACATGATGAACAAGCCCTGGATGTAGGAAAGCCCTCGCGCGGGATTGTCGGGATCACCGCTCTGCCACTTGCAGCCGGCATAGCCAAGCATCGGCGCTGAGCTCACCATGGAGCTATAGAACGGCCTGCCATTGCGGTGAAAGAATATCTTGGGAGGCAGCACAGTGCCGCCCCTAGCCTTCAACAGGAACATTTCTTCCAAGATCGGTACAATCTCAGCCACCGAGAGACCGAGGTCCTCAACGTCCTGGCTGCTGAGGTAGAGGATGGGTTCAGCCTGCGCCACGAGCTCGATCCTCCTTGTTTCTTCAAACAACTCAAATACGGGTATCCGCCGTCGAATTGACCGCGGCCTTCTCGATGCCAACCGCCAGATCGATAGCAACGACGACGACGATGGCAATGTAGATGGTCGCCGCCGACACGGCCGCGAGCGTCGGGTCGATATTAAATTGGATGTAGTTAAAGAGCTTCACTGGGATCGTCACGAGCTGCGCAGTGGAGTTGAAGATACTCACCTCGACGTTGATCCACGAATTGATAAAGGCGAAAAGGGCGCCGGCAATCACGCCCGGTTTGATGTGCGGCAACGTGACGAGAAAGAACGTCTGCACGGGCGTTGCACCCAAGTCCTGCGCCGCCTCCTCGTGCACTGGCTCGATACCAGAGAGCGAGGCAAGCGACGTGCGAATCACGTAGGGCGTCACCAACACGACGTGACCAACGAACAGCGCCCAGAAGGTGCGAGCAAAGCCGAGTGCCGAGGCATACTGCAGAATAGCGACGCCGAGCACGATTGTCGGCAGCACGAGCGGGGATAGGAATAGTGCGCTCAACGCCCTACTGCCCGGAAACTGCTTGCGTGCGAAAACCAGCGCGGCGGGCACACCAAGCAGAAGCGCGCTCGCGGTTGCGGCCGCGGCAAGCTGGCCGGAAACAATAAACGCCTCCACGAAAGTCGGATCGCTCACCACCTGCCAGTACCAACGCAGCGTCAGCCCGTCGGGAGGAAACTTGAGATACTCCGTGGTCGTGAATGAAATAGCAATTACGACAAACAGCGGCAGAGCCAGATAAAGCATGGCGGCGCAACTGATGCTGGCGATGAGAAGGCGGCCGAAACGCTCGGAAAGGTTGGGGTTCATTGTGCCTCACCCTACCGTGCGCAGGCGCTCAAAAAGAGCGAGATAGGCGCCAATAAGCAGAAGCGTCACGGCCAGCAGGATAACCGACAGGGTGGCTCCGATGTCGGGTCGGAACGTTGCCGTGTACTGTTGGAAGATGAGGATCGGCGTGACCATCTCGCGCCCGCCGCTGAGGATGCTGGGGATCACGTAGGCGCTGACACTCAGCGCAAACACGATGATCGAGCCCGCGATGACACCCGGAACGCTCAGAGGAAATGTCACGGCCAAGAAGGCGCGCGATGGCCGGGCGCCGAGGTCACGCGCCGCCTCGACGAGGGAGCGATCGACGGTCTGCAACACGCTGCACACGGAAAGCACCATAACCGGCAGCAAAATATAAGAAAGGCCGATGACGATGCTCAGCTTGTTGTAGAGGATCTCGAGCGGACTCTGTATCAGCCCCACTGCCAGCAGGCTCGAATTGACAATGCCGCGCCGACCCAAAATCACGATCCAGCCGAACGCGCGCACGATGTTGCTCGTGAACAGCGGTGTCATCAACAGAACATAAATGAAGCGGCGCATCCAGGCCCTGCGCACGTGGAACACAATGAAGTAAGCAAGCGGATAACCGAGCAGGAAGCAAACCACCGTCACCCACAGCGCGATCAACAGCGTGTTGAGCAATGCCTTCCAGTAGTAAGCGTCGCCTAGCACCGCTACGTAGTTCGCAAGCGTCGCTCCGCCGCCCGGCGCCATGAAACTCTCAACTATCAACAGCCCGAACGGCGCCAGGAAAAATACCACGAAAAATGCAATCGGCCCCAGCATCAGGAATGCGGCGTTGGCCGACGTAATCCGCATCTCTTCCCGCCTTTTTTGCTGCCTGCCCGTCAATCCGCGAGGAGGCGCGCAGCATCCTTGCGCCAGTGCACCGTCGTTGTCTCGCCGGCTACGAGCCGCTCCGCCTCAGCGCTGTAGCCGGGCTCCGCCGCGATCTCCTGTCCGCCGGGAATAACGAGATAGAGCCGGAACGTCGAACCGACGAAGACCTTGTCTCTTAGTGTCGCCGGCAGCGCGACGTCGTCCGCGCCTGCTGACACACCGACCGTGACATTTTCTGGCCGCACCATGAGTGATACCTCACCCGCACGGCTCGCCGGTGCGCGGTAGGGAAGCACCGGGCCATCGGGGGCAATCTCGACGGCTCCGTTCACATCTGCACGACAGGAGATGAGGTTTGCCTCGCCAATGAAGTCGGCGACATAGCGCGTGTTTGGATTGTGGTAGATCTCTGCGCCGCTGCCGAGCTGCGCGATCGCACCCTCGCGCATGACCGCAATGCGATCGGCCATCGCAAGCGCCTCCTCCTGATCGTGAGTCACGAACAGGAAAGTCATGCCGAGCTGCTGATGCAGCCGTTTGAGCTCGACCCGCATACGCTTTCTCAGCTTCAGGTCGAGCGCGCCAAGCGGCTCGTCGAGCAGCAGAACCTCCGGCCGGTTGACAATGGCACGGGCCAGTGCGACGCGCTGCTGCTGGCCGCCGGACAACTCGCGTGGGTAGCGCTGTCCCAAGCCTTCGAGCCCGACCATGCCAAGAGCGTCCTTGACGCGGTCGTTGATATCGCCCGGGGAGAGACGCTGGCGGCGCGGCCCAAACGCAACGTTCTCGATAACCGTCATATGCGGAAAGAGCGCGTATTGTTGAAATACGGTGTTGACGGGTCTGAGATTGGGCGGAACGCCGGTCATCAACCGGCCATTGATGCGGATTTCGCCGGCGGTCGGCTCGACGAAACCCGCGACGGCGCGCAGCAGCGTGGTCTTGCCGCAGCCGCTGGGACCAAGCAAGGCGATGAACTCCCCCCTGCGGATGGCCAGCGATACACCCGCGAGAGCCGTCACTGCACCGAATCTTTTGACGAGACGGTCGACGACGACCACATCGGGTGTCATTGAGGCAGCTCTCGCAAGGGCAGGCGCAACCTTCGGCGCGTGGTCGGGATTTTATTTGCCGGCCACCTGGCGATTCCAGACCTCCGTCAGTGCCTGACGCTTGGCATTAATGGCCTCCCAGTTGGGAATGGCGAGATTCTTGACGTTACCATTTGCGCCCCATGGCATCCGCGATTTTGCCTTGTCCGAAATCTTGTACTGCTTGGTCGGTGGTCCGACGTAAAGCTTCTCTGCGAGGCAATTCATGGCCTCATCGCCAACCGTGTAGTTAACGAACTGCAGCGCAGTGTCGCTATTCTTGGTACCGTCGGCGATATGCACGCGAATGTCCGCCGATGGTGCACCTTCTTTGGGTACGATGAAGGCGATAGGCAGATCCTTGTCGGCGATTGCCCAGGCGGCCGTATTGTAGTAGGCCGCGGCGATCGCTTCGCCGCTCTGCAGCGCCGCCTGTGCCACGCCTGATGCGTCATAGTAGCTCGAGACCTTTAGGCCCTTGAGCTTGTCGACCCCTGAGGCCGGGTTGTCGAGCGACCCTCCAGTCAATCCGATCACGTGCGCGAAAAAAGGGATGCCGGCGGCGTTGACGGGACTGGGCAATGTGACTTTGCCCGCATATTCCGGCTTCCAGATGTCCCACCAAGATTGCGGCGCTTCCTTCAGTTCCTTGGTGTTGTAGGCAATCCCGAGCGCATAGAAGCCGGTGCTGAGCGCGTAGATCTTGCCGTCCTTGTTTTTGTACACCGCCTCGTCGATCAGGCCGGAGATGTTCGGAACCTTCGCTGCATCGATCGCGGCAACCACACCGTCGCCAGCGGCGAGCTCAGAGATGCCGCCGTCGATCCAGGCGATGTCGATCGAAGGATTGCCCTTCTGCTGTTTCAACTTGTTGTAGGTGATGGTGGAGACGCTGGTCTCCTGCACGACTTGCACGCCGCTCGCCTTCGCAAACGGATCGAGGATGCAAGCCTTCTGCGCCTCGCCCCAGTTGCCGCCGTACGTTGCCACTGTCAGTCGCTGCTGCGCGAATGCCGGGTGCGCCAGACCGAAGCAGGCGCCTGCCCCGAGCAGGACCGGCATAAGACGTCTCATCATGGCTCGATCTCCTCCATCGCCGCTCGACGCACGCGTGAACCCGCGAGTATTCTATCGTATGTGGCGCCCTTCTTTGGCGTCGCCGGCCACACCGCCCAGACTATGGCGGTATGCCAACGACAAGGCAACTTCATGCGATCCAACCTAGCCTTTGACGTGGTTTATACCCATACCGAGGGTGAACCGACCTGCATCATACATTCCGGCATCGCTTACCCGGCGGCATCGAGTATTCTGCAAAAGCGCCAGTTCATCGAGGAGAACTTCGACTGGCTGCGGACCGCGTTGATGCGCGAGCCACGCGGGCACAAGGACATGTTCGGCGTGTTCCTCACGCCTCCGTCAATGCCGGGTTTCGACGCGGGCCTGATCTGGATCGACGGCACTCAGTACTCGCATATGTGTGGACACGGCACGATTGCCGTTGCGATGGCGATGGTGGCGCTCGGAATGGTGCGCAAGGGCACGGATGGGCGGACGACCATCCGCTTTGAAACCACCGCTGGCCCAGTCGTCAGTGAGGTCGCACATGGGTCCGATCGCGTCGAGTGGTGCCGCTTCGAGAACGTGCCGGCCTACGTGGCAGCTCAAAACATCCCGCTCGACGTGCCAGGCCTTGGACGCGTGAGTGCGGACATAGCCTGGGGTGGAAATTATTTCGGTATCATCGACATCCGAGGCAAGGACCTTGAGATCAGCCCCGCGAACGGCACTCGCCTGTCGCAGCTCGGCGTTGCTGCCCGCGAGATACTACGCGAGAAGATCAAGTTGCAGCATCCCACACAAGGCCACGTAAGCAACTTGAACTTTGTCACGCTCTGGCACGAGGGACGCCTGCCTGGAGCCTTCTACAAGAACGTGCACGTGTTCAGCGCGGGCCAACTCGATCGCTCTCCGGGAGGCACCGGCACTTCGGCCATGATGGCGATGTTCCACGCCCGCGGCAGGCTGGGGCTTAATCAGCCCATTCAGTCCGAGGGGCTGCTCGGCACCGGCACGTTCGAAGGCTGTCTGATCGGCCACGCCATGCTCGGCAAGCAGCCGGCCGTGCGTCCGACCGTCAAGGGCAAGGCCAGTATCATCGGCACGGCGCGCTGGCTCATCGACCCTAGCGATCCTGTCGGGGCGGGCTTCCTCGTCAGTTGAATGGAACCGTAGGATCCACGCGTGACTGCGTCAGCCAGGCGCTCAACACCGTCGAGGCAGCCTTGGCGCACCAAATCAACTTGCATACGACGATTGCCGAATTCCGCGCTTGACGATCCGCATGAGCGTAGTCTTGCCGAGCCCGAGATTTCGGCCGATCAGCCGATCGGATCGCCCCTCTTTGTAAAGAGCAAGCCTTCTTGCTTTCTTGTCTGACGGGCGCTGCTCGACTTGCCGACCCAGCTTGATGCCTCGCGACCTGGCCGACGGGGCCAGATTTCAGGCGCTCCCTGATTAATCGCGCGCAATTGGGCCAAGCGACCATGATGGTGCGCATCAGCGTGCGCTGGCAGTGCCGAGGTCGAAGCTGAGGCCTGTCTGAGCGAGCACACTAAGCTTCCAGCAGTGCAGATCGTCGAGCGTCAGAACGAGGTCTTACGGCCCCCACGGTCGCGGGCGGCCAAGACAATCCCGGGGTGGCGGTTGATCGCTCACCGGACGAAACACGTGCGCAGTGGGCAGCACCCAACGGAAGGGAGGCCGCGCGGCGGCGGCCTGGCCCAGGCGTTATTCGCCGCGTTGATGCTGCTTGGTGGCCACGCACTGAGGTCGAGACTGCTCCAGCTTACGCGGCGCCCGTCCCAATCGCTTTCGGAACGACAGGAGCGCTGCCGTTTTCACCGCCTGGTAGTCTTTGGGCGCACGCCCCCCAGTTTGAGCCACAATCTCACGTGCCAAAGTTGACTTCACCTTTTTGGCGCGGCCAGGCTCAACGGTGTGCGCTATACTCGCCCACGCCTCATCGAACGCTTGTGCTAGAACTTTTACGACATCGCGCAGCAGCTTTCGCGCTTCCATACAATCCTCATCGACCCGCACCCGAGGATATCGGGCAGCTTTTCTTCATACCCGGCCGGACCGGACGCGTTGACCGAGCCCTACACCCATAACGACGGTTCGGGTCGCCATCTCGGCGAGCCGGGCCGCCCCTGCACCTTGACTCTCGGATGTCCCGCACCGGAGCCCAACGGTTGACCTGGTCAGGACTGGCTTCGCCGCCCAGATGAACTGCTGTACACAGATGTGTATGCGCTACCCGCTGAGGTTGACCAGCAACAGACGGCTGCGCTTCGCAACGGTCTCAACTCTGCCGCGCTAACGCGCTATTGATTGGCATTGGCAGGTTTGGCTTGATCGCAACGACCCCGTTTTTCCGATTTTTACCATATTCGCGAAACCGAGCAGCCCTCGCCAAAGTGAGGGGCCGGAGGACCGGAGAGCACCCTTGGGCTTGGGTCACGTCCCAATCGGACCTTGATCGCACGGTCTGCCCAGAGGATGAGGCGCGAATCCCTGGGGAGACGCCCAACGCGGACGTCGCCGCCCCAAGTCGCTCACCCCGCCGTGCTGACCAGGATCGGCCGCCACCTAGCACGGTGAATAGATCTTTAAGCGAGCAGGCGGCCGCGTCCTGACTTTCCTCACAGGGCACCACATTTGCTTGCGGCTGCCCCCTTAGATCACTGAATCTGTCCCTTAAGGGAAGCTCCCATAGTCGCGATCAACCGGCCCTCAGTCCGTCTATCCGGGCACACCACCTGTCCATCAGTATTGTCCCAGTCGGATTGCGCCCGGATGGGAGAAAACTCCATGGTTGAGTTCATCAAATCGGATCTGGAATTTATTCTGCAACAAATCCTGATCGCAGAGCAGCACGCCGCCGGTGCTGAGCTTATTTCCCTGCTGCCGAACTCGCTTGTGCCTTTCGGCCTGCGCACGATCGATGGATCGTTCAATAACCTGATAGAGGACCAGAGCGAGTTTGGCTCGGCGGACAACCTGTTCCCGCGGTTGACGGATCCGTTCTTTCGCCCCGCGGACTCGGGGACGTCCTACACACAGACCAGCGGGCTTGTGACCGACTCTCAGCCGCGCACGATTTCGAACCTGATCGTCGACCAGACCAGCACCAATCCAGCGGCCGTGGCGGTGGCAGGAAGTGCCGGCGCGGATGGCATCTGGGGCACGATCGATGATGTGCTGAACGATGGTGTCAGCATCATCAGAGTGACGGGCGGTCTGGACGGCGTCCTCGGCACCGCCGACGATATTGCCCAGTTCTCGTTCGATAACGTTGCCCCCGACGCGGGGCTGTCGGCCCCCTTCAACCTGTGGTTCGTCTTCTTCGGCCAATTCTTCGATCACGGCCTCGACCTGGTGCAGAAGGGCGACAGCGGCACGGTGTTCATCCCGCTGCAGCAGGACGACCCGCTCATCACGCTCGGTCCGGACGGCACGGCGAACACCGGCGACGAATTGCCGCCAGAGCTGCAGTTCATGGTGCTGACGCGGGCCACCAACCAGCCCGGCCCCGACGGCATCGTGGGCACCCCCGACGACATCCACGAGAACACCAACCTGACCTCGCCGTTCGTCGACCAGAACCAGACCTATACCTCGACCCCCTCGCACCAGGTGTTCCTGCGCGCCTATGAGATGCGCGACGGCGCACCGGTCGCTACCGGCAGGCTGATCACCAATCGCGATCTGGGTCCCGATGGGGAGTTCGGCACCCCCGACGACGTCGAACTCGGCGGCATGTCGACCTGGGGTGTGGTGAAGGCGCAGGCGCGCGATCTGCTCGGCATTGAGCTCAGCGACTATGACGCCGTCAACGTGCCGATGGTCAAAGTTGATCCCTACGGCAACTTCATCCCCGGCCCCACCGGCTTTGCCCAGCTGGTGACCGATCTTGGTCCCGACGGTCTGCTTGGAACCGACGACGACGTGGTCGTGGAAGGCAACCCGGCGGCGCCGATCAGCCCGCTCGCCGTGGGCGCGCTGCGCACGGGACACCCGTTCCTGGCCGACATCGCGCACTCCGCCAATCCATTCAGCTCGCAGGGTGTACCGCTCGCGGCCGATGCGGATGATGTTATTGGCGACGACCTCAACCCGGCCACCTATGACGATGAGCTGCTCGACGAGCACTTCATGGCCGGTGACGGCCGCGTCAATGAGAACATCGGCCTGACCGCGGTTCACCACGTTTTCCATGCCGAGCACAACCGCCTTGTCGAGCACACCAAGCAAGTGGCGCTGGCGACGGGCGATGTGGCGTTCCTGAACCAGTGGCTGCTGGTTCCTGTCACCGAAATTCCCGCCGACCCATCGACGCTGGTGTGGAACGGCGAGCGCCTGTTCCAGGCGGCGAAGTTCGGCACCGAGATGCAATATCAGCACCTCGTGTTCGAAGAGTTCGCGCGCAAGATTCAGCCCCAGGTCGATGTGTTCCTGGCGCCTGCCGGGTTCGATACCACGATCAATGCAGCGATCGTTGCCGAGTTCGCGCACACCGTCTATCGCTTCGGCCACTCGATGCTGCTGGACCAGATCGACCGGCTCTCGCCCGACTTCGTGTCGAGCGAGATCAGCCTGATCGACGCCTTCCTCAACCCGCTGGAATTCGATCAGAACGACACCCTGACGGCGGAAGAGGCGGCGGGCGCCATCGTGCGCGGTACTACCCGCCAGATCGGCAATGCCATCGACGAGTTCAAGACCGAAGCGCTGCGCAACAACCTGCTCGGCCTGCCGCTCGACCTCGCTGCTATCAATCTGGCGCGCGGCCGCGACACCGGGATTCCGACTTTGAACGACGCACGCGCTCAGTTCTATGAGATGACGGGCGACAGCCAGCTCACGCCTTACACGAGCTGGATCGATTTCATGCAGAATCTGAAGCACCCGGAATCCCTGGTCAACTTCATCGCCGCCTATGGCACGCATGAAACGATTACCAGCGAGACCACGCTTGCGGGCAAGCGTGCGGCAGCCATGGCTATCGTTTTCGGGGTCAATCAGACGATCGACCCCGACGGCATTCCGGGTAATGCGGACGATATTGTCTTCATCGTACCTTCGGACAGCCTCGAATTCCTCAACGGCACGGGCACCTGGGCGAATGATGCTGGCCGTCCCCAGGACTTTGATGGCGTATCGACCACTGGTCTCGGAAACATCGACCTGTGGATCGGCGGCCTCGCTGAGAGGACGATGCCGTTCGGCGGCTTCCTGGGCTCGACCTTCAACTTCGTGTTCGAGAACCAGCTGGAGAACCTGCAGAACGGTGACCGGCTTTACTACCTTGCCCGCCTTGCGGGTCTCAACTTCCTCAACGAGCTGGAGAACAACTCGTTTGCCAAATTGATCATGGCGAACACCAACACCACGCACCTGCCGGCCGACGTCTTCTCGACCCCCGGCTTTATTCTCGAGGTTGACCCGACGCGGCAGTTCACCGGTTTGAACGAGCCCGGTCCGGATGGGATTCAGGGCGACGATCCCTCTACGCCCGATGTCGACGAGGGCGCTGACGACGAGATCGGAGCGGACGGTATCGACGGCAATTCTGATCCCTTCAGTGGCGACGAGCTCGAGCCGGAGGTGATTCGCGACGACCCCGCAACGGCCGGCGCGGACAGCAATTACCTGCGCTACACCGGCGACCAGCATGTCGTCATGGGTGGCACCGATCTCGGCGACACACTCATCGCCAGTGAAGGCGACGATACGCTCTATGGCGACGGCGGCGACGACCGGCTCGAGGGCGGCTACGGCAACGATGTCATCATCGGCGGCGCCGGCGACGACATCATGACCGACATCGGCGGCGACGACAATTTCCAGGGCGAAGCGGGCAACGACGTCATCCAAGGCGGCCAGGGCATCAATCTGATCCTCGGCGGCGGCGGCAGCGACTTCATCATCACCGGTGAGGACATCACGGAGGCCTTCGGCGGCACGGGCAACGACTTCATCCTCGGCGCCAAGACCAACGAGCCGAATTTCGGCAACGAAGGCGACGACTGGATCGAGCTCGGCACCCAGGATGGCGCGCCTGGCGACAATTTGGACCCGCAAATTCAGGACCCGATCATCGGCAACGATGTGCTGATCGGCGGCGGTGGATTCGATGAATTCATCGGCGAAGGCGGCGACGACATCATGGTCGGCGGCGAGGGCGAGGACCATTTTGACGGCGGATCCGGCTTCGACTGGGGCACCTACAAATTCGATCGGTTCGGCGTAACCGTCGACATGCTCGTCAGCGACCTCTTTGAGCCGCCGGTGGCGCCATCGAACGCGGGCATTCTGGATCGGTTCGCATTCACGGAAGGCCTGTCAGGCTCGGCGTTCGGTGACTTCTTGCGCGGCGACGATGCCGACGCAGCGACGCTCGCCGAGACCAACGGTGCGCAGGGCAGCATCCTCACGAATTTCGCGCTCATCAACGGCCTGCAGGAGTTCGTTGGTGCCGGCGTGACCTCATTCAGCTCGGGCAACATCATCTTGGGCGGCAGCGGCAGCGACATCATCGAAGGCCGCGGCGGCGACGACCTGATCGACGGCGATCGGTGGCTGGACGTGCGCATCAGCGTGCGTGCGGGCATCGATCCCCTCACCGGACTGCCGACGGGCCCGGAGATCGCGAGCTTCGACAGCCTGAAGGAGATGGTGCCGCTGATGCTTGACGGCACCTACAATCCGGGCCAGCTCCAGATCGTGCGCGAGATCGTAACCGGGGCCAACGACTTCGACACGGCCAATTTCTCCGACATCCGTGCCAATTACTCTGTCATCGTCGGTGACGACAATGTCATCACGGTCACCCACCTCGCCGATCCCGGTGGTGGCCTCGTCAGCGATGGCGCCGATCGTCTCACCAACATCGAGCGGCTGCAGTTCGCCGATCAATCGATCACCTTCTTTGGCGTCAACAATGATCCGGTCGGTCAGCTGACGATCCTCGACGTGGCGACCAACACTCCCGACAATACACCGGCTGAAGGTCAGTTGCTGCGGGCATCGATTGCCGGCGTGACCGATGCGGACAACCCCGGTACCGGCGCGATCACCGGCCCCGTCGCCTACCACTGGCAAGTCGAAATGCGCCCGGGCTCCGGCATCTTTGAAGACATCCGCGCCGAGGTTCGGGGCAACGAACCCGCCAGAGCCGAAGGCGCCACCTTCAGGGTGACTGCGGACCTCGTAGGCCTGTCGATCCGCGTCAGGGCCGTCTATCAGGACGCCAACGGCGTGCTCGAACAGGTGTATTCTGCCGCCACCGCGGCGGTCGAAGACGTTGTTGTCACGCCGCCCACGCCGGCGCCACCAACGCCGGACGGCAGTGATGTATTCAGTGCCGGTGTGCATCTGGTCCGCTCCGACCTCGAATTCATTCTCGAGCAGATCAGAATCGCGGAACGCAACGCCGCCGGCGAGGAACTGCTCGACCTTATCCCCAACTCGCGCGTGGCGTTCGGCCTGCGCACGGTCGATGGATCGTTCAACAACCTGGTCAACATCAGCAACACCGATCAGACCGAGTTCGGAGCCTCCGACAACTTGTTCCCGCGCTTGACCGATCCATTCTTCCGCGATGCGGAGGCGGGGACTTCGTATCAGCAAACCGCAGTGGATCCGACCGTCGACCCCTTCGTAGATCCTGTGGCCGCCGGCTTCGTGATCGACTCGCAGCCGCGCATCATTTCGAACCTGATCGTCGACCAGACCAGCAACAACCCGGCAGCGGTGGCGGTGGCGGGGAGTGCTGGCGCGGATGGCATCTGGGGCACGATCGATGATGTGCTGAACGATGGTGTCAGCATCATCAAAGTGACGGGCGGTCTGGACGGCGTCCTCAACACCGCGGATGATATTGCCCAGTTCTCGTTCGACAACGTGGCGCCGGACGCGGGCCTGTCCGCACCATTCAACCTGTGGTTCGTATTCTTCGGCCAGTTCTTCGACCACGGTCTCGACCTGGTGCAGAAGGGTGGCAGCGGCACAGTGTTCGTCCCGCTGCAGGCGGACGATCCGCTCATCACGCTCGGCCCGGATGGCACCGCCGGCACCGGCGACGAGTTGCCGCCTCATCTCCGCTTCATGCTGTTGACGCGGGCCACCAACCAGCCCGGCGACGACGGCATCGTGGGCACGGCTGACGACATCCACGAGCACACCAACCTGACCTCGCCGTTCGTCGACCAGAACCAGACCTATACCTCGACCCCCTCGCACCAGGTGTTCCTGCGCGCCTATGAATTCGACGCCGCGGGTCATCCGGTTGCCACCGGCAGGCTGATCACCAATCGCGATCTCGGCGACGACGGCGAGTTCGGCACCCCCGATGACGTCGAGCTCGGCGGCATGTCGACCTGGGGCGTGGTGAAGGCGCAGGCGCGCGACCTCTTGGGCATCGAGCTCAGCGACCATGACGCCGTCAACGTGCCGATGGTGCGCGTCGATGCCTACGGCAAGTTCATTCCCGGCCCCAACGGCTTCGCCCAGCTGATCATCGGTGTCGGCGCCGACGGTATTGCCCAGACCGCAGACGACGACGTCGTGGAAGGCAACCCCGCGGCTCCGATTAGCCCGACTGTTGTCGGCGCGCTGCGCACGGGACACCCGTTCCTGGCCGACATCGCGCATTCTGCCAATCCATTCAGCTCGCAGGGTGTACCGCTCACGCAGGTCGATGCCGACGATATTGCCGGTGTGGACGACAACAACCCGTTGACTTACGACGATGAGCTCTTGGACGAGCACTTCATGGCCGGTGACGGCCGCGTCAACGAGAACATCGGCCTGACCGCGGTCCACCATGTCTTCCACGCCGAGCACAACCGCCTGGTCGAGCACACCAAGGACGTGGTGCTGGCGACCGCGTCGACTGGTGACGTGACGTTCCTGAACGAGTGGCTACTCGTTGAGGTGACAGAAGTTCCTGCTGACCTGTCAACGCTGGTATGGAACGGCGAGCGCCTATTCCAGACGGCGCGGTTCGGCACCGAGATGCAGTATCAGCACCTCGTGTTCGAGGAGTTCGCGCGCAAGATCCAGCCGAACGTCGACGGGTTCTTTGCCACAACCCAGGTGTACGACAGCGACATCAATCCGGCGATCGTCGCCGAGTTCGCGCACACCGTCTACCGCTTCGGCCACTCGATGCTGCTGGACCAGATCGACCGGCTCTCGCCCGATTTTGCGTCGAGCCAGATCGGCCTGATCGACGCCTTCCTCAACCCGCTGGCGTTCGATCAGAACGACACGCTATCGGCAGAAGATGCGGCCGGCGCTATCGTGCGTGGCACCACCCGCCAGATCGGTAACGAGATCGACGAGTTCAAGACCGAGGCCTTGCGCAATAATCTGCTGGGCCTGCCGCTCGATCTCGCGACCATCAACCTGTCGCGCGGCCGTGACACCGGGATTCCGTCCCTGCAGGCGGCTCGCGCCGACTTCTATGCAGGGACCGGCGACAGTCGCTTGGCCCCCTACACGAGCTGGGTCGACTTCTCGCACCACCTGAAGCACCCGGAATCCCTGGTCAACTTCATCGCCGCCTACGGTACTCACAGCACGATCACCAGCGAGACCACGCTCGCGGGCAAGCGTGCGGCGGCTATGGCCATCGTGCTCGGCGGCGACGGCGCACCGGCGGACCGGCTCGACTTCCTCTTCGCAACCGGCGAATTCGCCGGCGGTAGTCTCGGCGGTCTCAACGACGTCGACTTATGGATCGGCGGCCTTGCCGAGGAACAGATGCCGTTCGGTGGCTTCCTAGGCTCGACCTTCAACTTCGTGTTTGAGGAGCAGTTGGAGAAGCTGCAGGACGGCGACCGCTTCTACTACCTGGAGCGCACCGCCGGCATGAGCTTCCTCTCCGAGTTGGAGAACAACTCGTTCGCCAAATTGATCATGGCGAACACCAATGCCACCCACCTGCCGGGTGACGTGTTCTCGACGCCGGGCTTTTTCCTCGAGGTCGACCCGCTGGCCCAATTCACCGGATTGAATGAACCCGGTCCGGATGGGATTCAGGGCGACGATCCCTCTACGCCCGATGTCGACGAGGGCGCCGACGACGAAGTTGGCGACGATCTCATCGACGGCAATTCGGATCCGCTCGGCGATGTTATTCGGGACAACCCGGCGACACCAGGCTTGGATACCAATTACCTCCACTACCTCGGCGATCAGCATGTCGTCATCGGCGGCACCGACGCAGCCGACATCATCAAGTCGAGCGAAGGCGACGACACCCTCTATGGCGACGGCGGCGACGACCGGCTCGAGGGCGGCTTCGGCAACGACATCCTCAAAGGTGGCATCGGCGACGACATCATCACGGATATCGGCGGCGACGACCTCATGCAGGGCGAGGACGGCGATGACGTCCTGCATGGCGGTCAAGGCGTCAACCTGCTCATCGGCGGATTCGGCAACGACTTCCTCATCAACAACGAGGACATCGGCGAATGGTTCGGCGGCCCCGGCAATGACTATATCCTCGGCAATCGGGCAAACGAGGAAGGAGCGGGCGGAGAAGGCGACGACTGGATCGAGTTCGGCACCCCTGATGGTGGAGTAGGCGACAACGCCGACGCGTTCGCCCGCGACCAGATCATCGGCAACGACGTCTTCATCGGCGACAGCACGTCCGACCGAATGGATGGCGAGGGTGGCGACGACATCCTGGTCGGCAATCAAGGCGGCGGCGAAGGGGACCGCTACCTCGGCAAGTCCGGTTTCGACTGGGCCGTGTTCAAGGATGATCCGTTCGGCGTGACCATCGATTTCAACATCCGCGCCTTCGATGAAACGATCGTGCCGCGCTCGAACGCCGCGGTCAATGCCCGGTTCGAGAGCATGGAAGGTCTGTCGGGATCGCATTTCGCCGACATTCTGCAGGGCGATGATGCCGACGCGGCCGCGATCGCCGTCTCCGGCTTCACCGGTAGCGTGCTCACCAATTTCGCACTCATCGACGGTCTGCAGGAGTTCGTCGGCGTTGGCGTGACGTCGTTCGGTGCCGGCAACATTATCCTCGGCGGCGAAGGCAGCGATATCATCGAGGGTCGCGGCGGCGATGATCTGATCGACGGCAACCAATGGCTCAACGTTCGCATCGGCGTATTTGCCAACCTGGATGGCACTGGTGCGGAGATTGACAGCTTTGACAGCATGGAGCCGCTGGTCCCGCTGATGGTCAACGGGACGTACAATCCCGGCCAGCTCAGGATCGTGCGTGAGCTCCTACTCGGGGATACCGCGGCGGTTGACAATTTCGATACCGTCTACTTCTCCGGCCCACGCGATGATTACACCGTCGACATCGACGCCAACGACACGCTGGGCGACCCGACGGACGATATCGTCACCGTCACCGACAACGTCGGCGGCGATGGGGTCGACCGGCTCACCAATATTGAGCGGCTGCAGTTCGCCGATGAAGTACTGGTCTTGGTGCCCGGCCTCAATGAGGAGCCGGATGGCCAACTACAAATCCTCGACGCGGCCACCAACACCCCCGACAACACGCCCGCAGAGGGCCAGACGCTGAGGGTATCGATTGCGGATGTCACCGACGCGGACAACCCCGGCGGCGCCATCACCGGGCCCGTGAGCTACTTCTGGGAAGTCGAGGAAGATCCAGGCTCGGGCAGATTTGTCACCATTCTGCATGACAATGTCGGCGGCGAGCTGGTACGTGCGACAGGTGAGACATTTACGGTCACGCCCGATCTGACCGGGCTGTCGATCCGCGTCAGGGCCGTCTACAAGGATGCCAACGGCGTGCTGGAGACCGTGTACTCGGCAGCAACGGAGGCGGTCGCCAACGTCAATGACCCACCGATCGGCACGGTGGTGATTTCCGATACGACACCAACAGAAACCCTGGAAATCAGCGCCACCAACCTGTTTACGGATGCCGATGGTCTGCTCGGGGTGGTGTTCACCTATCAGTGGCAACGGCTTGACGGCGCCGACCCCAGCAACGACGCAGACTGGACCAATGTCGGTGCCGCCTCGCCGGTGCCGCTGTTTACGCCCAGCCAAGCCGAAGTCGGTCACCAGCTACGCGTGCTCGTCAGCTACACCGACAACCAGGGCACGTCCGAGACGGTAAGGTCGGCGCCGACGGCGGTGGTTGGCGACTTCATCGCGGCCAGCGGTGTCAGTCAATCTTTGCCGGGTACGGCAGGTGCTGACCTCATCTTCGGTGGTGGTGGAACCGACAACATCTCCACGTTTGGTGGTTCGGACACCATCGACGGCGGCACTGGCAATGACATGATCAATGCCGGGGATGGCGACGACACCATCAACTTCACCATGGGCGGTGGCCTTGACATCGTTGACGGTGGTACTGGCAATGACAGGCTGAACATCCTTGGGCTTGACCTCAACGACACCCTGGATGTGGTCCTCACGGGTTCGGGTCTCACAGCCATCGAAGGGGCCGGTGGCCTTCTGCTCAACGTGGAGCAAGTCACCGTCGATCTTGGTGCTGGCACAAACACGCTGAACTATGGTGCGGCATCGGCGCCCGTCACCGTCAACTTGACGACCGGAGTTGCTTCCGGGTTCGCCGCGATCGCCAACATTCAAAATGTGGGTGGCGGCGGCAGCAACGACCTGCTCACCGGAAATGCTGCGGCCAACATGTTGCGCGGCAACGGTGGCAACGACACTTTGTTTGCAACTGCCGGTGATGGCGACGACACCCTCGCTGGCGGGGCCGATAACGACACCTATGACCTCTCCGCCACAACGGCCGGAGCCTTCATCACCACGACCGCCGCGAGCGGTGCCGAGACCGGTCTCGACGTTCTAAGTTCGATCGAGAACATCATCGGGAGCCAGGGCGACGACACCATCATTTTCAATGGTGGTGCCAATCTGCTCGATGGACAGGACGGTGACGACACCATCTTGGCCGGGACGGGCAACGACACCGTGCGAGGTGGCTTGGGTAATGACGAGCTCAGTGGCGAGGCTGGGAACGACACCCTGCAAGGCGAGGCTGGCGATGATACCCTGATCGGAGGCGCCGGCAGCGATACCATGCAGGGAGGTCTGGGTGCGGACACCTTCCTCTACACCACGGGCGATGGCACCGATGCGTTCGACGGTGGTGGCGGTACGGACACGCTCACGATCACTGGCACCGCGGGTGGCAACGCGTTGGCTGCGGTCTGGAACGGGGGCCCGTCGCTGACGTCGGTTGCCGGCGGCACGCTGACGGACATAGAGCATGTCACGGCCGACCTGCTCGGCGGCACCGATACGCTGACCTATGCAGGCTCGGGGTCTTCCGTGGTGGTCAACCTGGAAACGGGAACCGCATCAGGGTTCAGCACCATCACCGGACCTGCCGGCGCGATCGCGGGCATCGAGACCGTGATTGGCGGCTTGGCAGCTGACGCGCTGACGGGCGATGGCAACGGCAATACGTTGAGCGGTGGGGCCGGCAACGACGAGCTGACGGGCGGAGGCGGCAATGACGTCCTATCGGGCGGTGCCGATAACGATAGGTTCATCGCCACCACCGGCGATGGTGATGACAACATTCAAGGGAACGCAGGTATCGATACCTACGATCTGTCGGGGACGGATGCTGGCGCAACCATCACCGCTGCCAATGCAACAAGCGCCGACATTGGCATGGATCTCTTGAACGGGGTCGAGAACATTGTTGGCAGCCAGGGCGATGACAACATCACGCTCAACGGCGGGAACAATGTGATCGATGGCCAGGGCGGTAACGACACGATGAACGGCGGTGCCGGCAATGACACCTTCCAGTTCGGCCCCGATTTCGGCAACGACACGGTCAATAACTTCGATGCTAACCCCCTGGGCGGTCAGGACCTCCTCGACATTTCAGGGCTCGGCATCACGGCCGCTACCTTTGCGGCCAACGTCGCGATCGATGATGCCGGCAACAATGTCCTCATCACAATTGGTGGCAATACCATTACGCTTGTGAACGTGCCGGCGCTGAACACCGTGACACAGGCGGACTTCTTGCTGGCTTAATTTGTGACGGGCGGCTTCGGCCGCCCGTATCGATTCGACCCGCGATGTGTACTTTAGGGGCGAGTCGGTGGGACCTTGGGACGATTTTCGAATCCCTTCCGCTCGCCTAATCTGCCACTATGACAAACCTTGCCCGCTGGTACGTCATTCCGGTCTGGCAGACCATGTCGCAATGGCACGGCATCAGCATGATGTACATGCTGGCCGCAGCTGTCTCGGCGGCCCTTCTTTGTGCGACCGCCGTCCTGGCGGTAATGGTCAGCGGCAACCTCGGGAAAGCCATCGTCGACAGATATGGCGCGAAGGTCGCCCTTTTTACCGACAGCTTCGTTGGCCCCCGTGTTCAGGAACTCGCCCGCCATTCGACGCTGTTGGACAGCAAGAAAGAAGAATTGGACGGCTTGTTCTCGCCCCTTGTCATCGGCCGCCCGATCTTGGCATTTCGCATCTGGGTCGATGATCAGATTATCTACAGCAACAACCGCCAGATGATAGGTCGGCGCTTTCCAACGTCGCCTGCCAGAGCCCGCGCCTGGGAAGGAGGCGTGTCGACCGAATTGGACCAACTCGACGGCGATGATGAGGTCCCGATCCGCGCGCTGGGCGTGCACATCCTCGAAGTCTATGCCCCCCTTCGTCAGGCTGGCACCGGTCGAATTGTTGCGCTGGCAGAGACCTACGAAGCTGCGACAGACCTCTACTACGAGGTGCGCGCAGCACAAACGCTGGTATGGCTGATTTTCGGGGTGAGCGCGCTCGGCTTCGTCTCGCTGCTGTTTATTCTGATCGGGAGGAGTGCTAGCGAGATCTCGCGCATCAACGAAGAGAAGCGCGCGTTTCGTATGCGGGTCGGGCGTGCCAACCAGCGCATCTCGGACATGAACGAATTGCATCTGCGGCGCGCGGTCACCGATCTCTACAAGGGCCCAGTGCAGCTCGTGGGCGTAGCTCTGCTCAAGCTTGACGCGCTGCGCACCCTGTTCGCCGAAATACATGCACCGGCAGATCCAAAAAGTGCGGCGTTAGACGCGATCGCAGATGCTCTGACCGAGGCGCTGGATGAAATCAGCACTCTGTCGGAAAGTCTCGTTCCTTCCAAAGTCTATGAACTGTCGCTGGCAGATACGATTGCCACCGCCGTACGCCGGCATGAACGACGCACCGGCGCTTCCATAACCTGCGAAATCGCCATGCTCCCACAAGAGGTCCCTTTTTCTGTGAAGGCCTCTTTCTACCGGTTCGTTCGAGAAGCCCTCGAGAAGGGCGATCAAACGGATGCCCGCACCGTGCGTGTCGACTGTGACGGTGACGTGCTCCATGTTGAAGTGAAATGCACAATCGCCACTCCGCAACGCGAGCTGTCCGATCAAGGGCAATGGTTGCGAGGCCTCCAAGACAGGATCGGCTCAATTGGGGGTAAGGTTCTGGTTCAAGCTTTACCCAACGTCATTTCGTACACGGCACAATTCAAAGTTTCATGAGCCGGAGGGCGCTCATGCCTGATCAAATCCGTGTGGCACTGTTGGACAGTCATCCGCTGTTTCGTCGCGGAGTCACCGACGCATTTGTTGGCACCAGGCTCACCGTTGTCGCCGAAGGCGCACCCACCGCCAAAGGCAGTCAGCTTGTCATCGAGCAGAAGCCGGACATCGTCGTGATGGAAATCGACATCCTGGGAGAGGGACTCGAGCTTGCCGAGCGGATTCTGACTACGCTGACCTCCGCTAGAGTTGTCATCCTGACGGCATCCAGCGACCAGGATGATATCTCTGAGGCCCTGCGCATCGGCGTGCACGGTTACATCCTCAAGGGTGTCAACGCCGCTGAGCTCGTAAGCGCACTTGAGGGTATCCATGAGGGGGAGCCGTATATTACGCCAGCTTTGGCAACCCGATTGCTCTTGCGGGACAAGGGCCGATCCTTCCGATCCAATAAGAACGGGGAACTGACGTTCACCTCGAGGGATAAGCTGGTGCTCAGCCACCTCGCGCAAGGCCTCACAAACGATGAGATTGCGCAGCTCTTGGGCGTCAATACGCGGACCATCAAGCATTACTTGACGAAAGTGTTCCGAAAGATGCAGGTCCGCAACCGCGTCGAGGCCGTCCTGTGTGCAAAAGCGATGCGAATTTGTGACTAGTGGCTTGCCCATGAGCCGAACACGTGCGCGGCGCACGCTCCTTTTTCACCTTCCCGCGCAGCCAGCTTATTTCGTAAGGTCAATCGCACCAACCATCGACGCCAACTCAGCCCCTCCGGGTGAACTCTCGAGTTGCTGCCGCATCTTCTGCCGGGAAGACGCAAACTCGGCCCATCGCGGTAGTGTCCAGAAAGTGGCCATCGAGGAGACCTGAGCCAAGCCACACCTTGGTTGGCCATACCGCTGCGGTCGCGAGAGCGAGAAGCCGGCGTCGGTTGATGAATGGCTTAGCTTTCCATCGTAATCCCTTCGACCTGTCCCATTTCGTCAAAACGAACGCTTATGACATAGTTTGTGATGCTCTCCGGAAGCGTAAAATCAAACGTGTCAATGCTATCTTCTTCGTTGCTCCTGTGTGACCGAAGCTCGAGGATGTCGAGCACACGACTTGGTTCTGGGTTGGCAGTACCGAGATGCTTTTGCCAATAACTTTCTTCGATTTCGTCTAGGTGATGCGAGACGAATAGTGTGGCACCAAATTCATCCGCTTTTGTGCCAAGGGCGCGTTTTATGGCATCGCGCGCGGACTTCTCTCGCCTTGGTAGCGTCAACAATCTTTCGCTCTTTTGAGTTTGGTTGGTTATCCATCAGCTAAGGGTCGGCAGATACTCAATCAGCTCTCCACCTCTTCTAAGCCATCCTCGTGGTGAACCTGAGCTCAAATTAGGCGACAGCATCGGTGCCCTCTTCGAGAAGTTTCATGTTCAAGTACCGCCGCGTCGACCAGGCAGATCCAGCCATGTAGCGCAGGCGGGCAATCCTATTACCAGCCCTGCACCAGCATATGACGAAGCTCGTACCTACGCGGTTGATCTCCGGGGAAAACGGCCTTGATCAGCGCACCAATATCTGCGCCATACCCATGGAGAGCATTGTCGCGAAAATCCAGTTCGCCAGTTTCGGCGTAGTTGGCCGCATAACCATAGACGGTACCCGCGTACTCGTAGGGCTTGGCCATAAACGTGTTCAGGCTGGCGTTGAGGCACGCTTCTGTTAGTGCCCTCCATTCGGCCTTCCCGGGCGGATCCGCTTCGCCACGCCTCATGGCATTGGCGTATACCAATCCCTCTTCCTGGTAGTCGGCAATTGCAGTCAAAAGCCCGCGAATTGGTTTGCGTTCCCCGCTCAACTGGACGACCAGCACACCACCAATGACGCAGGCGGCCAAGCAACCTCCCACGACGAGACGCCCGGACTTTTCGGGGAGCAAAGCCCGTTGGACAGCATAGCCAGCGAGGCCAAGTAGCGAGGCGCCGATCAAGTGGGCAAAACCCACGGGAAAGGCAGCACCCATCAGTGCCGAATGGATGAAGATGGCTATGAATCCGCCGATCGCGGCGCCGACGGCGCGTATCGCACTACGACCCAGCAGACCACCCAAAATTGCTGCGAAGCTCGCAGCCCCAGCCAAGAGATCGGCATTTAGCATTTGTCGTCCCGCTCCGCGCCCGCCTTGCCCGCATGATCTGGCGTGTGGGAGCATCGACAGGACCCCTTTCGCGCCACCCGGAGATGCTACGCTAGAAGATGCACCAGGCGCTGCCCGAACCCCACCGCGCCCCAGCCACAAAGCTAGCCGCTTCCAAGCGCGCAGAACATCAACCCCTCGCGCAAAAGAGTTTTGAAAATGTCCCCCAAAGCGAAACGTGCTTGGACCAGCTGGCGCACGACTCCATGTGGCCGAAGCACAGGGCCCGCGGACCCGAGGTGTTTTTCCATGCTGCACGCATTCATCGATATCTCGGCGACAAAGCTGGAGCTCGGAAATGGGCACTGCAATCGATCGCGCTTAGCGAAGAGCATTCATGCATGCGTTCGCGATGGCGTTGCGAGGTTGGAGCGGCGGCGTAACCGAGGCGGAGGAGGCCCTTGCAGCGTTCCGACAGACGGGCGCCGGCCTACGGAGGGTAGAAGTCCGTGCGATTCTCGCTGAGGTCTATGCGGACGCGGAACGATCCAGGGAAGCTCTCGAGCATCTCGAAGCGTCTCCACAGGGTCGTCCAGAGTACGATGATCTTAGGAGGTGAAGACCGAACTTGACACTTCCATCGCCATTTGTCTATATAGACATATGGCAATAGAATACCGTACCGATCGATTGAGCAGGGCCTTCTCGGCTCTGGCTGATCCAACGCGGCGCGCGATCTTGGCGCGCCTCGCAGTGAGTGAGGCAACGGTGTCCGAGCTCATGGCACCGTTTGAACTGAGCCAGCCCACGATCTCAAAGCATCTCAAGGTCCTGGAGGACGCGGGGCTCATCGAACGCGGGCGTGACGCGCAGCGACGGCCACGGAAGCTTGTGGCAGTCGCTCTCAAGGATGTTGCTGATTGGGTGGAGCCGTTTCGCAGCCAATGGGAAGGCAGGTTCGACAACCTGGATCGCCATCTTGCGACAATGAGTAAGAAGGAGAAGCAGCATGCTGCTAAAGGACCCAACACGCGCCGACAGCGAACTCGTCGTTGACCGAGAAGCACACGCGATTGTGCTGACGCGCATGTTTGCCGCGACCCGTGAACAGGTGTTCGCAGCATGGACGCGGCCCGAACACGTGAAATGCTGGTGGGATCCGACGGGCCGCCCGCTGGCAGAGTGCGAGATCGACCTGCGTCCGGGTGGCGCCTTCAGATTTGTCAACCAGCAAAGCGCTGCAACTCACCAATTCGCGGGAATCTATCGCGAAATAGCACCGCCGGATTATCTAGTGTTCGAAGCGATGGGCGCGATTGGTCGCGTCGTACTCGAAAAAATTGGTGGCAAGACGCGTTTGACGGTCAGGATCGAATGCGGCTCGGCGACGCATCTTGAGCAGTACCTGAAGATGGGCATTGATGCGGGCACGGCTAAGACCCTTGACAATCTCGTTGCATACATCGGCGCGACGCAGAATTGAGCTTCAAGCGTGCGGCAAGCCTAGATCAACAGGTGAGGCGTGATGCAACAATCACTGGAAACTGCAGCTAACCCGACGGCGCTTCGGCCAGCGGCCCGTTCACGCTTAATGGGTGAATACTCAGGCGGGCGCCTTGCCCACTGGTCGAGCACCCAGGTCGGAATGCGCATCGCGTCGGCACCGCGGAGACCAAGCGAGGCGCCCTCGCTCGTGACCTTGGTGCGATAGCCCTGGCCGATGTGCGTGGACGAGGTGATCGTCACCCACACGTTTCGGCCGACCATGGGAGTGAGCACGCCGGCGCCCGGCACCCAATCGGTGATTGAGGTTGTGCCGTTGGCAAGCGAGCCGGTGCCGAGCACCCGCAGATGCTTGGATATAGTGACGGTAGCCGTGTTCAGGTCCTATTTGCTGTTACGTGGGAATATGGAAACCTTCGCTCTTGTGATTTGGCTTGACCTCTACAGACCCAAAGCGCTGGGTCATGTCACCAGCGAGCCCCATGCCGTCTTTGCTGACCTCTCCAAGGAGGAGTGCGAGCAGATGCTGGAGGCGGCGACCAAGGTTTCTGAGCAGGCTGGACAGGTTGGATGCCGGCACGACGGTCCACTGCGATATCGTCAGCGCTCGCCGGCCTATGACCGACGGCAAGCTCAAAGCCCGCGAAGTCGCCAAAATGTATGGCGTCAGCGAGGGGTCGCTGTGGCGCAACCTGCGGTGAGCCCAGGACCTCGAGATGGTACGGGTGGGCGCCTAAGGCGCGGCGCTGGTTCGCGCACGCGCGCGTGGTGGCGCGGGGACTGATGTTTGCTCACGCGACCAACTTGCCCAGTCCTGCGGCCGCGGACACGTCCCGCGTCGCCAGTCCAGGTTGGTGGTTCATCGCATACACCCGGCTCGCTTCGCGAGCGAGAACGCCGCGCGCGTCCGTCGAGGGCATTGGCATTGCTTTGATCACCTCAACTACCTGGTAGATAGTTGATGTGAAGACCTGGGAGGTCCAACCCTGTCCTCGCGCGGGATACGCGAGGAAACGCGGATGTACGAGCTGATGGGGCCTTTGGTGCTGTTCGCGGCAGTCATGACGCTGACGCCCGGACCCAACGTTGTGCTGGTGACCGCCTCCGGCGTGAACTTCGGCTTCAATCGCACCATCCCTCAGATGCTCGGGATTACGTTCGGATTCGGCGCTATGGCGATGGCCACGGGCCTTGGTATTGCAGGCTTGGTGCAGGCGGAGCCTCGAGTTCATGTAGCACTGAAATATGCCGGCGCGGCCTATCTACTCTATCTCGCATGGCGCATCGCCCATGCCCAACCAGGCGCGGGCTCGGCGCGCGCCAGGCCCATCGGGTTCATTGAGGCGACGTTATTCACCTTGGCCAACCCGAAGGCGTGGGTATCTGTTCTCGGCGCACTCGCAGCCTTCACAACCGCGGACCGCAACTTGGTGTGGCAGACTTCGCTGATCTCCGGCGTTCTCGCCGCCTTCTGCCTGCTGTCGTGCGTAATCTGGGCCGGGTTCGGGACGGCCATCGGGCGCTTCATCGCTACACCGCGAACGCGCGCGGTGTTCAACTGGGCGATGGCGGGCCTGCTCGTGCTTTCACTCATTCCGGTGCTCTGGAAATGAGCGGGACCTGTCCGCAATGACGGCGATCGAGCTCAAATCTGCGTACGCCGAATAGCTGCCTTCAATAAAATGGGCGGCACCACCTACCTGACGAAGATCGAAGGAAGATCCCAAGGCCTTGCGCGCTGCTGGGCAAGACCATGCCCACGGTGGTTGCCGGCGATGAGGACAATCCCATGGCCCTGCGCGTCATGGTCGAGTGTCCGCCTGATGAAACAAGAGAGCATTGGCTTGCCAGAACAGCGCGAAAACGCGGACCAGTTGAGGCTGTGGCACCCGCGGCCAGGCCCACAAACGGACGCGATCACAGCTAGGTGGTGTTCCGAACTTTTCTATGGGGGAGCAGCAGGCGACCGCAACGACTTCCTTCTGGCGACTTCCTGCAGGACGTGCCGAACCTGGAAGGGGACCCTGTTCGCCGAGTAGGTGAGGACGTTGCCATCCTCACCCCTCACAGACCCGGATGCGCGGGTTTCCCGCTTCCGGTTCTTCACGGGAGAGTTTCGCTCACAGCGGTGTAGCGATGGACGATCCGGGCTGTAGGCAGAGGGAGTCGCTTGACGAGTTCGGCGAAACGATCCCATAGGAACCGATGCCGACGATCCCGTCGCGACAGCCATTTCTGCCAGATCCGCACGACCTGATGCTCGTACCAGCACATTCGTCGCATGTTGCCGGTTATGCCGTAGTAGGCATAGTGGCCCCGCATCATTGCGGTCAGATGGGTATGCTGGTCGCGGACGGACTTGTGCCGATTTTTACGGCACCAGTCGGTAACCGCCGCTAGCGCACGGGCGTAACGGTTCTTTGCCGTTACTTGCCGCACCACGTTCTTGCCCCTTCGCGACTTGCCCCATACGTGGCAGAAGCCGAGAAAGGTGAACGAAGCGCCATCCGTTTCCGGATGATCCCGTCCATCTGGTCGTTTGAAGCGGAAATCGACGAAGCGCGTCTTACCGGGATGGAGCGTGAGCCCATACCGAGCGAGACGCTTGCCCAGAACGTCGAAGACCCGTTTGGCGTCGCGGAAGTCCGCAAACGCCATCACGGCGTCATCAGCGAAACGAACAAGGCTACTGTGCCCCTTGAGGCGCGGCTTCACCTCGCGCTCGAACCACTCATCCAGCACATGGTGCAGAAAGATATTCGAGAGGCAGGGTGAGATTACTCCGCCTTGCGGGGAGCCTTCGGTCGCATGGCGCAGGAGACCATCTTCAAGGACCCCTGCTTTCAGCCACTTATCAATCATCCGTCGGATGACACCGTCCGTGACTCGTCTGTCAAGAAAGGCGCGAAGGTGCGAGTGAGAGATCGCCCCGAAATAATTTTCTATGTCGATATCTATCACCCAACGCAGTCCGTGGCTCATGAAGCCGGTACGCAGATCCAGTAAAGCCTGATGAGCAGAGCGGCCTGGCCGGAAGCCGTACGAGCAGGAAAGAAAGTCCTGCTCGTAGATAAGCTCCAGCACCATGACAATCGCCCTCTGGGCCACCTTGTCTTCGAAAGTAGGAAGGCCAAGGGGCCTAAGCGATCCCGACCCATCCGTCTTCGGAATATATGCCCTCCGGACCGGCGGTGCTTGATAGCGACCAGACTTGATGCGCTCCAGAAGGTCCAACAGATTGGCCTCCAAGTTGGTCGCGTAATCGGCCGCTGTCACACCGTCGATACCGGGGGCACCATCCTTGCGGGTAAGTCGGTAGGCTTCCTTCAGCCATTCCAAATCGATGACGTGGTGCAGCGTGGACAGAGCTACCCCTCGTTTCAATCTTGCCAGTTCAGCTATCCGCTGCCGTTTCGTGAACAGGTTTGCGAGACCCAATGTTCTCTCCCGTGTTTCCCGTCAGCAGTCCTCTCCTCGTGGCACCCCCCTTTCCTCGGTCGGGTCCCAGTGAGTCCGGTTCCCCGACGTCATAGGTCGTACTGAGGTGCTACGACTTCCCGCACACGCATGCCCGGTCACTTATTTGTTTCGCTTCCGGGACCCACGCGATTCCTCTCGGTTCGTGCTCGCCTTTGACGGCGCTCCCGGTCGGGGAGGTCCCGTACCGAGCCAGGATCCTCATTCAGCCGGCGATCCCTATTGTCCGGCTCGCTCATCGCGTGGACATGTGTGGGAGCTCTCAGGTTCCCAGGCAATCCATCCTGTACCTTTGCCTCGGTCTGGGACCCCGGCCGAACCGACGTTCCCTCGCCTGTACTGGTCTCGTCGATGCTGCCCCCGCGGCGACAACGGCGAAGGCTTCAGCGTGACGTAGATATCGGGGCTACCGCGAGGCTTCAGCACCTGCTGTCTACGCTTCACGAGCGATGTTGCCACCGCCCATGCAAGACTCGCTTCCGGCTGGCTGGCTGGCCTTTTCCGGGAGGGAGTCGAACCCTCTGGATCGCGTTGAAAGGTTTCCGAGCTGTTACATCCCCGTCCCCCTTTCCTGGATTTATCCTGACGCTACGCCGCACCTACCCCGAGCTCGACCCCAGCGTGTTTCGCCAGGACGGCGGCCCGAGCCTCGCCGAACGCATGTTCATGGCGCGCGTGGGCGATTAAGGGCTTGGCCCCAGGTTCTGCCGGACAACGACGGGCGACTGCCGGCTCGTAAGTCGGTCCCGTTGGACGGCTAGCATTGCCGCTGGTCAGCACCCTCGGCCAGGGCGAAAACTGTCCTCGACGCGCTCGACAATAGGGTCAAAAACATTTCGCTGATCGTAGGGATAAATCACGGCAAAGCTATTGATGCGGCGCCCGTCGCAGCTGAACATCGCCTTCTCATAAAAGATTCTTCCGTTGCCCTCGCCGGATATTGCAAACCAACTGCCGCCAAGACGGCGGTAAGAGATGCGATAATCGGCATAAGAGTTTTGCGCCACATAGGTCTGGTAACTGCGGGGGGTGAACCCCGTGTCGTTGGTCAGCGTGCCAACAAGCAGGCGGGCATCGCCATTTTTGGCGATAAAGAGCTGCCCATCACCCGCTTCGGTGGTGCGTTCCAGGGCAAAAATGTCGCCTGGGTATTGCAGGCTGAAGCCATAGCGCGCGTTGCTATAGGTGCGCCAATCCTGCGCCGATGCCGCCGATGCTCCCATTAGACCTGCGATCATCAGACCTGCGATCATCGCGGCGAGAGCGAGGGGTGTGTTCCTCAACCTCATGACTTCTCCTTGGTTTATCGCCGTCCCATACCGGTACTACGCTGGGGAACGCGCACCGGTTTTGGGTTGCGATATCAAACATCTGTGACGCAGAGAGGTTGGGCTGGTACGTGTGACCACTAGGCTTCTTCAAGCCAGGCGTCGCTGATGGATCCTGCGCCATTTGCTCCTGGGAGCGATCGGCACTGTCCGTCATGTTCTCGCAGCAGCTGTTCCAATTCAGCCAATCCTTGCCCACTTCGGGATCTGGCGCCTGATCCAGAGCAGGTTGGTGAACAGCTGATAGATCTCGCGGTTGACTGGATCGCTGCGACGACGAAGGTCACTGGACTAACAATACTCATCATTTACACCACGGAGCAGTACTTTGGTTCGAATAACAGCTAGAGGCCCAATTTCGGGGCTTACCTTGGGTTCGGCGGCTCGTGGCCCTTCGCTATTTGGAGGAGCTGTGTCGGCCGCTCGGGTTCGCTCTATACCTTCTCTCCGCTTTTCGACAGGAAGCCGGGGGCTGCATACTTGGCTTCTCACCAGAAACCACCGCAGGCATCTGTCGGGGGGAGGTTGCGGTCCGTCACGGCGGTTGAATACGCAAACATCCTCGGGCGATCTTCGTCGCTCAACCGCGCGCTCGGCACGCTCGAGCGGCCTTCAATTTCGTGAGTCACCCCGTACAAAATCGAGACCATCCCGTCTGGTGTCTGTGATCCCCATTAGGCCAGCGGTAGTTGCCGAGCTACTCGGCAAGCGGAGTCGGGTTCTCGGTCGGCGGATCGATCGCAAACGTGGTTGCCGTCAGACATGTCATTGAAAAACTTCCGGTCAATGCCACCAGCGCCACCATGCTCTCCAGCCCCATAGTCTTTTCCGCAGCGGCATAGGTTTCGTCGCTGACGCCCTTGTTTGCGAGCAATTCTCTCGCTACGGCAAAGCAAGTTCGTTCCCGCGCATCAGGCAAGTTGGGAGTCTTGCGTGTGTTTATCGCATCAATGACCGCCTGCTCAATGCCGACCGATAGAGAGCGGCGAACCTGCGCGAACCATGGATAGCGAGCATTCCAGTGCCGGGCCACCGTGAGGTTTACGATCTGCTGCTCCCGGCGGGTCATTGGCCCCTCCGCCAAACAGGCCCTCAGGTTCTGGCAAGCCTCGAATAACTTTGGCAATCTGATGTAGGCGTAATACGGCCCGCCCACGATGCCGCTCGTGTTTTTGGCTTCATCGTAAACCTGCGCCTGTTCCGCGTTCATGTCGGCACGATTTATGATTGGTATCCGAGCCATGTGTGATCTCCCGGCCTTAACTCGCGTTCTCGCCTACCCAATGCCTTCCACGAGCAGCGCACTGTAGTCGACAAGCCCATGCACGGCCAGAACGCAGAGCATATCGCCAGCATGGCGCCCCTCCCCAGTCCTCTCTCCCGCCCGCCATCGATGCCAGCGCGCCGACGAGGTGATCGAGTGAGAACGGTGCACCACCTTGCTGCGTGAGCTCACGCCCGCTTGTGCACGAACCGCCATTGTGGCTATCCGCGGCGCGGCCAGAAACTCTGATGCACCGCAGACAGGGGTTTGAGGTCGCAGAAGACGGGTCGATAGTTGCCGTGGACCCATAGCTGCTGCCGTCAACAGGTGCGCATCGCGGAATGCAAAGAAGACGCGGTCTATGGCAGCGAGCAAGGGCCTTGTGTCGATTGCAAGGCGGCGCCAAAGGTAGCGAGTTTACATATCCAGCGCCAAAGGAAAGCAAACAGATGGACGCTCCGCCGCCCCAATCCGGGCGCCACTCATGGATGCTGCTTGGCGCCTCGTTCGTCACATTCATGCTCAGCTCAGCATGCATGCAGTCCTACGCGGTGTTCTTGGTCGTCTTCATCGAGGAATTTGGCTGGAGCCGCGGCGAAAGTTCGATCGCCTATTCGGTGTCACAACTGATCGGCGGGATAACATCGCCACTCGTGGGTGTACTGGTGGATCGACTTGGACCTCGGCGGCTCGTGCTGTTTGGGGGTGCTCTGCTGGCGCTTGGTCTGCTTGCCAGCTCGTTTGTTCACGCCCTTTGGCAGCTCATCCTGCTCTACGGCGTCATTATGACGCTCGGGGCGAACTGCCTTGGGCTCGTTGTGTTCGTCCCCCTGCTGTCGCGACACTTCGTACACAACCGGGGCATGGCAGTGGCGATCGTGCAGTCGGCCAACGGCTTCGCGCGCGCATTTTCTGCGCCGGTGTCGCAGTTGCTGATCATGGGCCTTGGCTGGCGCGGAGCCTATCTCGCACAGGGCAGCCTCATGGCGACTGCCGTCCTGCCGCTCGCTGCCCTATTTCGAGGCACGGAACCCGTGCGCGCGGTCGCCCCCCAGACCGCGGCAAGCGCCAGCTGGACGCTCTCGCGCGCAATGCGCACGCCTCATTTCTGGCTGCTGTTCCTAGTCTATGTATTCACCGGGTTGGGCAGCTTCCTGGTGGCGCTACACCAACTCGCCTTTGCGGTCACGGTCGGTTTTGACAAGCTCTATGCTGCGGGGGTCTTGGGGTTCGGGGCCTTCCTTTCGTTGCCCGGTGTGATCGTAACCGGTTGGCTATCGGATCGCATTGGGCGCGAGCTGTCAGCCGTGATTACCTATGGAACCTCGATTTTTGGCGTGGCGTGCGCGATGCTCATCACTTCTCCGGACCAACATCTGCTGCTCTGGCTCCACTCGTGTTTCTTCGGGCTCACCTGGGGCGCGCGTGGACCGTCAATAACGGCAAAGACGGCGGATCTTTTTCCGGGGCCGCAGCTCGGCACGATCCTCGGAGCGATCACAATCGGCACCGGCGTCGGTTCGGCGCTCGGCTCATGGCTGGCGGGGTGGAGCTTCGACCTGACCGGCACCTATCGCGTGGCCTTTAGCCTTTCGATCTTCTTTTATGCCTGCGGCAGCGTGGCGTTCTGGCTGCTGCGTCGACCCACGGCCGAGGCGCATTGAGCACGGCGGCGAGCTGCAATGACAATCGCGCGGGGCCAGGAGCTTTCCTACTATTGGTACATACGCAGATTGACGATGTCGGACCAGTTACGCAAATCGCATGAGGACACGGCCCGGCGCAATGGTCAAAGCGCTGCAGGCGGGGAGTTACACCGTTACCTTCACACTCGCGCGTATTGAGCTAGCGGATCTTATTCGACTTCCCAGCGCTCGAACGGTGAGAGCCCCGATATCTTGTGTTGGACGGGATTGCGCAAACAGCGGAGCGCCGGCCAGCATCGCGAACACCGCGAACAAGAACGCGTAGGGGCTATCAGCACATTTCCGAGCGTTCCGTCATCTGGCGAGCGGGTCGGGACGAAGCTGGAACTTCACGACCTTACTCGTCGTACCCTTTCCGCCTTCGACGTGAAAAGGCGCTCTCGTACTGTAGGTCGCCCACATCGCCTTTCCCTTCCAGCCGGCACTGGCGTCGTCGATGCGGGCGTCCATCCACTTGGTGTAGAACCCCATGGGGTAGGGGACCCGCAGCGTGACAAACTTGCCATCGACCAGCGCAAGCAAGGCCTCATTGGCGTTACCCGTGGCGATGGGGACGTTCTTGCCCAAGCCGAACGTATCGAACTGATCGACCCAGGTATAGTAGCTCGCCTCGGCAGATCCCGGCTCCGTCACGTCGGCCATCTGCGGTCCGGGAAGTGGATAAAGCGTCCAGCCCTCGGGACAATGCTTGCCCGTTGCGTTGGGTCCGTTTAAGGGGCCCTTGCACTTGCTGCGGTCGAAGCTGGCGAGGTGCCCGCTCGACAACGATGCCCAGAACACGCCGTTGCGATCGATGTCCCCGCCACGCGGCCCATAGCCCGGGAAGGGCGGCTCGAACACCTCTGCCAATGCCGTCTCTGGCGTATTCGATCCCGGATTGAGCCGGAGGACGTAACCAGGAAAGCCCAGTACCGTGCCCCAAATGCTGTTGTCGACGGGGTTGACGGCAACTGAATACAAGGCTGCGTTGATCCGCTTGTCCTTCGTCGGATCGACCGACTGGTTGGGCTCGACGTAGTCGTCCCGCTTGCCGTTGCCGTTAGTGTCAAGGACGAGCGCCGTCCAGCCTTGTGACTTTTCCTCGTCGCCCGTCTCCTCGAACATTTTGCGGTTCAGCCAGCCAATGACGCCGCTCTGCGGGCCGCCCGCGCTGGTCCACAACGTGTTGTTGGCATCCTCGGCAAAGATAAGATGGTGCGTCGGAAAGCACGTGCTGACGAGGGTGATTTTTCCGGTTCGCGGCTCATACATAGAGAGATGGCGGTTGGCGCGTTCGATGGGGAACATCTTGGCAGAGGGATGGTCCGAGCCCTTCTTGCAAAAGGCCGGATTCTCCGGAGCGCGAACGCGTGAGGTGAACCACACGCGTCCTTTCTCGTCCAACATGGGATTGTGCATGCTGGTTTGGCTGTCCCAGATAGGCTCTTCTCCCCAATAGGGGGACGGCGCCAAGGGGTTGTCCTTAGAGGACGGCGTCTTTGGATCCCGCACCAGCATTTTGATCTGCGTCGCCTTGTGGTTCACCGGATCGAGGACTGGGAAGAGATCGGTGCTTTCCTCAGTCGCCCCGTAGATCTGCCCATTGGCATTAACCGTCGGATTACGCCGGTCCGTGGAGATCTCGTCATGCAGGTAGTCTTTGGGACCGGCCCAGTCCCACAGCGTAATGACTACGTTGCGTTCGACGCCTTGCGGGCGCAACGGCATTGCGGCGGGTAGTTCGCCGGCGGCAATGCGATCCGTCCAATCGGCAAACAATTTGAAGGCACGTTGCGCATCGAGCCTACCAATAGCCGTGGTCATTTGGGTCAGCGCCTGTCCAGACTGGATGCGGCGCTCCCAGGCCTCGGTCGAGGTTTTGAAATGGCTGAACTCCTTCGGGATCGTGCGGGTTGCCTTGTTGCCGAGGGCGTGACACCCGTAGCAGCCATTGGTCTTGACGACATCCAGCCACTGCGCCTGACTTTTCAGGGTCTCTGGCATACCGTTGCCTTGAGCACCGGTGCCTGGAAAGAGGCTTTTGTCGGGGACCTTCAACATCGAATACCAGTAGACGGCCGGATAATACTCGGCTGCGGTGGCAGGACTTGGCGCCACCACCGCATTGAGGTTGAGGGTCTTTCCGGGCGCGGTCTGCACCTTGGCCGAATCGACCAGGCCATATCCGCGCACCCACACGCTGTAATTGGCTTTGGGAAGATCAGGGATGAGATAGCGCCCGCGATCGTCGGTCGCGACGATGCGCACGAACTTGGTCGGCAGTTCAGTGGTTTCGGCGATGACCCAAACGCCACCCTCAGGGCCTGCGGCGGTGGTGACGACACCACCGAGGTCGCTGCTGCCGATATCTACGGTGGCATCGGCGCCCTGCTGCGCGAGAACGCGATCCGGCTGGAACAAAAGCACCGAAACAACCGAGCTGCAAAGGATCAATGAGACGAGAGCGGTTCGCATGTCGCTACCCTTGGGTTCGCTATCGCGGTGAGACGTCACCGACTGACTGCGCAAATGGTTTCCCAACATTAGTCTATCATGAAGAAAGGGATTACGGAGAAAAGGGCGAGGGTGCTGCAACGGTCATCTCGAGCGTGAACCGGGCATGTGACGCATACGATGAAACGTGCGCATGTTCGGCCAAGTCCATCGACATCGCCTTTAGCTGCCGGCCCACGCGGCCTTGTGGACAAAAGCCACCCATCAAAGGCAAGGCTACCTGGCATTTTTGCCAAGAGGGGCCATCGCAGCTCGAGTTGATAACGCCTTCCGTGAGCAAATCCAGGACCGCCTTGGTGGCAATGTTGTCGAGATCGCGCTCGCGTTGATTGGGGCATCCTGCGGCGGATGGTGCCCTGCGCCTGGCCGGTCATGCGCGCCGGGCGCTGGTGCTTGAACGTCCAGCCGACCTCGGTGCGCCAGGTCTCATGTCGGGGCGATCGATAGATGCGGCCGCCCAGAGTCGATGGACCGAGGGCACGCCCTTGGTCGGCAGTGCGTCAATAGCCTTCGCGAGCTCGGGCCGGTGCTTCATGTCCATTTCGCGGAAAATTTTGTTGCAGCCTTCGGCGCGCAGGGCGGCGATCTGGCGATCGAGATTTTGATCGACGCTGCTCACCCACGCATAGCCAATTTTCATCGATTTTGCCCCCCAACGTTTCGCGACTATCTCTTATCCACCGCGGAGATAGGAAAACCAGGCCTTTAGCGCAGGTCGCACAAGGTACGCATTTCGCGACAGTTTGACTCACCAGCATTGCTGATGGCCGGGTAAGCAAGCACGGGCTTGAAGGTCGCGGCGTGGAAATGCGAGCGCGTTGGCGAGATCCGCAAAAACAAGACGATCTGGTACTTGGCAATCTGGAACTTCGCGCCGAGGAGCGGTGCGGGATATGTAGATGAGATGCACTATCGTCAGTCGGGTGGGGGCCGATCGACCGTAGTCCTCCACTCTACTCCGGCAGCCCAGTTTTGCGCAGGGCATCAAAGTAGTGCTTTTCATCTCTCGCGTGCTTAAAACCGAGTTGTTGCCGCGCTGTCCTGATCTGGAGGCCGGGACGCAAACGAAGGACCTCGGCCACTTCAGAACGAGCTTCATCGAGCCGGCCGAGCTGCGTGTACGTTAGAGCTAACCACATGTGGCCAGACGTGGCCTGCGGCACTCGGGACACATAGTCCTGCAAAACGCGCAGCGCCCGCTCATACTGCTCGACCATAAATCAGGCAGCTCCCAACATTACGTTGGCCCAGGGCGCGTGAAACGGATCAAGCCGCATGCAAGCGTCGAGCACGTCAATCGCGCGCTGCGCTTCTCCCGCAGTGATCAGCGCATAGCCGATGGGCCAGTCCACGTAGTTTGGATTGAGGGTCATGGCTCTTTCGCACTCAACCAATGACGCATCATGTTGGCGCATCAAGGCGAGGACAAACCCGAGAATGGCGTGACCGTCACGCAAGTTCGGATCGAGCTCGACGGCCTTGCGCGCGTACCGGTGCGCCAGGTCGAGGGCAGACGGAGTGAGAAAATCTCTGTCCAGGCGCATGGACCAGATGGCGTTCTGCGTATTGGCGAGGAGGGCGTAGGCCCGGGCATAGTTTGGGTCGATGGCAAGAGATTGCTTCAAGAGACGCTGCGTCTCGTAGAGATCTTCGACTCGGATTGATGTTGCGAACAAGTCGTTGGCTTCTGCCCCCTTTAAATAATAGTCGTAAGCCTGCCAGCTTTCGGGCGGCTTGGTCCGCAAACGTTCGGTTTCTGCCTTCCTGACGTGAGCGGCAAGAAGCGCAACAATCGCGCGGACAACCTCGTCTTGAATTGCAAAGACCTCTTCCAGGTTGCGGTCGTAGTGCTCGGCCCAGCGATGCGTGCCGGTAACGGCGTCAATCAGCTGTGCAGAGATCCGCAAACGACCGCCGCTCCGCCTCACGCTGCCCTCCAGCACATAGCGCACCCCGAGCTCACGCCCGATCTGACGGACATCGACCGCTTTTCCCTTGTATTGGAAGCTGGAATTCCGGGCGATGACGAACAGCTCGCTGAACCGCGACAGCTCAGTGATGATGTCTCCCACGATCCCGTCGGCGAAATACTTCTGCTCCGCGTCGGCGTTCAAGTTAGCGAAGGGCAGAACGGCAATTGATGCCTTGTCCGGCAGGGTGTGTGCTGCTGTCGCTGGTATCTGCGATGCCGCCGCCGCCGCGGTGGCAGGCCCCTCCTCTTCCTCCCGCACCGCGCCGATAAAACGGAAGCCTTTGCGCGGCAGCGTCTTTATGAGGCGCTGTTCCTCGCCGCTATCCCCGATCGCGCTCCGAGCGGCATTAAGGCGTGTTGTCACTGCTGCGTCTGAGACGATGCGTCCCTTCCAGATGGCGTCGATCAAATCGTCCTTACTGACGACGCGGTCCCGGTTGCGGATCAGGTAGTTCAGAAGATCAAACACCTGCGGTGTGATGGAGACTGGATCTGCACCGCGACGCAGTTCCCGCTTGTCGGTGTCGAGCACGCAATTTTCAAAGAGATAACGCAAACTGAAATTCCGTTCATGGGCAATCCGGACAGCACGCAGCTTACCACGTGCCCAGTTTGCAAAGAATCAGGTGCCGGTAAGGAAAATGTAAATTGCCTGTAAAGCGGCCTCACCGGCCTTTCGGCATTCTCCCACTGACAACGATGCTCAACGAGGCAAATGCCATGACGATCGTCCAAGGTGACGGCCGGCTCGCATCCGCCCACAGAGGCATATCGGGATACGTAAGCACAGCCCTCAATCGTCTCCTCAGGCTTTTTTTGCGCAGAGGCTGCGGCGCAGGACAAGTGAGCTGCAGGGTCGAAGACACTCTGTTTCGGAGCATATCCGACGGACCCGCGACAAAGTCGATTTTGAACTGTTCTACCTGCCTTGGGTCTAGGTCTCAAGAAAGGTCGATCCAACGGGAGGTAACCGTGATCACCTATCCATTTACGATAAAAAGCTTTGGCATCCCAGAAGGTGTTGGTCGGGCCAGTACTTCCCTGCGCCTTGTTCTCAAGGCTCTTGCAGCCTGGCGCTTACGGCGTCGGCAACGAGCAGAGCTCTACGCCCTGAGCGACCGCACGCTTAAGGACATCGGCGTCAGTCGATGGGAAATTAAGTGGATCGTGAGCTCACCAGATCGAGATGCCTCCGGTCGCCTTCACTGAAGTTTTTGCTCGGTCAGATTTTGTGCTGCGTCAGGACACCAAAACGTCTTTTGAGGATGCCATGATCAACAAACTCCACCGACCCGTGGCAGCTTAAGTCCCCTCGTGCATTTCAAACGCATCCGTCCTGGTATGAAGCATACTGGTATCAGGAGCCAGAACCGCGGGCGGCCGAACTCCTTCAATCGAAGTGCCGCTAGGTTGGGCGACGCGTTCCATAGATTGGCCAACGCGATTTTGGACTATCTGGTCGGCGTCAGCGAGACCGCCGATAAGAGACAGGCTCGCACCTGGCCAAGCATGCCCGCCTTGCCACTTCCAGACTCCCGCCTTGGCGATGCGTGGCCCAATCTTGACGAATCTTTGGCCGGCATCTGTGGCTTCGCTTCTGCGTACCACCATTCGTTCTGCTTCTTCCTGATTGACCGCAAAGCCCACGTCGAAGCCGCACGAACGATTTCAGCAAATTTGCCTCGCCTTGCTGAACACCCTTGCTGCTGAATTGGTCGGTATGGCGATCGGCATTCCACTCTTACTGTTCGCGGTGATCCACTTAATCCCAATCCATGTGCGATAGTCGACGCGTTGCCGGGATCGTTGCGAGGGGTTGTGGCGCTTATACTGAAGCGCCTGCCTCCTGGCCACACCCGCGTGGGGGTTGATAGTCTTTTTCGCCAGGAGGACAAGATGGATCATGACCTCAAGGCCTTCTTAAAGCTGCATGCACGCGAAGGGGCGGCCACTGGTCCGCTTTGCGCTCGCGCGCTGAAACGCATCGAAGTTCTTGAAGCGGCCCTAACGCCGTTCGCGCTGTTCAGTCAGCAAGCCAGAGTCGACGACGAGGCAGTGTTGCGCCAGTCTGACTTCGAGCACGCGCGTGTTGCGCTAACCGGGCACTTGTCTGGCGAATAGGGGGCTTTTTCAAACGAGGCATTGCGAGCGAGACGCCGTGATGAAAAAGGCAGAATGGTATGATGTCTTAGGGCCGCGCGAGGCAGTTATCGCAGGCTTAGTGGGTCTCGCAGTTGTGTGGCCGCTGACCTATTACGCCTACCGCACCGCCTACTACGCATCTTGGGGCCTCACCCTTCCGCAATGGAGGGCGCTTGGAACGGCCATAGACATGCTCGGGTTTGTCCTGCCGTACTGGGCAACGAGATGGTGGGTGAAAACGGCGCGGCGGTGATCACGGCGACGGCGCCTCAGTTGTATAGGCGGCTTCAGTCAGCGGGGCCTTTTCTTTTGCGCGGAGCCAGCCACCGCTCGAAGTACCGGTTGTGGCGCGCCACCGCCTCGTTCAAGCGCCTCTGGGTGTCTGCTCTGTCCTCCTCTTCGCCGTAGTACCACTCCTGGTAGCGCTTGTAGCACCAGAGCACGGAGACGAAGCCCATCCAGACCAGGACATAGAGCAGCGCTTCCCGAAGCATGGCTTTACACTACCACAGTTGATCACGGCGACGGCGCCATTCTCAAAACTGTAGAACGATGCTGTAATTGGTGAAGTCATGAACCAGGTGCTTATCTGTATCGCGGGTGCCGTGGTGGGGCTGATCATCGCCTGGTCAGCAACTGGCTGGTGCTGCCAATGGTGCTGCGGGCCCAGGAACGGCATCCCACAATCCGCTTGCCTTTCCCTGGGCTGCTGGGCGATGCGCGCCGCCTCACAATCGCAATCTACCGTTTCGTGATGCCGCTCACCTTTGCCATCGTTGGGGCCGTCGCGGCTTACTATCTGTTCATCGCCGACGCACCATGACAATCGTGGCGAGGACATTGCTGTCTTGCCGTCATCGTCGCCGGCTGTCTGCTGATTGCCTACGACCGGCCAATGACTGTTGGCCAGCCCGAATGACGGTCAAGGTCCGGGGGCCGCTCGCTGGTGCACTTGAGCCCGTAGAATTCCCGCTTCGGCGCGGGTTCATCGGGCACCTCGGGCCAGGGCCCCTGAACGTTGTCGATCACACGGTCGGGCACCTTGTTGATCTCTGGCCTGTCCGCGGCCGGCACCGGCGTGACCGGCGGGATCAGCGTGACCCCGCCCTGCGGCTGATAACCGAACTGCTCTTGCCTTTGCCTCAATTGCTCGAGGCGTCGAATGAAGTCGTCCTGAACCGCGTTATCCTGTTCGTGCGTGACGTAGGATCGTGTCTCGACGGCGACGACGACGGCCTGTTTCTCGCCCCATCGCCGCCAGTTTTCACGACCCGCGAGTTTCCGCAGGTTGTCCAAACCGACGCGGGGCGTCATTGGCATCGATTTCCCCGCGCAAGACCTTGTTGGCAACGTCCGAGATCTGCTCGATCCTGGCGTCAGCCCGAAACTCCCGTGCGCGCTCCAACGCCTCGGCGAACTCAGGATGCTTCCGCTGCCCCGTGATGGTGTCCACACACAGGGCACCGCGACAGGCCGTGCGCACGTTGGAAGGTCTCGAGGGCCCGAGCCCGTGTTTCTTCGTTTAGCCCATGCATGAAGACAGCGGCGAATTCATCCGACGTGACCTCGCGCATCAAGCGTTTCAACCCTCCCAGCCTGGCAGCCTTTCCAAGCCTGGATCGAATAGCACGAAGGTGTGTCATCGCGAGTTGCCAGCCAGGGCACCGCCCGTGGTGCTCGCGCCGCACGCCGACCCAGTCCGGTTGGCGATCGTTTACAGTCTTCGACCGGCCGATGTGGAAGGCGCAGCGAAAGTAGGCCGTAGGGTTCAGCAAACCTCCTACTGCGGGACTAGCAAGCCTCTCGCCTTCGCGCAGGTAAAGACGTGAACCAGACCCGAATGGGAACGCAGCCAGCCGCCAGTCGAGGCCCGCTGTCGAGTGAGGCAACGAGTTGTCGCTCGGTCGAGCGAAGCGGCACCCGGATTCTTGCATTGCCGCCCACAGGGATGCTCAAGCAAGACGGTGCTGACGCCGTTGCCCTCCAAGCGGTCGAGCAGCCGTGCGAAGTCCTCGCGGCCCTCGATGGGATCGGCGCCACTTACGGCCGGCGTCGACCGGGACTCGGAGGGCCGGCAAACGGCCGCCGTCCAGGCCTTCGCCAAGCGGGACGGTTTGGAGCGACCAGGCGCCCTTTTTTCCGTACTCCGAGCCGCTTTCCCCCTTACCGCCCCTGCCCCCGAGCTTGGCCACCGTCCACGCCACCAATTCCCCATAGTCGGGCCCGCACGTCGGGTGCACTACCTCCCGCGATTTCTTGCCTTGGCGCTTCTGCGACGCCGCCTGTTGGAGTGTGTGGCTCCCCTGCCTCAGCGGCGTCGCAGTAACCTAACAACGGCGGCTATCCGCACCCAGCTTCTACGATCACAAATCCTGTCTGCAGTGCCCCCGTTTCCGACCATGCCGTGGATGGACACCCACAATGGCGGTACTCATGTATTGCAGCAATGGCGCAGCCCTAGCGATGGGGCCCTTGGGCAGTGCCTGCCGGAATCGTTGTCAGTTTCAGGTCCACGCGGCTGAGAGAGATCCTCTGGCCGTCTGGCACGTTACCGTTCGTGTCCAATTGGAGCACGATAGCGCGGTTTGTTTGACCAACAAAAAGACGCGCTGTCGCCTCTGAGGGAACACGATCGGCGACATAGCTTTGTTCTAACCAACCCCGAGATGATTTGGTATTTGCAGGGGCACTGACCACCCAAATGAGTACGAGCTTACCGGCGACAACCTGATTACCGGCACCACTGTGATGAATGGTGCCGATGTAATCTTCCTCCGTACCGGCTACTGTCGGCTTGAAACCGCATGTTATGGTTTGTGTTGGCCCCTTCAAGGCAACCTTTTGCTCTTCCGCTTTCGTTAAGGTGCAGGTCAGAAGACCGAAATTTGTCCGAGCCTCTTGTGCTGATGCGCTGACGGCCGCGATGCTGAGCATGATCGAGCCAACGAGCTTGCTGTACGACATTGATTTGGTTCCTCCTCGCGGGTGCCGCCGCGCCGGCTATCCGCAGCCAGAGCCGAGAAGGTAGCCGGGTGGTAGGCCCGATATTCCGAGCCAGATTAGAATCCAATCCGACTTACCGCACCGGTGCTGTGAGCAGCCGGAACTAACCGGCTGCTCAAACGGCCAACGGGCTAAGTCGCGCGACCGGCTCAATGCCAGGTGCGAACGGTTTCCTCGGCCGTCTTCCGCAAGTGGACGGTCTGATCTTTGATCGCGTCGACCATTTCGATGTCGATGTCATGGTCCATGCCGCTTGATGCGACCTTGAGGCGCCCGTTCTCGACGCCAAGGACCGTCCCGACGTGCTTACCATCCGAGCCCTTCACTTCCATGTATTGTTTGATTTGCGAAGCGTTGATCATGGTGTTCCTCCTGCCGTTGATTTGTGCACCGGCGCAGGACGTAGCCTGATTGGAAATAACGAGCCACGGCGCTTCTTCGTTCCAAGCTCCGGGTTGCAAAGAGGCGAGAGCCCCTTCCCAATTCTGCAACAAAGCGCTGGACACCGGCTCGGGAGGTCGGCCGCTGGTAATGCGTGCCTCGGGGGTTACTGCGAAAGATGTTAGCCACGCCCCAATAAGCGGCTACGATGTCAAACGGCTGGTCGAGCCCGTGAAGTGCCACATTAAGAGATATCCGATCGAGCGTGAAGCGACGGACACCGAGCGGGCTGGCCGAGTCGGTCACGTAACGCAGTCGTTCTCCGCGCTGCCTTTGCTAGAGCTGCGCGAGAAGCGCGCGCATCGAAGGTGCCCCCGGGGCTCTTGAAGGTCACCCCTGTCTGCATCATAATCTGCGTGCCGGACGGCGCGTGGCTCTGCAGCCCGCGCGAGGATGCCGGAGGCATACAGTAGCGGCCTGAATCACCGCAGGCGATCCTCTCGACTCCTCAGCCTTGTCCGGGTGCAAGGTCTCATTTTGATGTTGCAGCTTGCCGGCCGCAGCGGGGCAGAGCCTCGGCTTGGTAACCATCGTAGGTCGCCGACCACCGGACGGTCCGCGAGATAGGGCGAGCGGTGGAATCAAATGTCAAACTCATTGGTCAGGGAGGATATACTATGCGAGCATCACCAAACTATTCGCGTCGCCGCTTTCTTCATGCTGGCACGGCCGGAGTTGCGGCAACCGTCGTCGCCGCCACAACGCCCGCTCGTGCCGCCATGGGGGCGAGCCTGCAAGGGCCACCCTCGCCAGCGACGGCACCGCGGATTCTGCGCAAGCCGCCGCTGCGTGAACTGGAGCGCATCGCCAAATCCTACAACTTGGATCTAAGCCGCGAAGATCTGACGTCGTTCCGTAACCTCATGGATGGTGTGCTCGCGTCGTACCGTCGCCTCGACCAATTCGCGGAGCCGACATTGCCGGTGAAATACCCACGGGATGCGGGCTTCCGTCCGCCCGCCTCGGACAATCGGCTAAACGCTTGGTACTGGAGGTGCTCGATCAAAGGCGCAACCTCGGGGCCTCTCGCGGGCAAGAAAATCGCCATCAAAGACAATGTGTGCGTCGCCGGCATCCCGATGATGAACGGTACCAACGTGCTGGAGGGCTACGTCCCCGACGTGGACGCGACCATTGTGACCCGCATCCTCGATGCCGGTGGCGAGATCGTCGGCAAAGCCGTGTGTGAGCATCTTTGCTTCTCGGGCGGCAGTCATACCTCCGACACTGGGCCCGTGCTTAATCCGCACGACCCGAAGCGATCTGCTGGAGGCTCCTCCAGTGGTAGCGCCGCGCTCGTCGTGGCCGGCGATTGTGATATGGCCATTGGGGGCGACCAGGGAGGGTCGATCCGAATACCTAGCTCTTTCTGTGGAGCCGTTGGTCACAAGCCTACCCATGGGCTTGTGCCATACACAGGTGTCTTCCCGATCGAACTGACCCTCGATCACACGGGGCCCATTGCGCGCACGGCGGCTGATGCCGCCCGGCTTCTGGAGGTGCTCGCCGGGCCCGATGGGCTCGACCCGCGCCAACCGGCGGGGCTGCGTACGGAAGCCTACACCACGCAGCTCACCGGACACGCCCGCGGCCTGCGAATCGGAATCGTTAGGGAAGGGTTTGGCTGGCCCAATTCCGAGCCCGATGTCGACGGGATGGTGCGCGAGGCGGCGCAGCGCTTGACGCGAGCGGGGGGCACCATGAGCGAGGTGTCGATCCCCCTTCACCGCGACGGCATCCATATCTGGAACGCGATCGCCGTCGAGGGCGCCACGGCGCTGATGGTGGCCGGCAACAGCATGGGAACCAACTGGAAGGGGCACTACACGACCTCGCTCTTGGACTTCTACGGCCGCAGCCGGCGTGTGCGCGCGAACGATCTTTCGGAGACCGTCAAGCTTGTCGTCCTGCTCGGGCAGTACATGCAGGACAATTACCAGGGTCGCTATTATGCAAAGGCCCAGAACTTGGCGCGCGTGCTGCGCGCCGCATACGATGAGGCGCTCAGAGGCGTCGATCTTCTGCTCATGCCGACCCTGCCACTGAAGGCTACAGTACTCCCACCCCCGGACGCGAGCCGGGAGGAGTACGTTGCGCGGGCACTTGAAATGATTTCCAACACTTGCCCGTTCGACGTCACTGGCCATCCGGCCGCCACGGTTCCGGCAGGCATGTCGGCAGGGCTCCCTGTCGGCATGATGTTGATCGGGCGCCACTGGGAGGATGGGACAGTATTGCGTGCCGCTGACGCGTTCCAGGTCGTCGGATAGCGCGGTAGCGGATTGCCGGTTGTGGGGAACCACGTCGAGAGTTCGGAAGTCTGGCCGCCTTTATAGGGGCGGCCAGACTAAGTCGACGCGGTGGTCGGCCTGCGTTGCGCGATCATTAGGGTCGTTCCTCGGCACCAGGACTGTGCACACACCGCTGGATGAAGCTTCGATAACGCTCGTGGTTTGGCCGCTCGTGATGTCCTTGTGGGTCACGATCAACCTTAAACTGGTTCGGCGTCGACCCCTCGAGTTAGTCAACGGCCTCACCAGGCCACATTTTCTACGGTCACGGGGTCGACGCTGCAGGCAAACGAACTATCCGGCAAGCACCGCGAGTTTATCAAGGGCGCTGGTAGCCAGGGGGTGACGCGACGCCCACCAATCGTTGATCGCCGCTAAGTGCTGGTCGAGGGTGCCCAATACCCGTCTTGTCACTTCAAAACGCCTTCATGAGTCCTGAATCGATCAGGCGGCGATGAAAGTGCAGCACTTCCTCGCGCGCAGGGCAGTCGTGGTACCGGCCCTTGCAACGCAGCATTAGGCGCCTGCGCTCGCGGTAGGCGTCCGAGAGCGGGACCCCGGCGGCTTCCAACATGATAGTGCCCAGATAGGCCACATCGAGAACGTCTAAGCGTGGCAAAGGCGGTGGGCGATACCGCACGGCATCGAGGACATAGTAGGTCATATGGGCTGCCTCGTTGCCGCTGGCCGTGACGTCCTCAATGGACGCGCTTTCGCCAAAGCCCAGCAGTGACTGCGTAGCAGTCGGCTGGTGATCGCCGTAGTGCACGATCAGAAACGCCTGCCTCCGGAACCGACGCAACAACTCGGAGCGCAGGTAAGCGTAGTCTATGCGAGCCATGCCGAGGCGTCGCAAATATTCGCTCATTGTCGGGTGTGTGCCCGGTCCGCCGCCTGGAACAACTACCTCGGGGCTGTATGTGTAGTCGTAGGGGGCGTGAGCGGCCATGGTCTGGAGGTAGAGGAACAACGGTCGGGCCGATGTCTTGACGTGGCGGTCGATCTCGGCTAGCGCGCTGGTGTAGTAAAAGCGATCACGTTCGTTTGCGAGCTTGGCTCGCTGGGCTTTGGCATCGAAGATCTCGCGAATTCCGGCCGCCTCGAAGAACCTGCCGGAGCCCAGGAAATTGCGCAGCATCGGATAGAACATGACGTTACGATAGCCGCACCGCGCGAGCGCCTGCGGTAGCGTGTCATGAATTCGCCCCGCCATCACATGCTGGAGGTACTGGCGCATGCCCCCAAATGATTGTGTCGAGAGCCCGGTCAGAAGGGAGAACTCGGTCAGCCATGAGGCGCCACCGAAAGTTTCAACGCGCAACTTGTTGAGGTTGCCGTCGAAGGATTGGAAAAAGGTGTCAAGGGCCGGGTCGTAGCTCAGCGTTGGAAAAAGGGAGGGCGGTACGGCGGACTCCTGGTGAATGAGGATGATGTGCGGCAGTTTTTGCGGTGGGGAGCAGCTCTCGGCCAGCTGGAGGCGCGCCTCGTTCGGGTCCACGGACCGAGATCCGGCCGCCTCGATGAGCGGCCCGCGCCATAGGACCGGCGCCGTCTCCGCCCAGGAGCTATAGAAGAAGGTGACATAGTTGTTCTCGAAGTAGTATTCCGTGTGACGCCGTTGACCGCGTACTGTGTCTGCAACCCAAGCGAGAGCGGCGAGCAGTGCAAAGGCCCAAGCAGCATAATGGCGAGGCACGCGAGTTGGATCGATGCGCTGAGCGATCGAGCTCACCACAACCGTAGCCAATGCAGTGAGGGTGAGAGCGACCGCAAGTCGATGATGCTGGGACCACACGTCGGCCAGGGTGGACGGGGACCTCGTCAAAGCCACCAGATCGTAGGCGTGGAGGAGCACTTCCGTCGCCTGTTGCTTGGCATGGGAAATGACGCGAATGATGCCGACCATGGCCACGGCCAGCAGCGTCGCCACTAGAATGCGGCGGCCGACCCATACGATCAGAGCGCCAACGGCGAGTGTCACGGCGAACGAGAAGATAGAGTCGGCGAAGCCGCCTTCAGCCAGCCCAAAATAGAGGCCGATGAAAACGGTTGTGGCTCCGGCTGAGCCCCACGCCAGGACGACGACCTGAAGCTCGCGCCGCAAGCGCTGCGCGCGCGGCGTGGTAACCGGGACGAGAAGGCCTGGCGCTCGACCAGAAATTTGCTCGTTCATGGGGTGGTGCGGTCGGCCTCAAGCCCCGTGCCTCGCGGAGAACCTTAGTTGGATGACCTGAACCCACACTGAACACCGACGTGATCAAGGAGAGGCTCTTTAAGTGGGAAATGCCAACCTCGGGTTGCAGAACGAGCACGTTGTCTCACACCGAGCGAGTAACGGCGTTTGAACGTGCTCCAAAAGGTGGGCATCTCCAGTTCAAGCGCTGCAGCTGCTGATCGCAATAGATCGCATCCGGCGGATGTCCTCGCATTGATGCTCCTCCTGGGCCGGGCCGCTTTGGCAGTCTGCGGAACGTTCGCTGCCATCCTCGCCTACCACTAAGATTTCCAAGCCGATCGCCCAAAGCCTAACCCCCTCCCCTTCGATTTAGTTGTCGTGAACGCATCAAAGATTTTGGCGGATGTGGTGGGATCAATCCCTGGCCCTCTGTCTTCTACTTCCAAGAGGATTGCGTCATCCGGCAGCCGCCCTTTTGTTCTTACTACCAATATCCGTTGACTATCTTTGATGGCTGCCAATGCTTCAATTGCATTTTGAACGAGGTTATTGACGACCTCTTGCAATTGACCCTTGTGGCCCAGCACAGGTGACAATTCCTCCGACAACTGCAACTGGGCAGCAATATCATTGTTGACTATTTCTGCACGGAATGAGTGCAGCGACCTAAGCACCAGCTCATTCACAGCAACTGGTTCTTGTTCTTTAGCATCCGTTCTATATACGGCATGAATGCTTTCTAGGATTTGGCTTGCACGATGACTATCCGAAACAACCTCGTCGAGGATCGATTGAACCTCTTCATAATTTGGTGGCGACTTTCCGAGGTGCAACCGTCCGGCCTGACCATTCATCGCGATGGCCATCAGCGGCTGTTTGACCTCATGGGAAATTGCCGCTGCCACTGCTCCCAAGCTCATCAACTTGTTGTCGCGTTCGCGCTGGAGCCCCATGTTTGAGTCGGCAAGTCGTGCCTCCCTTTCCCTCCGCTCGGCGAACAGGGCAGAAAGAATAAGTGCGTATAGGGCCACAAACAAGACAACAGCCTTGGCTTGCGCGATACGGTCGTCGACTGGAAGCGAGCGGTCTCCAAAATGACCGATGCCAAAAATCGCGACCGTTGCGAAAATTAACGAAACCACGGACACGCCCGCAGCGGCAAATACCGGCCGACATCGGTAGGCAGTCCACATCAAGAGCGGCAAAAGCAGAACGCCCGGGAGCATTGTCTTCCAAATCTTCTGTGGCAGCCAAACAATCATCGTGGCCGTCGCCGCAAGCGCCACGAGTGCGACTACTCCCTCGATCAGTTCCTTCCGGGGTGGCGGTCGACGTACTAAACCCGGGAGTCCTATTACGAGCGGAGCAACCGTTACCTCACCAAGGATGTCGGCCGCGAACCAAACCCACCAAATGCTGAAGAGCCGAGGCGATGGACTGAGAAAGAATGCTGACGCAACGGTCGTCCCAATCGATGAGACAGCCACCCCAGCGAATACCGCAATCACCAGAGCAAGCACGTTGCGCACCCGATCTAGGGTAAAATTCGGACCGAAGTAGCGCGTGATCAATCCGGCAATAATGAGGGATTCGGCGCGTTCGTCATAGTTTGATCGGCTTTCAAGCATATCGCGCTTTGCCGCTGCGCCTGCCCAAGGGCAGCACCGAAGACGCCCGCCTCATAGAGTTGCACCGCACATGGCCGTCATTGCGAGCGATGACGCTTCGATCTTACTCCGGGGACTGATTGGTTCGAACCGGTCGCAGCAATTATTGATTGGGAAGTGACGCCTGGGCTACTTCCCCTAGGGGAAATAGCAAAAATCGGATCGTCGCCGTGCTCAGCGTTCACTGCGGCTCTACGATGCTGAGCGTTCACTGCGGCTCTACGAGCACCGATGCTTGTCCGCGAGTATGGGATGCCGGCGGAGGGTAGCGGTATGGCAGCCGACCATCTCTGGCGCCGGCACCCTCAAGCTCGCGCTCGAGGGCTGCACGCCGCCACCGGTCGTCAAAAAGCGAGGGCGTTGGTGGCCAGATCACTTCAGCGAGCTTGCGGCGGCGATGTCCGAGTCGGGTCTACCCCTGCCGTCAGCAACCGGCTTTACGATCTCGAATCCTTGTCCGAACCTCCACGGATACCTGCCATGCCGAGCGTCGACCGTGCCAATGGCGCTCCGTGCCAGGTCCGGACAGGAGCATGCGCAACATCCACGTGGTCTGAAGACTCTAGCCGTTCGCTTTAAGTAACGTGGGGATGTGCGTTGTGCTACAGTAAGGGCAACGAGCTCCACGCCACAAAGCAAGGAGTCCGAAAATGTGGTCAGGGCCACTGGGTGTCGTGGTGCTCGTGATTATTCTGGTAGGAGTAGCCGGACTCGCCTATCGCGTCATGCGCACTTCGGGGGCAATGCCGCTACCTCGGCGGCCCGATGAGCGAGACACGCGCGACGTCGAGCGGCACACGCCGCATTGAACGACTGCTCCATCGCAATGGGAGCGCGGCTCGGGGCCGGGACGGGGCACCTTTGCCCGTTCTAAAGTGGATGCCAACCAGAAAGCTCCATAAGGGGAGAACCGATTGAAAGACCTGGCAGAGAAGGTTGCATTCGTCACCGGGGCCGCGTCGGGCATCGGGCTCGGCATCGCGACCGCGCTCGCACAAGCCGGGGTCAAGGTGATGCTCTGCGATATTGAGGAAG